>WNGR01000360.1_pt1 | contig 78300 bp, 69 predicted proteins | sample 5407581 | NCBI WGS metagenome assembly WNGR01 (sample SAMN13153383, study PRJNA577476) | soil metagenome | isolation source: 80 cm soil or saprolite under Garry oak tree replicate 2 | place: USA:California | collected 2016-06-15
CCCATGGCAGAGATCTGGAGCGGTGGGTCGTGGGCCGTCCAGCCGCCTCCCAGCCCGGTCGGCTCCGGCAGGCTGAGCGGAGTGTCGTGCGGCCCGGCTGGGTGCACCGCGGTCGGGAGTGCTCCGGCGCAGACGGGCGGGCCGTGGGAAACCCTGGCGGAACGCTGGGACGGCACCGCGTGGTCCATCCAGCGCACCCGAGGCTGAGCAGCGATCCGTTACTGGCTCGCCGAGCCTGAGACGCTGGCGGATACGCGTTACGCCGCGTGGGGCGGGCAGTCGCAGGGGCGCGGCGCGAGCCGGATGAGCCCGCCAATGACCAGCGACAAGATGGTGTCGAAGATGTCATCATCCTCGATACCGGCAAGCTCTTCCCGGATTCGCCAGATGTGCGGGTACTTCGCAGCGCCGACGCCGAGATAGGCGCGTGTCCACGCCGCACGGTCGGATTCCTGGGAACGCTCGTCCAGGGATAGGAAATCCGCTTCGCCCCCGGCCCACGACAGCATGAAATCGCCAAGCGCCCGGTAAATGAGGGCCGCTTGCGGCCCCTCGAAACCCGCGTCGAGGACGGCGCCGATGAGCACATTGACGATCCTCATCTCGGCGGGTCGCTGGGTGGTTCGGCAGGCGGACAGCGACGCCGCCGCCGGGTGTGCCCGGTAGGTCCGCCGCAGCCGCCGCGCCACCTCGATCACGGTGTCGACCCAGCACTCTCGCGCAGAGATGTCCCCCATGGCCTCTTCAATGAGATGGTCGGCGATGGCCAGCACGAGGTCATCTTTGCTGGCGAAGTGCCGGTAGACAGCCGTGGGATCCGCGCCAAGGGCGCGGCCGAGCTTGGGCAGGCTGAAGCCGGCCGTCCCGTGCTCGTCGAGGAGCCGCAGGCTTTCTTTGACAATCAGTTCCTGGGTCAGGCTGCCCCGCCGCAGCCCCGTTCGTGTCGGCCGCCGGCCCGCACTGGTGCCAGTCATCGTCGTACAGCCCCTCTGGTCAACCCACGGCTCCCGTGGTCAAACACAAGGCTTGGTGGTCAAGCGCACGGCCCGCTGGCCATGCCGGCGGCTGCTCTGGCCGGGCGTGCTGCCCTGGTGAACATGCAGAGTCTATGCATACCATGCATTTGTCATAGGCATTGACAACATAATGGGCCAATGATCTAATCTCCGGCATCGCGGACTGCTTGGGGAGGCAGAGTGCCGGTCGCAGACGAGGTTGTTTATCGCAACGGCACCGTCTTCGATGGCACCAAATTCCTCCCCGAGGGCACCCATGTGCGAGTCCGGGGCGGGCAGATTCTGGCGGTCGGGCCACCGGGCCCAGCTGCCGGCGCCGATCTCGTAGATCTGGCGGGTGGCACCCTCCTTCCCGGATTCATCGACGCGCACGCCCACCCGGTCTTCGCTGGGGACCAGTTGCGCAGCTGCGACCTGCGCGGGGGGGCGACCGCGACCGGGTACGTCGAGCTTGTCGCCGCCTACGCGCGGGGGCACCCGGACCAGGAGTGGATCACCGGCGGCGGCTGGTCCATGGACGCCTTCCCCGGCGGCATCCCAACCCGTGACCTGCTCGATGCCGTAGTCCCTGACCGGCCCGTGTTCCTGCCCAACCGGGACGGTCACGGGGTCTGGGTCAACAGTAAGGCCCTTGCCCTGGCTGGCATCACCAAGTCGACCCCGGACCCGCCGGACGGCCGGATCGAGCGGGACAGCGCCGGGGAGCCGAACGGCATGCTGCAGGAGGGCGCTGCGCTTCTGGTGAGCCGCCTGCTGCCCGAGGTCACCGAGGAGGACTGGTACGAGGCGCTGCTGGCAGCCCAGGAACACCTGCTTTCCCTCGGCATCACCGGCTGGCAGGACGCCATCATCGGCCGCTACCACGGTTCCGAGGACCCGTTCAGCGCGTACTTGCGGGCAGCGAGGACGGGCACACTGCTGGCCAACGTGGTGGGCGCGCTCTGGTGGGACCGGGACCGTGGCATGGACCAGGTCGAAGAACTCGCGCGGCGCCGCGACGCCGGGCAGGCCGGGCGCTTCCGCGCCACCAGCGTGAAGATCATGCTGGACGGGGTGGCCGAGAATCACACGGCCGCCATGCTCGAGCCCTACCTGGACGCCGACGGCTGCGCGAGCGGCCAGTCCGGTCTTGACTTCATCGATCCTGACGAGCTTCCCCGGTACGTCACCGCGCTCGACCAGCAAGGGTTCCAGGTTCACTTCCATGCGCTGGGCGACCGCGCCGTCCGCAACGCCCTTGATGCCGTGGCCGCGGCCCGGCGGCACAGCGGCAACCGCCGCCTGCGGCACCACCTGGCCCATCTCCAGGTGGTGCACCCCGACGACGTTCCCCGTTTCGCGGCGCTGTCGGCGACAGCCAACATGCAGGCGCTCTGGGCGACCCATGAGCCCCAGATGGACGAACTGACCATCCCGTTTCTCGGGGAGCGCCGCACTGGCTGGCAATATCCCTTCCGCTCGCTGCAGGCCGCGGGCGCGCCGCTGTGCGCTGGCAGTGACTGGCCGGTGAGCAGCCCGAACCCATTGTGGGCGGCGCATGTCGCGGTCAACAGGAGCCTGCCCACGGCGGCGGGGGGCCGCGGCGCAGAACCTTTCCTTCCCGGTCAGGCCATCGACCTGCCCTCCATACTCGCTGCCTACACCTCCGGCAGCGCCCGGGTTAACGGCCTCGGCGCGGCGACCGGCTCGATCGCCGCAGGCCATGATGCCGATTTCGCGATCGTCGACGCCGATCTCGCCCACCTGCCAGCCCACGAAATCTGTCAGGCGGCGGTCGTCCAGACCTGGATCCGGGGCCAGGTCGTCTACAACCAGTAATCAGCCCCTCCCGGCGGTGTGGGATGGAGCGGGATCAAGGAGTACAGATGGCCAGAAATCGGAGCCGGTGGGCTGTGGTGGCGGCTTTCGCGCTGGCGGCCTCGGCGTGCGGCCGTTCCGCGGGTGGTGCCGGAAGCTCGTCATCACCGGGTGACCGTCCCAGAACTTCACACCCGGCCGGACCGTGAACACGAACTGGGTCGGGGACGGGTTGGAGACGGGCAGGTGGTCGAGCACGGCCCCACCGCCTCCGTTCTCGACGACCCCAAGACATTTACACAAAACGGCTGCGCGCGAGCGTGCCCCGGCCCGGCTGGAAACCCAGGCGCGGGGGCCTCTCAGGAGCCGGGAAGGATGCTGAGACTCCATGAACGAGCTTCACTACCTTTCGGCGACTGATGCGCTGGAGCTGTTCCGGGCGCGGAAGCTGTCCCCGGTCGAACTGGTCACGGCGGTGATCAAGCGTGCCGAGGCGGTCGAGCCCACGATCAACGCGTTCGCCGAGACCTTCTTCGACGGCGCGCTCGCCCAGGCCCGCGCCGCGGAGGCGCGTTATGCGGGCAACGGCACTGCGGCCCGGCCGCTGGAGGGGTTGCCGGTGGCGGTGAAGGAAGAGGCCCCGATCGCCGGGCAGCGCAACACCCTTGGCTCACTGCCGCTGCGCGACACCGTCGCCGATCACACGGCCGTCTTCGCCCAGCGCATCATCGACGCGGGCGGCATCGTGCACGCGCGGTCGACCACTCCGGAGTTCTCTTGCGCGCCCTTCACGTGGTCGAGGCTGTGGGGGGTCACCCGCAACCCGTGGCACACCAGCTACTCGCCCGGAGGTTCCAGCGGCGGGTCGGCGGCCTCCCTCGCCGCCGGGTCGGCGACCCTGGCGACCGGGTCCGACATCGGCGGCTCGATCAGGATCCCGTCCGCGTTCTGCGGGGTGGTCGGCTTCAAGCCGCCGTACGGGCGGGTGCCGGAAGTGGAGATCTTCAACCTCGACCATTACTGCCATGAAGGCCCGCTGGCCCGGACCGTGGCCGATTGCGCGCTGCTCGAAAACGTGATCGCCGGGCCCCACCCGAGCGACGTGGTCTCGCTGCGCCCCAAGCTCGAGATCCCGGCTGAGCTCGCGCCGGTCACCGGAATGCGGATCGCGCTGTCGGCGGACCTGGGCTGTTATGAGGTTGACGACGACGTCGCCGCCAACACGCTCGCGGCCGCCGGCCGTCTGCGAGACGCCGGGGCCATCGTGACGGAGGTCTCGCTGCCGTGGGACCTGGCGGCGATCAACCGGGCGGCCAACATCCATTTCGGCATGATCTTCGGTCCCTCCATCGCGGAGGTGTATGCGGAGCACAGCGAGGAGCTCACCTCCTACACGCGGCGTTTCGTGGCCGAGTCGGCGGAGATCTCGAAGGAGGATTTCGTGGCCGGGCTTGAGATGGAGGCGCGGATCTACGCGCCGCTCGGGGAGTTGCTGGACGACTACGACGCGCTGGTGTGCCCCACCTTCGCGGTTCCCGCCCTGCCCGCCGAGTACGACACCGACCAGCCGCTTGAGGTGAACGGGAAGCCAATGACGGACTGGCTGGACGTGCTCATGACGCTGCCGTTCAACATCGCCAGCCGGTGCCCGGTGATCACCGTGCCGTCCGGGCGGTCCCGGGACGGGGTGCCCACCGGTCTGTCGATCGTGGGGAAGACCTACGACGATGTCACGGTCTTCCGGGCCGCCGCCGCCCATGAGGAGCGCTTCCCGTGGCTCGACGCGCCCGAGCGCAGGCCGGCGCTGTGAACCCGGCTGGTCGCGTCACTCTCGCGAACTGGCAGGACCCGCCGTTCAACCGGTGGGCGTTTCAGCACGTGCGGGAACTGATCCCGACGGCGCGGATCTCCCGGGCGGAATCACCGCGGCAGCTGCCACGCGACGAACGTGACATCGCCAGCCTGCCGTACCGCTCCGGTGGCCGCGAGCTGACAATCGGGCAGATGCTGGCGGGCAGCTACACCGACGGGTTCCTCGTGCTGCACCGGGGCCGCATCGTCGCCGAGCACTACTTCAACGGGCTCACACCGGAAACCCCGCACCTGCTGATGTCGGTGTCGAAGTCGGTGACCTCGATGGTGGCTGGTGTACTGGCGGGCCGCGGGGTGCTGGACGTTTCCGCCCCGGTCGCTGACATCGTGCCCGAACTGGCGAGCACCTCGTTCGCGGGCGCGACCGTGCAGCATCTGCTGGACATGCGGGCAGGCACCCGTTTCAACGAGGACTACGACGATCTGGAAGCCGATGTCCGCACCTACGAGCAGGTGTACCTGTGGCGCCCCCGCGACCCCGGGGCGGATCTGCCCGGGGACGCCCTCGCCTATTTCGCCACCCTCCGCAATGACGGGCCGCACGGCGGGCCGTTCCGGTACCGCTCGATTCTCACCGACGTGCTGGCCTGGGTGATCGAGCGGGCAGCCGGGGACCGGCTGCACCGCCTCATCGCGCGGGAACTGTGGCAGCCGATGGGCGCCGAGTTCGACGCGGAGATCACCGTGGACTCCCGCGGCAACCCGATGGCGGACGGCGGCATCTGCGCGACCCTGCGTGACCTCGCCCGGTTCGGCCAGCTCTTCCTGCGGCACGGGCGGGCGGAACACGGCGAGATCGTGCCCGCTGCCTGGATCGACGACACGATCCGGGGCGCCCCCGATGGCCCGGCGGCGTTCACCGGCGGGGACAACCCGCCCGGCTACCCACCAGGAGCGCACTACCGCAACTGCTGGTGGGTCCGTGATCCCGGCGTGCCGTTCTGCCACGCCTCCGGAATCAACGGGCAGAACGTCTTCATCCACGTGCCGTCCCAGACGGTGGTCGTCAAGCTGTCAACATGGCCCGTGGCCCTGAGCCAGAACCTGCTGAGCTCAACCGTCGACGCCGTTGCCGCGCTCGCCGGGGAGTTCGGCAAAGGCTCTTAACCATGGCCTCACCAGCGCCGGCCGCCGCCGGGAGGATGTGTCTCAGCGGCTCAGCACGATCACACATCCGGACGCGAAGTTGACCCGAACGGTCGCTTCGAGCTGTTCGCGCTGCTTCACTCTGAAGGGCCGCCGACCGGGACGGCGTGACCCACCATGACCTGTGTGATCCGAAGCTGTGCGGCATCCGCCCCAGCGGTTGGCCCCGTCGTAACGGCTGGCCTAGCGTTTGAGCGACCGGTGCACGACACAAGGATCAGCGTCATCAATGCCAGCGTCGCGGCGCACCCGCAGCGCCGGAGCGCTGGCAGCCAGCGCGCCATCACAACCACCTCACCATTAGGACCCCGGCTGCCAGCAAATCGGTTCCATTTATCGGCTGCCGCCGGTAACGGCTGCCGCCGGTAACGGCCACCGCCGGGTGGGGCAGTGCCGTCAGGTCAGGGCGGGGCAGGCACGTGGGGCCTGGGGCGCCGCCGAAGCCACTCCCAGAAGGTCCGGCGCGGCGGGCGTGGCGGGCGCGCCGCGATGTGGCCGCTGCCGACGTTGCCTGATACCTGGATCAGCAAGATGACGGGCACATCGGGGCCCCACGGTGCCCGGACCTTGATACCCCCGCTGCGGACTGCCACGTCATCGGTGTCGACAACGATCCCGGGCCTTGTCAGCAGTGTTAGCTTGCCGCTCCGCACATCGGCGTCGATCTGAAGCGACGGCTGCGTGATCACCGCCTCGGTGAAGTCCAGCGTTACGCTGCCACTGGTGACTCGCACCTCGATCCGCTGTGGCACAAGCCAGCGGCCCTCACGGCGTGCGGTTCCGCTATGGCAGTCGATGCGCACCAAATTCTTCGGCTCCGGGGCTGGTGCGCCTGCGACGATACCCCGGCCGACGGCCAGGTCCCTGGTCAGCACCGTGAGCTCGCCGTAGGTGCGCGCAGTCAGCGCCTTCTCCAGCCGCTGGTCGAGTTCGTCCGCAGTCAGCCGACCGTCACCCGCGGCCACCCGCAGCAGTTCGACCACCCGGTCCCGATCCTCATGCGACGCACGCAGGTCACCCGGTGACGCCACCTCATCACCGCGCCCCAGCGGCGACACCTCGCCCGTCATGGACATACTGTAAGGCGGCGGGGGGCCCGCGCCCCAGGGCTGGTCTTGGTCATGTGGTGTGTAGTGGTGCAGGAAGAGGCTGGCGCCCAGCGCGACCAGCCGCCGGGCGATGGCATAGCCAATCCCGGCGCGTCGGCTGGCCCACGCTGTGATCTGTCTGACACCGGCTGCTCAGGCGAGCAGGTAGCGGCGGGACAGGGGGACATGGCTGACGGGGCGTGCGGCGAGCACCCGGCCGTCCAGGCGGGGGCGGTGCCGTCCGCGGATCCACCTCGATCTGGGGGGCGGCCCGGCCCGCGACGAGGTCCGGACGGCGCACCGAGGTGTTCGGGCCGGACGCCAAAGTACGCGGGACGCCAGAGCACGATTGCCGCTGCACGGTCCGCCCGCCGCGTACGACATCAAGTACGGCCCCGCCGCTCATACGAACCTCCCACGGTCGGCCCGGCACCGCAGACGCGGGTCGGCGCCTGCCTGGCTGTCTGTCAGTCGCGGGGCCAGCATGCCAGCCGTGCGGGATTGGACCCCTCGCATGGAGTCGCATAGCCGTGCGGCCTGGTGTAGGGATCGGCCGAGGATGTCGTTTGGCCGCCTACTTGTCGTCCAGCGCGCCGCGAACCTGTCGCCTTGCAGGTCAACGCGCCCAAGGCGCTGAGCATGACTGGAGAAAGCGACAACCGCGGCGCCAGGATCCGGCGTATTTCATCTCGCGCGGCCGGCTCTTCTTGCCCACGTACTCCGGTGTCCGCCTGACCATGAGCCCGCCGACGAACACCGTGATCACGGCCAGGATCAGCATGCCGTACAGGCCGGAAGCGGTGCCGAGGGCCGTGGCTCTGCGGTGGCTTTGGGTCCAGGGGATGCTGGCGGCGTAGCTAGCTGCCAGGTTGGCTGGGAGACGGACTAGTAGGTGCTGGCCAGCGCGAGCATGTCCTGCAGGTCGTTGGCCGCTTCCAGGGCGCAGACGCTTGCCAGCAGGGCTAGGGCGAGCACGACCGCGAGGAGCGCCAGGCGGCGCGGCGGGGCCGGGGCGAGGAGTGCCGCTACTCGCCGGGGGATCGGGCCGGCGGCGTGTACGTCCTGGTGCGCTGCGGAGAAGACGGCGCCGAGGACGGCGGGCATGGCACGGGGCGGCCGGCGCCGCGTGGCCGCCAGGGCCGCGCGCCCGATAGCGTGCGCGACCAGGCACCGGTCTCCGACAACCTCGGCGGCTTCCTCGTCGGCCCAGCGCTCGACGGTGTATTCCACCGCCCGGGCCGCGGGACGCAGCAGCGGATTGACCGCCGCTGCAAGGCGCGCGGCTGAGGTGAACAGGTGGTGGAACCCGGCAAGGTGTGCTCGCTCGTGCGCCAGCAGCGCGGCCCGGCCGGTGTCGTCGAGCGCTTCGAGCATCCCTGCCGTCACCACGATCCGTCCCGGTCGTCCGGGCAGCGCATACGCGGACGCAGCCTGGTCATCGAGGACCACGGCCTGACCGCGTCCCGGCAGGCGCCCGGCCGCACGGTAAGCGTCAGCCATCCCGCGGTACCAGCGGATCAGGAAGGTAGCGGCGGTCACCGCGGCGGCGCCGAGCAGTATTCCGGCCAGCATGCCGACCGATATCCCATAGGCGGTGTCAGGTCCGAGCACCGCCATGGAAATGTGCCCGAGCGAGGCAACCGGCGGGAGGCGCACGGCGGCGGATGCCACCAGCAAGGCTAGGGCAAGCGTGGCGCAGGCGGCCAGCACGGTCGCTGCCCCGGTCAGCAGCCAGGTCGCGTGCCGCGGGGGCAGGCGGTCAGAAAGCGGCCTGGCCAGGGCGGCGAGCAGCGCCGGCAGCAGCAGCGGCAGGTACACGACCAGCCTCATGTCAGCCGGCCCCCGGCTCACTGTCACCCAGCAGGCTGCGCAGCAGCTGCTCATCGTGATCGGACAGCTCAGCGACGAACCGGGACAGAACCGCGGCGCGGTCCGGCTCCCGGTCAAGCATGGCGGCCAGCCGCCGGGCGGCCAGGCCGGCCTCATCGGACGCTGGCGAGTAGCGGAACGCCCGCCCGGAGCGCCGCCGCACCAGCGCCTTCTTCGCGTGCAGCCGGGACAAGATCGTGACAACGGTGCTGTAGGACAGGCGCGAGGCCGCCCCGTCCCGCGCCGCCAGCGCAGCCTGCACCTCACCGGGACTCAGCGCCCGGCCGGCCTCCCAGAGCACCTGCATGACCGAGGCCGCCAGCTCACCTGGGCCACGGCGCGGCAGCTCGTTCGGTGACCGGCCATCCCGGTTAGCCCGCTCCCCCCCGCCAGGCGGCCCGGACGGATCTGTGCCTCGCATCGGCGACCCCTGGTTGCGCTTATATCTACATCACTGTAGAACTTCTACTACCTTGTAAATCCGCTCGCAGCCGAGTTTTCCACACTCTGCCGGCCGCTGTGGCTGCGGCCAGGGCGGGCCGACACAGATGTCTCACCTTCGATCCGAGAAGCCTGGCCGAGGCACTGGCCGGCGGGAAGGAAGACCCATATGTCTCACCTGACCTACGCCGAGGCAATCGTTGTCGGGCTTTTCCAGGGCGTCACCGAGTTGTTCCCCGTGTCCAGCCTCGGCCACAGCGTCCTGATCCCGGCGCTGATCGGCGGCCGGTGGGCGAGGGACCTCAGCGTGTCAGCTACGGAGTCTCCGTACCTTGCGTTCATCGTCGGCCTGCACGTGGCGACCGCGGCTGCGCTGCTCGCGTATTTCTGGCGCGACTGGCTGCGGATCGCCGGCGGCTTTCTCTCTTCCCTCCGCGACCGCGAGGTCAAGACCGCCGACCAGCGACTGGCGTGGATACTGATCCTGGCCACGATCCCCGTCGGCATCAGCGGGCTGGCGCTGGAGCATCTGTTCCGCACCGTACTCGGCAAGCCTGTCCCGGCTGCGATCTTCCTGACGCTGAACGGCCTGATCCTCCTCGGCGGCGAGCGCCTGCGCCGCCGCGACCAGGCCGCCGCGACCAGGCCAGAGAGCGCCGGCGCGCCGGCCGGGGAGAGCGGTCCGGCAGGCACTGCGGCCATGGCCGCCGTCCCGTCAGCAGCGACGCTGACCTCCGCCCGCACGAATCCTGTCGGCGGCACTGACCTGGCATCAGACCGGCGGCTGGCCAGGCTCAGATTCGGCGAGGCAACGCTGATCGGGTCCGCGCAGATCCTCGCCCTGCTACCCGGCATCAGCCGCTCGGGCGTCACCATGGTGGCCGGCCTGGTCCGCGGCCTGTCCCATGAAGACGCCGCGAGATTCTCGTTCCTGCTGGCAACCCCGGTGATTCTCGCTGCCGGAGTGCTGAAGATCCCTGACCTCACCGGGCCCCTCGGCGCGGGCATCGGCGGCCAGGTGCTGGCCGGCAGCGTGTGCTCCGGAGTCGGGGCCTACCTGTCCGTCCGCTACCTCGTGCGCTACTTCCAAACTCGCACACTGACCCCGTTCGCGATCTACTGCACCGTGGCGGGGCTCGCCAGCCTCGCCTACCTCACGCTGAGATGATCGCCGGATCCGCTACGCCGTCATCGAGGAGGACCAGATACCCGTCTTCGCCTGGCACGCGCACGCTGCCCCGGCCGCAGGCTTCGCCGACAAGTTCCTGACACTTCCGGCGTGGCTGGTGCTCGCCCTGGTGTTCCTGCTGCCGGCGCTGGAGGCGTCGGCGTTCATCGGGTTCGTATTTCCCGGTGAGATCGCGGTGATCCTGGGCGGCGTCGCGGCCGGGCGCGGCACCGTGCCGCTATGGGCAGTCATCACGGCTGCGGTGGCCGGGGCCGTCATCGGGGACTCAGTCGGCTACCTGATCGGCCGCCGATCGGGGGAACGCCTGCTGCACGGGACGATCGGCCGCCTCCCGGTCATCCGCCGCCACCTGGACAGGCACCTGGAATCAGCGCGCGCCTACGTGCACCGCCGCCGGGGCAGCGCGGTGTTCTTCGGACGGTTCACCGCTGCGCTGCGGGTGCTCGTTCCCGGGCTGGCGGGCATGTCGCAGGTCGAGTACCCGGTGTTCCTGGCCTACAACGTCGCCGGCGGCGCGCTGTGGGGCACCGGCATGGCCGTGCTCGGCTACCTCGCCGGGGCCAGCTACCAGCATGTCGAGAAGATCGCCGGGCGGGCCGGGCTAGGGCTGCTCGCCGTCATCGTGGCCAGCCTGGTAGCCTCCCGGCTGCTCCGCCGCTACGCCGACCGGCCGCGGCTCCGGGCAGTCGGCGACCGGCTGGCCGCAACCCCGCCACTGGCCTGGATCCGGCGGCGGTACCCCCGTCAGGTGGCATGGTCGCGGCGGCGCCTGGACGCCAGCGACCCGCGCGGATTCTGGCTGACGTTCACCGTGGCGGCCGGGACGCTGGCCGGGTGGGCGTTCGGGGCGATCACGCAAGATGTCGTCGCCCGCGACGAAGCCGCGCTGCGCGACCCGCATGTCACCGCGTGGGTGGCAGAACATCGGTCCGGATGGCTGACCGCCACCGCGAAGGCGACAGCGTGGCCTGGATCCGCCACGGTGATCGTCGTGCTGGTGGTGCTCGCGGCCGCCTTCCTGGCTGCCCACCGCAACTGGCGCCCGGCGATCATGCTGGCACTGGCACTCGGCGGCTCCGTGACCCTGTACGTAATCGTGCAGCACCTCGTAGGGCGGTCACGCCCGCCCGCCGCGCTGTCGATCGGCCATCATGCCGGGCCCGCCTTCCCTTCCGGTCAGGCGACGACGGCCATCGCCTGCTACGGCATGCTCGCGATCATCCTGGCCGCAGGCCGTCCGGCCGGGGCCAAGGCGCTGGCATGGATCGGCGCCGCTGCGGTCACGGTCCTGGCCGGAGCGTCCCAGGTCTACCTGGGGGCGAACTGGCTTACCGACGTCCTGGGCGGCTGGGCCCTCGGTGCCCTGTGGATCGCTGTCGTCCTCACTGCAGAACTCCTGATAACCCGCCCCGGCGGCTGGCCCGCTACCACCCGCCGTCCGCACACCAGTCCCCTGCCGCAGCAGAACACACCACCCGGGCCCGGCACCGCCGCGGCGTGACCTAAAAACGATGCCGGTGACTCTGTGCGCTTGTAGCCGGGTTGGCGGTTATGGCATGCCAGTCGCATCGTGCCACTTGCGACTCACCCGCTGCCCTGACACCTGGTCGAGCAGACGGCGCAGGCGGGTCCCGGCGAATCTTGAACCGTAATGCTGGCAGCCATCGGTCAAGTGTGCACGCTTGCGAGATCGCGGGAATGGCTGGCCTTCAGTGGCCATGACGGCTCCGGATGCAGAGCCGTCCTAGCCGATGAGTTTGGGAGCTGGCGGGAGTCCGAACCGGTGTGGGGCAATGCCGCAGATAGGAGGCGCAAGCGGTGGGGCAGAAAGTGGTGGTGGGCATGACGATGTCGCTGGACGGGTACGTCACCGGGCCGAACGACCGGCCGGGCGCCGCCCTCGGCGAGGGCGGCGAGCGGCTGCATTACTGGGTGTTCGGCGGGCCATGGAGTTACCAGACTCCGCCTGCAGGCTCTGCCATCGGGGCCGACAAGGACTACCTCGAGGAAACCTTCAGCGCGGTCGGTGCCTGGCTGGTGGGCAGGACGATGCATGACGTCGTCGACGGATGGGGAGACGACCCAGGGTTCGGCGTGCCCGTTTTCATCGTCACCCATCGCCCTCAGCCCACGGTGAGGAAGGGGGACATGACATTCGAGTTCGTCACCGATGGGGCCGACGTGGCGCTGGCTCGAGCGCGGACCGCCGCCGACGGCAAGAACGTCATGGTGATGGGCGGCGCCAACTTGCTCGGCCAATATCTCGGTGCCGGTGTCGTTGACGAGCTCACCGTCACGATCGCGCCGGTACTGCTCGGCTCGGGTAAGCGCCTGTTCGACACGCTGCGCTCTGACCTCACGTTCGAGCAAGCGGGCGTCATCGAGTCGCCCTTCGCCACGCACCTCCGCTATCGGCTAGCCCCGGGCTCTGGACCGAAGGTGGTGACCGAGACCTGATCGCGGCATGCGCCGGTCATATCGGTGACACCGGCTGCTCAGGCGAGCAGGTAGCGGCAGGGGGACCTGGCTGATGGGGCGTGCGGCGAGCACCCGTCCGTCCGGGCTGACGGTGCCGTCCGCTGGATCCACCTCGATCTGGGGGACGGCCCGCCCCGCGACGAGGTCCGGACGGCGCACCGAGCGCGTCCCGGACACAGCGGCGAAGTGGCGGCGGCTGCCGAGTTTCCGGGCGATCCCGGCGCCGAGGGCGGCCTGCGAGACGAAGGTGACCGATAGTGAGGCGGGGTGAGACCGTGGCCGCCCCAGTGGGCGCTGTAGCGACGTGGTTCAGCGTTTTCGACGCTTGCATTCCCCTCCCCGAGCGGTCCCCATGCCAGGTGGCCTCCCCTGAGGATCAGTTCGGGCCTGACGCCAAAGTACTCGGCACGCCAGAGCACGATGTCAGCGAGCCTGCCGGGGGCCAGGGTGCCCACGTCAGCGGACACGCCATGGGTGATGGCCGGGTCGATCGTGTATTTGGCCAGGTAACTCAGCACGCGCTCGTTGTCGTCGGACCCGAGGCCGTCGTCGGTGAGCGATTCTGCCGGCCGTCGGCTGGTCCGGCGGACCGCTGGGGCGCCCGGCCAGCCCTGCCCGGCCGCCTCGGACCGCCAGGCCTTCATCGCGTGGGCGAGCTGCCATGTCCGGCGGACCGTCTCCCCGATGCGGCCCATTCCCTGCGAGTCGCTGTTGATGATGCTGATCCCGCCCAGCTCGTGCAGAGGCCCTTCCGCCGCCATGGTGGCCGGGTGGAGCCGTTCCCGGGCGAGTTCAACGTCTGCTGGGTCGTCTGCCGAGCCGCACCTCATTCGAGCTGCTGCAGTTCCCCGAACCCGGCGACACCGCCATCGTCTACATCGAAGACCAGACAACCAGCCAATATCTAGAAACACCCGCCGACATCGAGCGGTATACCCTCGTATTCGATCACCTACGAGCGTCCGCACTCTCCCCCGAACGCTCCACCGCCTTCATCGGCCAAATAGCCACCACCATGACCTAACCAGACACGAGAGGAGGGCGCGGGATGCGCGCATCAGACCTGTCCCGCGCCACGTGGCGCAAGAGCAGCTACAGCAACGGAACGGGCGGGAGCTGCGTCGAGATCGCCGCAATCGCCGGTTCCACCGGCGATAACAAGCACAAGGTCGCGGTTCGAGACTCAAAGGACCCGCACGGACCGGCGCTCGCGTTCAGCGCTGGCGAGTGGCGTCAGTTCACCGCTGCGGTGAAGGCTGACGCGTTTGACCTCACCTGACCCAGGCGAAGTCGGCGCCGCCCGAGCCGTTTTCGGCGGCGGGCCAGTCGAACCTGGCCCATGCGATCCAGCCGGTCAACGCGTCGAATCGGCGGCAAGCTCACGCACGATGGCAAGACCGTGCGGGCGCCCGTCCGCATGGGGGTGCTCATCCCACGGGCCGCCGTCGTCGCGGACTTCGATGCGCACGTAGTCGCCCCGGCGAATTTCGGCGTAGACGGTGAACATGCCATCGGGCTTTCGGCTTTCGGCTTTCGGAGTGGACGACGCTGTTGCTCGTCGGGATACGCCAGCCCGACCTGGAACGCCTGCTTGACCTCTACGAGATCAGCGGCGATACGCGAGCCGCGCTGCTGGCCCTGGGCCGCCAGGCAGCCCACCGCAGGTGGTGGCACTCCTACGGCGACGCCCTCCCGGCCTACTTCGAGGACTACGTCGGGCTCGAAGACGGCGCCAAATCGCTGCTCACGTACCAGAACCAGCTCGTCCACGGCCTAATGCAAACCCAGGACTACGCAGCCGCCGTCATCCGCGCAGCGCAGCCCGCTGCGACCGCCGACGAAATCGAGCGCCAACTCGCCCCGCCAGGCCCTGCTGACCGCCGAAAACCCGCTCAACGTCTGGGCCGTCCTCGACGAAGCGGCCCTGCGCCGCAACGTCGGCGGAACCACCGCCATGCGCGCCCAACTCGGCCGGATCCAGGAAATAGCAGCCCTCCCCAACGTCACACTCCAGGTGCTCCCCTTCGATACCGGCGCGCACGCGTCAATGGGCACCTCATTCGAGCTGCTGCAGTTCCCCGAACCCGGCGACACCGCCATCGTCTACATCGAAGACCAGACAACCAGCCAATATCTAGAAACACCCGCCGACATCGAGCGGTATACCCTCGTATTCGACCACCTACGAGCGTCCGCACTCTCCCCCGAACGCTCCACCGCCTTCATCGGCCAAATAGCCACCACTGAGTATCGCTGTCCTGTTTTGCTGTCCCGATTGCGGAGACGTGGAATGGCAAGACGCGAGTCATCCGGCCCTCTGCCAGCCCCGGTCGGCGGTGGTCGGCTGGACGGGGTGTCGTGCCTCGAAGTTTTAGGCCACCCCGCCCAGCCGGAGTACGGCTGTGGTTGCGGCGGCGGCGATAACCACCACCGGGAACGGCGCCCGCCGGACCGCGAGGACGCCTCCCACCAGCACGCCGGCTGGCCTGGCCCACCCGGCGAAACCGTGCCCCTCGGGGGTGGGTGCGGCGGTGGACATCAGGGCGATCAGGAGGACGGCTGCGGCGGCGGACAGCTGCTTCTCATCCCGCACTACATCGAGCTGGCGCTGCTGTGGATCGCGCTGTCACGCGGGCTCGTGCTGGTGAAGTGATGGCTGCTGGCCATTCCGCACCCAATCGATGGGGCAAGATCCATCGGGGCCGCCCCTCCTACCTGGCAGGCAGCACACCTTTTTAGCCGCCGGGCATCACACGGTCAACCGGCAGCCGCGGGGCGACCCACGGGAAGATGACGAACCACAGAAACGCCATCGCGACTGTGGCCAGCATGATCGTGCCCACAACCTTGCTCGTGACGCCGCCAGGGAGGTGTCGCCAAATCCATGCATACATGTGCTGTCTCCAGATTGCTAGCCGCCTTCGGCTGCGCCGGTCAAGTTGGGGCCGGTGCGCGGTATCTCAGCTTGGAGCGAGCCGAACACGATGATGCGATGCGTGCCGGTCCACGGAGGATCGCATGTGATGAGAGTCATCATCGCTTCGCGGGGGCGCTGCCGTGGGTGGCCAGGGACCGGATCGAGGACCGCCGTGTCGTCTGGAAGTACCAGCTCAGAGGTGGTGACCCGGTACACATAGGTGGTGAGCGAGGTGTCGATCAGGACCCTGTCGCCTGGCCTGAGGTCATTGAGGTGGTAGAAGGGGTTCCCGGCGGTTACCCGATGAGCTGCCACCGCGAAGTTGCCGATCTGCCCCGGCAGCGCCGTACCTGGCACGTGGCCGGGCCCAAGGGCCAGCTGGGGAAAGTCGGTCCCCTGCACGATGGCGAACCGCCACCTCCGGCCAAACTCGGGGATGCGGATGAACGCGAAGGGCTTGCCTACAACCAGTTGCAACCTGGTAGTGACCGGCGTGGGGGGACGTGTCCCCCATTCACGCTGCAGCTGAGTGGCGAAGGCATGCTGATGCTGACTTGCCTGCAGCGCAGTACCCCAGATCAGGTACACGAGGAAAAGCACAACGACGGCCCCTGCGGTGACACAGCACTCACCGAAGACGCGAAACACGGTCCGCATTGTTAGTCCACACATTCGACGGGGGAGCGGCGCGAGGTCAGCAAGGGTGCGGGACAGCCGACCGCGCGCGCCGGGCATACAGGGTATGCGGCCGGCGCGCGCGGCGGACGACTATCAGCGGATGCGCAAGCCACCCCTACGCCGCGCTGCCACGAGAGCTGCAGTACCGATGCCCAGGAGGCCGACTCCAGCCGCAGCGGTCAGCGCCAAGGGCCAGCCGGTGATTGGCAGCTGCCCGGCCAGCCCGCCAGCGCCCGACGGTGGGGTCGGAGTGGTTGTGGACGGCGTCGTCGGTGGGGGGGTGGTCGGAGCCGGGGTCGACTCGCACTCCACCCAGAACACTTTCTGCTTGGCGAAGCCATTTTCGCCAGTGAAGTTCCAGTAGAGCTTGTAGTGCCCGCTCTGCAGTGTCATATCGCCAGTGTGGCCATCGCCGTTGCTGTCCAGCGTCAACACGCCAGATGCGACAACTGTGCGGTCGCCGGTCGGCGGCCACGACTTGATCTGCCAGGACACGGACTGGCCTGCGTCGAAGCCGAAGGCGTCCAGGTAGAAGACACAGACATGCGGCTCGTTGCGCCGATCAGTCACCGATGTGGTGGAGCGGTGGATCTTGACGGTTCCGTTGTCACCGCTCCCCGCAGCGGGGGCGTTGGCTGGGCTCCCCGCGGCGTTGGCTGGAATCGCGGCCGGGGTGGTGGGTCGGGCCGCGGCCGGAGTGGTGGGTGGGACCGCGGCCGGAGTGGTGGGTGGGACCGCGGCCGGAGCGGCAGTGGGAGCAGGCGGAGCCGTCGTCGCGTTGGCACCGGTCCCTGTGAGCGCCAGCATCAAGCCGGTACCCAAAAGCGGAACGCTAGCAAGGAGAGTGAGCTTGGTACGCCATGTAGTGATGATCACAGGGGGCCCTCGGCGTTGTAGAAACAATCGAACTATTGCAAAACGCTGGAGGCCGGATAACTGTTACACCCAGCTCAACCCCAGGCAAAACGCGCGGAGGCAGTAAGTTCGTTTTCTCCGGTGACGCTGCGGTAAGAGGTCGCTGCCCCGGCATCCGGCATGCGGCGGGCGGACAGCTGATTACTGCAGACCGCCGAGCCGGAGGAAGGCGGTCGTTGCGGCGGCGGCGATCACCACCACAGGGAAGGGAGCCCGCCGGACCGCCAGGACACCGCCAACCAGCACGCCGGCTGGCCTCGCCCAGCCGGCGAAGCCGTGCCCCTCGGTGAGTGCGGCGGTGGCCATCAGGGCGATCAGAAGAACGGCTGCGGCAACGGACAGGAGCCGCTCGAAGTGGGACGGAATGCGCACCCGGTTCTGGAAGACCGGCCCGGCTAGCCGGAACGCATAGGTTCCGGCCGCCAGCAGCGCGATGGCCAGCAGTGGCATCAGCGCACCTCACGAGTGGAGTCGGCCTCGCCCGAGGGGGTGGGGCACGTGGACTCGCCCTCGGCCGGGGCGGTGGGAGACGCGGAGCTGGCCTGGGCCGAGGCGGTGGGAGCGCGGCCGGCCAGCACCAGGCCGGCCAGCGCCACCAGCAGTGGCAGGCCGGCGGGCAGGAATGGCGTGGTTGCCACGGCGGCGGCCGCTCCCAGCAGGGCAGCGTTGCGGGTGTGGCGATCGCTGAGCGAGGGCAGGACCAGCGCCAGCAGAACGGCGGGAAAGGCGGCGTCGAGCCCGAGCGCGGTGGTGTTGCTGATCGCTGAACCAGCCAGCGCGCCGAGCAGCACAGCCAGGTTCCAGCATCCGAACAGGGCAAGGCCGCATACCCAGAACACGGCGCGGCGCCACTGCCGGTCGCGATGGCGCAGCGCGAACGCGACGGACTCGTCGGTGATCACGTGCGCACCCAGCAGCCGTGTCCACCACCGGCCGCCGAGTACGCCGGAGACGGCGAAACCGTAAGGCAGCAGGCGGGCGTTCAGCACAAGGCCGGCCACGACCGCGGCAGCGGGGCTGCCCCCGGCGAGCACCACGCCCACCGCGGCGAACTGCGCGCCACCGGCGAAAACCAGCAGGGACATCGTGACCGGCACCCACGCTGGCAGGCCGCCCGTCACACTGATCGCGCCGAAGGAGGCACCGACGATCGCGTCGGCGAAGCAGACCAGGGCGACATCGCGAAGCGTGCCACGATCGAGTGTTCGCCAGAACGAACGCATGTCCACTATGATGACGCGCGCTGGCATCGCCAAGTCCACGCTGTCCCAGCTGGAGTCGGGTGCCGGCAACCCGGGTGTGGAGACTCTCTGGGCGCTTGCCGTCGCGCTCGGCCTTCCGTTCAGTCGGCTGGTCGATCCGCCGCGGCGGAACGTCCAGGTGATCCGCGCAGCCGAGGGGCTGGTTATCTACTCGGAGCGGGCCAACTACGCGGCCACGCTGCTAGCCTCGTGCCCGCCCGGTGCCCGGCGGGACATCTACCGGATGACGGTCCAACCGGGCGAGCCGCGGCTCTCGGAACCGCATCTTCCCGGTTCCACCGAACACCTGGTGCTCAGTACCGGCAGGGCGCTGGCCGGCCCAGCCGGGGAACCAGTCGAACTCGGCCCAGGCGACTACGCCACCTATCCCGGCGACGAGCCGCACATCTTCAAGGCCCTCGAACCCGGCACCACGGCGGTGCTCGTCATGGAGCACATCTGAGGCGCTCAGGGCGCGGGCGGCATAGTCTTGTAGGTGAAGCTGTCAAACAGGCCAACCTGGTCACACAGGTGTGGGCTGGGCACCCCGGCCGCCGATATGAACCCGCTCTGCCCCGGCGGCAGCACGTCCTGGCCGGTGACCGGCCGGCCCACATCGCTGGCCATCATGAACGTGCTCCGGTTCTGGCTGGCGCTGGTGCCGCAGTGCGTGGTCACTCCCTGGGCGAGCGGGTCCAGGCTGTCCCAGTTCTGGTCCTGGGCCGGCTGGAATCCCCACTGGCTGATGTCTGAGGTGCCGAAGCCCGGGACGTCCTGCCCGAGCTGGGGACCGGTCCCGGACAAGATGGTGATCGCGTCGTTCACGCTCTCCACCAGAAGCTGGTCACGCTGGCCGGCGAAGTAGTCGCCGGAATAGCACAGCGTCCCGCAGGGCAGCACACCGGCGGTGTGGTTGAGGATGTGGAACAGCAGGTTGTAGGTTCCCATGCCGCCGAGCCCGCCGAAGGCGCCCATGCCGAGGGCGGGGTCGCTGAAGTTGACCCCGCCGGTGTACTGCTCGCCGGGGAACGTGCCGCCCTCGAAGACGTTCCGCTCGTAGGCCTCAAGGAAGTTCATGAAGATCGACATGGCCGGGCTGCCCAGCGTGGTCACGCCGTCCCACCGGGAAAGCGCCTGCACGGCCGGCCCCAGATCGGGATGGGCCGACGCGCTGACGATCGGATCCCCCGCCTTCACCAGGTTCTGGTAGGCCCGGACCACGAACGGGATGAGGTACGGGGCGGCAGGGCGGGTGTTGTCACCGTTGTCAATGGTGCCGATCGCGTGCTCGATGCCTTGCAGATACCCGATGTTGATCGTGGTGCTGGCACGCAGCAGCTGGCTGATCAGCTGCGAGCGGAAGATCGTGCCCCAGTACTCGTCTCCGGAGTTCTGCTGGTAGAACGCCTGCTGCGACGGCTTGGTGTTCCAGTTGTCGAGGAAACCCTGGCGCGGGTTGATGCTGTGCGGCATCCGGCCGAACGGCACGAAACCCAGCCACTGCTGCGTTCCGTCGCCGATCCCCGGCAGCCGCGGGTCAACCCCGGTGGGCTCGACCGGGACCAGCCCGTCGCCGAAGTAGGCGATGTTGCCCCGCCGGTCCGCGTAGAGGAAGTTGTGCAGCGTGGTGACCAGGCTCATCGAGTGCCGGAACTCGCCCAGGTTCCGGTCCCCGCCAAGCTGGGAGAACCCGGCCAGCGAGCCGGTTTCCCGGTTCCACGACGCGAACCTGATCGAGAACGCGATGCCATGCGCGGGATCGGTCGCGAACACCGGGCCGTCGATGGTCCGATAGACAGTGAAGGTTTCCGCCGGCTGCCCGGCGACGGGGACCGACTCTGTGATGGCCGTCATCGGGACCTGCGCCCCGCCGAACTCATACGTCGGAGGGCTGGCCGAGAAGTCGACGTTGTGCTCTATGTAGATTCGCTGATCGACGAGTTCCTCGCTGGTGGTGGTCCAGGCCAGGTCACCGTTTCGCCCTATCAAAATAAAAGGCTCGCCCGTGATGTACATGCCACCCGCGTCGTAGCCCGGCGCGTGCAGGTATTCCTCGCCGTCCACGCTGGGGGTGCCAAAGCCCTCCTGCGGCGCGCCCCACAGCAGCGCGTGATGGTCGGCGGACCGCCAGGGCGCCACGGAGATCGCGTTCGAGCCACCGTGGGACAGCACCCGGAGTGAGATTCCGGTCTTCAGGATGGTCTTCCTGTCGGCAGCCAGCGCCCCGGCGGCCCGGGTCAGCGCCGGGTGGCTGACAGCGGGCAGGTTCGCGATCGCGCGCTGGACGGCGGCACCCGCACCGCTGGGTGCCGCGGGCGAGCCAGCGGCGGGCCCGGGCACCGTGGTCGGGGCGGTGAGGTCGTTGATCCAGCGTGCGTCGTTGAAGACTACGCCCGCTGTGGTGGCCGGGGCGGGCGCACCGGCCTTGGCCAGCTCGGCTTGCAGGTACTGAAGGAAGCCGAGGTTCTGCAGTTCGCTGCCGCCACCGCCGCCGAACTGCCTGGCCAGGAAGTTGCCGACAGCGACGGTGTCGACCGGGCGCCACGCGGGTGGCCGGTACGGGCCGGGCAGACCAAGCACGTGCCCAAGCACGAAGAACTCGTATGGGACCTTGGCCTGCTCGCTGGCCGTGCCCGCGTACGCGGCGGCCTCGTAGGCGTTGATCCCGTTGGCGTACGCGGCCAGCGCGGCCCTGGTTGCGGCCGGCAGCGAATGGTACTGCTCGCGCAGTTCGGACGGCGTATAGAAGAAGGTGCGAACGGTCTCGTCCTGGCCGAGCAGGCCAGGGCCGAAAATGGCCGACAGCGTCCCTTCCACCGCGCGCCTGGTCAGCTCAAGCTGGACCATCCGGTCCTGTGCCTGCGCCCATCCGGCGCCGAACCATACCCCGGCCATGGACCCGGCGCTGATGTTTGGCACCCCGAAAGAGTCACGGGCGATGGTCGCGCTCTGGGCGCCGGCCCCAACGTGCAGGCCCGCCGGTGCACCCCGGGCTGATGCGGCGGCGCCGGGAATGAGCATGGTCACCGTGAGTATCGCGGTGCCGCAAATCGCTGTTAACCCGTGGCCGGCCGCACGCTTCAACGCTGCCATCTGACCCACCTCGCCACGCCATTGGAGCCGGTTTATCAGTACATATCAGCGCATCAGATCCTTGGAACGTAAGCCGCTGGGAACGGGAGTGTCAACAGCCGGGCGTTCCTCACGGAGCCCGGGTGCCCTACGGGGAGGCCCGGGGCGCTCCTTCACTGCGCGTGGGAGGCAAGGACGTCGTCGAGCACCTCGAGCAGGAGGCCGGCGTGCTCGCGCTGGAAAGTGAGGGGCGGGCGGATCTTCAGCACATTCCCGGCCGGACCGGTGACGCCGAGCAGCACCCCCCGGTCGCGCATCGCCTCGGCCACCCGGCGGGCCGCCACAGCGGCAGGCGCGCGCGTCTCTCGGTCCTCGACCAATTCGGCGGCGAGCAGCAGGCCCTCGCCCCGGACATCGCCGATGAGGGTGTGGGACTGCGCCAGTTTCGCCAGGCCCTCACACAGATAGCCGCCAACCTCAGCGGCGTTTTGCACCAGACCCTCGTCCTCGATCACGTCGAGCACCGCCAGGGCAGCGACGCCGGCGACCGGGTTGCCGCCGAAAGTGCTGAACAGTTCGGTCTCGGCTGGAACTTGTGCCAGCACCTCGGACCGGGCCACGAGGGCGGCGACCGGGAACCCGTTGCCCATTGGCTTGCCCATCACCACCATGTCGGGCTCGATCCCCGCAGCCTGGAAGCTCCACAGGCCAGTGCCCGAGCGGCCGTGCCCCGCCTGCACCTCGTCGGCTACGAGCAGGCCGCCAAGGGCGCGGATCCGGCGGGCTGCTTCCCGCAGGTAGGCGGGCGGCGGCGCGAGGATCCCGTCGGCGGTGAAGGCCGGGTCGATGAACATCGCGGCGAGCCCCGGGCCCGCGAGAGCCCCACCCGCCAGGGCCTGTGCGGCGTTCTCGACCTGGGCGGCGTAACGTTCCGCCCAGCCAGCCTCCTCCCGCCGGTAGGCGCCGCGGTACCCATCGGGCGCGGGCACCGTGGCGACGTGGGCGGGACGCTCTCCCTGCGCCCACTCCTCCGGGGAGAGCGCGTGGGTGGCCTCGGTCAGCCCGTGGTAGCCGTAGGCGCTCACGATTGCCCCGCCCCGGCCGGTGGCCGCCCGGGCGACCCGCCACGCGAGGTCGTTGGCTTCGCTGCCGGAGTTCACCAGCAGCACGGCGTCAAGCCCGGCCGGCAGCGCGGACGTGAGCCGTTCGGCGAGCGCGACAATCGCCTCGTGCAGGTAGCGGCTGTGGGTCGCCAGCAGCCGCTGCTGCTGCGCCACCGCCTGCACCACCCGGGGGTGGCTGTGGCCGACCACGGGAACGTTGTTGTAGCAGTCCAGGTACCGGCGGTCGTCGGCGTCGAACAGCCAGACATCCTGCCCCCGCACAAGGTGCAGCGGTCGCTGGTAGAACAGCGGGGACCTGGGAAGGACCCGGCGCCGGCGCTCCAGCAGGCTGCTGGTGGCGGCCCTCCGGTAGGGCAGGCCACGGCAGGCCTCGCGGAGCCGGCGCGCGGCAGCGTCGATCCCCACCGCCTCGACGCTGTCGAGGAAGCCGCGGGCCGCTGGCTCCCCGTGCACGCTGTACGCGGCGTTGTCCGGGTAGAGGCCCACCCGCCACGCGGTGACCGTCACCTCGGTGGCGAGCCTGGCCATCACGAGGTCCGCGAGCAGCCTCGCCTCCTCATCATCCAGCGGGGTGACGGAGACGTAGCCAGCGATCATCTGTTCTGCGCCTGCGAGGGGGTCGGCGTGGCCGTGCAGCACGTCGGCGATGGCGACGGCGAGGTCGGAAACGAGCGGAGCGTGGCTCATGTCCCCGAAATCCACGATGCCGCTGATCCGGAGGTCGTCGCCGAACAGCACGTTGTCCAGGCTCATGTCGCCATGGATGACCTGGGCGCGCAGTCCGGGAAGGGCCGGCGCGACGCGGGCGTCGAACCGGTCCAGGATCCGTTCGACCTGGCCCCTTCGCCCGGTGTCGCCGAGGTGGGGGAGCAGGGGCCGGAGCTTGGGCGCGTGCTTGAGGCCCCACAGGATCTCGTAGTCGGCGCGGGGGTGGAAGAACCCGCGCAGGGCCCGCCCACAACGTGCCGTCGTCTCCCCGAAGGACCAGATCGCCTGGCTGGTGAGCGCGGCAGGCTTCACCACCGTGCCGGGAAGGAAGGTGAAGAGCCGCACGGGGCAGGACCGGCCATCGGGACCCGGCACCTCGATCCAGGACTCTCCGGCGGTGGCCGGCAGGGTCCGCACCACCGGCAGATCAGGGTCGCATCGCTCGATGTGGCGCAGCGCAGCGGTCTGCATGTCGATGACGGAGCGGTCGTCGATGGGGTTGGAGACCTTGAGCAGGAAGCGCCGCCCGTCCCCCGGCTCCACCCGGAAGTTCTGGTCCCGTTCCCCGGCGAGCGGCGTGAGGGACGCGTCGATCCCGTAGCTGTCCCGGAGAATCTGCCGCAGTTCCGCCTGCTGGAGAGCAGGCGGCGGGCTCATAAGAGGATCAAGGCGCTCCACCATGCCCGAAGGCTATCTCGCGCCCCACCAGGCACCATCCGGCGGATGCCCTGCGTCGCCGCAGGTAGCGGGCATGGCATCACCAAGAAAAACACTTTCCCCAAACGCAAGCATGCCCACCTGCCCACGGCCCCGCCACTCACCATCGTGCGCTGACCAAAACAGCAGGTGACGGCGTTTCTTTCCGGCTAATTCGCCCGGCTGCCCTTTCCGGGCCATAATGCCAGACACCATGTTCCGAGGCCCTTTGGAGGGCAATGTTGAAGGCCGTCAGGGGTGGGATCGCAGGGGGGATCGGGTTAGCCGCAGTCGCGGTTCTGCCACCATCGGTGCTGGCCTCATATCGCTGGGGCCTGGTTTCCAGGAACCCTTCGCTCGCGGCGGCACCGCTCGATGGGTATGAGGTGCTTGTCGTGGCGGTGGGGTTTGCTGGGCTTGTCTGGCGGAATCTGCGTGGCGTGTGGGCGGAGCGGCTGGCGCTCCATATCGATCAGGCCGCTGGGCGACGGTTTTCGTCTTTCGAACGCCGTTATCGCGACTATATCCGTCAGAGTTATCGCTTCATTGAGCAGAAAGGGTTGGCGACTCTCGTCCAGCGCACCCCGGAACTCGATGACGTCTTCGTCGATCTTGGCCTCGCCGGGCGCGCACCCCAGCAGGTGTCGGGTTCGGTGCTGAGCGAGCCGCCAGCGCATGTCACTGAACGCCGGTCTCTTTGGGACTTCCTGGGGACGAAGGTGCCGTCTCCGGTGGTGCTGGCGATCGTTGGGGCTCCGGGGAGCGGGAAGACGACGCTGTTGCGCCATGCCGCCCGGCGCCTGTGCGAAGGCCGGGCGCTGCCAGTGCTGCTGCCGCTCCGGGACAGCTCGGAGCTGATTACCAGGGATCCGGAGGCGGACCTGCCGTCTGTCATCGCCGCTGGCATCCGGGGTGTCGGCGGCACAATGCCAGCTGCCTTTTTCGACCGCCGGCTCCAGGCCGGCAGGTGCGTGATCATGCTGGATGGCCTCGATGAGATCGCCTGCCACGACCACCGGCAAGGTGTGGTCGACTGGGTGGACAAGCAGATCGCCCGCTACCCGCGCAACAGCTACCTGATCACGTCGCGCCCGCACGGCTACAAGGAGTACCCGCTGGAACGGGCCACCGTGCTGCAGGTGCGCTGCTTCAGCCCTGCACAGATCGCCAAGTTCGTCCAGGGCTGGTACGTGGCGGTGGAGGAGCACTGCACCCGCGTGGACAGCGAACATGTCTCGCGGCGGGCGCGGGAGGAAGCGCACGATCTCCTGGCACGACTGCAAGAGACGCCCGCGCTCGCCGACCTGGCGGCCAACCCGCTTCTTCTCACCATGATCTGTCACGTACACCGTTACCGTGGCGGACTGCCGGGGACGCGGGCAGAGCTCTACGCCGAGATGCTTCTGGTCCTGCTCGGGCGCCGGAAGCGGGCAAAGAAGCTTGCTGATCCGCTGCGCCCGGATCAGAAGGAAGTGGTGTTGCGCGAGGTGGCCTTCACGATGATGCGAGACCGCGTACGGGACCTCTCCTTTGACCGTCTGGTCAGCATGATCGGCAGTGTCCTGCCGCGTGTATGCGCGGTGCTCACCCCCGCTGACTACCTGGCCGACGTCTGCGCGAACGGGCTGTTGCTGGATCAAGAACGCGACGTCTTCTGCTTCGCTCACCACACGTTCCAGGAGTACCTTGCCGCCGCTTGTGTTCGGGACAGGCGACAGTTGCAGGTATTGACCAGCAATGTGGGCGACCCATGGTGGCGGGAGACCACGCTGCTGTATGCCGCGCGCGCTGACGCCGGCCCAATCATCGAAGCGTGCCTGGGCTCGGGCCGGGTTTCCGCGCTTGCGCTCGCCTTCGACTGTGCGGATGTGGCCAGCGAACTCGCTCCCGAACTGCGGGCACGGCTGGACGCGCTGCTGTCCGAGGCGGCTAACCCTGCGGCTCCCCAGGAACGCCGCAGGCTCGCGGCAGCCGTAGTCGCCTCGCGCGAACTCCGTCGCACGAACCGCTTGGCCAACGGCACCCAAGTGTGCGCGGCACCTGTCACCCGGGACCTTTACCAGCTGTTCGCCGAAGAGCTGCGGACCCGCCGGGAGTGCCGCGATCCCGGGGACCGCGATTACGAAGGCCCTCCTGGTGGCCGCGATCCCGCGGGCCGCGGGCCCCGGGAACGCGAACCACGAAGCCGGGCGGGCACGAGCCAGTCTCGGGTGGCCGACGTGAGCAGCGCGGCGGAGGTCGCCGCCTTTGTCGAGTGGCTGAACGTACTCCTCGAGGGGGACATGATCTACCGGGTGCCTACCCGGGCGGAAACGGAGGATCCGGTCTTCTCCGGCAACCCGGTGCTCAAGGGGCGCTGCGTGTGGTTCACCTCAGACAATGCATCAGGAAACCTGGAACTCTGGACGGCACCGGAGACGCCGCATCCGTACTCGATCACGAGCGCTGAACTACTCAACAGAGTGCGCGCGGACGTCACAGGGCCTGTCTGGGCACTGATAATGGCGATCTTCACGCTGGCACTTGCTCACACCCTCGCCTACGCGCAGACCTGCACGCGTACGGGCCGTCTCTTCCACAGCCGGGGAATCGCCGTGGCTCTTGCCAATGCTCTTGCGGTGGACCTCGAGCCCTACCTCGAACTTGATTTCGGCCGCAACCTTGACCTCATCAGTATCCGCGACCTGGCGCGCCGCCTCGCCATTGACAGCGGTGTCCACTGTCCCCGTGATCTTGCCCGTGCATTCGACCTCGTGATTGACAACGCCAGGGGAACCCCGCGGCACGCTGGGTGTGTCCGTGATCTTGCGCGGGCATTCGATCTCGCCGTTACGGGGGCCTGCGATTTGGCCGTCGCCTTTGACAGCGCGGGCGATGGCGCCCGGGGCGTTACCCGCGCGCATGACCTCACGCTTGCGCTCGAGCTGCCAATGTGCGTGTTCCTCGCGAGAATTCCGCCGGTCGCCGCCGCTCCGTGGGCGGTCCCTGAGCCGATCTGGCGGATACTCCCCAAGGCCGTGGCCATGAAGCAGGAAAGGTGGAGTCTTCACCAAGACACACTGAGCCGGCAAGCGCAGGCGGGCTATGAAGAGATCTTGAATATTGAGGTCGGCTCCCACCCGGAGCGCCTGGTCAGAGTGGATGACACCCACCCGGAGCGCCTGGTCAGACGGCTAACTGGAGTTGCCCGCCGGATCAATGATGTTGTCTGCGCTGTTGGGAATCCAGATCAGCAGGTTTCGCCCGAGCTTGCCTCCTACGTCCGGCTGGGGGCACTTGCCATCACGGCAAGCGCTGATCAACTCGGCGTGGATGCGGGACTGGCACACAGGTATGCCGAGATCGCAGCCGGAATCACCATCCTTGAGCGCCAGCGGCGCGAGGCAGTCTTGCCGAGGGAAACGATCGTCTTGGTCCGCTCATAACCGAAGGTTCTTCTTGCGGGCCGAAATCGCCCCCTGCCGGGACCATCAAGGTGGCGCTGGTCAGCGCCACCGAGATGACCTGGTGACGGAGGGTTCGCGGCTCGCCCCCGGCCACATGGTGGGGGCCGCATCCGCGTCGTTGATCGCTGTGGCCCAAAAGGCCGCTGCGAGGGCAACGCCAGCGGCGGTGAGGAACGCGGCATGGTAGGCAGTGGCGCTGGGCCGGACGGTGCCACCGACGTGGTGCAGCCCGAGATCGAGCATCGGCTGCCCGGCGGCAAGCTCGGCCCGGACCAGGGCGCCGGACAGCACGACCCCGGTGACCGCCGCGCCGATGATCCACGGGGAGGCCCACCCACGTGCGGGGCTTTCGGACAGCGCGTACATCAGCGTGCCGAGGCTCGCACCCGACAGCACGAAGCCGGGCAGGTCGAACCGGCCCGGCTGATCGTGCCGCTGCTCACGCAGGAACAGCACCCCGGCGATGCCAATCGGGAGATTCACGTAAAACACCCAGCGCCAGGACAGGTCGGTGACGAGCAGCCCGCCGATGACCGGCCCCATCGCCGGCGCGAGCGCGGTTGGCACGATCAGGATCCGGGCCGCCCGGGCCCGCTCCGCGGGCGGGTACACCCGGAACAGCATCGCCAGCCCGACCGGTGCGAGCATTCCCCCGCCGGTGCCCTGCAGCACGCGGAAGAGCACCAGCTGGCCGAGGCTCTGCGCGGTGCCGCACAACGCCGACGCGACGGTAAAGACAACCAGCGCTGGTCTTCTGGCTCAGCCGCTCCGCCAACACGCCATCTCTAACCGGGCGCCGCACCGGACGCATTCCGCCGCGCAGGTCAGGGAACCGGGAGCCGCACGCCTGCCTTGGCGCAGTCGTCCTGGAGCAGCAGCAGCCCGAGCGGTGAGACGTTTTCGTGGGCCAGGTCCCGGAAGACCGTCCGCAAATCCGCGGCCAGCCGCGGGTCCGCCACGCGGTCCGCGACGTACCTGATGGCGGGCAGGTCCGGCCTGCCCCCATTGCGCGTGATGTCGGCCAGCAGCCGCTGGCACGCCTCGAGCCTGGTCAGCCGGACGGGCGCGGTCGTCGCCTGCTTGTGCGGCTGGGGATGCGAGGCGCCGCCACCGCATCCGGCGGCCAGGAAGGCGGCGACCACAGCGATCTGCAGCGCTCTGGCCATCCGCCTTGCCGGTTCCTTTCCGCAGTCCCCGCTTTACGCATTCTTTCCCCAAACGGGGCATTCAGGGAACCCCGCCCCCTCCCGCCCGCCGCGTCGTGCGCTGGCCAGGAGCCAGCACAGCGCGCGGTAAGAAGCCGGTTCATCCCCCCGTGCTGCCAGGAGCCGGCCCACCGTTGTTCGCTCGTCAGGAAACTGGCCCGCACCGCCATGCCGTACGGGCCAGTTTCACATCTCTTACAGTGCGGTGATCCGGATGTTGCGGAACGCGGTTGGGTAGCTGTAGTTGGAGTACGCCTGGAGACCGACGTGGGTGGGACCGTTCGCCCGCCCGCGGTTGGGGTCGGTGTTGGTGTACTTCGCCGTGTCGATCCCGTTGAGGTTCACGGTGAAGACGTCACCCTGAACCTCGATGCGGTACTGGTTCCACCCCGTGACGAGCGCGTCCTGCGGGTTGACGAAGTCGCCCGGCGTGGCTTGCGGCATCGCCGGGTCAGGCGCCGGGTCGCCCGGGTAGTTGACGGCGTAGATGGCTCCCGTCCGGTGTTTCGCGGCACCATCGGGGGCGCCGGAGTTGTCGATCTGCGCTTCGAAGCCCGTTCTGACCGCTGCCCAGGCTGGGTTGGAGAACCGGGTTCCGTCGGGATTCTTCGCGCCGTCCGGGTTGGCGAAGCGGACGAACACACCGCTGTTGGTCCGGAATGTGCGGATGAAGAACTCGAGTTCCAGCCGGTAATCGCTGGGCGCCGGAATGGTGCACCAGAGCAGCCCCAGATCGAAGCTGGGAACCGATTGCAGGGCTCCGTCGATGACATGGAACGTGCCACGCCCGGCCATCCGCCAGTTGGCCAGGCTCTGGTCATCGAACAGCCTGACGGTGGTGCCGCGCGCTGGTGGGTTCTGCGCCGGGTCTTGAACGACCGGAAGCCCGCTGAGGGCGCTGTCCCCTTCCGGGGCGAGGTGCCTGGCGAGGCGCCGCCGCAGGGCAACCCCGTTTATAACCGGGTTGGCAGATCCGCAGGAAGGCAGTACCGAAGCGTCCCCCGCGTAGAGGTTGGTCACGAAGTGGAACTGGCCATCGGGGGTGACAACCGACGCGGCGGGGTTGTCGCCCATGCGCAGCGTGCCTGATTCGTGGAAGGTCGTGCCAAGCCCGTCAGGCGTGACGTTGGCGGCGGTGACCGGTGTCCCGAAAACGTTCTCCGCCAGGAAATCGATCACCTGGTCCATTTCCTGCATGGCCTGCACGTCAGCGCCGCTGCGGCCCAGGTTGACCAGCGCCCGGGGCATTCCGTACTCATCAATGTCGGCGGTGCCGAACGGGACGGTGACGCTGTTGCCGGAACCCGGAAGCATCTCGCCGACTGCCCGGATGGACACGTCCACCTCGCCCGGGGCGGTCGCTGCCAAGTGCTCGAGGTTGTCGAGGTCCGGGACGTTGCGGAACAGCAGGGCGTCGGATGCCCCTGCTCCCCGGTCGGCGGGGAGCGCGGACGCGGTGATCTGGAAGTGGAAGTGCACCGGGGTGCCCCCGACGTCGCTGCGGCAGCGGACGAGCAGTGCGGTGAGTTCCTGCTCTTTGAGGTTCAGCCCGGGCGGCATGGGTGCGGTGAATTGCACGTTCTTTCGCAGGTGAACCAGCAGGTTGGAGCCCATCAGGCTGGCGTTGGGCGCATTCCCGACGCTCAGCAGCGCAAGGCGGGCACTCTCGATGGCACCGGCGGCGAGGATCACCACGGGCCTGCGGTTTGAGTTGTTGCCGATCGCGCCGGACAGATCAAGGAAGCCGTCGCCGGTGTCGATGCCGTCGATCTCCTGCACGGTGGCCCCGGTCGCGAGCGTGTAGGTGCGCGTGCGCAGGTTCTTGACATGGCAGTTGGGCACGATCATGAGCCGCCTGGCCGCGTCGTTGCCGCCCGAGTCGGAGAATGCCTGCCGGGATGCGGTCATCGCGAGCGGCACGCTGCTGAACTTGTTGAAGGGGAAGGATCCCGGGATGGTCCTGATCTGAACAGCCAGCGGCGCGTCGAGCTTCAGCGATTGCTCGAACCCGGAATAGGGCTTTCTTCGCAGGTGACCTCTGGTCCTCGGCCCGGCGGAGTCCCGGTAACTTGGCAGCTCGCCGTAATTTGGCAATTCGCTCAGGTCGACGGCGAAAGGCACCTTGCCATAGGTGTCGAAGAGCTTCTTGCGGTAGTAGTCGTGGAGCTCACCGTTGATGTAGTCGTTCGACGTATCCGTGCCGGTTTGTTCAGCGGCCTCGAGGAAGAACCGTTCGGTGAGGTCATCGACAACGGTTTGCGGCCACAGATTCTGGAACCCGATCGTCCCGGCGGGACTGGTGTGCATCTCGGTCTTGAGGTATGTGGGCGACCAGCCACCGAAGTACAGTGACCGTCCGCCGAGGCAGTAGGCGAGTCCGCCGAAGCGGACGGATGAGTTCCAGGGCATGCCCCAGTTCTCAAGCACCGCCGTTTTGTCGAGGCCAAGGGCCATTAGTTCCTGGCGGGTAGCTGGCAGCGGCGCGCCAGCCGTCGGCGGTGGCCCGCCGTCCGGCTTGACGCCGGGCGTTGCCAACTGGAGATTGGGAACGTCCTGCGCGTGGACCGGGAGGGCGAGCGGTCCGGCTTCCAGGACCAGGACCCGGAAGTTCTGGGGGACGATTTGCCCGGCCACGGACTGCCGCGTCCGGTCAAAGAGATCCTGGGCGAGCGAGAGCCCGAATGTTCCGCCGCCAACGATGATCACATCGAAGGGACCGCTCTGGGCTGCTTCACCGAACGTGTTGCACAAGTAACGGCCCAGGATGTCGCGGGTGAAGCTGGTCTGCTGAGTGGTGATAGCCATAAGTTCCCCCTGCGCGCGTGCGCGTCGGCCTGGTGTTGATCCCCGGTCGTTCTGGGCGACTCCGCCCGGCGCTGAATGTGCGTTCCCCCAAGAGCACGGCCCTGATGCCCGCCCGATCCGCGGTGCCCGATTTTCGTCAGACGCTAACGCTGGTGACGGTCGGTGGCCATATACCCACGGGTTACACCCTTCTACACGCGGCGGGAGACGTCGCAGAAACCTGGGCAGTCCGGGCAGCCGGCGGGCTTGCGCTAACGCGTTAGTGACCGCTAACGTGTTGAGGTGCCTGACCTGGTGGCCGCGGTAGCCGAGCCGCATCGCCGCCGCTTGCTGCAGCTGCTGGGACGTGGTGAACAAACGGTGACCCAGCTGGCGAGCAACTTCACGGTGAGCCGGTCGGCGATCTCGCAGCATCTGGGCGTGCTCGCCGGCGCCGGGCTGGTGGCCAGCAGACGAGAAGGAAGGTTTCAGTACTACCGCTTGAATCCGCGGGGGATGGCGGATCTGCGTGCCGAACTCGACTCGTTCTGGACACGTGAGCTCGACCAGCTCGTACGCGACGCGTTCAGCATCACCCAAGAGTCCCGGCCTGAAGGAGGCCCCTGATGCCGTTGGAGAAATCGGTCGTCGTACCGCTCAGCCCGGACGAGACCTTCGCCTTGATCACAGAACCGAGCCGGCTCCGCCGCTGGCAGGCCATCACCGCTCGCGTCGACCTACGGGCTGGTGGTGATTACCGGTGGACCATCGTCCCTGGCAACTCCGCCAGTGGCACGTTCACGGAGATCGAGCCGGGCAGGCGGGTGGTCTTCACCTGGGGCTGGGAAGGTTCGGCGGACCTGCCGCCAGGCACATCCACCGTGAGCATCACGCTCGAGCCGGCGCCGGGCGGGACGATCGTCCGGCTGGTTCATGAGGGGCTGACGGACGAGCAGGCGGCCAGCCACGCCGAAGGCTGGACCCACTACCTTGGCCGGCTTGCCGAGGCGGCTGCCGACGTCGACGCGGGACCAGATGAGTGGGGTGCGGCATCGCCAGACCTCGATGCGATCAAGGCCGCGGAGGCCACGCTTGCCATCTGCCAGCGGGTACTGCGCGGCGTCTCGGAGACCGGCTACCACAACGCCACGATCTGCACCAAGTTCGATGTCACTCAACTGGCCGATCACCTGATCGGTTCGATCACGTTTCTCGGCATGGCCGCTGGCGCCGGCATGCCCGGGCCCGGTGGTGCCGCCACGCCCGGTGGTGCTGACGGGCCCGGTGGTGCCGCCACGCCCGGTGGTGCCGCCACGCCCGGGTCGGCTGGCGCCACGCTGGAGGAACGCCTGGCTGCGGCAGCCCAGCCCGCGCTGGAGACGTGGAACGCCCGTGGGCTTGACGGCACCGTCAAGATTGGTCCGCAGGAAATGCCCGCCGCCGCGGCCCTGGGCATATTCTCGATTGAGTGCCTTGTCCACGCGTGGGACTTCGCCCAGGCCACCGGCCAGCGCTTCAGCGTGCCGGATGCGCTGACCGAGCACGTGCTCGGTGTTGCCAGGCAGGTCATCACACCGGAGGGCCGCAGCGGCGGCAACTTCGGGCCCGCGATCCCGGTGGATCCGGACGCGCACGTCCTGGCCCGCCTGATCGCTTTCACCGGCCGGGCGGCCTGAGTATGCCCGCACCGCGGACCGGGGAACGCGTTCAGCAAAACCCGCGCGGCGGAACCGCACAACCCCGGAGCCGCACAACCCGGAACCGCACAACCGAATCCGCACAACCCGGAACCGCACAACCCGCCCAACTTCTGAGGGGGAAGTCATGCCAGAGCGCAAGTTCTATGCCCAGGGGACACCTAACTGGGTAGACCTGCAGACCAGCGATCAGACCGCGGCGAAGGAGTTCTACTCGGGCCTGTTTGGCTGGACCTACGATGACCAGCCGATGCAGGAGGGCCAGGTTTACTCCATGGCCAAGCTCGGCGATCACCTCGTCGCCGCGATCGCCCCGCAGTCTCCGGAACTGGCCGCCGCCGGCGCGCCGTCGGCCTGGAACACCTACATCGCGGTGGACTCGGTCGACGAGACGGTAGCCAAAGTCGGCGCAGCAGGTGGTCAGGTCGCGATGCAGCCCTTCGACGTGATGGACGCTGGCCGGATGGCGTTCGTGCTCGACCCAGGGGGCGCAGCCGTGGCCCTGTGGCAGGCCGCCAATCACATCGGGGCCACGCTTGTGAACGAACCAGGGACCTTCACCTGGAACGAGCTGGTCACCACAAACCCCGCTGCCGCCGCCTTCTACCAGGAGGTGCTCGGCCTTACCACCGCCACCATGGACATGGGGGCGGGGGAGTACACGCTGTTCCAGGTGGGTGACGAGCAGATCGCCGGGAGCACCCCGCCCCAGATGCCGGGTGTTCCCAATCACTGGCATGTGTACTTCGACGTTGACGACGTTGACACCACAGCCGCGAAGGTCACCGAGCACGGCGGTTCGCTGCTCGCCGACCCGTTCGATACCCCGGTCGGCCGGATCGCGGTCGTTCGCGATCCGCAGGGGGCCGTGTTCAGCATCATCAAGCCGTCCAGCCAGCCCGGTTGACGGCTGGCACCGCCAAGCCACCTCGCGTGTGTCCGGGCTCCCGGCCCGGACACACCAGGCGCCGCGTGTCCGGGCTCCCGGCCCTGGCACACCAGGCGCCCGCGGCAGCACCCGGCGCCGCAGAGTCAGGAGCCAGCGCATGGAAATGCCCAAGCCAAGTGAGGGCGACAAGCAGTTCTTCCGGGGTCTGATCCCGGAAGATCCCGCCGTGGAGATCAAACCCATGTTCGGCAACCTGGGCGCGTTCGTGAACGGAAACATGTTCGCCGGGCTGTTCGGGCCCGCCGTCGGCGTCCGGCTCAGCGACGGTGACAGCCTCGAGCTTGCGTCCATTGACGGGAGCGGGCCCTTTGGCCCGGCCGAACGCCCCATGGGGGGCTACATCAGCCTGCCCGAGAACTGGCGCGCCACGCCCGGTCTTGCCGCGGAGTGGGTTGAGCGGGCCCTGTCCCACGTCCGCTCGCTGCCCCCCAAGGTCAAGAAGCCCAAGGCGGTCGGCCGGCGGGCGTGAGCTGATTCCCGCCCGGATCGGCAGCGAGTGGCGCGCCGGGCATCGTGGGTGTGACCGGGCATCGTGGGTGTGACCGGGCATCGTCGGTGTGACCGCGAATCGTGGGCGTGACCGGGCATCGTGGATGTGACCGGGCTGGTGTACTTGCGGGATGGCCGGGCCGCTCGTTTACCAGCATGGTCCTGCCGCGACAGCTGCGGGCTTTGCGGTAGGTGTGTGGCTCACGTTCGAGTTCGTGATGAACGTGAGCCAGCAACTGCGCAAGAAGGGACCGGTCGTCCGCGATTCGACGGCGTTTGTTCTTGTCGCCTCTATCGGCGGCTCGGTTGCCGCCGCACGCCTTCTGGGCGGTGCGGGCCTGCTGCTGTGGCCCGGCGGCCGGGCCTAGCCGGTTGTGGCCGGGATTGCCTTGATCGGGATCGGCATCGACGTGCTGAGTCTGGCCGCCGTGGCGCTTCTCGGCGGTGCGGGGCTCGCGGTGCGGATCCGCGCCGAGGAGCGGCAACTGGCTCACGCGCTCGGGGCTGACTACGAGAGCTTCGCGGCACAACGCAAGCGCCTCATTCCCGGCATCTGGTGACTCAAACCGTCACCACGATCATCAACCGCTCCCTCATCATGAGTACCACCGGCCCCTCAGCTCCCCCCATCCCCCTTCCTTAGACGGCTGGCGGGGGCCTTGATCATTTCAGTGAGTGCGACGCCGGGCATGCGAGACTGGATCCTGGCTGGCGGCACTAGAGTGACCGCTGAGGTTGGAGACGACATCTGACGCATGTCGCCCCGGCCGCTTCCGGCGGCCAGCTTCGTGATCATGGGATTGGTGGGGCGCGTACCCCACCAATCCCATGATCACCAGCGTTTTCATGATCATCCCCTGTGTGTACTCGGGCGCCGATCCCCGCGGGTGGCCGCGGTGCCCGGTTGGCCATTCACAGGCGCTCGCCGGCCCGAATTGGGGCGGTGATGGTGTTCCCGCTGGGGGCCAGTGGGCACTGCCATGCGCTGCTGTAGCGGCAGGAGGGGTGATACAGGAAGTTCAGATCGATGACCAGGGTGTCCGCGGTGCCGCCAAGGTCGGCGCCCTTGGCGGTATCGAGCAGGTACCGTCCCCCGCCGTAGGTCGTTTCGCCAGCCGTACCGTCGCGCAGGGGCAGAAACAGCCCACCGGCGTATTGCTTCAGCCACCAGACATCGATCGTGGCGCCGAGCGGTGGCGGCAACTCGACCCGGCCGATGAGCCGCAGCGAGGTGGTTCCGTCATCTCCCGTTGTCAGGGACAACACAGACATCGTTCGGTCATCGCCAGCGGGCAGGGACAACCGCCCGGGAACGGTTGCGGGCAGCACCGGCAGCGAGAAACGGAGCCCGGGGTCGTAGGGCCAGTACGGCAGGCCCGTGCTGCGCAGCGGGTCGGCGGGCGGCAGCGGGCTTTGCGGATGAGCAAGGAAGAGCTTGTCGCGGCCAGCCCGCCAGAGGTCATGTGCACGCTCCGGGTTACTCTGCGCCCGGATCGCCGCGTAAAGCTCGCTCACCCGCCGCCTCCAGTCGGCCACCTCAAGGCCAGTCGTACCCATCAGCCGGCCAGCTCACGGCCAGTCGTGCCCATCAGCCGGCCCGGTCATGATCGCCGGGGGCGATGGGCAGGACTGTGCAGGGCTGTCTCACGGCCCATCGCGCCTGACTTCCTGCAGCACCCAGCCGTTGCCGTCCGGGTCGCTGAAATCGGCGAATGACATGTAGCTGCGGTGCTGCGGATCCGGGCCTGGCCGCCAGTTGCCCGAGTCCATGTGCCGCACCTCGCTGACATTCACCCCGCGTCCGGTGAGTTCCGCCCGCGCCGCGAGGATGTCGGGCACGACCAGGTGCAGGCCCTGCACACTGCCCGGCGGTGTTTGGAGCAGGCCCCTCCCAAAACCGATCGAGCAGGCCGAGCCGGGCGGCGTCACCTGCACGACCCGCATCTCATCTCCGACCTCGGTGTCGACGAGCAGGTCGAAGCCTGCCTGCTCGGTGTAGAAGGTCTTGGCGCGGTCCACGTCCGAGACCGGAAGCAGTACCAGTTCCACCGTGTACTCCATGATGCAGCCTCCCTTGCCGGGGCCAGACTCCCAAACACCGGCCCGCTCTGCGTTTCTACTGATGAAACGCCGGCCTTCGCGGGAACTCATCGGTGCTTCGATGACTACCCAGTTACCGGGGTGGCGAGCCGCTCTGGCGCCGGCATCGCGCGGGCTGCCCCGCCCGGGCCGACGCCCTCGTAAAGCTCGAGGCCGGCAAAAGGTCGGCGGCGAGAGGTTCTCGCGTATCAAAAGCGGTTCGTCACACTCTTTTCTTTTGAGGGAGGAGGAAAGGACTCAGCTATCCGGGCAAGGGGGACCAGCCCGGCTCGATGTCCCGCCACCCGCTCAGGCACGGATCCCGCTGCCGTTAAGGACCACGATCCCTGGCCTCATGCCCCGGCAAAGTGCAGAACGAACGACGGGCTGGGCACCTCTGCCCGGTTTGAGTAAGGCGCCTGTCAATGTCTGGGCGCCGTTGAGAAGGGGGCAAAACGCGGGGGCGGCACCCGCAGTGTCATCGGACATCTGCGGTGATCAGCGGCACATTGACGGGGAGTCAACGGTGCCAAAAATGGTTCAGCATAACCACAGATTTATCACGAAAGAGGGTCACTCATGCGATCACGTATCGCGATCATCACCTCGGCCATAGCCGCGATTTCCGGTCTTGCGTTTTTGGCGGGGACAGCAAGTGCGGCGACGGGTTCAGCCCGGTACTCGCCAGAGGAAGCGGGGTACGCGGCAACAGGCGCGCACTTCCGTTATGTGCAAACTGTCGTCACGTTGCCCAATGCCGCGGCTTTTGCAAGCGAGGTCAGCGGCTACGGGCTGTCCGTGCACCTCTGGTCGGGCAACCGGGTCCTGGTCCTGAAGCTGCGGACGGACACCGCGGTTAGCGGGCCCTACAAGGCGGTCGCGTCCGCGTACGACCGGAGCACCCACGGCCTGATCTGCACGACGGACAACAACACCTGCCCCAACGTGGGTGGTGCCTGGCTGGACGCGCGCAATCAGTTCGGGGCCGGGGACACGGTGCTCATCTCCGAGTTCTACAACCGGACGAACGGCTACGACCAGTTCACGGTGAGCGACCAGACCTCCGGGCAGTCGCTCGGCTTCCGGCTGGCCGACAGCACCAGCGAACTGTACGGCCAGGCGCGGGTGGGCGCTGAGTTCGGCTCCACCCCGTGGGCGGCGGTTGCCTACAAGGCGCCGGCGCTGGAAACCCACCTGGTTACCTTCACCACAACCAGGCTGACCACCTACTCCGGGCTCAAGACGTCGCTGTACGCCCCATGGACGCACAGCAAGATCTTCATGACGGCGGACGGGACCTCCTCGTCGACCGTGGAGGTCGCGCCACACAACCTGCAGAACAGTGGCCAGAACTTCGGGATCTTCTTCGAACCCGCTCCGGCTGTCTGAGCGACCGCTGGCGGCCCCTCCCGATCGCGGGAGGGGCCGTCAGCCACGCCTGGCCCCATGACCTGATGAGATCCTGGGGCATAAAGATCGTCCGGGGGACTGACGGGTCATTTAGCCTGATGCCATGGGTTCTCACCCCTACGCCGAACGCTTCGAAGTCCACCGCGCACTGCCCGAGCGGGGGCGGCCCCGCGAGGAAGTACTGGCCGAACTGGCCGTGATCGCCAGCGAAGAAGACGCCTTCTGGGAAACGGGCAAGTGCTCGGGAACGATGTACTGCGGCGACCATGAGCACTACCAGTTCATGACCGAGGCGTTTGGGCGGTTCGCCCACGTGAACGCCCTCCAGCGGGACATGTGCCCGAGCATGACCAAATTCGAGGGCGAGATCATCGCCATGACCCTGGACGTGCTCAACGCGGGTGCCGCTGCTGATGGGACACCGGCCGGGACACTCACGACGGGCGGAACCGGCAGCATCCTGCACGCCGTGCTTGCCTACCGGGAATGGGCCCGGCAGGAGCGGGGGGTGACCGCGCCCAACATCGTGCGGCCGGAGACGGCCCATCCCGCCTTCGACAAGGCCTGCCATCTGTTCGGCGTCGAGGTGCGCAAGGCGCCCGTCGATCCTGTCACCACCCAGGTGGACGTCGGCTGGGTGGCCGATCACACCGACCGGTCCACGATCGCGCTGGTCGGGTCGGCCTGCAACTACGGTTACGGCACCATCGACCCCATCGCCGAGCTTTCCGGTCTCGCTGTCGAGCGGGGGGTCGGGCTGCACGTGGACGGGTGCCTCGGCGGGCTGATCCTGCCGTTCGGCCAGAAGCTTGGCTACGACATTCCTGTCTACGATTTCCGGCTGCCCGGTGTGACCAGCATCTCGGCCGACACCCACAAGTACGGGTATGCCTTCAAGGGCTCCTCCGTCGTCGCGTTCCGCCACCAGGCCCTGCGCAACGCCCAGTACTTCTACCTCACCGACTGGAGCGGCGGGAAATACTGCTCGCCGGGCATCGAGGGTTCCCGCTCGGGCGGCATCATCGCCGCCACCTGGGCCGCCATGGTGAGCCTCGGGTGGGAGGGCTATCTGCGGTACGCGCGTGAGATCTTCGAGACCTCCTCCGCCATGCAGAAGGCTGTTCGGTCCCACCCCGAGCTGCGCATCCTCGGCATGCCGACCTTCCTGTTCAGTTTCACGTCCGACGCGTTCGACGTGTATCACGTGAACGATTTCATGCGGGCCCGCGGCTGGCGGTTCAACGGCCAGCAGTACCCGAACGCCCTGCATATGGCTGTGACCCGGCCGCAGGCCCGGCCCGGTGTCGCCGATGCGTTCGCCGCGGATCTGGCCGAGGCGGTCGGCTACGCCCGGCTGCACGCCGGGGAGACGGCACAGAGCAGTGCCATTTACGGCAGCGTGGTGGGTGGCATGACGGCGGAGGCGGACGAGTTCATCCGGGCGGTCATGGCGGACATGATGAACGAGCAGCAGGCCGTTCCGGGCAACGGCTAAGGTTCGCCGCAAGCGCTAGCGATCGCGGCCTGGTGAGAGCCCGGGTGCCGCATTCTTCCAGGAGGACACGTGACCGACAGTGCTGCCGGTCCAGGGGACCGGTATGTGCTGGCGATCGACCTGGGGACGACCGGTCTCAAAGTGGGGCTGGTCTCCCTGACCGGCGCAGTCGCGTGGGTGACCGGTGCCGAACTGCGCACGCGCCGCATTGCTGGCGGGGGAGCAGAGCAGGACCCGGAAGAGTGGTGGCGTCTTGTCAGCGACGCCGCCCGGGCCGGGCTGAGCAGCGGGGTGGTCCGCCCAGAGCAGGTCGTCGCCGTCAGCGCCACCGGGCAGTGGGCGAGCACCGTTCCGGTCGCCGGGGACGGCACCCCGGTGGGACCATGCATCCTGTGGATGGACACCCGGGGTGGCCACCACTCCCGGCAGCGGTTCGGTGGTCCGGTGTCCGGGTACTCGCCCCGGCCGCTGATCACCTGGGTTCGCCGGACCGGCGGCGCACCCTCGACCAGCGGCGCTGACCCCATTGGGCACATGCTTTACCTTCAGCATGACCGGCCGGACATCGCCGGAGGAGCCCGCTGGTTCCTTGAGCCCGTTGACTACCTGTCGATGCGGTTCACCGGCACGGCCGCGGCAACGCCTGCCTCGATGACAGCGGCATGGCTCACCGACAACCGGCGCCTCGGCCACACCGCCTACGATCCCCTGCTCGTTCGCATGGCCGGCATCGATGCGTCCCGGCTGCCGCCGTTGTGCCCGACCGGGTCGATGACGGGCACCGTCCGCGACGACGTGGCCGCCAGCCTGGGGCTGGGCCCAGGAGTCGCCGTCGTCGCGGGCACGCCGGACCTGCACTCCGCTTCCGCCGGGGCCGGCACGATGGCGGACTACCAGTGCCACATGGCGATCAGCACCTCGGCGTGGATCAGCTGCCCGGTCGGGTTCAAGAAGACCGACGCCATCCGCCAGATCGCCACCGTGCCGGGCATCGTTCCCGGCCACTACCTGGTGGCCAACAACCATGAGACGGCGGGGGCCTGCCTGCAGTGGCTGCGCGACCAGGTCATCGCGCCCGGCGGCGGGACCCGGCCCGGTTACGCTGAGCTCACCGAACTGGCCGCCACCGCCCCGCCAGGGTCTGGTCGCCTGCTGTTCACCCCGTGGCTGACGGGCGAGCGCTCACCCATCGACGACCGCAACGCCCGCGGCGGGTTCCACAACGCCTCGCTCGACACTGACCTCGCGGCCATGGCCCGGGCCGTGCTCGAAGGCGTTGCCTACAACAACCGGTGGCTCCACGAGGCGGTCGAGCACTTCGTCAAGCGCCGGCTCGAGCCGGTCCGGGTGTTCGGCGGCGGCGCCCAGTCAGATCTGTGGTGCCAGATCCACGCCGACGTCATGGACCGCACCATCGAGCGAATGGCCGACCCCGTCCATGCCAACCTCCGGGGGGCGGCGATCCTGGCAGGCATCGCCCTCGGCGCCGTCGACCAGTCCTCGGCGGGCGCCCTCGCCCAGATCGAGAAGACGTTCCAGCCCGGCCCATCCCGCAGAGCGGTCTACGACCGCCTCTACGCCGAGTTCCCCAAGCTCTACAAGTCGCAGAAGGCGATGTTCCGGCGGCTCAACCGGCCTGGGGCCGCGCCGGCGGGACCGGCCACGATGAGCGAGCGCCGGGGCACAGCGGGCTCGTAACCGCTTCTTTTTGGCAAGCTGCCTGCGCAGGCTCCCGTCGATCGTCTGGCGCACCAGCCAGGGCGTGAAACGCTGCATCCGCCAGATCATCGCGCTGTCCACGCCGACGAGGATGTCGAAGCGCCCGGCGCTGATCCCGGCCAGCAGCCGTTCGGCGACGCGGTCGGCGGTGAAAATGCGGGAACTTCCCTCGATTGCCCACGTCTCAGCCGGCTTGATCGTGTTCTCATGAGCCAGGCCGGGAGTGTCGGTGGTGGGCGGGTAACAAACCGAAACCTTGATCCCGTGCGGCCGCATCTCCTGCCGCAGGCATTCGGCGAATCCAGCGATGGCGTGCTTGCTCCCGGCGTAGGCGGTGTAGCCGTACAGGCCCATGAACCCGAGCATCGACGAGACGTAAGTGATGTGGCCGGAACCCGCCCGGACGAGTTCCGGCAGCACGGCACGGGTCACCCGCACCATCCCGAGGTAGTTCACCGCCAGCATGTCCTCGAACGCCTGCATGGGCAGTTCCCCGACATGTCCCGGGTGAGCGTAGCCAGCGTTGCTGATGACGATGTCGAGCCCGCCCAGCCGCTCGCGCGCCGCTGCCACGCCATGCTCAACGGAAGCCTCGTCGCGGACGTCCATCTTGACCGGATGGGGTTCCGCGCCCCCGGCAGCCGTGAGTTCCTTCGCCGCGGCTTCAAGCCGGTCGCGGGACCGGGAGGCGATGCAGACGTTGGCTCCCGCTCCGAGCGCACGGCGCGCTGTCGCGAGCCCGATGCCCGCCGAACCGCCCGTTATGAGGATCTTCTTGCCTGCGAAACGACCCATCGGATTGCCTTTCGCCAGGTGCCGGGCCCCGCCTCTAGGCAGCGAGGTTGGCGAGCAGTTGGTTGAGCCTAGACACCTGGCGCTCCGTTGGGGTGCGGTCCGGGCAAAGTACGCGTTCGGCGCCTAGGCCGCGCCGCCGTCGGGAGTACGTTCGCCTAGTCCGTGTGCCGGACGGCCTCCGCCGGGGGCAGGCGCGCGGCCCGCCAGGCCGGGCCCCCCGGCAGGCCTGGTCAAGGAGTGCCTGGACCGGATCGGTCTCCACGCCCTGCCCGAACAGTGACCGCTCGACGGTGCGGGCGACGGCGGCGGCGTGGGCTCGGTCGCGGATGTCCAGCAGCATGGTTGCTCCCAGCGGGGCGGCCCGGAACGGGGCGCCGAGTCACAGCCGTACTGACATTCCTGCGCGACGCCGGGCTCAGCCATTGATGCCGCGGCGGCGCTGGTGTCGCCAGGTGCGTGTTTGGTGGCTCTGGGCGAGTTGGTGTTGTACGCGCGCGTGGCGGAACTGGTACACCCCGCCGGATTGGCGCAGCACGCCGCGGAGATGTGCATCGCTTAGAAAGGCCATCAGCTGCCAGGGGAGGTGGCCTCGTAGGGCGAGCCATGTCCGGTTGACCGTATAGGTGCCCCATGCCCTGGGAAGCATTGTTACTGCCGCAACGCCGCATCCGAAAGTTATCCCGTAGAAGAGTCCGGGGCGGAGGCCGGTTACGTATGCGGGGCCATCGGCCAGGGCACCCGCAATTGTCACTGCGAGTGCGTAAGAGATCGCCCCCACCCGTCCGTACGAGAGGCCTCCTAGCAGCGAGCCGGCCGCCAAGCCCATGAGGGCCGTGACAACGATGCCCGCGGGTGTGCTGGGGATGCTGACCGCGGGATCACCGGCATACCCGACGGTGAGTCCACCGACCGTCCCGAAGGCAAGCGCCGCCGCCAGTCCGAACGCGAGGGTGGCCGTCCGGTCTTGGCGGAGTACGTCCCTTGGATGGGGGACGGCGGTGATGAGCGTCGGTCTGTGCAGCCAGACGTGTGATCCGAGGGCCAGCCCGCATGCGAGGCCGGACAGGAGCGTGCCGTTGAGCCCGAGCCCGACGGTGGCGGCGAAGGCAGAACCGATAACGAACCCCCCGGTTAGCCGGCGAAGGTAGGGGGACACAGCCCCGCGAAATCGAATCTGTGCGTGCAGGGGTTCCTTCCGCGAGCCCAGTCCATAGGAGAGGCCGCTGGCTAGCCCGAACACAAGCCCGTTGATGAGGGCGTAGGCGAGTGCGTAGGAGGCTCCGGTTGCAGGGCCGCCGCCGCTTAGCCAGCCCGCGAGCCCGAAGATCAGGAAGCTTCCGGCGCCGGCAGCGAGCCCGCAGGTGAGTCGGGATGTGGCGGTGCCCAGTCGCCACAGGGCCAGGTCATGTGTGCCGAGCCGGTCCAGATGCCAGGCGATGCAGCCCAGCCAGTGTTGAGCTTGGGAAGGGTCCCATTGCCGGTGCCGGTGACCGGGGTGGCCGCTGAGCGGTTCCTGGTATGCGGCCGGGGTGAACGCGTCAAGGAGGTGATCTTGCAGGGCCACAGCGGTGCCGAACCTGTCAGTGTTGAGCAGGTCGACCGGGTTGTGGCCGGGAGTATCGCTGTAGACGGCGCGTGCGAGGGTGACCATCAGCGGGGTCGACAGGACTTGTCGCAGCTTCTTGGACGCAGGGTCTGCTGGTTGGTCGCGGAGGTGGGCCAGGACCGGGTCCCACACCGTGGTCATCTGCCCGCTGGGGAGAGCAGGCCGGGTGGTGCGGGGCAGATAGTCGCTCAGGTCGGCCAGGCTGAGATCATCGAGTTCGACGCCCGCGGCGGCGGACAGGACGTCGGTGGCCGTGACGGCAGCGATGTATTCGTCAGGTCGGCTGGTCAGCAGCAGCGCCATCGCGGTGGCGTTGAGCCCATGCAACGCGGCACCGTGTAGGCCGTGGGCGATTTCGTCAAACCCATCCAGGGCAGGCAGGATGCGGTCGGCGCCGACCAGAGCAGCGGCCAGGCTCGACCCCGCCGGGCCACGCGCGGCAAGGGCCGGGTATTCGCGCTCCAGTTGGTGGGTGAGCCAACTGCGGAGGGAGTCGGCTGCCGGGTTCCATGACCCCGCACTGAAGAGGACGGGTACGGGGTCGGTTTCGCTGCGGGCGGCGAGCATGTCCAAGACAAAGCGCAGGGCCAGGATGGTCTTGCCGGCTCCAGCCTGTCCCAGCACGACCAGCCGCCCGGACGGTATCTGCCGGTAGACGTCGGTGATCCGCTCCAATCGGCCTGCCACTGCCAGCGGGCCAGCGCGTGCCCCGGCGGGGGCGCAGCGGATGTTCGCCCAATGATCCAGCAGTTGTGGCGCCGCGGGACGCCAGTGCACTTGTAGCGGGAACGGGTCATGCACGCGCCGCCGCTCCTCCTCCTCGTGCCATTGCGCACCCACGGTCACGGCGAGCTGGGCAGCCGCCTCATCCAGCTCGATCCTGCCGCCAAGGGAACCGCGGGTGCTGCTGCCGCGCACGTTCACGTTGCCGCGGACCATGTTCGGCTGATCCGTCCGCCCGATGCCGTACGAAGTAAGTTCGTGGCCGTCGGATCCCTGGAAGGCCCCGTCGCCTGCCGGTGGGAATGTTGTTCCGCTTTCACCGGTGGTCGTGCCACGGGCATCGCTGGACTCGGATGTTCTTGAGGTGATCCTGCCCGCGGTAGCGGGTGGTAGCCAGGCGTTGCCGGTGTCGGGCACACCCAGCTGGGCGAGGATGCCGTCGAGGCTGGGCCTGTCGGGGGAGTTCTTGGCCAAGCAAGCGCTGATCAGTCCGCGGAACCCGTGCCCCTCGGCCATCTCGTGCAGATCGGGTTGCTCGCTTGTGACGCGGTGGACAATGGCAGGGATCGATCCGGCATCGAAGGGGCTGTGCCCGATCGCGGCGAAGGTCAGAACGCAGCCGAGGGCGAACACGTCGCTGGCGGGCGAGGCGGGTTGTCCGTGGACCTGCTCGGGAGACATGTAGGCGTAGGTGCCAAGGACGGCGCCGGTTTCAGTCATGGCGCTGGCGTCCAGGGTGCGAGCGAGGCCGAAGTCAATGATCCGGGGCCCATCGGAGGCCAGGATCACATTGCTGGGCTTCAGGTCCCGGTGCGCCAGCCCGCACGCGTGGATGGCGGCCAGCCCTTCGGCCAGCCCGGAGCCGAGGGCGCGCACCACGTCGACGTTAAGGGGGCCGTGGCGGGTGACGGCATCGCGCAGGGATGGGCCAGGGATGTAAGCGGTGACCATCCACGGTGGGTCGGCGTCAGGGTCGGCGTCGAGGACCAGTGCGGTGTGGAAGCCTCCCACCCGTTTGGCAGCCGCCACTTCCCGGGCGAACCGGCTACGGAACAGCCTGCTATCGGCGTGCTCGGGGCGGATGAGTTTCACCGCGACCGGACGACCGCCGGGAGAATGGCCCAGGAACACTTGACCCATCCCGCCCGCGCCCAGCCGCCTCAGCAACCGGTAGCCGCCGACCTGTCCCGGGTCGCCCGGCTGGAGACGATCCATCGGCGCTCACCCGTCGTCGAAATGGACCGGAGAATGGCGGACCTCGAACGCATGTGAGGCCGCCGAAGCTGTGGGGTAAGGCGAAGTTGGGCCGACTCGCGGACGCCCCCGTGTGCGGGCGCAAGCGAGTTCGGGCCCAGGGATTGGCGCTAAGCCTCCAGCCGCTTTCACTACTGGCCTGGTCGTGCAGGAACGGTGCCACATCGTCGAACTCCAGCATGAGCGAGGCCGCGACCGTGGACCGGCACGCGCCGGCCCTTGCTCACGGGCAACCGGATACTCACCTTGTCGGGCTCCGTGCGTGTCCTGGCGCGAGGTCAGACAGCATGCGATCTTAGTCAACGCCGCACCAATCGGATAGCGACGATTATTCGCTGTGCCTCCAGACATGGGATCCCGAACCAGCCAGAAAGGCCCGCAGCCTCGCATGGCGTCCGTAGACCTCGCCGGCGGGCAGGCGCATCACCTGATGCGGTCCTCGCCCGCCAGTCAGATAACGACGTACGGCTGCCCGTACTAACCTCGATCTTCGGGGCACCCCAGTTCAAGAATTCGGTTGAGGTTGTGAGCGGGCGGGTTATCTGCGGTGCCTGTGCCTTGCGGGCCTGCCGGGTGGTCAGCGGGGCGGGAAGCGGAACCGCAGGGGCCGTCCGTCCCACCAGGGGATGGGCAGGTTCATGTCGGCGTATCCGGCGTCGATGAGGACGGGGTGGTGGCTGCGCAGGGTGAGGTCGGCGGTGATGCCGTCTGGGGTGATGCGCAGGGTGCCGGTGTCGTCGAGGAAGTGCCGCCAGAGCGTGTCGGGGGTGGCGTGGGAGTAGCGGGTCAGGTTGCGGGCGAACAGCCGGTAGAGGTTGCCGGCGACGACGGTGAGGGTGGTGTCGAGGTCGACGTTGAGCGAGACGGCTGATGACAGCGCGTTGAGGCTGAACCCGGAGATGTAGGCGTCGAGCTCGTTCTCGATCAGCATCCGCTCGGCGTAGCGGGCAAACAGGTCTTTGGCCGGGGCGGCGCCCTGCACGTCGTTGGTGATGAGCAGGGTGGGCTGGTCGCGGCCGATGTTGCGGATGGCGATCTGGCGGACCGGTGCGCTGATGCCCTTGAGGGTGATCGTGTCTTCGTGCAGGTGGGGGTGGCGGTAGCGGCCGGCGCGTTCGATGGTGGCGTGTTTCCATGCGCTGGCCGGGAGGGCGGCGAGGCGGGCGAGTTCGGCTTTGCCGCGTTGGCGCAGGGTGAGCCAGGTGATGCGGCGGCCGCTGAGTTCTTCCAGGATCTTGTAGGTGGTGAGCTGGGAGTCGAAGACCAGCAGGCCGGGGTCGTGGCCGGTGGCGTTGTTCCAGTAGTCGGCGAAGGCGATGATCTCGGCGGCTTGCTCGGTCTTGGTGATGTCGGCGTTGGCGTAGACCATGTCGTTTGAGGCGTGGTCGTTGGCGAAGAAGGTGAGGACCGAGCGGGTGCGCTGGGACCTCGATGGCACGTAGTGCTCTTCCAGGACCGGGTCGTCGCCGTGGTGGCGGATGGCGTGGAAGTCGCAGTTGAAGCCTTTCTCGCCGGTGGCCAGGCCAAGGTCGCGCAGGCGGCGGATCAGGCCGGTGAGCAGTGTGTGGCTGGAGGAGCGGCGCACCCGGTAGGAGTAGGTGGACAGGTGGGTGGCCTTGGGCAGCGCGGTCAGGCCGAGGAAGAACGCTAGCCCCGCGTCGTCGGTGATCTTGTCGATGTGGTGGGCGCGGCCGACCCGGTTGGCTGCGGCCAGCAGCAGGGTGCCGATGGAGTGCCAGGCTGACAGCCTGCTGGTGGCGGGGTAGCCGGCCCCGCCGATCAGCTCGTGCAGGCCGGCCTCGGTCATGGCCGGGGCCAGCAGCAGCAGCCCGGCGTGGTCGCAGGGAATGTCCACCGGCTCGGCGGGCCAGCCGGGCAGGGCGGCGGCCCGCACCGGCGCGAGCGTGGCGGCTGGGCCGCGCGGCACGGTGTCGTCGCCGCGCAGCCGCGGCATGCCCTCGGCCTGGCAGATCTTCCAGACGGTCTGCGCGGAGACCGGCGTGCCGTCGCCGGTGAGGATCGCAGCGATCTGGGTGACCGGCAGGCCCCTGGCCCGCAAGGCCAGCACCTTCTCCCGGACCGGGCCGGTGGCCTTGGTCGGTCCCTTGGGGCCGGGCCGGGCGTCGGCGAACAGGCGCATCCGGCCCGAGCGCAGCAGCGTGGCCATCTGATGGACGCTGGCGGTGGAGTAGCCGAACTGGTCGGCCACGGCCGCGGCGGCCTGCTCGTCGACGAAGTAGGCCCGCATCGCCTCGTACCGGCGCTGGGCAGGGCCGGACGGCTCGGTGAAAAACTCCGCTCCCGCCCGCATCGGCCTACCTCAATAGATCCTGATGAAGTCTTGGGCTGAATGGTAGACCAGAAATCCTGAGATGTGCGAGAGACACGCCGCTGAGCTGGCGTGCTGCGTGCTGTGTTTGGATTCAGCTCTGCAAGTTGATTGAGATTTTTGAGTTAGGTGACTTGAACCGAAAGCTGTCCCTACGGACGTACAGCCCTGTGACCAGCGCCGACGCCAGGCGGCAGCAGAAGAGGCGGGCTCACGCCCGCCTCCCGAGAATCGAGGCTAAGCGGTGCCGAGCAGGGTCTCCGCTCGGTGCAGGAGAACGCCGAAGTTGGTTTGCAGCTGCGAGAGCAGCGCGAGGTTCTCCGCGATGAGTGCTCGCTGGTAGGCCGCTTCGACGGCAAGCCACGTGTTGGGAAGGTTCACCCGTGTCTTGCAAGATACGTCCGCGACCGCTGTGGCGATCTCGGCGCGTGTCGGGGTGCTCGGCCATCTCCGCTGCTCGGGCTGGAGGACGGTCTGGTAGGTGTAGCCACGAGCCGCCATGCAGGCCGACCATGATCGTTGTACGGCGAGAATTCGGGGGTCGCTCCGGGTCCACAGGACAGCCTGCGAGGCCAGTTCGGGCAGCGGGTCGGTGCCTATGGGCCGCCGCCCGGACAACTGGACCTGCGACGTTTCGAGACATCCCGGATGGGGTCGCGCCCTCACCCGGGCGCCAGGGAAGGTGCCGAGCAGAGCGCCGATCCAGGCGTGGGAGTGCTTGCGCATGTCTTGCAGGGGAACGCAGCCGAAGTTGCCGCAGATGATGACTCCTGACTGGCCGCCGGGCGGGGCCCTCCCGCCGGACGGGCCGTTCCGGCCCGGCTGAGCTTTGGGCTGGCCGAAACCGTAGGTCTCGGCCTGGGCGAGGCTGATGGGGCCCTCCGCTGGCTGCTCGATGCTCTGCAGTAGCCGCTCACCATTCGCGGGCTGTGGAACGGCCGGGTAGCTGAAGCCCGCCTCTTGCATGCAGCGATGAATCAGCAGAACTGTGACCGCTGCCAGGGCTGCCTGCTGCTGGCTTATCACCTGCTGGTAGCTGTCCAGTGGCATCACGATGCTTTGCCCGGAACTGGCCGGCGGGATCCGTCCCACGGAAATCTGCGGACGGGTTCCCGAGCCGCCGGCGTTGGGCGCACCCAAGGGGACAAATCCCTGGGGCCCGAGGACAAAGGCGCCGTGACGGGGCGGACCCTTCCCGGGCCCCGACCTGCCGGTCGCCGGGCGTCCTGCCGAGCAAGCGGCTAGCACGGCTGCCAGCGCCAGGCATCCCGCCGCGTGCCACCATCGGGCGGCGCGGGAGGGTTGGGCGGCGGCGGGCCTTGGGGTGGCGCGGGAGGGTTGGGCGGCGGCGGACCTTGGGGTGGCGCCCGATCGTGGCGCGCCGCGAGGCGCGCCGGGCCGTGTGCGGTGCGTGATGCTCCCGGCCATGGCGGGATCACCGGCGCAAGGCATCGGCTGGTTCGACGGCGCTGGCACGCAGCGCCGGGTAGAGGCCCGCCAGCAACCCGATGACGGCACCGGCGGCGGGTGCCGCCAGCACCACCCGCGGGTCGAGGATCGCGGTCCAGTGATGGTAGATCGTGACCGCGAGTGTGGTCAGCACCCCCAGGCTGGCGCCGATCAGCCCACCGAACAGGCCAAGAGCCGTGGACTCCGTGAGGAACTGTGAGGCGATGTGCACCGGGCGTGCCCCAACCGCGCGGCGCAGGCCAATCTCGCCCGTGCGCTCAAGGACGGCGACGAGCGTGGTGTTCGCGATCCCCACGGCGCCCACGACGACCGCGATCCCCGCCAGGGCCAGGAACAGGGTGTTGAGGCTGGTGGTCACCGAGTGCCGGAGCTGGGCGGGATTAGGCGGCGCGAACGCGGTCAGCCCCTGCGGGTCGTCCGGCCGCAACGCGATGGGGACCTGCTTGGCGACCACCTGCGCCGCCCCCAGCCGGGTATGGATCAGCATCTGGGGGCGCGGCTGGAAGGGAGAGCGCGGGGCACCCCACAGGTGCAACGCCGCAGTGGCCGGGACGCTCACGCCAAAGTTCAGCTGGGGAAGCCGCTGGTCTCCGGCGAGGATGCCGATAACGGTGAACGGCTGGCCCGCGATGAAGATCGCGGGCCGGTTCTGCAGGTCCGAGAGCCCAAGCTGGGCCGCGGCCGCGGCTCCCACGACGGCCACGTTCTGGGCGTGTTCCTCGTGGAACTGGCCGTAGAGAACCCCCTCCCGCAGCACCGCGCCGCTGGCGGTGAGCGCACCCCTGGTCGCGGCGGTCACCGGCATGCCCAGATCGCCGCGCTGGCTGCCTGCTGGCATGGAGCTCACCGCAGCCTTGGTGAAGGGCACCATCCACCAGATGCCGGCCGCGATAACGCCGTGAATCCGGTCCACCACCGCATCGGCGTCCGGGGGGAAGGCCGCGACCGGGGTGCTCGCGCGGGCCGTCCCGTTCTGCACCACCATGACCTGGGTCGCGTCCAGGCGGTTGAACTGCCTGCCGATCTGCCCGGAGGCCGTCTGCGACAGGCCCACGATAGCGACAAAAGCCCCGATGCCCAGAACCGTACCGACCATGGTCAGCGCCGAACGGGCAGGCCGCTGAAGCAATCCCGCCAGAGCTTCGCTGCCCAGGTCCCGCGTGCGCAATCTGGACGAGGTAGCAGCGCGGTGCCTACTCAGCATTGGCGGCATCCCGAAGTTCGTGCTGGCCGGTCGGCTGGGCAGGGGCATGCTCGGTCAGTCGGCCGTCGCGGATCGTGATCCGCCGCCCTGCCCTCTCTGCGACTGTGGGGTTGTGCGTGATGACCAGCAGAGTTGTCCCGCCCTGGTTTAGCTGCGCGAGGAGGTCCGACAGCTCATGGGTGGTGGCCGAGTCCAGGTTGCCGGTCGGCTCGTCGCAGAGCAGCAGCGACGGGTGGTTGACAAGCGCCCGGGCAATCGCGACTCGCTGTCGCTCACCGCCAGACAGTGCGGTGGGAAGTGCATCAGCCAGGTGTGCCAGGCCGACCTGGTCGAGTGCGCCCGTGGCCTCGCTGCGGCGGTGGCGGCGCGGGACATCGGCGTAGATCTGGGCCAGCATGACGTTCTCGGCAGCGGTCCGGTGCGGCAGCAGGTGGAAGGACTGGAAGACGAACCCGATGTGACGGGCACGGATGGCGGCGCGGTCGCGCTCACGGGCGGGGCCCATGTCAATGCCATTGATCTCGACAGCGCCATCGGTCGGCCGGTCCAGCAGGCCGACCAAATTGAGCAACGTCGACTTGCCCGATCCGGATGGTCCCATGACCGCCACATGCTCGCCGGGGAAGATCGCGAGGTCCATCCGCTTGATCGCTGCGACCGGGGGCGGGCCCTTATATGTATAGGCAACCGATGCGAGCCTGATTACAGGTCGCCTGGTCTGGTCGGTCACCGAGTTCATCCTGGCGGCACCTGGCCGCCCGGCACCGCGGGGACGCCGCCTGGCACCGAGGGGACGCCGCCCCGCACATCCCGCCGCACGTAGTTCTCGCCAGTCACGACGGTGTCTCCGGCCGTGAGCGTGCCCCCCTGGACCGGAACGATTCCGATGAGGCCGTCGCCGGTCAGTTCCACCCGTACGGGCACCTGCACCTGAGACCCGCCGCGGGTCAGCTTGGTGACGTAGATGCCGCCGTTGGCGCTGGCGAAGACGGCGGCTTCGGGCACTGCCAGCACCGGCCTCGCGCTGCGGGCTGCTGTGATCGTCAGCGTGACGTTCTGTCCGACCAGGGAGGCAGGCATTCGTTTCGAGATGGCGATTCGCATTGGCACGTAGAGGCCCCCGGAAATGCTGTGAGATGTCTGCGTGCGGCGCCCGACCGAGCGAACCAGTCCGTGCAAGGTCACGCCGGTCGCCGGATCCGAGATCGTAACCGGCATCCCCCTTCTGACCATGGGTGCGGCTGCCGGGTTGAGCTGGGCAGTGATGCCCGGGTTTCCCATGGACAGCGTCACCAGCGACGCGCTCGCTGTCTTGCCCACCGGCGTCCCGATTTTGGCGATACGGGCGGGAAAGCGGGGGATGAATATGAATTCGGAAAGCGGGACCATCGGCTTCTTGGAGCCCTTAGGCCCTGCTACTTCTGTTGGCGCGGAGTACCCGATGCTGTGGTAGAACTCGGCCACGGCGCGCTCGGTGCCCCAGCCAAACGTGCCCTTGCTGTCGCTGCCGACCGAGAACCCGAGCCACTGCAGGTTCGCCTGTAGTTCTGCGACGTCAGAGCCGGACTCGCCCGGCACCAGGTCCCGGTAGGCGGGGACGGTTCCGGCAAGTGCGAAGAGCGGCTGCCCGGCGACCTCCAGGATCACGCTTCCCGGCCGGACTGCTTTTCCCGGCCGGAGGAAGATCTTGGTGACAATCGGCAGCGCGTTGCCCTGGCCGCCGCCGCCGGGAGCTGAAGCCGGCCCGGACATCTCGGGCGGTTGCTTGACGGCACCTTGCGCGAGCACTGTACTGGTGATCACTTCCCGGCGAACCGGCGCGGTCAGCAGGGTCGGCCCCGGTGGTCTTGTTTGAGCAGCGACCTCGGCTGGCGACTTGATGCGAGTGGAGACCAGGACCCCCCCGACCGATGCGACGAGGGCAAGCGCGACGATCACGAGCAGAACACGGCGGCGGCGCCTTAACCGGTGGCCTGATCTCTCGCCAGCGTCAGTGTCCATACGCAAACGCTGCCACGGACGCGGACAGGCTGCCAGCTTTTGCCTATTTCAATTAGATACAGGTGGCATGTCCCATCATCGACCTGACAGTCCGCTTCCGCCTTCTTCGGGTACGGCAGCCTTGTGACGGCACCAGTGGTGAAACGGTGGCGTGGTTTTTGTTGGGAGCATCGACGGGGAGGTGTACGGCGTGTCGGCAAGCTCGGGCGCCAAAGTGTGGTCGGGTACCGCCGCCCATTCATCTCTGGCCCAGACGAGCACAACGCGCCTTCTGGCGCGCCTACTGCTGAGGGTGGATCGATGCGGGCGGGACGTGGCTGGTGAGCCAGACGCCGTTGGCGGCGCGGTAGAACTCCTGGCCCTGCCGATGGAGGGCGGTGGCGTCGATGACGAGAACGATGGGCCGGCCGCGGCGGGCGCCGACCTCCGCCGCGGTGGCGGGATCCGCCGACAGTTGGACGTGGGTCCGGTTGCCGGGCTTGAGCCCTTGGGCCCAGATGCGGGGCAGGAAGCGGGCAGCGCGTCGATGCTGATCCAGCCGCTTTCGTCCAGTTCGGCGCCGATGGCCGCCGGGTTGTGGCGCAGCACATACGACAGGAACCGGCTCTGATCCACTGGCGTGAGCGATGCTGCCGTTATGAACGCCATCCACTGTCAGGCCACGAGTCACTGTCAGGCCACGAGCTACTACCAGGCTACGAGTCACTATCAGGGCGCGAACCAGCGTCGGCGCGAGCCCCGGCTTGGCATAGATATCGGCCGTGTCATCATCAACGGCGCAGCCCACCCTGCCGGCGGTGACACTGCTTTCTTTCACGGCGACGAGGCGACCATGCTGGCCACCCCGGAGATGGCGGGCGCTGTTCCGGCCATCGCGCGCCTGGCGGAGGCGTTCGGCGGCCGGGTCTGGCTGATCTCCAAATGCGGGCCCCGGGTGCAGGCCCGTACCCTGCGCTGGCTGCTTGCCCACGACTTCTACCAGCGGACCACGGTGCCACCCGATCATGTCCGGTTTTGCCGCGCCCGCGCCGAGAAGCGCATCCACTGCGAGGAACTCGGCCTGACCCACTTCGTGGACGACCACCCTGAAGTGCACGCCGCCATCCGTGGGGCCGTGGATTATCAGTACTTCTTCGGGCCGCAGCGGGCGGCGGTGCCGGATTATGGCACCCCCGCTGCCACATGGGCTGACCTGGAGCCGCTCATCGCCAGCTCGATCACTTTGTGAGCCGCCGCCGTACTGGTGGGGGCTGGCGGTCGGCGGTCGACTGCTCGTTGTCCCGGAAGGTGCGGCGCCGCGGTGTTCCGGGGTGCCGCGCTGCGGCCGCAAGCCGCGCACGGCGCCACCGGCCCGCCGGGGTCATGCCTGCCCCGTCGAGTGTCCAATCGCTCGTATGATCCGGGTACCTGCCCGGGACACGATACTGCCCGCCACCGTCCGGCGATTGCAGCGCGCCTGCCGGGTACGGTCGGCCTCAGCTGCCTCGGTGAGCATGCCCCGGATCCGCTCGGCCGCCAGGCTCTGCGACATGTATGGGTGCATCGTAGCCTCCTCGGTGCGGGGCTATTGTTTGGCCCCGCATCACCGAGATTCGCCGTAAGACCCACTGGTTAGCATCGGCGTTATGCCTTATTTCTATAGCCTGACCTGGCCTAAGACGTATTGCGGGCGGTTCTAGCCGGTCCGGGCGAGGCGGGTGAGGGCGCTGCCGTAGTCAAGCTCGGTGCCGCTGGGAAGCTGGAGGCCGTGCTGCATGAGCGCGTCACCCCAGTGTTGCTGGCCGGTGCCGGCGTCGGTGTAGTGGGCACCGGGGTCCAGCCCAGCGAGACGGAGCGGGGGCAGCCTGGTGTCGTAGGATCGCGGGCCCCACCAGCCGAGGACGACGACCTCTGAGCCGTCACTGCTCAGGTACTGGTGGGCCCCGAGGGGCCCGGTGCGGCGGGAGGCGACACGGTACAGGTGGCCGTGCTGAACGGTCGGGCGGATGGACTTGTAGGTTTCGATCAGCTCGGCCGCCTCGGCCATTTCCTGGTTGTTCCATTCCGTTAGATCCGCGCCGATCCCCAGCGACCCGGCCATCGCGACGTGAAAGCGGAACCGCAGCGGCAGCCGCCGCCCGGTGATCGGGTTCCTGTTGTCGGTGACCCAGGCCATCATCACCTGCGGGGCGTATACCTGGGTGAAGCCTTCCTGGATGGTGATGCGGTCCAGGGCGTCGGTGTTGTCGGAGGTCCAGACCTGCGCCGTGCGCCCCAGGATGCCCAGGTCAACGCGCCCGCCGCCGCCGGAGCAGGACTCGAAATCGACGCCGGGATGGGCGGCGCGAAGTCCGTCCAGGACCGCATACAGGTTGTGCACGTGCTCGACCCAGGCGCGCTCCGGGTTGCAGCCCGCCTGTGCGGGCCAGCCCGGCTCGGAGAAGTGCCGGTTGGCGTCCCACTTGATGAACTGGATGTTGTCTCCAGACAGCAGCCGGTCCAGGGTGGCGAACACCCAGTCCGCCACGTCCGGCCTGGCGAGGTTCAGCAACAACTGGTTGCGGTGCTGGCTGGAAGTGCGGGTGGGGAAGTGGTACACCCAGTCCGGGTGGGTACGGAAGAGATCGCTGTCGGGGTTCACCATCTCCGGTTCGACCCAGAGCCCGAAGCGCATTCCCAGGCCGTTGACCTTGTCGATCAGCGGGGTGAGGCCGTCGGGGAACTTCGAACGGTCAACGGCCCAGTCACCGAGGCCGGCCCGGTCATGATGCCGGCCGGTGAACCAGCCATCGTCGACCACGAAACACTCGATCCCTAGCCGGGCGGCCAGTTCGGCCAGCCGCGCCTGCCCGTCCACGCTCACCGAGAACGCGGTGGCCTCCCAGGAGTTGTACAGAACCGGCCGCACCGGCGGGCTGGCGGGCAGTCCGCTCCCGGCCGGCTGCCCGTCAGCGACGGCTGTGGTGCCCGGCTGCGTGCCTGTCGTGGTGACCGGGGGCGTGCCCGTGGCCGCTGCTGTGGTGGCTTGCCCGCCCGCCGGCCGTTCGGGGTCGGCGGCGGTCGGGTGCGGACGGCGGCGCTGCGGAGCCCACCCGGCCGCAAGCTCTCCGGTCCGGTCCCCGCGCCCAAGCACATGGGCGCGCTGCCATGCATGCCACTCCCTGCTGGCAGCGCCAAAACCGCCGTCGGTGTACAGTCCCGCGAACGACGGTGTGACCAGTTCCTGGCCAGGAGCCAGGTGATAGGCCCAGTCGAAGTCGTTCCATCCCCCGCAGGCATGCAGGCGCGCACCCGAGGTCTGCTCGAACACCAGCTTCCACGATCCGCTCCATGCCAGCGCGCCGCTCCACACGTCGCCGCTTTCTTCCGACGCCGAGCCATCCGGGTCGAGGGAGAACCAGGGATTGAGCTGGTGGCTGGTCATGCCCCGACGGCTCTCCAGCACCAGCTTCGCAGGCCCGAGCGCGGCCTCGGCCAGCTGGGTCTCCGCCCCCCAGCCGCCGTGGAGGTAGCGCAGCCGCCAGCCATCCCGGCGTGGCAGCCACCAGTTCGCCGAATGTGCCTGGCGGATCACGAAGGGAAAATCGCCGCTGTTGCGGAATGTGGCCCACCGCTCTACCACATCGAAATCGTCGTAACCCCGGTACGCCAGGCTGGCCTCCAGCCCGTACGTTATGTCTTTAAAGTTCAGCATAACGGCGGTTGCGGCGCCCTCTCGCGCGCTCCGCTGGCCCGAATACTGCCACTCAATTCCGCGCGTGCCGTCGTGGTAATCAACCTTCAGCGACGGCTCGTCATAACGCATTCCTCCCCATGGCACGTACTCGTCGGCAAGTTCCCGCGCCCAGGTTCCCCGCCGCTCCCACAGCCCTGGGCCACCTCGTGCCTGTTCGGCAAGGCCGCCCACCGCCTCCCGCCCCAGTGAACTGCCCCAATGCAGGTGCCGCACAGCCGCGCCGTCATCGGCGAGTGCAAAGGCGTAGCAGGCCGAGCGCATTTCAAGCAGCCAGCAACCCGCCGCCTCGTCCTGCCACACGCCTGTCACTGCCAGCTCACCCCAGTGTTCCGGCCCGGCTCCCGGTCCCGGCCACCGTTTCGCCGGGTGGGGCGGGCAATGCTTGCTGTTGAGCGCCGCCTGATCACCCTAACATGATAGGATTACATCCTCTTCGACGAGGAGATCATGCCGGCGGCGCGGTCCACGGTCGTGATCTCCAGCAACGAGCACCTGCACGGGATGGCGCGAAAGGGACCTGGGGAGAAAGAAGCCGGGCATGGACGGCAAGGCAAAGCCTCTGAACCGGCCAGATGGTTTTTGCGGGGTATGTCTTCGCGAGGCGGAAGTCATCCTGCGCTAACGTTATCTTCTTTAGCGGGGCTGACGTTCGTGGCTGGCGACCATCTTTAATTTGACATTTACTGGAACAGAAGGAGTCTGTGTGGCCGCGTTGGTAGGAAGCCGTGCGCCCGGGGCTCCGCAATGGATCACCCGGAGCGCCCGGGAGCCGCTCTACTTCCAGCTTCGCGACCTGCTTCTGCACCGAATCGAGCACGAGTGGCGGGAGGGAGACCTCCTGCCCTCGGAAGCCGATTTGTGCGCGGAGTATGGCGTGAGCCGGACCGTGGTCCGGCAGGCACTCAACGAGCTCGACGAAGCCGGGGTTATCTACAAGGTCAAGGGCAAGGGCACCTTCGTCACGCGGCAGAAGGTCGAGACAAGTTATGTGCAGAATGCCGAGGGGTTCTTCGCCACCATGGCCGCTCAGGGCCACCAGGTCACGAGCACCACGCTGGCCTGCAATGTCATTCCCGCGAGCCCGCTGGTCGCCCGTGCCCTCGATCTCCCGGTGGGCGAGCCGGTCGTGCAACTCGACCGCCTGCGGATGGTGGACAGCGAACCCACCATCGTTGTCCGTGGCAGTTACACGGCGCGGCTGGTGCCACGGCTGGAATCCGAAGACGTCACCGGTGCTGTGTCGCTCTACAGCGTTCTCGACGAGCGTTACGGCCTGCGGCCGACGTCCGGGGACCGGACCGTTGAGGCCGTGCCCATGCCATCGATCGACGCCAGCCTGCTCGGTGTGCGTACCGGCTCCCCCGCGCTGGTCATCGAGGGCGTCACCAGGGCCGAGCCGGGGGAGTTGTTCGAGTACTTCCGGGCCGTGTACCGGGGCGACCGGTGCAAGCTCGAGGTCCAGGCGGTGCCGCGGTCCCTGCCAGCGCACTAGGGCTCACGCGCCGAGGCCGCGCGGCCGCCATCGGCCGCCCAGTGCGCGGCCAGCAGGCCGTGCAGTGAGCAGAACCGGCGGTAATGCGCGCCGTAAGCGCGGACGGGCGCGGGATGCGGCTGGAAGGTTCTGCTGACCAGGTTCAGCGACTCGGCAGCGGCCGCGGGGTCAGCGAACATGCCTGCGGCGGTGCCCGCGAGGAGCGCTGCCCCGAGGATTCCGCCCTCGAAACTCCGCAACTCCTGCACCGGCGCGGCGTAGACGTCGGCGCGAATCTGGTTCCAGGTCGTGCTGCGGGCTCCGCCGCCGGTCACGCGCACCGCCTGGATCCTGGGTGGGGCCATTACTTCTAGCGCCCGGCGCAGTTCCAGGCAGACCCCCTCCAGCAGCGCCCGCACCATCTCCGGCCTGCCGTGCGAGGGCGTGAGGCCCACGAACGAGGCTCTCGACTGGGCGTTTCCCAGCGTTCGCTCGCCAAGCAGGTAAGGGAAGAAGAACAGCCCGTTCGCCCCGGCCGGCACCTCTGCGGCAAGCCCGGTCAGCTCGTCATAACGCGAGCGCCCCTCGCGGGTGGCCGCCTCGGACTGCGCTTCGCACAGCTCATCGGCGAACCAGCTGAAGGATTTGCCGCCTGCGTCCGTGATGCCAAACCGGAGCCAGCCACCGGCGGCGGCCCGCAGGTTCATCGCCTGCAGGTCCTGCGCTGGCGTCTCCGCATGGGCGGCGATGATGGACGCCGTGCCGCTCACCTCACACACCCGGCCGGGCCGTGTCACCCCCGCCGCCAGCAGCTGGCACATCATGTCGCCCGCCCCGCAGACCACCGGCAGGCCGGAGGGCAGGCCAGTCTCCCGCGACACCTGAGGGTCCACGCCGCCGATCACGGAGGTGGAGTCCCCGATCGGCGGTAGCTTGCCCGGGTCCACACCGAGGGCGCCCGCGAGTTCGGCCGACCAGCTCCCGCTGGCCGCGTCCATCAGGAAGGTGCCGGAGGCTTCACTGGGATCGGTCGCGCACACCCCACCCGTCAGCCGGTAGTTGATGAAGTCCTTGACGACCAGGAAAGCCTTTGCACGGGAGTAGATGTCCGGTTCCTCCTGGCGCCACCAGGCGATCTTGAACCCTGGCCAGGCGGGCAGAGCGAGGTTGCCGGCGGTGTGCTCCAGCCTGGGAGCATCGTGGCGAGCGCGGAACGTGGCGACCAGTGAGTGGGCGCGCTTGTCACTCCAGATCCCCACCCGCGGAGTGAGCACCTCGCCGTTGGGTCCCAGCGGCACCACCCCGTGCATCTGCGCCCCAACCCCCACCGCGAGTGGATGGCAGCCCGGGTTGCGCAGCAGGACGTCGCGGATGTTGGCGCGGGCACTGGCCCACCAGTGGTGGTCCGGGTCCTGTTCCGCCCAGCCCGGGCAGGGGGAGAGCAGCGGAATCTGGCGGGAGACGGCATCAATGATCCGCCCGCCGGCGTCGACGAGTGCTGCCCTCGTGGTGGTGGTCCCCATGTCGACCGCGAGGACACACTCGGCTGGCTGCGGCATCTGCTTTGGCCCGGCGCACGCGGTTGCCCGCGTTCGCTAGTAGCCCACCTCCTCCCGGACGTGTTTGACAGCCAGGTACTCCTTCAGCCCGTGCCGGGAGAGTTCGGTCCCCAGCCCGCTCTTCTTCCATCCCGCGTAGGGATAAGGCACGTCCCCGCCGCCCACGTTGTTGATGTTGACGGTGCCGAACTCCAGCCGTTCGGCTCCCAGCGTGGCCAGCCGCAGGTCCCGGGTGTACAGATACGCGACCAGGCCGTATTCGAGCGAGTTGGCCCGCTCGAATGCCTCCTCCATATCGGCAACGACCACGATGGGCACGACCGGGCCGAATGTCTCTTCGCAGCAGATCAGCATGTCGTCGGTCGCGCCCGAGATGACGGTGGGCTGGTAGAACAAACCATCGGCCAGCCGCCGTCCAGGTGGCCGCCCGCCCCCGGTGAGAAGCGTCCCGCCATGATCGAGTGCGTCCCGCACGTGGCGCTGTACTCGCGCCAGCCCTTCCCCGGTTGTCAGCGGGCCCAGGTCCGGTTCGGGATCGTCAAGCCCGAAGCCAGCGGTGAGGCGGCGCGTCGCCGCGACCAGGCCAGCGGTGAGTTCCTCAGCGACCGAGGCCTGCACATAGACGCGGTTCACCGAGTTGCACAGCTGTCCGGCGTTGCGGAAAGCCCGCTTCGCGGCGTCCTTCACGGCCAGCCCGAGGGGGGCGTCGGCGGCCACGATCAGGGGCGAGTGCCCGCCGAGTTCCAGGGTTACCCGCTTGATCGCGGCCGAGGCCCGGCGCAGGATCTTCGTCCCCGTCGCGGTGCTGCCGGTGAAGCTCACCTTCCGCACCGCGGGGTGCGTCACCAGCCTGTCCCCGACTGCCTCACCGGGGCCCGTGACGACGTTGAAGACCCCTGGCGGCAACCCGCAGTCCTCGTTCGCGCCGCGGGCCAGGGCGAGAGTGGAGAACGGCGTGGCCACCGATGGTTTGGCGACCACGGTGCAGCCAGCCGCCAGCGCCGGCGCCACCTTCCAGGACATCAGGCCCAGCGGGTAGTTGAAGCCCGCGAAGCATGCTGCCACTCCGAGCGGCTGGTACATGACACGGCTTCGAATGGTCGGCGAACTGGTGGGAATCGTCTCACCTGTGACGCGTAGCGCCTCGGCGGCGTAGTAGCGAAAGGACTTGGCTGCCTGTGCGACCTCGCTGCGTGCTTCGGACAGTGGCTTGCCCTGTTCCAGCGTGATCAGGCGGGACACGTAGCCGGTGTTGCCCGCCAGCCAGTCCCCCAGCCGGGCCAGGTAGTCCGCTCGCTGTTCCGCTGGCAGCCCGGCCCAGCCGGGGAAGGCCGCGCTGGCCGCTTCGATGGCCGCGTCGATCGCGGCATCATCTGCCTGCGGCACCTCACCCAGCACCGACCCGTCAGCGGGGTTGGTCACCGGCCGGGTGGCGTCTCCGGTGACGCGCTTGCCGTCCACGATCACCGGTTCGGAGATGGGGTGTGCTGCCATGGCGGATACCGAAGGGCTCCGGGTCGGCGGCCGAATGGTATCCGGCCGGGTGCTTAGCGGATTTGCGTGATGGCTATCGACCGGATGATGTGCCGCTGGAAGATGATAAAGATCAGCGCCATGGGGAATAGCGTGATGACCGAGGCGGCAAGTGAGTAGTTCCACTGCTGGTTCATGTTGGACTGGAAGTTGGCCAGGCCGATCGTCAGCACGAAATGGTTCTGGGAGTTGGTCACGATAAGGGGCCAGAGGAAGTTGTTCCAGCCAAACACGAACGCGATCAGGGTGGCCGTGATGATGACCGGCTTCGACAGGGGCACAACGATCCGGGCAAGGATGTTGCCCTCGGAGCAGCCATCGACCCTGGCGGCGTCGATCACCTCCTGCGGGATATTCCGGAAAAACTGGCGCATCAGGAAAATGGTATAGGGCGTCCCGAGGACATATGGCAGGAACATGGCCCAGTAGGTATTCAGCAGGTGCGCCTCCCGCATGATGCTGTAGAGCGGGATGATGGTCACCGCGTTCGGCACCATCAGGGTGAGCAGGTACATCCAGAAGATCGTGTCCCGGCCGGGAAAGTTGAGCCGGGCGAAGGCATACGCCCCAAGGATGCTGAAGAACACCTGGCCCAGGGTCAGGACGCCGGTCACCAGGGCGGTGTTTCCCAGGTACCGCATGAACCCGGCCGCGAAAAGGTCGTGGGTGAAGTTGGAAAAGGTGGGGGAGGCGGGCGGGATCCACGCGGGCTCTGTGAAGATCTTGCTGATGGGCTTGAACGCCGCGAAAACCGTGAAAATGTACGGAACGAGGAAGACAAAGGCGACGGCGGTCAGGAAGATATAGAAGCTGCCGAGCTTGAAAACCCTGAGAAGCGGGAAGGATGCCCGCCCGGGCCCGGCTTCCGGGGTTACCTCCTGGCCCGGCCGCACCGTGACTGCCTGCGGGGTCATGCCGAGTACTCGTAAGTCGTCCTGCTCTGGAGGAACAGGTACTGCCCGATGCTGAACACGAGGATCACGCCAAACAAGAGCACGGACATCGCGGCTGCCTCCCCGAGCCTGAAGTCTGTGAAAGCAACCTGGTAGATCTTCAAGTTGAGCACCTCGGTGGAGTTGCCGGGGCCGCCCTGGGTGAGCACGTACAGGGTGTCGAAGACCTGGAATGACCCAATAACGCCGGTGACCAGGACAAACAGCATCGTCGAGTTGAGCAGCGGGAGGCTGATGCGGAAGAACTGCTTGAAGGGGCCGGCCCCGTCCAGGTCGGCGGCTTCGTAGAGCTGTTTCGGGATCGCCTGCAGCGCTGCGAGGAAGAACAGCATGTTGTAGCCGACGTACTGCCATATGTTCACGAACGCGACGATGGGCATCGCCCAGCTTGGGTCGGACAGCCACTGCGGCCCGGTGATGCCGATGTGCGCGAGGGCGGCATTAACGGCGCCGAGCTTCGGGTCAAAGACCCAGAACCAGATCACCGCCATGGCCACGGGGGTGGAGAGATAGGGGGCGACGAACAGGACCCGGTAGAGTCCCATCGCTGGCAGCTTGCGGTTGAGCATCACAGCCATACCCAGGGCAACCACCGTTTGCAGTGGGATGTTCAGCAGTACGTAATAGAATGTGACACCCAGGGAATGCGCCGCGTCATCGAAGGCGAAGATGTTGAGGTAGTTCTGGAATCCAGCCCAGGTCGGTGAGGTCATCAGGTTCCAGTTCATGAAACTGATGATGAAAACGACGACCACGGGAATGATGAGGAACATGATCACGCCGAAAAAGCTCGGCGTGATGAACGGCAGGGCCCCGAGGAAGGCGCGAAACCCGGACCTGCCGACGTGGGCGCCGTTTGACTTCCTGGTCACTCCCGCGGCAGTGGATGTTCCGATCATTTCGCGTTCTTCCTCCTCAGAACGCGTAGTCCTCGGGCGCAGTTTGACGGCCCGGGAAGATGTCGTCAAGCTCGGTTAGGGCCGCGTCGTCCAGCGTCACGTCAACCGCCCGCAGGGCTCCGGCCAGTTGTTCTGGGGTCCGCGGGCCGATGATCGGGGCGGTGAGGGCGGGGCGTGACAGGAGCCAGGCGAGGGCCACCGTTCCCGGGTCCTCGCCGAGCTTGTCGCAGAAGTTCTCATAGCGCTCGATCTGGGGCCGGTTGCTCGCCAGCCGGGCAGCGGCGCGGTCACGGCTGCGGCGGATGCCCTCGCGCCGGAGCACCCCGCCAAGCAGCCCGCCGTTCAGTGGCGACCAGGCGATGATGCCGAGCCCGTAGAACTGGGCGGCCGGGATCACCTCCAGTTCCAGGCTGCGCTCGAGCAGGTTGTAGAGGGACTGCTCGCAGACCAGTCCCAGGAAGTTGCGCGAGGCCGCGGCCTCCTGGGCGCGGGCGATGTGCCACCCGGCGAAGTTGGACGACCCGCAGTAGATGATCTTTCCTTGGTGGCGGAGGACTTCCATTGCTTCCCAGATCTCATCGAAGGAGACCGACCGGTCGATGTGATGCATCTGGTAGAGGTCGATGTGGTCGGTCTGCAGGCGGCGCAGCGACGCCTCGCACGCCTGGCGTATGTGGCGCGCGGACAGTCCCCCCTCGTTGGGGTGTGTGCCCATCCGGCCATAGACCTTGGTGGCCAGGACAATCTGGTCCCGGCGGCGGGAATCCTGAGCGAGCCACCCGCCGACAATGTTCTCGGTCACCCCGGCACCGGGCTGCCCGCCGTAGACATTGGCGGTGTCGAAGAAGTTGATTCCCCGTTCCCGCGCCCGGTCCATGATGGCGATCGAGGTTGTCTCGTCGGTGTCCGGGCCGAAGTTCATGGTTCCCAGGCAGAGCCGGCTAACGCTCAGGCCAGTGCGGCCGAGATTGGTGTACTCCATGTGTTCGCCTCATGGTTCGGGTCTGGTATCTGGGTCACACGCGCCGTAATATCCGGTGTGAGAATTACTGGACAATGCGGTCGGCTTTTTGGCAGCCATCCCGGCGCGAAAGCCGCGTGGCATAGGCGAGACGCACTTTGCCGGAATTGGACGCCCGACTGCTGCATGCGCCGAGGCAAGCAACGATTGTGAATGACCGCGGTTACTGCGATACTGGAGAAAGCGGATCGCCGTAGGGCTCTCGGACTACTCAGGCTGATCGCCCCCTCGAGCGCTGGCCCGCTCCGGAGTCAGACATGACCCGGCACGGCCCAACAAGCCTCCGGCAGGCCCCGGGCACTGGGCGGGCCCCAAGCATGGTCCCAGGCACTGGGCGGGCCCCAGGGACTCGGTATGCGGTCGTCGGGACCGGCAGCAGAGCCACGTTGTACATCGACGCCATCTGCGGAACGTACGCAGACCACTGCGATCTTGTCGCGCTCTGCGACACCAGCACGGTCCGAATGGGCTTCCACAACCGGCGGGTCGCACGGGAGCATCACCGGGCTGAGGTGCCCGCCTACCGCGCTGACCAGTTCGCCAGCATGATCACGGAAAGGCGTCCCGACGTCATCATTGTCACCACGGTGGACGCCTACCATCACCACTACATCGTGGCGGCGATGGACCATGGCTGCGATGTCGTCTCGGAGAAGCCGATGACAGTCGGTCCCGGGAACGTGAAGGCGATCATGGCGGCCATTGAGCGCACGGGGCGCCATCTCACCGTGACCTTCAACTACCGCTACACCCCCGCGTACACCCGGCTCCGCCAGCTGGTGGCCGAGGGGGCTGTCGGGACGCCACACCTCGTGGACTTCTCATGGATGCTCGACACCAGTCACGGGGCTGATTACTTTCGCCGCTGGCACCGCGAGAAGGCGCTGTCGGGCGGGCTCCTCGTGCACAAGGCCACTCATCATTTCGACCTCGTCAACTGGTGGGTGGGCTCCTGGCCGGAGACGGTTCACGCCATGGGATCGCTCTCCTTCTATGGCCGCCAGGCTGCGGCCGGCCGCAGCGAGAGGTACTCCTACAGCCGCTACACCGGGCAGGCGGACGCGGGCCCCTTTGCCCTGGACCTCGGGCGCAGCCCGGTGCTGCGCGGTCTCTATCTCGACGCGGAGCAGGAGACCGGCTACCTGCGAGACCGTAACGTGTTCGGTGAGGAGATCTCCATCGAAGACACCATGGCGGTTGTCGCCCGCCACCGCAGCGGAGCCCTGCTGAGCTATTCGCTGGTGGCGTATTCACCCTGGGAAGGGCTGCGAGTCGCGATCACCGGCGACAAGGGCAGGGTGGAACTGTACGAGCGGCACAGTGCGCACGTTATCGAGCAGACGCCCACCGGTGGCCCGCCCGCCCCGGGCGGTGGTGCCGTGCCCGAGCTTCGGCTGTTCCCGATGTTTCGGGCGCCGGTCGAGATCGAGGTTCCCGCAAAGGCGGGACCCCATGGGGGCGATGCGCTCATGCTGGAGCAGATCTTCGACCCAGATCCGCCGCCGGACCCGTGGGGGCGGGCGGCTTCGCATCTCGACGGCGCCGCCTCGGTCCTGCTCGGGGTGGCAGCTAACCAGGCCATCGCGACAGGCAGCCCGGTGGGCCTCGACGAACTCGGCGTTGCGCTTGCGGCTCTCAGCTGACCGCAGCGGGGGGCCGCTCCATGGTCGCGATCACGGTGCGGCAGAACGCCGGGAGGTCACCAGGGACCCGCGAGGTGATCAGGTTGCCGTCGACCACGACCGCTTCGTCTGACCACTGCGCGCCGGCCGCCTCGACGTCATCCCGGACCGAGTAGTAGGACGTCGCATGCCGTCCCTGCAGGATCTTGGCCGAAACCAGCATCGAGCCGGCGTGGCAGATCGCGGCGACCGGCTTGCCCGCCTGGTCCATGTCGTGGACGAACCCGACCATGTCCCTGTCAAGCCGCATCTTGTCCGGGGCCTGGCCGCCAGGAATGACCACCGCGTCAAAGTCAGCGACCTTGGCATCGGCGGCTGCCAGGCCGGCCGCGACCTCCTTGCCGTGGCTCGTGAAGGACTTCGCCCGGTTGGAGCCGATGACCGTCACCCGCGCCCCCGCTTCGGCGAAGCGATGGTACGGGTAGATGAACTCGTCCAGGTTGTAGTCGTCCTCGATCAGTATCGCTACGTGCTTTCCTTCAAGCGACATGCGCCATCTCCCCAGTCAGGCCCGCCCTCTCCATCACTAGATCTATCATCCTGTCATGATAGGTTCGGGAACAGGGGCCCGCAATGCGCCAGACGGGACAATGCCAGCCAGGAAGGGGACCGCACGTGCAGTCAACGGCACCACTGGGGACCACCGGGATGGAGCTGACCCGGGTCGGGCTGGGCACCTGGGCGCAGGGCGGCGGCGGGTGGACCTGGGGCTGGGGGCCGCAGGACGACAGAGCCTCGGAAGCCGCCATCCGCCATGCGGTGGAGGTGGGCATCAACTGGATCGACACCGCTCCCGCCTACGGGCACGGTCATGCCGAGGAGATTGTCGGGCAGGTGGTCGCCGACATTCCCGAGGCCGACCGCCCCTATATCTTCACCAAGGCGGGCCGCCGCTGGGACCCAGGCAACCCCATGGGCCCGCTGCACACCCAACTGACCCGCGCGTCGCTGCGGGCCGAGGTGGAGGACTCGCTGCGGCGGCTGCGCACCGAGCGCATCGACCTGCTGCAGATCCACTGGCCACCGACCGACGGCACGCCGGTCGAAGAGTACTGGGCGGAGCTCCTCACCCTCCGCGACCAGGGCAAGATCCGGGCCGCCGGGCTTTCCAACCACACCGCTGCGCAACTTGAGACGGCGGAAAAGGTTGGGCATGTGGACAGTCTGCAGCCGCCCTTCTCGCTCATCCGCAGAGAGGTCGCGGCCAGCGAAATCCCGTGGTGTGCCAAACACGCCACCGGGGTGATCGCCTACAGCCCGATGCAGGCCGGCTTGCTGACCGGTGCCATGACGCCGGAGCGGGTGGCTGCCCTGCCCAGTGATGATTGGCGCCGGAACAGCCCCGAGTTCACCGGCGACCGGCTGCGGGCAAACCTCACCCTGACCATGCGGCTGGGAAGCATTGCGGAGCGGCACGCTGCCAGCAAAGCCGCAGCCGCGGTGGCGTGGGTGCTGGCCTGGCGTGGCGTGACCGGCGCGATCGTAGGCGGGCGCAGGCCAGAACAGATCGACGACTGGGCGGCGGCGGCCAGCCTCCGGCTCAGCAGCGACGACCTTGACGAGATAGAGCATGCGCTCACCGAGACCGGCGCTGGATCCGGGCCGCTGCGGCCCGCCACCACATGATTCATGCGGCACCGTTTCGGCGGTACCCCAGCTGACGTGGGCCCGTACCCGCTGACGCAGGCCCGTACCCGCTGACGAAGCGCGAGCACACCCGCCTGACGAAGCCCGAGCGTACCCGTTGACGAAGCCCGAGCGTACCCGTTGACGAAGCCCGAGCGTACCCGTTGACGAACCCAGCGTGGTGGGCTTTGCTGGGTTTTGCGCGAAATACTGTTCGATCCTGAGAACTACACGCGTGTAATTTGTGCGCAACAGATGAATCAGTATTTATAGGATGATATCATTACAGGCTATGCGGCCGAGGGCCTGGCAGGTGGATGAGCAGACCGGCACTCTTTCCCCACCGGGAGTGGTATCGCAGCGGCGACTGCGCGAACTCGCCGGTTCCTTTATCAATGCGGCCAAACAGGGTGGGGCCGATTCTGGCCTCGTTATCTACCGCGTAGAAGAGCCAGAGATCCCCCATGAGGAGGGCCATCTCACCTTCTGCACGACGCTCATTCACCCCGGCGAAGTCGCCGGCGAGCCATTCATGACACGCGGTCACCGCCATGTGAAGGAATCGGGTGAGGTCTATCTCGGCATGGCTGGCAGTGGCTGGATGCTGATGCAGGACCGTGACGGCGAGGCCCGCCATGAGCGCATCGCCGGGAACCGGGTCATTTACGTCCCGCCGGGATGGGCTCACCGAACTGTCAACGACGGGACTGAGGACCTTCTTTTCCTGGCGATCCGGCCTGGCGATGCGGGGCACGACTACGAGGGAATTACATTCCGCGAAATCGTCCTGGGCGGCGGTGATGGCACTGAAGGCCGCATCCATACCCGCGAGAGGGGGTAGACCGGCGCGATCATAACGCAGTGCGGTACTGATCAGCTTCTTCCAAAGACCGGCGGTTATGTCCAAGGGTCTTCGCGATTTCCAGTGGCAGCTTTCGACTCAATCCACATCATCTCTTCAGCTGTAGCCACATCATCGGGGACATCAATAAGAGGTTTGCCTCGGCTTTTGGGAAGGAGTCAAGAATGCGATATAATGGAAGACCCCGCAGGTTTCTCGTGCTGGCTGCGGCCGTCGCGGTTGCTGCCGCGGGCCTGGCAGCCTGCGGCAGTGGCGGGTCGTCCAACTCCAGCAAGTCGGTGCATCTCACCTACGCCTTGTGGGACCCGCACGAGGAGGTCGGCTACAAGCAGTCCATTGCCCTCTTCGAGAAGGCTCACCCGAACATCACGGTGAGTTTCGTCCAGATCCCTTACCCGAACTACCAGCAGAAGCTGCAGGCGGAGTTCACCTCTGGCACTGGCCCGGACATCTTCTGGGTGAACACGCCATGGCTGTCGACCTGGATCAAGGACGGGCTCATGGTGAACCTGGCGCCTTACATCAAGAAGGCGCACTACGACATGTCCCAGTACATTCCGTCGCTGGTGTCTCTCCACACCTACCAGGGCGCGATCTATGGCATTCCCAAGGACTGGGACACCATCGCCGTCTACTACAACAAGGATTACTTCGCCAAACACCACATTCCGGTGCCCACGAACTGGTCCTGGAACACCGCGAACGGTGGCTCCTTCCTGCACACCCTCCAGCAGGCCACGATCGACAAGAACGGCAACAACGCCCTGTCGCCCAAGTTCAACCCGAGCAATGTGGCTACCTACGGGGCGGAACTGGACAACGCAATGCAGACGGGGTGGGGGAACTTCCTCGCCGAAGCGGGCGTCTTCACCATTCCCCATCCGTTCGCATCCAGCGTTTCGTTCAATACCCCGCAGGCCACCCAGGTGCTCCAGTTCGTCCGCAACCTCATGTACAAGTGGCACGTGATGGTCCCCGGCTCTGAGCTCGGCGCCAACGCCACGGACCCAGCCAGCCAGAACAACGCGCTGTTCGCAGCCGGCAAGATCGCCATGCAGATAGGTGGCGACTGGGAGACCACGGGCACCTACGCCGCGGTCGGCAAGAAGTTCAAGATCGGCGTGATCCCGCTGCCTGCCGGGCCCAACGGCACCTGGAGTGTGTTCAACGGGCTCATCGACGCCGTCAACCCGCACACCCCGCACTTCCAGCAGGCCTGGGAACTTGAGCAGTGGCTCGGGTCAGCGGCTTCCCAGAAGATCATGGGCAAGGGCGGCTTCGTCTGGCCCGCCATCCCCAGCCTCGATCCGCTCTTCGCTCAGTACTGGGCCTCCAAGGGCGTGAGCATGTCGGGATTCCTCAGCGAATCGAAGGGCCACCTCACCCCCTGGCCTAACACTCCCGGCATGAACCAGGGCCTGACCGACATGGCTCGTGACATGGGCCCGATCTGGCTCGGTCCTGGCACCGTGACACAGACATCGACGGCCCTCAGCAAGGCGGCGGCCGACGCAAACCACGACCTTTCAGCAGCGGGGGCATAGCTCCCGTTGCGGCACGGCGGGCCGGGGCGTCAGCCGGCGCCCCTCCCGTGGCGCCCTCCCGAGCCAGTCGCCGTCCCCGAACCGCCCGCGCGGCCGCCCCCGCGCCGCCCGCCTCCGGGCCGCCCGCCCGCCCGCGCCCGCCCGCCCCGCGCCGCCCGCCCCCGCGCGCCCGGCCTATGATCTTCCCTGGGGCGCCAGCTTGCGATTGCCCCCGGCCGCTTGGAGGCCGGGCGCCAGCCGATGATCGTCCTGGACACTGGGAGGTCGGTGATTATGCCGGACCCTGACCGTTACGAGCGCATGACCTACCACCGGTGCGGCCGGAGCGGGATCAAACTCCCGGCGCTGTCCCTGGGGCTGTGGCAGAACTTCGGCGGCGAGCGCCCGCTGGAGGAATCCCGCCAGATCCTGCTCAGGGCATTCGACCTTGGCATCACCCACTTCGACCTGGCCAACAACTACGGTCCCCCGTATGGCTCGGCCGAGGAGACCTTCGGCCGCGTGATGCGCAAGGACCTTGCTCCCTACCGGGACGAGCTCCTCATATCCACCAAGGCCGGGTGGGACATGTGGCCCGGACCTTACGGTGACGAGGGCTCCCGCAAGTACCTGCTGGCGAGCCTCGATCAGAGCCTGCGGCGGATGGAGCTTGATTACGTAGACATTTTCTACTCTCACCGGCCGGACCCCGAAACGCCGCTGGAAGAAACAATGGGAGCGCTGGCCACTGCCGTCAATTCCGGAAGGGCGCTGTACGCCGGCATCTCCCAGTACCCTCCAGAACGCACCGCACAAGCCGCCGCCATCCTGAAGAACCTCGGGACGCCGTTGCTGATCCACCAGCCGTCCTACTCGATGCTGAACCGGTGGATCGAAGGTGGGCTGCTGGATGTGCTGGAAAGGGAGGGGGTCGGGTGCATCGCGTTCTCCACGCTGGCGCAGGGCCTGCTCAGCGGAAAGTACTCCCACGGCATCCCCGAGACCTCACGGGCCAGCGAAAACTGGAGCCTGACCGCGTCGGACATCACCCCTGAGGCTGTCTCCACGGTTGCGGCGCTGGCCTCGATCGCCCAGCAGCGGGGCCAGACCATTTCTCAGATGGCCATCGCGTGGGTGCTGCGCGACCCAAGGGTCACGTCGGCGCTTATCGGTGTGCGCACCCTCAGCCAGTTCGAAGAGAACATTGCGGCTCTGTCGGCTGCAAAGTTCTCCGAGGAAGAGCTTTCGGCAATCGAGCGCTGCCTGGCAAACAAAAATCCCGCATAACGATATCCGCCAAGAACGACCACGCGCGGCAAGGCGTCGGCCGGGCGCTGGGGGAGCACATCCTGGAGCAGGCCCGCACGGACGGCTTTCGCGGAATGCAGTTCAACGCAGTCGTGGAGTCCAACGTGGCTGCGGTGACCCTCTGGCAACTGCTCGGGTTCGATGTTGTGGCCACCATCCCCGAGGAAGTTCCCCCACCCCGTCCAGGGTTACGTCGGGCTCCTCATCATGTACCGCCCTGTGAGCCCTCCCGCCGGGCGTGCCTGTTCAGGTACGCACCCGGGGGAGCTGCCCGGGCGCACGGCGGGCGCCGGAATGCTCACCGCTGCCAGATGGTTGCCCCGGATATGGCTTCAGGGCACCGAATCACCATTACTCCCGCCGATTTCCATGTCGAGGTGAGCCTTGACGGCGAGAAATTGGCCGCCTCCCACCGGTCAGTCGTGCTGGCGGAAACAGGACTGCCGGCCCGCTACTACATCCCCCGCGAGGATGTGCGCACCGACCTGCTCCAGCGCACAGATCGGCAGACGACATGCCCCTTCAAGGGCCAAGCGTCGTACTGGTCGGTCGTTGTGGGCGGCCAGGTCCACAAGAACCTCGTATGGTCCTACGAGACGCCGATCCCGGCAGCGGAGGGTATCGCCGGCCTCATGTGCTTCTACAACGAAAAGGTCGAGCTGACCATCGACGGCAAGCGCCAGCCAGCCACCTCAGAACCGTCCCCGCGATAGGTCTGTGGCCAGGTTCGTGCCTGGCTGGCCCCGGCGATCTGCTGGCGGCTCAGCGTAGGCCGTGGCGGAGCCGCAGCCGCGCTGTTTGCGCCGCTCGGCGGAGCCGTTGGCGTGCCTCGCCGAAAGCGCATCGGCCGTTGTAGATCGCGAAGTCGCCGAAGACGTGGACGCCTGGCCGGCCGGCCACCGCGTGAGTGGCGTCGCGCACAGCCTGTAGCTGTTCGACGGTCATGGCCAGAGGCGGCTCGTCGGGCTGGTATGTCGTCCCGATTGGGTAGTCGCGGCCTGCCGTCCGGGTCATCTCGATGTGGCAGCCCATGACCGCGCTGACCGGCCGAGTGTGGGCGATGCTCACCAGCGCCTCCAGACTGGCGAGGAACGCGGGGGCATCGTTGACATACAGTCGGCCCGGGTAGACGGTGTCGCCGGTGAGCAGGAAACCGCTCCACGGATCGAAGATCGCGATGGACGCCGCGTGATGCCCGGGCAGTCCCGTGATCTCGAGCACGCGGCCGCCAAGGCCGAACCGAACGGTCTGGCGCGGCCAGCCGGTAAATCCGAAGAATTCTTGAACCGCCGGCAGCTCACGCGCGACCACCGTGGTAGCTGGGCGGCCGGCGAACTGCTCATCTCCGCCGACGTGGTCTCCGTGGCCGTGCGTGTGGGCGACGACGAGGGAATAGCCCGGGCGTGGATGGCGGGTGAGCCAGTCGGCGACGAGGCGGTCGACCGTCACGCGCAACGGCATCCGCTCAGGGTCGGCGACAGCGCCCGTGTCGAGCAGAAGCGCTCGTTCGTTGCCGAAAAGCAGATAGAGGAACGGCGCCTCATAGGTCACCGCCTTGCTCTGCCGGAGCACGAACGTGTGCTCATCGAAACGGCGGACCTGCAGCGGTGGGTCCTCGCAGCGCACGCCTGGGGGAGCACCGTGGATCCACCGGGCCGCGATGTCCCCGCGCACCGGCCCGCCACCGAAGTCGACATTCGTCCCCGGGTGCGTGGAGTCGCCGGCCACCACAGTCAGCACCTTCTCACGGACGTGAAAGAGGCTTGATTCAGCAGGTCGAAGCGTAGCCCACGATGAGTGCGGCACAGGCCCGGGGGTCAGCGTGTGTACGGTGGCGGAGTGATCACCTACGAGTGGCGCGGGCACTTCAGCAACGAGGAGGTCAACGCGCTGCACGCGGAAGGCTTCGGTCATCCGCTACTGGAGGACGACTGGCTGGCCCAGGTGAACGGGCACAGCCTGGGCTGGGTCTGCGCGAGGGCCGGAACGGAACTCGTCGGTTTCGTCAATGTCGCATGGGACGGCGGATGCCACGCGTTCATCCTCGACACCTTGGTCGCCGCCCGCGTGCGGCGCCAGGGGATTGGTGCCAGCTTGGTTTCTCTCGCGGCGCGGCAGGCCCGCGGAGCCGGGTGTGAGTGGCTGCACGCCGACTTCGAAGATCATCTTCGGCCGTTCTATTTCGGTGGCTGCGGCTTCACACCCACCAACGCCGGCCTCATCAGCCTGGAGACCGACGGGCGCTCCGGCCCTCTGTGAGTTCCCTGGTAATTCCTCCGGTTTGCGCCAGACGAGGGAGTAACGCCAGAGCACATGGCGCCGGTACTGAACGCCGGGAAGCACTCCCTCGGCGATCTGGCGTGTCTCGCCGTACGTCAAGGGCGGTGGCCAGATGATTGGGCTTGTGTGCTCCCAGTACCCCTTCACCAGCCTGAGCGTTTGGTGCACGGCAATCGCTGCCAATTCGGCTGGCAGGTCCCGCGGGTAGCGGCTCCGGGCCAGCCCCACCACGGCCAGTGTCCCTCCGGGGCGCAGGAGCAGGCTCATCCGTCCCAGGGCCGCGGCGGCATCCATGTGGTGAAGCGCAGCGACCGAAACGATGGCGTCGAACGAGCCCGGCTCAAAGTCATAGGTGAGGAAGTCGCCGCGGAGATACTCGACGCCTTCTCCGCCAGCACTTTGGCGGGCACGGTTGAGGACCGGCCCATCGCTGTCGATCGCCACCACATGTGGAAAGGCCTGCTGTAGCTGCCGGGCGAGCAACCCGTCGCCACACCCCACGTCAAGGGCGCGTGCGCCGCCATGTTCCAAAGCACCAATAATCAGCGGATAGTAATGGATGTTGTGATTCCAGGGCGGTAGTTCCCGTTTCACGGGCCGATGGTCTCATAGCGGGCATTGCCTCCGGCACTTCCCCGAGGGAGGTTGTGATCGAAGCGCAGACACGGCGGGTCTCGTCGCGCGAGTCACCCGCGGGCGCCGGCTGGCACTGCCGGCACCCCGGCAATTTCCGTGCCCTGCTGCCGCACGGTGACCGGCCGTTTTCCTGGATCAACCCGGTGCCGCTGTGGCGCTCCCGCAACGACACCCTGGCCCGCCTTTTTGGCGATCCGACCAATCTCATGCGGCGGGGATGGGTCGGTACCCTGCCCGGCCGGCACCACGACTTCACCGTTCGCGACTACGCCGAACGGTCCGAGATCTCGGTCGCCGTCTTGGGCGACACCGGCGAGGGCGACGGCTCGCAGTACGCGGTGGTGCCTGGGCTGCTCAAAGAAGACGGCGCCACCGACTTCGCGTTCATCGTCAGTGATGTCATCTACCCGGCGGGCGGGATCGACGACTACGAGAACAAGTTCTACCGGCCGTACCAGGATTACCCGGGGCCGATTTACGCGATCCCCGGCAACCACGACTGGTACGACTCGCTCACCGGGTTCATGTTCAACTTCTGCGGGGTGCTGCGGCGAGCGCCCGGAGTCGTCGGTCCCGGGCCTGTATGGAAGCGCCTGTTGCGGGATTTGCTCTGGCGGCGTGCTCCCAGGGGGCAGGAGAGCGTGATCGAGCGGATGCAGAAGCTGCGGCCATCACTCGAGCAGCGCAAGCACCAGCCAGGCCCCTATCTCGCGATTGACGCCGGGCCGGTGCTCCTGGTCGGCATCGACACGGGCATCATCGGGGACATCGACCGTGACCAGGGCGAATGGCTGCGCCGCGTGTCGAGCACCTCGCCGAAACCGAAGATCCTGCTCACCGGCAAGCCCCTGTATGTGAACGGCGAGCACCATCCTGGCCCGATCGAAGGCGGCGGCACGGTCGATGACATCGTCCTGGACCCAGCGCACAACTACATCGCCGCCATCGGCGGCGACATCCACAACTACCAGCGCTACCCGGTCACGCTCGAGGACGGGCGCACCCTGCTGTACCTCGTCAGTGGCGGCGGTGGCGCGTTCATGCACGCGACGCACAAGATCCCCAACATTGATGACTCCGGGCTGCACGGCGTCACCGAGGCCGGGTTCCGCTGCTATCCGCTGCGCGGTGACTCGCTGTCGATCTTCAGCCGGAATTACGGGCGGCTGCTGTCGTTCGGGCGTCTCGGAAACCGGCTTGGCTTTGGCCGGTTGCTGCTGCGGTTCTGGTTCATTCCCCCGGACCAGGCCGCGGCGATCATGTCCGAGCGGTTGAAGCTGGCGGCAACCCGCCCAGCTGACCGGAAGGCCCGCGTCTCGTGGCGGTCCCGCCTGGTGGCCGGCTGGATCTCGCCGCTGCCCGGTGAGGTGCACGGCCCACTGCAGCCCATCTATTCCGAGCTGCTGGACTGGAACGACCCGCCGATGTTCAAGAACTTCCTCAGGCTGGACGCCACTGAGCAGGAGGTGACGATCACCTGTTTCGCTGCGACCGGCTGCCTTGAACAGGAGACCGCGCCACCGGTAGAGGACCGCGTCACCGCTGCACGCCAGCCGGATGGGACCTGGCGTTGGTCCACGGCGGCAACGGAACCGGCGGGCGTGCCCGGGTCGGAGTAGCCTCGCGTTACGAAAATTCGTCCGGAATGCCCTGATCAGGCGTTACGGTAGCCGGGATGATCTTTGAGCCAGCCGCGCGCGGTTCCCGTCTTCGCATCGGCCGTGGTTGGCCCCCCGCACCGGTGGTTCGCTGGTGACACAGCCCGCGCATCTCACCACGCCGATTGTCTTGATCGTCATCGGCGCGGGCGCGCTCCATGCCGTTTGGAACGCCATCACCAAGCATCTGCACGACCGGCTCATGGCTTTTGCCCTGATTGGAATCGCCGCGACGCTGGGCGGTGGCCTTGCGGTTGCGCTGGCCGGGCTGCCAGACCGGGCGGCCATCCCGTTCGCGGTCGCCTCCGCTGTCATCCATGTCGGTTACAACCTGGCGCTGATGAACTCCTACCGGCTTGGCGCGTATAACCAGGCCTACCCGATAGCACGGGGCACGTCGCCGCTGCTGGTGGCTCTCGGGGCTTACTTTCTCGCGAATGAGCATCTCAGTGGCCTGCCGCTGGCGGGAGTGGTGATTCTCGCGGCCGGCCTGATGAGCCTGGCGCTGTCCTCCGGCCGGCTGGCCCGAACCGATCTGCCCGCGGTCGGGGCCGCGGTGCTGACCGGGCTCACCATCGCGAGTTACACCATTGTGGATGGCTTGGGAGTACGGCATGCGCACGACCCGTACGCTTACGCCGGGCTGCTCTTCCTGCTGGAAGGGCCTGCCTTCCCGCTGATCGCGCTCTTCCGGCGCCCGGCGAGCCGGTGGCGGGACGGGGCGGCGGTCAGCCGCGGCCTGCTTGCCGGGGCGCTGTCGCTGGTTGCCTACGGCACCGTGCTGTGGGCGCAGACTCGGGCGCCGCTCGCCGAGGTTGCCGCGGTCAGGGAAACGAGCGTCATCTTCGCGGCGCTCATCGGAATGGCCTTCCTGCACGAGCGCTTCGGGATCCGGCGTTTGGCCGCAGCCGTCGTGATAGCCACGGGCATCATCCTGATCAGCGCGTGACTCGCGCCATCGGGACGGACATCAGGAGCCGGGAGGCTCGTGGCGGGAACTTCCCCCGGGCTGCGGGCAATAGCGGGTGGATCAACCCAGGCTCCTACCTGCTGATGGGCCAGCAACGCATGGCCAACGGGCCGGGCGGCCACGCAAAGGTGCTGAGCGGGACGGCCATCCTGCAGAAGGCCTTGGTCTCCGGCCCCGGAACAAAGCCGTAAGCCAGCCGCCGCTGGCCGCGCGCCTTGGCTTGGGGCGCGCGGCCAGCGGCGTTAGCTGACCTCGTTGAGCTTGCCGGTCGCCACGTCGAAGACGAACCCGCGGACGGCGTCGGTGTGGGGAATGAAGGGGCTGGCCTTGATCCGCGCGACCGACTGGCGCACATCCTCTTCGATGTTGGTGAACGACTCGGCTGACCAGGGTGGCTTGATGCCGGTCTCGTCCTGGACCGAGCGCTTGAACGCGTCGTCGGTGAACGTCAGCATGCCGCAGTCGGTGTGGTGGATGAGAATGATCTCCCGGGTGCCGAGCAGCCGCTGGCTGATCGCCAGTGACCGGATTTCGTCATCGGTGATGACCCCGCCGGCGTTGCGGATCACGTGGGCCTCACCCTCGTTCAGCCCGAGGATGGCGTACACGTTGAGCCGGGCGTCCATGCAGGCGACGACCGCTGCCTGCCGCGAAGGCGGGAGCGGGAGGGGCCCGGTAAAGGTCTGCGCGTAGCGCGCGTTGTTGGCCAGGAATTCATCGGTGGCGGTCATCTGAGCTCCCTCACCCTCGTGAGACGCGCGATCAGTAACTCCGCCAGCGCCTCAGCCCGGTGGCGGCTGTCCGGGGCCAACAGGCGCTGGCGTCTCGCGGCAGTTGGTCAACTGCCCTCACCAAGCGTCCAGTCAATCAGGATGACGATCAAAGTAACAGGAAGCCCATAGGATCTCACGCACGCGAAGGTGCCCGGCTGTGGCTGGGAATGCACTACGGGGCCGTGGAGGTTGGCCGAGTATGCCGTCAGTTGTGATTGCACGTGCGTTCGGTGGCCCGGAGGTGCTGTCGGTTGCCGATGAGCCTGTTCCGGAGCCTGGCCTTGGTGAAGCGCGTATCAGGGTCCGGGCAGCGGGCGTCAACCCGGTCGACTACAAGGTCTACAGCGGGGCGATGGGCGCGGACCCGGCACGGTTGCCGATGCGGCTCGGTTCGGAAGCTGCTGGTGTGGTCACGGCGGTGGGGCCCGGTGCGGTGGGCCCGGCCGGGCCGGTCGCAGTTGGCGACGACGTGATCGCGTTCCGCGTGAGCGGCGCCTATGCCACCGAACTGGTGGCCCCCGCCGCGGCGCTGGTTCCAAAGCCGCCCGCGCTGGACTGGGAACAAGCCGCAGGGCTAATGCTTGCGGGCGCGACGGCGTGGCACGCGCTGGCCGCGACGGACGTGCAAAAGGGCGACACGGTGCTCATCCACGGCGCGGCGGGAGGCGTGGGCCTGATGGCGGTTCAGCTTGCCGCTGCCAGGGGAGCGAATATCGTCGCCACCGCGAGCCCGGCCCGGCACGACCTCCTGCGCGGGCTAGGGACTGCCCCCGTCGCGTACGGCGCTGGGCTGGCCGAGCGGGTCCGTGCCACGGCACCGGGCGGTGTCGACGCCGCGCTGGATCTTGTGGGCACCGAAGAAGCAGTCGATGTCTCACTGGCGGTGGTCGCCGACCGGGGACGGATCGCCACCATCGTGGCCGTCCCGC
>WNGR01000525.1_pt1 | contig 77543 bp, 76 predicted proteins | sample 5407581 | NCBI WGS metagenome assembly WNGR01 (sample SAMN13153383, study PRJNA577476) | soil metagenome | isolation source: 80 cm soil or saprolite under Garry oak tree replicate 2 | place: USA:California | collected 2016-06-15
CCAAAAGGGAACGCAGAGAATCCCCGGAAGGATCCTCGAATGCGACCACAAGTGAGGAGACAGAACCAGGGCTGTAGGTTGAGGGTGCCCTCACCCAAGATGGGGGCTGTGTGAGGCGGAGGGTCCGGAAGGCAGGGTTGTCTGCCAAGAGTGCCTGAAGGCACTCAGAAGGGGAGTAAGGCCTGCGGGAAGTGGAAGCTCTGGTGGGGATGCCGTTGATAAGGATGCGGGACCACTTGACATTTTCACGTGTAGTGATGGGGAGGGGTGAGGAGTCATGGGAGAGGAAGGTTGATAAGGCGTCAGAGATGAAATGGGAGGCTTGCATGAGGTGATGCGCCGAAGTGTTGGGTCCAGCTGTGACCATGAGGTTGTTCTTCGCTGTCCACCGTGTGGCGGACAGGGTAACCGGGTGGGGGGCATCGGCGAGTTCGGCGTTGAGGTGGTTGACAACCTCCTGGGGGGATCGGCGGACTGCCAGGGGAACATCAGCACCAGAGGCAGAGGTGCATAAAGCCACGACCAGGGAAGGCCGTGCAGGAGACTTTGCCACAGAGGCAAAGGAGGGGGGAGCAGGGCGGGAGGCAGGAGCGGGGGCAGGGGCAGTGGGAGGCTGGGCATGGGGTTTAGGTGTGGGTTGGGCAGAGGGTTTCTTAGCAGCAGCCACCTTGGGAGGGGGCCCAGAGCCGTTGACTTTGACAGCGAGCTCCTTGACTTGGTCTGCCAGCAAGGCAAAGGCCTTATCAAAGGAGGTGCGGAGGAGCCGAAGCTCCTCCTGGGGGAGGGAAGGGGCAGTGGGGGGTTGCGAGGAGGGGGGCTTTTGAATGAGACCGAGCATGTCCAGGGTTGAGACGTCGCCCAACCCCGGATCTGGCTTGGCCAACAGCGAGAGGACCTTAGGGATGAGCCCCAAAGGGTCCCATCTCTGTTCCTCCCACTGCTCAATGTAGGAGCCTATGGAAGTGAAGACAGTAGAGAGGAAGAAAAGTTCTTGCGACATATGGGATGGTGGTGGTAAGAGGAAGAGGAGCGGGGTTTTCGGGTTCCCAGTACCCGGGAACCTGGAAACCTGAAAACCAGTCAAAAATATATTTACTGTAAAAAAAAAAAAGATGTGGTGCTGACACATAATTACCATATTTGACGCCTATAGTTTGTTGTTGCACTCTGTTTCGATGTGCCATGTGTCGCCAACGACATCCCTATGAAGCATTCAACAGAGCTTGTTCAGACTCGGTCACCTTGCCGCGCCCCGGTATACTCGACACTTGACGTATCGCAAAGCCGCTTCCATCAGAAGCGGGGAGGTGTTTTAATGCACGGTGGTATATTTGGGAGTAAGAGAAGGACAGTACGGAGACTAGCAGCTTGTAAAGTGCCACATAGGGCCATGTACCCCAAGGTGCACTCAAATGGATTCGAAAAAAAAAAGGTATCTGGGTTTCTGGAGAATATGAAACCCGCTTGGATCTACTTTCGTGTATGGGCAAAGTTGGAATACTTTGTATTGACACCCAGATAGGACCGCTACAGCAATCCGTGGATTTCTTTAGGCGGTCTGAAGTGTAATGTAACGTGCTAGATAAGAGCTCGTCGGGGCAGTATAAGTTGAAGACCAGTCGGTCAGCGGCAAGGTGCCGATACCTTGGGCATAATCTTAGGGAAGTTAGCCCATCCAACGGAGTCGCGGAACTAGTTTAATATAGGGTACAATTTTCTCATACCTCAAAACTTCCATTGTAGGAAGGCGCTCAATTCACTAATATGGACTCGAAATTCGCCGTTTTCGTGTCAAACCTCACTGAGCTTTCAGGGGGCCTGATGCGATCGGAAACTGATTGGAACGCAACTAGTGGCGACAAATCACCATTCAACAAAAGAAAGACAAAGGAGTGTGCGATGCTTAGTAGCTATTAATAAGTAAATGTCCCAGTAAACGTCGATCAAACGGACGGAGAAATCCAAAAGTCTTAGGCTGGTTAATCAAACCGTTGATTTGATGGCATCAAGTAGGATGTCGTGCTTGTCGCCTCCAGCCTCCCACAAAACAAACCCAGCGAGGCCCGCGTCTTTGATGTACTGGCCCTTGGCGGCTATCCCAAAAAAGAGGCGGATTAACGATTATCCTCCTAACAAGAGAATTGCAAAAGCGGCGTACCAAACGAGGTAGCGTCATCGAATGACACCATCACCTGCGAAGTGGGATTGTAGACGTAAGGCTGAGTGGAAAGAGCTATCAGTAAATCAATGGGTTGCGGCCAAGGCTTCATGGGGTATGCACCGTTTTACTGCAGCTATCGAACGTATACTTGATGCCGTCGTTGACGGTCCCATCGTCCTTAAGGAACCCAGCATCCATTAAACCCCAGAACTCGAAGATGCCACCAACAACGTTCGGATTCCCACACACATCAGCGCCTGCCGCAGTGCTGTCCCATCCGTCCCCTGCGGGTTGTTGAGACTTGTCGAATGGCGCGTACAGTTTGATATTTCCCGATGCATCGAGGGCATTGCTTTGGTCGACGTGGAAAGAGTGCCCGTACGATGCGACACCCAAGATAATTTGGTTAGCCGGGAAACCGGCGGTACTCCAAGCCTTGACGACCGAAACAGCAGAGCCTTGTTGCTCAGTGGCGGGGGCACAAGAATCGTCCAATGGAGAATTGGGTCCAACACCACTGGACCAAGAGCCCCAAACATCATAGCTCATAATCTCTGCACAGTGCTACCGGTCAAAACGGGCACAGAGTTAAGGGTGGTGAATAGCGAACCGATGTAGTTGAGAACCTTCGCAAACCCGGAGACATCCGTCAGGGGTTTACCGTCAGGTCCAACAAAGGGTGTGATGGATACCGCAGCAGAGATGATCAAGTCCTTTGCACCGTCTTGGTTGCGAAGTGTTTGCAAGAAGGAGAGGAAATTGGCGCTGTCATCCGTAGATATGATGTTGCAACCGATTCCTTGCTTATTGGGGTATTCCCAGCTACAAAACGCATGGATAAAATGAGATTCCGAAACATTGAAACAGACTAAAATAAACCCACGCAAATCCAACCCCGTCTAAATTGTACGTTGAAACAAATTTCATGACCGCTTGAGCGAAGGCTGCCCGGTTTGCATCGTTGGCTACGGCAGAAGAAAAGTACCGCGAGCCAGTCCAACCTCCGATGGCCACCATGGCTTTGACGTTCTGGGATATTGTAAGTGATGGGGATGGAAGAATACGGAATGGCATACATTGTCATGGGCAACCTGCACGAACTCAGGTAGCAACACTTTATCAGAATCTGCAAGACCGATAACGTTGACGTCTGGGGTAGTGGTCCTGAGGAAGGATGGATAAGACGTCTCACGTGAAGTCCTTCACAGCACTCACGCGAAGGCGTAGATGACGTTGGAATATTTGGACCAACTAACATCTTGCAAGGTAAAATCGCTGCTATGCCACGCAGTATACCATGTTGAGGCCACGGCGTTCGAGGGACCATCTGCCCTGGTGGATAAGCGATTAGAGAGAGAACGGTGGTTTGGGGTAACCAGACTGCAGGTCGGAAGGGCCCAAATCAGCTGGGCGAGCAGAAAAAAGTTAAAACGAGAGAACATTGCAGTCGGCGTAGGGGAGAGGTGGAACGGCGATGCTTTGTTTCGCCATGTATATACTGAGAGGCTAGTCGACACGTTGGCGAAAAGAGAAAATAGGGACGGTGCTGACTGCTGAGGTCAACCACGCGCAGCAACATCCGACAACGAAAAATGGACGTCCTCGGTTTCCGAGACGATTGTGTCCAAGAAATCGGTAGCGAGCAGGATATGTCAAGCCGTTCACCCGTGTCTTGTGAGTTACTGTAGTGAAGTGCGTACGCCATGCAGATATTTGGAGCGTAAATCACGGCCGCAGAAATAAAGTAGCTCACCCGGCCGTGGTAATAAAGTAGCTCACTCGGCCGCGGCAGTACAGTAGTAGGACAAAAGGACGGGGCAGTCACAGTGGAGTCCAGGATGGGGAAGTTGACGAAGACCTCTTTGTGCCAGTCGCTTTGTGCCGAGTTGAAGAGTTACAGAACGCCGAGTAATGCCGCAGCCCTGCATATCACTATATCACTTGTGGACTGCGACGACGAGAGTTGGCCAGATTTAGCCTGAGCGTGCAGATGCCACATAGGGCTCCACATCGACGGTCGTAGATACTGGTCGTAATGCCAGTTCGTAATGACATACGCCCGTATCGTAAACCTGGTCGGAGAATGCCGGATACGGGACCGGGCGATACGGAAACCAACCGTCCGTAAACGGTTTACTGTACGACTGGCGACGCCCCATCCGACCGAAGCAATACGTCAATGATATTCTGCCAGTGCTTTCCTCGAATTAATCCTGTCCAGCCCTCAAGGCAGTCTGCCCAGCATGCGCACTACGGCTGCCGGCTATGAATCCTCATCACCATTTCTGCCTCCGACCCTCACAGGTATTGATGATACTTGGTATTTGTTCAAATCCCAGCAGGAGGATAGAAAGATTGGCATCGAGCAATCCAACGAAATATCTGGGATCAGCCCACTTACGTTATTTCAAGTCTCGTAATCGGGCCGTTAGTCCCTGATTAGCACATCCAATATGGTAAGGATCAGCCGTGGGGGCCGTGATACCGTAATACAGTACGATCCCACTTCGACGCGCATCACTCAAGCCGTCGATGATCCGACGTCTCATTTCGATTAAGCTGGCCCGCCGTCAATATGTGCGAAACTTAGAGAAAGTGGCCAAAGAAGCATTCATCTGTATCTGAAGAGACATGTACTGATAGAGAATTTATAAAGGATTGTTATTCATACTACCATATACACAGTCGTTTTACGGCTACGGTGTCATACGCCCTGTACATTCCGCCTCGTTCATTTTACGCCCGTAACTGTTACGGCCCATAGCAATATTTTGCTGTATTTCGACGGTCGTATCCGTATACTATCATAGGGTGCGCAGCCTTAGCACTGCCACTCGGCACCTTCCAGATAAGTGTCATTGGTTCCGTACTCGGCTACCAGTAGGCATTGCCTTTACCAACTTGAAGTCGTCCACGTAGTCAACACAAAAATGTTGGTGTCCTCGGATTTGACGATTCCTCCAGGTGGACGTATCGGGGGTCGCGCGCTCTCATCGTCCGCAGTTTGCTGCTCTTCTATTCTGTATCAAGTGTACACTTACCGCCTGTTGTTATCTGGTCTGGGACGAGGTAATACCAGTCGTTATCAGATTGGAAGAATTCAGGATTCAATGCCAGTCTCTCCTTGTGGTGTGGCGCACGTGTATTTTCTTCCTTGGTGCCAATAAGTGCTTCTCGTTACTGCTAAGGTTACCGCTGTCTCTGGGTTGTCCTCGCTTCGTCGGGTGATGGAAAGATGTTCGTTTTATCGTCTGGGTTCTGTGCCTGTGATTTGTCTGGGGTCGGGTGTGCCACAATAGTTCTTCTTACCAAGGTGGTCTCGCGGCGTCGTCAGGACGCTTTCTTCCGCGGTTCGGGGCGTCGGGTAGTGTCCTCGGGACACTCATCCGAGGGTATTCTTACTGTCCGGCGTCGTTCAGTTCGAGGTTGGAGATATATCGTAGTTGCAACCTCGGTGCCACCAACTACGGCAAACAGGCAAATGTTTCAGAAAAAATTGGGACTCTGAACCGAAGGTCGGTCACCTCCAAGGTCACCTCGTCGGACGATGGTGACATAGTACTCAATGCAAAAGAAAAAATAACAGGGAGTATAATCACTAACGGCGGTTACATTTGATACATACATTATAAAAAAGTAACGTCGAACATAAATTAAATGAATGGAGAACTCGAAGTCTTAGCGCTTAGCAACCAACACCGATCGCGGAGCTGATGGCATCGAGGAGGGTGTCGCCCGAATCGCCGCCAGCCTCCCACATAGCAAACCCAGCGAGGCCCGCGTCATTGATGTATTTACCTTTTGGCGGCTATCCAAAGAGGAGGCAGGTTAACAACTACTCTCCTAACAGGAAAGTTTACAAAAGCGGCGTACCAAACGAGGGAGCGTCATCGTAGGACACCATCACCTGCGATGTGGGATTGTACACGAAAGGCTAAGTTGAAAGAGCCATCAGTTATTCAATCAAAAGCTGCTAGGGCTTTTGTAGGGCACACACCGTCTGGCTGCAACTGTCGAAAGTATAGTCGATGCCGCTGGCGGCGGTCCCGTTGGTCGTGAGGAACCCACCATCAATCAAACCCCAGAAGTCGAAGATGCCACCAATAACGTTCGGATTACCACACTCATCAACGCCGTCCGCAGTCCTATCCCATTTGTCCCCCGAGGGTTGTTGAGACTTGTTGAATGGCGCGTACGGTTTGATATTGCCTGATGCATCGACTGCACTGTCATTGTTTACGTGGAAAGAGTGCCCGTACGATGCGACACCCAAGATAATATGATTAGACGGGAAACCGGCGGTACTCCAAGCCTTGACGGCTGAAATAGCGGAGCCGTCCTGGTCACTGGCAGGGGCACAAGAGTCGGTCTTCACACACATCGCGTGCCCCTTTCTACTACTCCATTTTCGACCTCCTTGATTATCGCTCGCGCTCTAATTCTATTCTACCCTCTACTTCGCGCTATTTCCCTGACTGTACCGGCTACCTTGGACGCCGCCACCCCACTTCGTTTCACTGCAGCAGACATGACCTTGACTGCCAAGAGAGGAGTCCGGTCTCCTTCCTCTTCACTTAACTGTCAGACCCGACTGGACAACTCGACAAGAGATTTACTCAGATTCTTGCCCAATGAGCTGATCGCAAATATCCTCGCGATGCTGCATTATCGGGACCTTGCCTCTACCATCCAGGTGCATCTCCCGTCCTTCCTATCACACTACTACAACTAGACTGATGCAGTCTTAACGGGTGTGCAAGCGCATGGCTAATATTACCGAGGGATCCGCTTTACTGCAATATCACCTCGAGCTGGGAAGATCCGGTATGGAAGACGGCCCTCTGAGCACTCTGTCTATTCCCGAGCGTAGGGAAAGATTGCAGGCCTGCAACGATGCCTGGAAGTACTTTCGTTTTTCGGCCTGCATTGAGCTGAACGTTTCCAGACACACACATGTCATGTACATTGCGCAGGGCGGGATCCTCACCTTTGTCCAAGAGAGAGGTCACAAGATCATCTTTGTACAAATTCCATCGAACTTGCGTGGTATTCTAATGCGACAATGGGAACATTCCTTTTCATTTGTCCCACTCAAATATGCTCTTGACCCCTCTGAGGATATTCTCGTTGTATTTCAGTGGGATCAGTTAGTGGTTGTCGACCCTATTGTACCCATTACTCATTCATCTCTTATAATAGAAGGGACTTCCACTTGTTGTCTCTTACTACTGGGGAACCTCATTCTCTAGCCGCCGTCCCTCTCCTCTCATCTGGCTCTCTTTCCGCCCACGGTTTTTTTGAGGTAAACTGGCGACTCAGCTCAGCTAAAAGCTACCTCATCATCGCGATTGCCGGTGAACTCCGTGTATGCAATTAGAAAACCGGCCAAATGGTGCTAGTATCTCTAGTGTCTCCATGGGGCACGAGGGAACGGGTTTACTGATTTACACTGAGTCTATCTATGGCACCCGAAGCGCGACATTTCTCCTCCAAAACCGTCTCTTACTTTTCACTGACTGTGCAGGTCACGTTGCTGAAGATCCAATCCTCGGGGGACTTGGGAATTTCCCGGTTCTAGCGGTGTATGACTTGGATCAGGCGTCCGCCTCACAGGACCAGGGCCTCTCCTCTCCCACTGCTGTTTTTACTCTCAAACTCGCCGCAGACGATCTCCGATTCAATCCTGGTGATACGGTGCTCCATTACTGCCTCGACACCTTCTCGCACTCCGACAAAGTCGCCGTCCCGTTCTTCAGATCGCCATCAGAAGACCTGATCTCTCTCCAACTTGAACTTGAAGCACGAGGAGGCTATGATGGTTCATCGTATTGGGTTCTCCTGATTCCCATGGTCGGGGTCACATCGCACTTCGACGGTGCTGCAGCTGATGATGTACCGATACGCTGCATCCCGTGGAACGACTGGGGAGCTACAGGCACTCGCTGGGTGCCCGGTCCGGGGTTTCCACAATTGTTCTATGGCGCGCTTTCGGGCTTGCGGTTCATTCATTCATCGCTACGACTCCAGGGATTTTTTATACGAGTGTTTTTTAAACGTCTGGGACTTCAGCCGTGCTCGTATCGCGCAACTTGAGCCGCGGCGATGTGGCCGTGAAAATTTCCCTGCGTGGAGACACGAGTGGCGTTTCCGATACGAACAAACGGGGAGGTCGACGTGATGATCAGTGAGGACGCACTGATATGTCAGGTATGTGGCATCAATCTTGGCTGTATCGCTCGACTGATCCTTGCTCACTGCGACGCCATCAGCCCTGGTTCGAACCCATAAACTATCTCCTCGTTTTCTAAAGTCCTGTCATAATCGCAAATCAGTACCAGATAGATAATAGGAGGAAATTGGGACATATGCTGTGCGGGGAAACTGCTTGGTCCATGAGACAAGGCGAGCTGAACCATTGCGCGCGTTGAATTCGGTCACTTCTTTCTGTCATTCCAGACTCCGATGAAGCTATGAATTTATGGAGAATCAGACACTTCCCCGCATGCATACGTTGTGGCAGTCCGACTCTCCTGCATTCTTGATGAGGCTTTGGCACGCTGGCATTGCGGGGTGCATTGCTCCAGATCCGGGACAGCGAAACCGAGTGATTCACTCACTGACCAGTCCTGACCGCTCCATAGGGTGGCCCCAGATATCACTGGCATATGCTGACTTTCATACATTCAACCAGACTGTGACCTCAAACAAGCAGAGTAGATTCAAAAAGGAATCAATTTGGGTAAATTTAGCATTAGACTTTGGTACGGCGAATTTGACGTTTCTGATTTCAGCAAGTAGGTTTTTTTTACAAAGCATTTCCATTTCCGAGAAACGAAAATAACATGAACAGATTCTGTCAAGATTGGCCTTCCGATACTGTACAACATCCATTTGTCCTGCCCGTCTCTTTTACATCGGCGCCTTCCGCATGCTCGTTACCCTACACAATACAGTATCACGCATCTGAGTCTCGATCTATGCGGGCGTCGAAACGGGCCACTACCTCAGGTGGCAAGCAGCTCCCAGTCGGGCTGTTCCTGTCCCCGTCCCCGTTGCGCGCGTACACGCGCAGCTTCCCATCCTCGCACACGAGACTGAAGCTGCCTGCATGGCCCGGACCACGTGCGATCGCGAGCTTCTGCACGTCCTGGAGCAGCCTCGCAAGCCGCACGATTTGTACGGCCGTTTCCCGGCGCTGCACCGAGAGATCCAGCACGTCCGCTCCCATCTGCGTCCCGGACCGGCATGTTGTCCCGGTACCTACTCGGGCGCCGGGTCCCTCAAGCTGCCATTCGCGCAACTCAGTAAACTCACCCCGCTCGTGCACGCCCATGCGCAGTGCAGGCGTCTGGGAGAGCACCAACTGCGGGTACAAGTCGTTCCAGTCGAGTTGGTCAAGGTAGTACACCGAGCGCGAGACAACCTCGACCAGGGCATCTTGCGGAACTTGCGTCCCAGCACGGACGATGTTGATAGCTGGCGACGTTGTTGTCGTCGCTGAAGTGGAGGATTGTTGGGCGTTCACGTTGCTAGGCGCGTCTGCTATGTCCGAGTCATCGGACTTCATTGCTTCTACACTGGAGTCTGGACTGGGCGCACGCGTCGACCCCGAACCGAACTACCATCTTCATGTTGAGCATATCCTATCCCAAGAAAAATACGTTTAATGGACTGGAAATGTCGAAGAAAGGAAGCACATTGGCGACGTACATAGGTAATGACCCGTTCATGGCCCGAAGAAGGACAGCCCAGCGCGGGACGTGTCGTCGCGTTCTCAAAGCCGATCCCGTATGTGCGGCCAGTGGGCGGCTCGCGCGAGCGGCCCTCCCAGCGGCCCAGCACGAGGGTCTTGGTCCCCACGAGCTGGACATCGATCCTGAAGTCGCGCACTTCTCTGCCTGGCGACGGGTTGAGCCAGCGCAAGAGCTTGCGCAGGCCGTTGCGGTCCGTGACGATATCGACCGTCGGCCAGTTGACAGGCCCCCCCGCCGCCTGGTGGCCATGTATCGCGTCCGCGGCGACGAAAAGGGGCAGCATGGGGTACTCGGAAAGCCGTGTGCTGTTCTGATCGACAAAAACGGAGCCGTGGTCGGGCTGCAGCATGAACGGGACAGCACGCCCAGTCCATATGGCTGGCGAACCTGCAACGATTGAATAATAGGCATGAGAAAAAAAATGAGGGAGTCGTACCTGGGACCACGATTGTCGGTTTCTCCGCGTCGATCCAATTGTACGACGCAATGTACTTCACGTTGTCGATGGGAAAATCCTCCGGTGCGGTGGGGCGCGTTGGTGTGGGTATTGTTTCAACGATCTTGGTCGTGTCAAGGCCCTCTTTGAGGTCGGGTTCGAGGGGAAAGTTGTGGGCGGGTCTGGCGGCGGAGCCACCCCACCTTCCCCGAGAACCGCAGAAGTAGAACCTGTTTCCATAGTCTGGCCTGAGATGACCGTCACGTCCGCGTGTGTTGGTGAAGTTTAGGCGACTGGGCTGTTCGCGTGACGACATTTTGGGATGTTCGGTGGTTTAGATGAGGGAGATTCTGGATGGAGGCAGGAGTGCGCAAGGCCCATTTATACGATGCGATAGTGGGAGTGAAGAGGTGCGCAGCTGTACATGCGTCGTTTCGCTTCTGGGAGGGCCATGACGCGGCTGCGCCCACAGGCTGAGAAAAGCGGGTTCCATCCTGGGCGTCAGTACGCGTCAGTGTCGACGCGCGAGTTGTCTGATAGCCGCTTTCAAACGGAAGTGTCTTCTCGTGCGGCTGCGGCGTACTAGTATCGTGTTGCGTGCATGCCTGATTACATGGATATGTCGTCACAACTACGCCGAGAGAGACGGAGAATGATGCCCAAGGCTCCAGCCTATGGTTGACCGTAACGCTCTAACACCCCCATTCGACTCGAGTCACTCGAATCTGACCCATTCCTACCCAAAGTGATCACCAGTCCACGTCTAGCCTCCGATATCTCGCGAGTTGACTCCTGAATGTCATTTTCCTGCCGAAGAGAAGAGGTTATCGCGCCACGATTTGGTACAGTACAGTCAAGTACAGTACGCCCGGATACACTCCGACTGCGGCGAGTCCTTCCTGACCCTATCTGCGCATGCACACATGCATCAACCCAAAGGAGAAGAAGTGACAGTTGCGCCGAGCTGAAAAAGAGACTGCGGCCCTCAAAATGGACGCATGGATGTACGGATCGCAATCGCAGAGGTAGCATCAAAGTATAAAAACAACATTAAAAGCTCTATAAGAGTACGAGCAAAGCGACGAACCATTAGACAAGCCAAATAGGATGCAATCAGATCGTCAACCTAGGTGGGGCACATACTATATCCACACGTGCCAGTGCTTCCTTACAGATACCCCTACGGCACCGTTGCTCGAAGCTCGATTTCTTTCGTCGAATGTTATTGTAATAAGAAACAAATCAGCTCTCTTTCACACTGGATAGTTTCAAGTTGAGGGTGTGAGTCGAGGCATGTGGGTAACCACACAACTTTTTTCTAACGGCCATTTCGAAAATAGAATACGGTATCGGGAGCTTTGGCAGATGATTATCGCCGATACAGCACGTATATAGTGTATTCGGGAAGAGCGCTGTTGCGGGAACGAAACAGACGCAGTGCGGCGTGCGTGAACACCTCGTTTGAGAGCTCTGATTGTACCGCGTCCTTGACCGCGTCACCGCGAGCGTCTTCGTCGATATGTTCTCGAGCTCATCAGCCAAGTGTTTCAAGTTATTATCCGGTCGCTGAGGCCTGAGGCACCAGCTGCGAATGGAGGTTTGCGCCACTCTGTTTCCAGTGGAAATCGGAGATAACGCCCCTCTGGTTAAGATGATTGATCGTGACCGGCCCGGGGTGACCAAGGGGGCGTCGGACCTCCTTTCCTTCTGGCTGCTACATCCTCGGGGTCGACTGGAAAAAATGGACCGCCCGACAATAAATTTACTCAAACTCTTGCCCAATGAGCTGATCGCAAATATCCTTGCGATGCTTCATCATCGAGACCTTGCCTCTTGCTCACGGGTGCAGCTTCCGTCCTTCCTGTCCTACTGTTACGACTAAACTAGTGCGATCTTGACAGGTGTGCAAGCACATGGTTGGTATTATCTGGGGATCTGGTTTACTGCAATATCACCTCGAGCTGGGAAGATCCGGTATGGAAGACGGCCCTTTGAGCACTCTGTCTATTCCAGAGCGTAGGGAAAGATTGCGGGCCTACGACGACGCCTGGAAGCACCTTCGTTGGTCGGACTGCATAGAGCTGCCCACCTTTGGCGAACACACATATGATATGGACATTTCCCCGGGCGGCATCCTCACCTTTGTCTCGAAGAGCGGCCACAAGATCATTTTTGTGCAAATTCCATCGAACTTGCGTGGTATCCCTATGCGACAATGGGAACTCTCCTTTTCATTTGTCCCACACCAATACGCTCTTGACCCCTCTGAGGATATTCTTGTTGTATTTGAATGGCATCGGTTAGTGGCTCTCGATCATATTATTCCCCTTAACCGTTCTTCTCTAAGAGATATTATCATAGAGAAGATCGCTTTCACTTTTTGTCTCTCACCACTGGGGAACCCCATCCTCGAGTTGCCATCCCTCTCCTCTCTGAATCTCACCACCTTATGCGTTCTCTGGACTGGGAAAACTTTGAACTCAGTGTGGCGCAAAACTACCTCGCCATCCTGGATCCGATGTATGAACTCTGTGTATGCAATTGGAAAACCGGCCAAATAATGCTAGTACGTCTAGTACCTCCGCGGTGCACAAGGGAAGGGGTTTACTGATTTACACCAAGTCCAGCTCTTCAGATGCCATCCAAAGCGTGTCATTTCTCCCTGATAATCGTTTCTTGCTTGTCACTACCCGTGTGGGTGACCTCGCCAAAGACGCAACCCTCGAGAGACTTGGGAATTGCCCGGTTCTAGCGGTGTATGATTTGGATCAGGCGTCCACATCGCAACACGAGGGCGTCTCCTCTCCTATCGCTGTCTTTTCTCTCGAACTCGGGAACGAATCCGATTCTGGTGAAATGGCGCTCTATTACCGCCTCCGAGTCGACATCCACTCCTACTCCGACGAAGTCGCCGTCCCGTTTTTCAGATCGCCATCGGATCAGTTGATCGCCCTCAAAACGAAAGGCTAATGGGACGACACCACACCCCCACCGGCGCGTCGCATTCTCCTGATTCCCATAGTCAGCCTCACGTCCCATATTGACGGTGCTGCACCTGTCAGTGACAATGTGGCGATGCCCTACATCCCGTGGAACGACTGGGGAGCCACGGGCACTCGGTGGGCGCCCGGTCCATATCTATTGTGTTCCTTCCGTGGCTCACTTTCGGCCTCGCGGTTCATCCCGAGTCTTCAAACGACGAACTTGAAATTTGTAGACGTCTGGGACTTCAGCCGCGCCCGTGTTGCGCAACTTGAACCGCAGCAATGCGACCGCGAATTTTTACCCTGTGTGCAGACACAAGTGGTGCTCCCGACACATATAACGAATTACACCGTGGCGATCAGTGAGGACGCACTGATCTGTCAGGTACGTAGTATCAATCTCCGCCCTATCGCTCGACTTGGAATTAATTGTTGCTCACTGTGACGCCATCAGAACGGTAACTGGGACAAACCCGGGACATATCTCCTCGTTTTCTAGAGTTCTGTCATATGTTCAAGCTAGGGAAAGATAGTTTTAGGACGTAGCCACTCATGGAGTCGCTCGGTCGGTAAGCCAGTGCCAGCTAAACCGACGGCACACCCGCGCGATGCCCCGTATGAAGCAAGTAGACAAGGAACAGGCGATCTCATCACAGAGGGTGGTATGGCTAGTTACGATCCACTCCCTTCTATCGTTCCTGACCGCAATGAAGTTATAAATTTTGGTGGTTGCAGACACTTCCCCGCACGCGTACGTTGTCGCAGACCAAGTCTCGTGATGAGGCATCGATGAAGTTTGGCACACTGGCATTGTGGGTTGCACTGCCCCAGATACTGTACGGGACTACGACGAGTTTGAGGGTTTTGTTTATAGATAATTGTTTTTATCAGGCATTACGATTTCCGAGAAATGAAAATAACATCAACAAAATCTGTCGAGTACGACTTTCTGACACTGTACAACATTCATTTGTCCTGCCCGTCTCTTTTAAATCGGCGCCTTCCGCGTACCCATTTCCCTACACAATATCATGCATCCGAGTCTTGATCTATGCGGGCCTCGAACCGGGCCACTACCTCAGGCGGCAAGCAGCTCCCAGTCAGGCTCTTCCCATCACCGTCAGTGTCCATCTTGCGCGCATACACGCGCAGCTTCCCGTCTTCGCATACAAGAGCGAAGCTGCCTGCAGGGCCCGGACCGCGTGCGATTGCGAACTCCTGCACGTTCTTGAGCACCCTCGCGAGCCGCACGATCTGTACAGCAGTTTCCCGGCGCTGCACGGAGAGATCCAGCACGTCGGCACCCCTCTGCGTCCCCGACCGGCGTGTTGTCCCGGTACTTACTCGGGTGCCGGGTCCCTCAAGCTCCCATTCGCGCAACTCAGTAAACTCGCCCCGCTCGTGCACGCCCATGCGAAACGCCGGCGTCTGGGAGAGCGCCAGCTGCGGGTACAGCTCGTTCCAGTCGAGTTGGTCGAGGTAGAACACCGAGCGCGAAGCCACCTCGACCAGGGCATCTTGCGGAACTTGCGTCCCAGCACGAACGATGTTGATAGCTGGCGATGTCGCCGTCGTCGTTGTCGAAGTGGATGTTTGTTGGATGTTCATACTGTTGAGTGCGTCCGCTAGGTTCAAGTCGTCGATGGACGTCGTTGTTACACTGGAGTCCGGACTAGGCAAGCAGGCATCGACCCCGAACCGAACTATCATCTTCATGTTGAACATATCCTATCCCAAGAAGTGTGTGTTTAATGAACTCGGCATCGCCGAAGAAAGGAAACGTGGCAGCGACGTACATAGGTAATGGCCCGTTGATGACCAGAGGAAGGACAGTCCGGCGCGGCGCGTGTCATCGCGGCCTCAAAGGCGTGCCCATACGAGCGGCCCGTGTTGCTCTCGCGTGTAGGGCTCTCCCAGCGGTTTAGTACGAGGGTCTTGGTCCCGACAAGCTGGACGTCGATCCTGAAATCGCGTACCTCTCTGCCTGGCGACGGGTTAAGCCAGCGCAGGAGCTTGCGCAGGCCATTGCGGTCCGTGATGACGTCCACGGTCGGCCAGTCGACGGGTAGCGCCGCCTCCTGACCATGTATCGCGTCCGCAGCGGCGAAGAGTGGTAGCATCGGGTACTGGGACAGCTGCGCGCTATTCTGGTCGACGTAAACGGAGCTGTCGTCGGGCTGCAGAGTGAATGGGACGCCACGCCCTGTCCATATAGCTGGCGAACCTGCAATGGATTGATAACAGATATGAGAAGAAGAAAAAACTGAGGGAGATAATGTGCCGTACCTGGGACCACCATTGTCGGCTTCTCCGCCTCCGTCCAGTTGTACGACGCAACGTACTTCACGTTGTCGATGGGAAAATCCTCCGGTGCGGTGTGGCGCGCTGGTGCGGGTATTGTTCCAACGATCTTGGTCGTGTCAAGGCCCTCTTTGAGGTTGGGTTCGGGGGGAAGGTTGTGGGCGGGTTTGGAGGCGAAGCCGCCGCCCCTTCCCCGAGAACCGTGGAAGTAGAACCTGTTTCCATAGTCTGGCCTGAGACGGCCGCCACGTCCGCGTGTGTTGGTGAAGTTTAGGCGACTGGGCTGTTCGCGCGACGACATCTTGGGATGTAGGGTGGTTTAGATGAGGGAGATTCTGGATGGAGGCGGGATTGTGCAAGGCCCATTTATACGATGCGATAGTGGGAGTGAAGAGGTGCCCAGCTGTCCATGCGTCGTTCGCCATCACTGCGGCCGCAGGCTGGGAAGAGCGGATTCCATCCCGGTTGGGCGTCGGTGTCGTGTCGACGCGCCAGATTACCGCTTTCGGAAGCGTCTTCTCGTGCGGCTGCGGCGTAGTATCATGTTGCGTGCGTGCCCGATTACATAGATATATATCGTCACAACTACGCCGAGACAAACGATTACAACCAGGAGGAGACGGAGAATGACGCCCAAGAATCCAGCCCGTGGTCGACTGTAACGCTCAACCCCCATTCGACTCGACTCTGACCCATTCCTACCCAGCGTGATCGCCAGTCCACGTCTAGCTGCCGATATCTCGCGAGTTGACTCCTGAATGTCATTTTCCTGCTGAAGAGACAAGAGGTCATCGCGCCACGACAATACGCCCGGATACGCTCCGACTGCGGCGGGTCCTTTTAGCGCATGCGCGCATGCACCGCAGCACCAGCCACAAAAGATAAGTGACAGTTGCGCCGAGACGAAAAGAGATTGGGACCCTCAAAACGGATGCACAGATTGCGATTGCAGAGGAAGCATCAAAGTATAGAAACAACATTAAAAGCTCTATGCGAGTATAAGCAAAGTGACGAACTATTAGACAAGCTAAATAGGACGCGATCAGATTGTCGAGCTACGATAACGTGGTGGGGCGGCGCCTTGTTAATGCCTATATCCCCGCGCGGGGGCACAGCTCGGGGCTCGATTTCTTTCATTGAACGTTCTTGTAGGATGAGACGAACCAGCTCTCTTTCACTAACACTAGATAGTGTAAGGGTGTGAGTCGAGGACTCGAGGCACGTGCGTAACTACACAACTTTTTCTAACGGCCTTTTCGAAAATGGAATACGGTACCGGCGGGAGCATTGGCGGACGGTTATCACCGATGCAGCACGTATGTAGTACACTCGGGAGGTGCAGCCGCTGTGGGAGACGAAACAGACGCATTGCGTCGCGCGTGAACGCCTCGTTTGTGAGCGCACCGCGTCAGCGCGAGCATCTTCGTCGATATGTTCTCGAGCTCATCAGACAAGTGTTTGTTGTCTGGTCACTGAGGCATCAGTTGCCTCTGCACACCGGTCTCTGCACACCGGTCGCGATCATATGTGATACGGCGCACCGGCCCGGGATTCGTGCCTGCGCTAGGGCCAGGACTGCGCTAAGTACGCACTCGTTTCGACACTCGAGCACCTCTATATCGCGGTTCTGCCGCCCAAGTATCGTGCGCGTCCTACGTTGAGAGGCATTCCCACAGCGACAGGACCCGCGAAGGGTACGAGCCACCCTTGCCGTTCGCTGAGGACAAAGACGGCTTGCTCGTTGTGCGGTGCAGGGTATTGTCGGGCTGGCTGCTTGCAGTGCCGACGGAACGGCTCTTTAAATCAGTGTGAGAACGCAAAGAAATAGAGACCGAGAGACAAGCCGAGAGACCGACACATCGACTGCCCGTAATGGGTGTGTTGGGTGCAAGTAGTCGAAGAATGGAGAATAGCGCCACTGTTTGACTCGTCAGGAAAAACCTCCCAGAATAATCCCGGAATAATTGACGATAATTGCTCTATAATTTCAATAACTCTCACTAAATATGGAAATTATCTCAAATTATCAATGTATGTCTTCCATTACCTCCAGTGGAAAACGGAGATAAAGCTGATATGATTGATCATGCAATCATGCATCGATCATGACTGGATGACCAGTAACCAAGGGGGCGGAGGGCCTCCTTTCCTTTTGGCTACTACATCCTCGGCGTCGACTGGAACAAATGGACGGCTCAACAAGAAATATACTTGAACTCTTGCCCAATGAGCTCATCGAAAATACACTCGCTATACTACATTATCGGGACCTCGCCTCTTGCACCCAGGTGCGTGTTCCGCCCTTCCTGTTCTACCATTACAGCTATGATACACTACTACGGTCTTGACAGGTATGCAAGCGCATGGTCGATATTATCGGGGGATCCGCTTTACTGCAATATCACCTTGAGCTGGGAAGATCCAGTATGGAAGACGGCCCTCTGAGCACTCTGTCAATTCCCGAGCGTAGGGAAAGATTGCGAGCCTACAACGACGCCTGGAAGCACCTTCGTCGGTCGGCCTACATAGAGCTCCTCAACGTTGACAAATGCACATATGATATGGACTTTGCCCCAGGCGGCATCCTCACCTTTAAGTCGAGGAGAGAAAACAAGATCATCTTTGTGCAGATTCCATCGAACTTGCGTGGTATCCCTATGCGACAATGGGAACACTCCTTTCATTTGTCCCACACTGGCATCAATTCGCTCTCGACCCCTCTGAGGATATTCTCGTTTTTTTTTTTGAAATCCATTTCCGTGCGCCTTGGGGTACAGAACCCTATGTAGCACTTCACTATGAGTATCTGTATGTGACTGATGCGTCCGTCTCCGTTTTTTCTCTTCTCCCCTTTCCTTTAAAACCTCCCCACTTCCGAAAAGAAGTGGCTTTGCGTTACGCCAAGTGTCGAGTATTTGGAAGCGCTATATTCTCGTTGTATTTCAATGGTATCGGTTAGTGACCCTCGACTTTATTGTACCCGTTACTCATTCATCTCTTTTAGACGTGATAGTGAACACCGCTTCCACTTTTTGTCTCTCACCACTGGGGAACCCCATCCTCTAGTTGTTATCCCCTTCCTCTCTGAATCTCACCACCTTATGCGCACTCCGGATCCGAAATACTTTCGACTCGGCATCGCTCGAAACTACCTCGCCATCCTAGTTCTGATGAATGAACTCTGTGTATGCAATTGGAAAACCGGCCAAATAGTGCTAGTACGTCTAATGCCTCCACGAGGCACAAGGGAAGGTGTTTACTGATTTACACTAAGTCCAGCTTTTCAGGTGCCATCCAAAGCGTGTCATTTCTCCCTGAAAGTCGTCTCTTGCTTGCCACTACCCGTGTGGGTGACCTTGTTAAAGACGCAACCCTCGGCGGGTATGAGCATTGCCCGGTTTTAGCGGTGTACGACTTGGATCGGGAGTCCACGTTGCAGTACGAGGGCGTCTCCTCTCCCATCGCCGTCTTTTCTCTCGAACTCGGGAACGAGTCCAATTATCGTGTGATGGTGCTCTCTTTCCGCCTCGACATCAACTCCTACTACGACGAAGTCGCCGTCCCGTTCTTCAGATCGCCATCGGATCAGTTGATCGCCCTCCAAACGAGTGCCCTTCGGGATGACCCCAGTTACAGCAAGCTGACATGGCGTCCGCGTAGCATTCTCCTGATTCCCATAATCGGGCTCACCTCGCACATCGATGGTGCTACAGCTGACAATGCGCCGATGCGCTATATCCCGTGGAACGACTGGGGAGCCACGGGCACTCGGTGGGCTCCCGGTCCGTATCAAGTGTATCTCCGCTTTGGCTCGCTTTCGGTGTCGCGGTTCATTCCGGCTCCCCACTGGCAAACGGGGAATGTAGTCGTCTGGGACTTCAACCACGCCCGTGTCGCTCAACTCGGACTACAGCAATGCGACCGAGAATTTTTACCCTGCGTGCAGACACAGGTTGCGCTCCCGGTAAAGATGGCGAGGCATGGCACCATGGCGATCAGTGAGGATGCATTGATCTGTCGGGTACGTGGTATCGATCTTTGCCCTGTCGCTCGACTGCAGTGGTCGTTGCTCACTGTGACGCCATCAGCGCATGAACAAGCCCGGGACATATCTCCTCGTTTTCTAGAGTTCTTTCATATATTCGTGCAAGATAGTCGTTAGGGTATAGCCACTCGTGGGGTCGCTTGGTCGGTAAGCCAGTGCCAGCTGAACCGCTGGCACACCCGCGCGATGACCCGTATGAAGCAAGCAGACAAGGAATAGGCAATCTCATCGTTCCTGTGCCCAACTAAGTTATGAATTTATGGAGAGTCAAACACTTTCCTCCCTTGCGTACAGTATTCGTGTTGGTATCGCTCTAGCTCAGGGGGTGCATTTCCCAGATCCGAGAGAGCAAAACCAGATGACGCAATCATCGATTGACAACCCCAGTGTTGATAAAGTACTGTCTTCGAGCGTCACTGCATTGCTATCCGGTGAGGAGTACTGTGCGGCGCCTGGAGGGAAAGGGGACCGGCGCGTGGCACGGGGAGTCAACTGGTCAACATTGCCGAAATCTACCAGTCCTTGGGTATACTACGAGGTAGCGAAAGTCGAAGAGTACTAAGTTCTTGGGTGTATTAATAGGTAGCGAACTTTTAAACAATATGGAAAGAGGCTGCGTAGAGACTGGGCGGAAGCACGAAGTGCTTCTCGATCGGGAATGAGGCGTTTTGTGTCGAGATCGCGACCAGTGGGTGGGCCCACACGGGGCGAGCCGATGAGTGTCAGAGCTGTGGGCCTCATCACCGATCCCTTGGCGATTTTCTTGATGCGGCGGGCGGGAAAAAGAACAGAGTCCCGATTCGTTGAGCCAGTTGAAAAATGGGCAGACAGGTGGCGGTACGCAAGAGGGGAATGAGCAACGTGCGCCACATCCGTTCGCTCAGCCTCAAGTCTGCTCAATGATGCCTCCGCCCGGCCCGTACCTCACTCTGCCCTAGACCCGCTACACAACTTGAAGGGATAGGCGATCTCATCACAGAGCGTTGTATCGCTAGTTATGGTTATTCCTGACTCCAATGGCAAGTCCAATGAAGTTATGAATTTTGGTGGTTTCAAGCACGTCCCTGCATGCGTACGTCGAGGCAGCCCAAGCTCCAAGTCTCGTGCATTCTTGATGAGGCCTATGAGGCATCGATGTGGTTTGGCACACTGGCACTGCGGGTTGCATTGCCCCAGGTACGGGACTACGATTTTCACTCGCTGACTAGTCCTGGTTGCACCATACGGCGGTCTCAGAATGTATCTCTGGCTGGTATATGCCGACTTCACACATTCAACCAAACCCCAAACAAGCTGCACGAATAGATTTGGAATAAATAAATACGGAATCAACTTTTGTAATTCCAGCATTAGAAATTGGTGCGGCGAATTTGGTCTGGTTTCAATAAATAGTTTTTCGTATCAGGCATTTCCATTTCCGAGAAATGAAAAGAACATACATTTGTCCTTTACATCTGCGCCATCCGCATGCCCATTCCCCTACACAATATCATGCATCCGAGTCTCGATCTATGCGAGCCTCGAACCGGGCCACTACCTCAGGTGGCAAGCAGCTCCCAGGAGAGCTCTTCCCGTCACCGTCCATCTTGCGCGCATACACGCGGAGCTTCCCATCCTCGCACACGAGACTGAAGCTGCCTGCAGGGCCCGGACCACGCGCGATCGCAAGCTTCTGCACGTCCTGGAGCACCCTCGCCAGCCGCACGATCTGTACAGCCGTTTCCCGGCGCTGCATCGAGAGATCCAGCACGTCGGCCCCCCTCTGCGTCCCCGACCGGTGTGTTGTCCCGGTACCTACTCGGGCCCCGGGTCCTTCGAGCTGCCATTCACGCAGCTCGGTAAACTCGCCCCGCTCGTGCACGCCCATGCGCAGCGCCGGCGTCTGGGAGAGCGCCAGCTGCGGGTACAACTCGTTCCAGTCGAGTTGGTCGAGGTAGAACACCGAGCGCGAAGCCACCTCGACCAGGGCATCTTGCGGAACTTGCGTCCCAGCACGGACGATGTTGATAGCCGGCGATATCGTCGTCGTCGTCGAAGTGGATGTTTGTTGGATGTTCACGCTGCTAGCTGCGCCCGCTAGATTTGAGTCATCGATGGACGTCGTTGCTACACTGGAGTCCGGACTGGGAAAGCACGCGTCGACCCCGAACCGAACTATCATCTTCATGTTGAACATATCCTATCCCAAGAAGTGTGTGTTTAATGAAACCCGCCATCGTCGAAGAAAGGAAATGTGGCGGCGACGTACATAGGTGATGGCCCGGTGATGACCCGAGGAAGGACAGTCCGGCGCGGGGTGTGTCATCGCGGCCTCAAAGGCGTGCCCATACGTGCGGGTTGCTTGGACCTCGCGTGTGGGGCTCTCCCAGCGCCTTAGTACGAGGGTCTTGGTGCCGACAAGCTGGACGTCGATCCTGAAATCGTGTACCTCTCTGCCCGGCGACGGGTTAAGCCAGCGCAGGAGTCTGCGCAGGTCGTTGCGGTCCGTGATGAAGTCCACGGTTGGCCAGTCGACGGGTGCCGCTGCCTCCTGGTCATGTATCGCGTCCGCAGCGGCGAAGAGCGGTAGCATCGGGTACTGGGATTGGTCGACATAAACGTAGCCGTCGTCGGGCTGCAGAGTGAATGGGACGCCACGCCCAGTCCATATAGCCGGAGAACCTGCGATGAATTGATAACAGACATGAGAAAAAAGGTTGAGGGAGAGAATGCGCCGCACCTGGGACCGCGATCGTCGGTTTCTCCGCGTCGATCCAATTGTACGATGCAACGTACTTCACGTTGTCGATGGGGAAATCCTCCGGTGCGGTGGGACGCGCTGGTGTGGATATCGTTTCAATGATCTTGGTCGTGTTAAGGCCTTCTTTGAGGTCGGGTTCGGGGGAAACGCTGTGGGCGGGTCTGGCGGCGGAGCCGCCCCCCCTTCCCCGAGAACCGTGGAAGTAGAACCTGTTTCCATAGTCTGGCCTGAGACGACCGCCACGTCCGCGTGTGTTGGTGAAGTTTAGGCGACTGGGCTGTTCGCGCGAAGACATCTTCGGATGTATGGTGGTTTAGATGAGGGAGACTCTGGATGGAGGCGGGATTGTGCAAGGCCCATTTATACGATGCGATAGGTGCGCAGCTGTACATGCGTCGTTCGCTTCTGGGAGCTATCGCTGCGGCCGCAAACTGGGAAGAGCGGGTTCCATCCCGGCTGTGCGTCGGTGTCGACGTGCTAGTTGTCCGATAACCACTTTTAAACGGAAGTGTCTTCTCGTGCGGCTGCGGCGTAGCATCGTGTTGCGTGCATGCCCGATTACATGGGTATATCGTCACAACTGCGCCGAGACAGACGATCGCAACCAGGAGACGGAGAGTGATGCCCAGAAATCCAGCCTATGGTTGACTGGAACGCTCTAACCTCATTCGACTCGACTCAGACCCACGATCATATCTTTTGCTGCGCTTACTACCCAGCATGATCACCAGTCCACGTCTAGCCGCAGATATCTCGCAAGTTGACTCCTGGATGTCATTTTCCTGCCGAAGAGACAAGAGATCATCGCGCCACGATTTTGCACACAAGACAGTACCCCGGATACGCTCCAACAGCGGCCGGTCTTTCTGACCCTATTGGCGTATGCGCACGTGCATCAATACCAAAGAGAAGGAGTGATAGTTTCGTCGAGATGAAAGGGAAAGCCGAGCCCATTGTGTCTTGCCCTCGGAATGGATGCACAGATGAAAGGATTGCGATTGCTGAGGTCGCATCAAAAAAACGACATTAAAAGCTCTATGCGAGTATAAGCAAAGCGACGAACCATTAGACAAGCCAAATATGATGCGATCGCATTGTCAAGCCAAGATAATGTGGTGGGGGCGGCAAAGGCCTTGTTGATGCTCATCATATCCAGACGTGCTTCCTTATTCCCGCGGCACCGCGTTTATTTTTGCTCGAAACTCGATTTCTTCCGTCGAATGTTATTGTAGGAGGAAATGAGCTCTCTTTCACAAACATCGGATAGTGTGAGGGTGTGAGCCGAGGCATGTGCGTAACCACACAACTTTTTCCAAGGCCATTTCGAAAATGGAATACGGTACCGGGGACTTTGGCGGGTGGTTATCGCCGATACAGCACCTATATAGTACACTCGGGAAGTGCGCTGTTGCGAGAGATGAAGCAGACGTCATGCGGCACGCGTGAACACCGTTTGTGAGCTCGTGTTGGTTGGGGTGCAGTCGCACACACGTAAGCGTCGGGCTGGCGTCGAGCTTAGTCACGGTCACGGTTCCGAGTAACACGTGACTGCACCGTCTTCGTCGACGTCGATATCTTCTCGAGCTCGTCAGAGGCCGCTGAGGCATCAGCTGCCTCTGGACACCAACCAGTCAGGGTGATACGACGAACTGACCCGGGCCCCAGTGTACATAGAGTGCACAAGCACCACGAGTTCCATTTTGGCTCGCAAATTTGTCGTTGTTGTTCAGAGGAACCAAGTGAAAAAAATTCAAGTGGACACATCCGGAATTGAACCGGACACCTCTCGCATGCTAAGCGAGCGTGATAAACCATCTACACCATGTGCCCGTGCGACATATCCAAATTATATGAACTATCGCACGCGCGAATATCCACACCGACAAGCCGAGGGGCATTACGCGATCGAACGTCTTCACACACTCTGACCAGGACAATGTCAGAGTACGCCAAACCTCTCGTTGGCTCCATTTTTGAGCGGGAGCCCCGCTCCTCCGCGTCTGCTCCTTCCACACCCAAGTCTGTCGGATCAAACAAGGGATTCCCGATGGCACAGCACCGATCGAAGAGTGTCTTTGCGCGAAGCAGGAGGGTCCAACAACAACCCGGTGCGCAACTATTACGGGCTACAGAGCCGCCTGTTGTGCAGCCTGCACCGATAATGCAAAAGCATACGCCATCGGAAGGATCCGAAGACGATAATTGGCGTGCCCAGATGAGCGAGGAGAATGAAAGGCGCGTTGCTGCGATGTCAGAGCAAGAGAGGGAGGAAGAGCAGAAAGAGATCGAAGAGAAGTTCGGCAGGAACATCGGGGAGGTGTTACAGAGAGCGCGGATGGCTCGGGAGGCCAACCAGGGGCAAACGAAACCCGCTACTTCCTTGGAAAGTGACCTTGCGCGTGGCCTTCCGGACGATAGCAGGATCGCTCAGCCTGTGCCTCCAAGTGCGTATGATATCAAAATACGTTAAGTCATGGATCTGACACTCCGAAAGCGTTGCGTGTTGTACCAGTGGGTACGCCAGTCCATCTTGCGTTCTTACTACGCGCGAAAGCCGACCTTCACTTCAGGCGAACGGGCAGCAGGGCTGTCTTCCCCGCTCCCAATTATTTCTAGTGCTAGCACGCGACCTTCCACCCCGGCCCGAGCCAATCGCAAATTGCGCTTTGCGGAAGTCACCCCCGACGATGTTCATGTATACGAGTCCGCTCCTCCTTCACCGCGGAGAAAACCATTAGCACTCCCCCCTTCGTCTAAGGATGACAGTGCGGTGTCCCTTGGCCAATGGAAGGGCCCTTCCCCCAAGTCACTTAGTCCTTCCCAACCACCGTCAGAGTCTCTATCACTTGAGAAAGACTCCCCCGTCGCTCCCTCATCAGTGGTCTCCGATCCCACCCCGGAGGAGGGTACGCCAGAAGATATCAGACGCCGTTTCTTCCCGTCGCTCTCTTCTGGAGACCCATCCCTCGCCTGGATCGAGGACACACCACTTCTTGATCCCGCTGCCTCTACCCTTCGCTTTGATCTCCATGGCGCACCAATACCGCCTCAGTTGTCTGTGACCCTGCCAACGCATCTAGGACTTCATCACCATGCAGAAGGTGCTCGTGCTGGATATACCATTGACGATGTCTTCTTGCTTGCGCGTTCGACCGTACCCGCGCAACGCGTCGTCATGTTTGGGATCATGGCGGGAATCACGCGGAGACTTGCTGGCATGCAGCGCGGCATTTCTGAGGACACGGAAGGGATGGAAGGACTACGTGGTAAGGAAGAGGAGCTCCGGAAGCGGGCAGTCGCTGCTGGCGCTGAAGCGATGGGTGAGAGGGGCAGTCTAGGCTCGAGAGCGGTAGAAGTACTATGGGAGGCTCTTGTTGGGTGGGACTCAGACCTAATGAGCATCGACGGTGTGGAGCTACAAGAGGATCCTCCGGAGAAGGGCACTCCCGATCAAGATGGGGAGAGCGTGGTGAAGGGCGACGCTATATCGTCTCTCCCTCTACGCTTCTTCCTCGCTCAAGTGGCTACCATCTTTGGTGCCGCATATCTTCCGCACCTCTCGCTCCTACAACTACTAGCCATACTCCAACGTCTCGCAATGCATAGCAATGCCATCGCGGACACAATTACTGATACACCCTCTTTAATCGCTAATCTACTTCGTGTCTTTATCCTAACGCCTATTCCTCCGTTAGCAAACTCACCTCCGCCCGTCCCTGACGCCATCCGCCTCCTGACTACACTCGCATCAGCTTCCCGACTATCGGCCTCCAAACTTCTCGACCCTGCTTCTGCACTTCTGCGCTTTCTACTCTCATCTCCAACCTCATCGCCCTACCCACCTCCACTTGCCACCTCCCTCTTGACCCACACGTTGCAATTATACACCACATTCGCTGCTTATGGACTGCACGCTCATACTGCGACGATAGCTGCAGAACCCCTTACCTCCCTTGCTTCTCATATCCTCTCGCCTGAGTGCGACTCGCGTCCATTATTAACCGCCTACGTGACTCTACTAGGTGCCTGGACAACCTGCGCCTCTGATCCCCACCAGACGACACCCCCACACGAAATACTTTGGAGTCAAATATCTGGTTGGGGCTGGATCTCAAATCTCCCCGTTATTGCGCGCAAGTTCACACAGGAGCCCGCAGACTGGGGTTCGTGGACCGCATTATGGAATGTGGAAGCTGCATGGCTCGAAGGTGCGCGGCATAATGGCGTGCGTGGTGGTGCCGAGGAGCGAGAAAGCTCGCTCGCGCGGTTGAAACCCGCGTTCTCCCGCGACGCAGAGAAGGAGGTGATTTCGCGTTCGATCTCCTCATTGAAGCGCCTGCTAAGCGAGATCTCTGCGGGCTATGATGTCATTCGGGGCCCAGCGTTCTATCACGAGGTGACGGAATCCGCTTTACTCCTCAGTGCGGTGATTCGTCTCTGGCTGGCGTGTCTCCCTCCGGACAACACGCCTCTCCCTGAGCCCCCGTTCCAGCTCCCATTCTCTCTCCTTGGAATGCTGGCGGCATTCATCTCTGCTCACCCACTTCTCTCTGAGTCATCTGGCGTCCCTCCGCACATGCGACCCTTCTTGCGACCTCTAGTCTCATATGTCTCAAACTATGTATGGCTTTCGGGTCGCCTTCCGAGCACAAAGAGTGATCTCTTGCTAACACAACTGGGAGTCGCCCTCGTGCGGTTCCTACCCGGAGACGAGGATGCCGCCCTCGGCATGCTTGGTGCTATAATCAACTTGGTTGACGAGCGGTATCTCGGTGACTGCGGCTGGAGTGTCCCGTCTGAGTTGTGGTCTCGCGGCGGGCTCCACATACTAATGCCTTTCCTCACCTTTGACCTCGTGTCACGTCAAGACGATGTAGGTGTTGAGGGTGAAGAGGCTTCCCATGTGCGTGTCGCGCCGCTCGTCCCAACACCCCGCTCCCTCAGGCTCGCGACAACACAGCGTCTCCCGTCCACCCGCGGATTTGGATTCCTCCTCGCACGTGACTGGCCGCTTCTTCCCTTGGACCACCTCCTGCGTTCCGGCACCTCCCCAGTTTGGCAGCGCCTGCCGTCGGGTTGGGATGCCAGCGAAACGGAGGTCGTTCGTGGCACGCTTGTTCTCGCACGCGTAGTGCGAGAAGCGATGCTCGCGAATGGGGCGCCGACGTTTGCAATGACACGCGCCGAAGTCACGTTTAGCTGCATGAAGGTCTTCATGCTCGAACACGGGCAGGCTCAAGGCGCGCCGTCTGCAAGCGGGGAGGACCGAGAAGAAGTGTTCCGCGACGACACCGTCGGCGAGCTGATGAAGGCGCTTCTCCTCCCGTGCACTCTTGGTGCGTCCCCAAACGGGCTCTCCGCGTCGGCCGCGTCGGATGAGCAGGACGACCTCGAGCTGGCTGCCACCCGGTTTCTCGGCACCGGGATCCCGTTCTTCCAGTTCTACACGGACTTGGTTGCGCTGTACGACGCGGTCTCCTTCGGACACCCGCTTTTCGCCGCGCTACTCCTTCCGCCCCTTGCACAGCGCTACGCGCCTGACTACCGCAAACTAGTTTACGACGAGACCGCCCACGTGCTCGGTTCCGTCCGCACGCCGGTCGAACGCGTCATCGGCGAGGCCGCCGGCACCTTCCTCTGGCCCGCCGAACAGACGCCGCAGGTCGTGGGTGCCCAGCTCAGTCTACTCGTGGGCCGCCGCGCACGCGTACCGATCGAGGGCTTCGTGCACTGGATGGCGGTGCACCACGTCGCTGCGAATATATGGCCGGACCTCCGTGAAGACCCGCCGAGCGCTATTGCAGATGAACGCGGACGCAAGCTACTCGAGAGTTTGGTGATTCAGGGGGGGCACGTGGTTGTCCGTGAGGTCACTCTGTATTGGCAACGGCGGGAGGGCACAGTCGCTCTGCCTCCCGTGTGCTTTGACCTCGATTCGGTGAGGCGTAGGAACCGGTTGGACTGGGTGAAGTTCTGGGCGAAGGGTGATTTAGTAGAGCGTATCGAGGGGTTATTAACTGCTGGGGATTAAATAAAGCATAGATGTAATGGCTATTACCCGGATATCATTACGATGGGCTATGTAATGCGAAATCTACCCAAAGGAATGTGATCTAGTTTTTTTTTTTTCGAATCCATTTGAGTGCGTCTTGGGGTACATAACCCTATGTAGCACTTTCCCATACCGTCCTTCTACTCCGACCTTTCCTCTGACCCTGAGTGTACATCTAACCGTTGTAAGGTCCACGTGTGCGCTGCGTGCGCAACGACGCCAAACTGCCACCGCCTGGCGCGTTCGTACGCCCACGACGACTTGGCCACATCGGCCTCGATACCCGTGCCTGCGCTCGTGCCTGCGTACATTTTGCCTCGTTCGTGTTCGTCCACTGTATACGCCTGGGTCCGTGCCCATTGTAATCCGCCTGTAACTGTCCACCTATTGTACTGCATCTGTTTCCTGTGGCTCGTCTCCCATGTATATAATCCCTCAGCCCTTGTGTCTCAAATCTATCGATCCAATCCAATCACCTCCCTTCTATTCTTGAAACAGTCCGTCTGATATCTCGCGTGAACGCCGACTCGTACATTGCACGCGCACCGATTCTAGCTCTACATCCCCGCGCTCTATCGCCGAACCGACTTCGCACCTCACCTCCCCTCTTGAGTCTTGTTCCTCTGTCTACGTCTTCCCCTTGGGACGACATCCTCTTATAACTCGCACAAACCCCACACCGTGCAGATTACAATGTGATCTAGTTTCCAACGGGGATAGTTTTGCCGTTGCCAATGCTGACACCGTTCTGCGTGTCCTCGACGAAGACACCCGAGTAGAGGAGTGCCTCGGTTGTGCCCTCCTGGGTACCAAAATGCACGACATCTTTTTGATTTTCTGGCGTATCAGCAGGGTTAGTTAACGGAAGCTGTTCGACGGGCGCGCGTCAGAATGGGTTCTGAAAGTGTAACCAACAACGACGCCTCAGGACGGACCTTGAGCAGATCGAAGTGGAAGTCTCCCTGTCCGTCCGGACCTTTGACGGCGCCCGGGTTGTCCTTGACCGCCGTGACAGCTTTCAGTGGGTCCGCGTCCTTCGAGTAGTACACTTGGAGAGTGAGCTTGTCCCAGTCGACGGCGACGGCAAAGTTGTGCCACGTGATTTCGTCGAACGACGTCTGGAACAGCCTAATACCGTCGTGCGAGCGGATGCGGAGTATAGCTCAGCGGGTTCCGACACCGCCGAATTGGATTGGGTCCCTTGCACGAGTGATCGACGCCGATCAGTCCAACTCGGAGGGTGAAAGAAGGGCGCGCGCGCATCATACCGGTTTGGAGGTCGAAAACGTGCGACCCGTCATTTGGCTCGATGAACAAGGGCTGATACTCATGTTGGAAGTTTAACTGCTGCTGGGGGTCCGCTTGCACCGAGAAGTGGAACGCCGTGATGCCGCTCTCGATCTTCGTGTTGAACTCGGTGCGGTTCCCGTCCTGGTCCTCCTGCGCGATGAGCTCGCTACGCCGGAAGCCGAACTGCGGCTTATTGTCATCGGGGGTGAAGACAGACGAGTTGTCGATGGTCACGCGGATTGCCTGCTCCTGCACCGGCTTCCAAAGCGGCGTAGGGGGGACGCTGTCGCCGAGGAATTGGAAGTACTGTATATATAAAAAAGTTATATACGTCTCGAGCTCGAGAAAGCACTTACTTGGCTGGAATCTTGATCCCCTTTCACTGCGCTGCAATTTCAAAAGTTGAGGCATTACAGGGAACGATGCAATGGATGACATACGTCGAGTACGGGCCTTCAGATTTGTCGAGGTCTGCCCCTGTGAAATTGGACAGCGCCCGACCGTCATAAAGAACTGGGCTCGCCCGCCGAACTGGGGTCGCCCAGACGTAGGACTCCAGGCCCAGTGCAAAAGTAATAACAGAAAGTACGAACATCTCTTGATACCGCCTCGACCGGGCATCCTTTGCAGGTTTTATATCCCTGCCAGTGTGGGCCGATCCTTGACAACGCGAAAGAAATAAAATAGGCATAATAGATCTAATTCCTTAGTAACCGATAGTAACACTGGCATTTGGTCCTCCAGATGGGGCTAGGGAGATTCGACAGAATCAGGCTGCGGAAGCTTTGAGCAAGCTGATGCCAGTGGTGGCATGGAAATGACTCGGAGCGAGCATCTAAAGTCGGTACGAAGGTGATTGACCATGATTGTTCAGTTCACAATTCAAGTCACAATTCAAACAAACCTCGCACTGGCACGTACTGCTCACATACTCACCGACACACTGTAGCATTTTGGTTTGCACGGTATTCGGCGGCTTCACAAACCTTGGACTGGGTTTCATCCACCTCGTCATGGCCCTCATGGACTTGGCCAGGTTACGGTTACGGTGCTTGGCAGTGACGTCCGCATGAACTTCAAGTTATGTGGCATTGTTCAAGCCATCTCCGCGGCCCGGCACCAAGCGAGTCGTCCGAGGGTCGCCGTCCGAGGGTCGCAGGACACTCGCAGGACCCGGACAGCCACGGCCTCGCAATGTGGACTCAAAGCCTGGGCCGTCCGAGGCCGCGAGTCGCCCTTGTCCAAGTTGGGTGTGATCTCGAGAGGAAAGGAAAGCAGGAGTCTTTTTTCACAGACGCTCGTGGAACTGGGTGTTGTCCCCACCAGCACTCCCACCAGCACCCACACCCACGTCTTCAGCAGGCCCCACCCCATCCGTCTCATCCCCCGCGTCCACGACTGTGTCGACGCCAGTATGCGGCGCGTTGCTCTCGGGCGACTTTTCCTGCTGGCGCAGGCTGGGGCATCGCGACAGGTTCCCGCCGGCCTTGGGCGAGGGTGTGCCGCGTGACTTCTTATCGTTATGTTCAAAACAATGTGTGTGTCAGTGCATTTGCTTCTTTTGTTTTGAAGGTGAGCGGAGGACGCACGAGGTACCCCAGCTGGGTGAGCTCCGAAACGCCCCGCGGGTGTCCGGGGGTACAACGGTGGCTCGATGACCTCGTCGGCATCGTGCAAATTGCGGTACGCGCCAGGCGGAAGCACTTCCTCGTCCTCTGCGGCGTGCTGCTCCTCCTCGACGCTGCTCCCCTCCTCTTCGCCCTCTTACCCCTCCTCCGAGACGTGCCCTGCCGTGCGGACGGCGACGGCGACGGGTCCCGAGCGCTTGAGGGCGTCGCTCGCAACGAGGTTGCGCGCGCATAGCATGCGAATGTGGTTCCACCACTCCATCATGTCCTCGTGCGAGCGCACGCGGAAGTTCCACGCGTACTTCCCAGGGCGCCCAATGCGTAGAGACCCAGTTTTGACCGAGCCTGCGCCGTCCTTGCGACCATCTATGTGGAACTTGTGAGACTTGATGCTGGAGCCTGCGGCGGGGCCGAACGTGCAGAGGGGGAGGAAAAGGGAGAAGAGGGGTAACGTCGCCTGTGCCGGGTCAGACGAGCTGTACTCGTGCAGGAAGCCGGACGGCGTGAGGACAAAGTAAGATTCGCGGTATGTGCATGTAAATCGTTCCTTGCGCTCAAAATAGCCCGTGTGTACCGCAATCACGGACGGGTCTTCCTTGCCGGGGTAGTTGATAGAGTTGATAGTCTCTGGATAGCAGAGTGGCGTCTCTGGATTGAGGAGATGGTCAGAGTGAGCAGAAAACGAGATCCTTTCGAGGTCAGTGGAAATTGAAGTCATATGCGCACCGAGTGCCAGTGGCCCAGTGAACGCTATGTATCCTGGACAGAAGTGGACATGCGGGACTGCCACTTGTCAAATGTCTGCTAAGTAGACTGGATGGCGCAGACGATTCCCTCCTTAAAGTGGGCCGAATTCTGTTGTGTGATGATGATTGACTTCGAAAATGCATTTTCTTCGTTGACTTGCTTGTGCAGTTGACGAATGACCGCAAGATTGGCGACGTAGCTGCTTGGAATTAGGTATACTATGGCAAGGAAAAGAGGTCGTGAATACGCACGGGTCAGTCTTGGCGGTAACTTGAAGCGGTGTGTTCTCGAAAGTGGAAATATCGTTGGTGAGATCTGCGACAAGACGCGATGATAGTCCACGCTCTTTTGGGATACTTGTGGCGAGTCGTCCAGTATCGTTCTGGACATTCTGAGAGCGGTGTTACGTTACCGTAATACAGCAACAACCTTTGGATGCGCACTGCAGTTACGGACAGGACAGTGACGGCCTGCGGCCTGAGCCATAAGTTGTCCTGCCGAACTGAAGCCCGGTATATAGGCCGTGGGAGCGGCCTGGCCGTCTTCTTATGGCTGGCTTAAGCCGGCTTCCGGCAAATCGGCCGGGCCGGCAGATCACTATTTCGGACTATCGGCCTTCAAACTGCTTTCTAATTCCATCTCCAACCTCATCGCCCTATCCACCTCCACTTGCTCCCCTTGACCCACACGTTACAATTATACACCACATTTGTTAGATTACACGCTCATACTGCGACGGGCACGTGGTTATCCGTGAGGTCACTCTGTACTGTCAACGGTAGGAGGGCACAGTCGCTCTGCCTCCCGTGTGCTTTGACCTCGATCCGGTCAGGCGTAGGAACCGGCTGGACTGGGCGATTTTCTGGGCGAAGGGTGATTTAGTAGATCGTATTGAGGGGTTATTAACTTCTGAGAATTAAATAAAGCATAGATGTAATTGCTATTTCCCGGATATCATTACGATAGACTATGTAATGCGAAATCTACTAAGGCCCGGGAACGTCTCCAACAGGGACAGTTTTGTCATTGCTAATGCTGACACCATTCTCCGTGCCCTCGACGAAGACACCCGAGAAATGGAGCGACTCGGTTGTGCCCTCCTGGGTACCAAAATGCGAGACATCTGCTTGATTCTCGGGCTTATCAGCAGGGTTAATTAACGGAAGCTATTCGACGGGCGCGTGTCAGAAGATGGGTTCTGAAAGTGTAGCCAGTATCGACGCCTCAAGACGTACCTTGAGCAGACCGAAGTGGAAGTCTCCTTGTCCGTCCAGACCTTGGGGGGCACTCGAGTTGTCCTCGACCGCCGTGACAGCTTGCAGTGGGTCCGCGTTCGTCGAGTAGTACACTTGGAGAGTGCGCTTGTCCCAATCGACGGCGACGGCAAAGTTGTGCCACGTGTCTTCTTCGAACGGCGTCTGGAATAGTGCGGTGGTGTCGTGCGAGCGGATGCGGAGCATATGCGAAGCGAGGTCCGATACCGTCGTATTGAATGGGGTCCCTGGAACGAGTGATCGACGCCGGTCAGTCCAACTCGGAGGGGAAAGAAGGGTTGGCGCGCGCATCATACCGGTTTGGAGGTCGAAGACGTGCGACCCGTCCTTTGGCTCGATGAACAAGGGCTGATACTCATGTTTGAAGTTCAACAGCTGCTTGGGGTCCGTTTGCACCGAGAAGTGGAACACTGTGATGCCGCTCTCGATCTTCGTGTTGAACTCGGTGCGGTCCCCGCTCTGGTCCCCCTGCGCGATGAGCTCGCTGCGACGGAAACCTAACTGCGGCTGATTGTTGCCGGGCGTGAAGACCGACGAGTTGTCGATGACCGTGCGGATTGCCTGCTCCTGCACCGGCTTCCAAAGCGGCGTCGGGGGGAAGGTGTTGCCGAGGGGTTGGAAGTACTATAAAATTAAAAAAAAAAGTTGATGGGTTTATGTCTCGAGCTCGAGAAAGCACTTACTTGGCTGGCATCTTGATCCCCTTTCACTGCGCTGCAATTTCACGAGTTAAGGCATTACAGGGAACGATGCAACGGATGACATACGTCGAGTACGGGCTTGCAGATTTGTCGAAGTCTGCCTCTGTAAAATTGGACGGTGCCCGACCGTCATAAAGAATTGGACTCGCTCGCCGAACTGGGGTCGCCCAGACGTAGGACTCCAGGCCCAGTACGAAAGCAATAACAGAAAGTAGGAACATCTCTTGATACCGCCTCGACCGGGCATCCTTCGCAGGTTTTATATCCCCGCCAGTGTGGGCATATCCTTGGCAACGCGAAAGAAATAAAATGAGATCTAGTTTCTTAGTAACCGATAGTAACGCTGGTATTTGGTTCTCCAGATGGGGCTAGGGACACTCGACAGAATTAGGCTGGGGAAGCTTCGAGCAAGCTGATGTCGGCATGGAAATGCGCGAGCATCCAAAGTCGGTACGAAGGTGATTGTCCATTGTTCAGCTCACAATTCGGATAAACCTCCCACGTACTCACCGGTACACTGTGGCATTTTGGTTTTGCACGGTATTCGGCGGCTTCAAAACCCTGGACCGGATTTCATCCACCTCGCCATGGGGCTCATGGACTTAGCCAGGTTACGATTACGGAGCTTGGCAGTGACGTCCACATGAGCTTCAAGTTGTGTGGCATTGTTCAACCTCAAGTTGAAGCCATCTCCGCGGCCCGGCACAAAGTGAGTCGTCCGAGGGTTGCACGACTCGGACATCGAATCAGTCGTTCCGAGTCTGCCGATGACCTCCATCATCTCACCCGTCGTCGTTGGCGGCCACAACTGGCAGAGGTCGCAGCGCAGGCCGGGTCGTACACATGGTGCACCACGCCTGATCTCGACTTTTTGTTTATTGACTCTGCTCTTCTCGAATTCAAGTTTACCAGACATTGTTTAAGCGACAGGCTCTTCCGGATAATTCGTAACAGCCAAGCGCAGCCGTTCGCGTTTTGTGAAGTCGGACCGAGGTTTCAACCAAGTCTCAACTCGTACTACTAGTAGTAGAATAATTGTTGAGAAGAGTGCTGCTAGTATACGGATCATAGAACACTGGCACGCGGGCCGAATATCTTGAAAATGAATACAGTACGCTTGGATTGCCGAAGAGATCAAGCTTACGGTTTGACTCGGAACTCATGAGCAGTATATACTTACAGTTACAGTCAAGGTTGCAGTACTACTAGTAGTAATTTGCCGACCTGGCAGCGGCCTCCAGTGATGGTCGCAGGGACTCGGACATCGAACCAGCCATCGCCTCACTCGTCGTCCTCGGCGGCCACAACTGGCAGAAGCCGCAGCGCAGGGCCGTGCACCGCGGCTGCTCTCCATGTTATTTTTTCCACAAATATTGACTGCTCTCAACTGCTCTTCTCGAATTTACTGGACTTTGTCAAGGCAGTAGTGACGCGAACGGCTCTCTGGTAAGCGTCGAGTGGAAACGGAACGGCCAAGCGCAGCCGTTCACATTTCGGACTGCCAGTGTGAAGTTCGACCGAGGTTTCGACTCGTAGAAGAATCTTACGCTATGGATTGTCGAAGCGATCAAACTTACAGTCTGACTCCGAGTCGGGACTCGTGACATCTTACAGTAGTATATACATGCAGCTGTTGAACGTTGAACGTTGAACCTGTGAGCGCGAGACTCGGAGCGTACTATCACTAGCATGCAGTTCAAGTTAGTGGCGTAACCTAATTTACTACGTGCCCATCATGATGCGGCCCAGAGTACGTATGGACACGCTAAACCAAGCGCTAAACTGCGAAATAACTTGAACCTCGATAGCCATAAGATTTATTTGTCTGGAAACGTTCTTCCCCGTTATTACGAAGACCCTCCTCGCCGCCTAAAAAAGTCTTGGCGCAGCCTGAGGTAAAGGGGGGTAAAACGTCTTCTTACAGTAGCAGCGGCAGAAGCTCGACGCTTACGATTGTGGTGTGGGCCCGCGATGCTGTAACGTTAAGATCTATAGCACAGATCACAAAATACAAGAGCTGAGCCCAGCCCCGTACGAAATACCATTGCCTTGTCAACTGCGACTGGCGTGTGCCTCCTTGCGACAGAGGCATTCCGGCTCATCGATAACAAAAAGGAAAAGAGAAATCCCCCAAAGCATACAGAGCGACCATAGTAAGCTCCATAGTTGATCAAAACGCCTCTCTTGTCTCCCGAGCTCGTGCATCGTCTTATGTCCCAAGCAGCTCCTCCGCTGCTATTATTTGAAATTGCTTCAGGAAATCGAGGTGTGATTTTGCACTCGTACGGGGCCGGCTTTCTGCATTGTACAAAAGTCAGCATTCAGGCTTGGGGTGGCGTGGGGGGTGAAGGGCATACAAAACCATTCCGTTATCCACGAAGGTGTCCGTATCAAGAGGCACTTCCTTCCCATCTTGACCACGAGCTCGTTCGAGGGTCGCCTCCCACAGCGTCGTAGCTATGTAGATGAACAGCCATTCGTTGGCGACATGTTTCCCCACGCGAGCGCGCCGCCCGAAACCATACGTGCTATGCCCTTCCTCGCGCGTCCCCGCAGGACCCGAGATAATCCCGCTACGCGCGTCCAGGAACCGCTCGGGTCTGGACACTGCGGCGTCGTCGCCAGATGCAGACGGGTCACGGTCGTGGTGACAATGCCAGAGATTCGTAAGGCACAGCGTTTCCTTGGGGATGAACATCCGTCGTACCGGTCGTCTTCCGTCGAGGTGTGTGGGAGAGCAAGCGCAAGGACAGGGCGCCATCGAAGGAAATCATTGTTTGTATGAACGGAAGGCCCAGAGCGTCAGAAAATGTCGGGGTGCGCGACCGCCTGGTGACAACAGTGTCCAGCTCGGCTTGGGCACGCCTCTGTACTTCCGGATGCGCGGTCATTGCGAGTGCCCACCAATGCATCGTTGTGGACGCCAGCGGCACTGTTGAAAAGTTAACGAAATGTTTTTCGACAGTATAAGGGAAAGTGCACAATAATGTCCCCGCAAGCCAGGCCAATTCTTGATTAGAAAGCTGGTTGCGGTCGGAGTTCTGGATGAGCATTGCACTCAAACTCGGTCGTTCTGAACCCTTCAACTACGTTCAGGTGGCTCAGTATATTTCGACCAACAACCCCTGCATCGATGCCTACCATACATGTCACTCCGAAGACGACTAAAAAGTTTCTCGAACATGGCATTGTGTTGCTTGAAATATCGCCTTCGTACTTCCACCTTGCAAACCTAACGCAACACTGAGTGATGAGTGAGGAAAACTCTACATGAATATCGGGATCTACCTCTCAGGACCTGACGAAGCGCGAGCCTTGTTTCTCCGTTCCTTCCCCGCCGTCATGACCTACGCTCAGCCTCGGCCTCCACAAGTAGAAGGCAAATGGGGACAAAGCCTACAAGCAACCACCAACACCATAACACGAACAAGAGGTTACGACGCCATGTTGGGTAAGCGGGAGGGAGATGTGGGGATCTTCCTATCCATCCTTGTCTTCAGGAGATAGTTAGTACCACGGAGAGGTTGTGAGAAATCTGGAGTTGTAGCAGGGAATAATGCTGACTGCTGTGGCTGCGAGAGAACCATGGTAGAGTTGTTTCTTGCGAGTGTATCCCGTTCCGGAAGGAATGTGGTCGAACTGGGATATAGAGGGGTTGGGGATAGTTGGAGGTATGCGGGAATCGTTTTGCCCATAACCGGAATTGGGAAGGACGGTGATAGAGCATCAGGTACTGCATGAGCAGGGATAATACGGATATCGGACACTATTCCGTGAAGCGGCGATGACTATTAGATGGGGCAGTGGTAGTGAGCGAAAGGGGGAATGTGGAAAATGGACGACGGGTCCTTGTGAATTCGAAGGTGAAGTCAATTCCGCAGAGGAAGGAGTGAAAGACGAGGCAAGCAAGTCGCTCGAATGTCCTTGGTAGAACCTGACTCAAGCAGATAAATCACAGGGACGAAGGAGACAAGTGGCCACCGAGCGTTGCTGTATTAGCCAGGATCCTCGCGTCTTAAATACACCGGGTCAGTATCTAAGCCCAGGCCTGTAAATAGCAATGTAAAGGGGGAGCATAGTAGGCAGAAGAGTGGAGTAAGGGGCAGAAGAGTGGCATGGGGAGAAACAGAGACAAGGACGAGGCACGGAGTCAAAACGCGGAACGATACAGTAAGGTATGAGAGGCCGAGACGAGTGGCAAGGGACGCGGTGACATGAAGGAGACTGAGAGACCGAAGCCGAGGTGGAGAACGACGGTGTGCACACATTGTCCGAGATAAAGAGCCGCGAGGCCGGAGTGATCGACGAATAGAGCAACTTGACGGAATGAAAAGGATGGGTGGGAGAAGGGGAGGGAGAAAGGGAGAGAGAGTGTGTGTGTGTGTGGGAAGACACGAGGGGCGAGGGGCGGGGAAGCTTGAAGGATTGATTGCAAGATTAATTGCGAAGTGCGTCGTGGGAGCGCGGGTCCTGAATGGCAGCTAAGTCACGCGATGACGATCCGATACCGAGAATGCGTAAAATGCAGCTTTCGGGCTCAGCGCTCGAGCTGTCCTTACACTGCCCTAGAAGCATCAGGGATAAAACTAGTCGTCGAAGGGGCAGAGATAAGAGTGATGCCAAGTGTTACACCGGCGAGTGGGCCAGTTAACCGACCGTCGTCCTTGACAGGGGAGATCCGACGTGGTTGTTGTGATACGGCGGATACACCGCCAACTGATTGCACGTCCGCATACCAGAGACGATACTGGCGTGACCAGCATTAGTTGGGGCATGGACCTCCTGTGACATTGCACCAGTCGCGTCCGAAGTGTTGTGGTGGCCTTCATCGATAACGGGTGTGGCTGCACTGGCAGGGGTGTGGACATGCGTGGCGGCCGGGGTAACGTCTTGTAGTGCAGGGGGCATGTCATCGGGCGATGGCTCCTTTGCGGAGCGGTCTAGAATGGAGTCGCTGTACGGGGCAGTAATCGCGGAAGGACTGACCTCGAATTTCTTTACACCGACATCATCTACCTTTGCGGAACCGGGCGCTGGATTAATGCGGTGGCGCGCAATCATGCACGAAGGATATGAGGATAAGAACAGCAGGATGGCATTATCATCAGAGGTGGCGTCGGAGAACGCTGTTGGAGCGGCAGTGGTGCCTCGATGCAATTCAAAATAAACGTTGCGAATATGCTTGAGGATGTAGATTGAAAGGTTTCGAGTGCATCGATCCTTTTGTTTCGGACAAGTTCATTCCACATGTCGCAGAACTCTTTTTTGCAGTCCAGGGAGCGTATTTTGTACATCAAATCTGGAAATTAATTCTAAAGTCTTTGATCGTGAGTAGACGCCGCAGGGCCAACCGTTTTCAGAATAGGCGTCAAATGTGCGCTGACAAATAAAAATGCAATTAACAAGTAGCATGCTATTGCCGTGTTTGAGGCAGTTCTCGGGGGTGGTCTTTGATATGTCCAATTGGCCAGTGGAAAGTCCAATCCAACGGCCATCGCGTTCTTTTTCCCTCGAAATAATGACGGAGACCACGCACTGCGAAGAATACTTCGCGTATAGGTCGCTGTCGCTGTAACGGGCATACCTCAGCAAGAGTCCGAACCCAACAGAATCCAAGAGTCCACCCCAGTCCTTGTACACAACACGGTCGAGTATTCGCCTATTGGTAGGGAGAGACGCTTTGGCCATTGCGTTATAGATCTTGATCCGGCGTTGTTTGGTCAACTGGGGGACCAGATTAGATGATAATGTACGGTCCATTAGTCCAATTAGAGTATCTGCCATCTTCTCGTCGTTCGACGTCGTGAAAACAGCCCGGAATTCGTCGAGTACTTTTGATTTGCTGGAGGTCGGGATACTCTCAAGGACCGTTGTACCTCGTAGTCTTCATCTGATGACTGGAGCGCCCATAATAGTACGCGGCTGTCAATCTCCGATTACAATTTCTGGGCAGATTCTTTGGCAGCCTCCTCCATACGATGTGAAGGCCGTCTCCCAGAACGACGGCCGAGGCGGTCCCATGTATTCCAGCCGAAACAGCTGAATGACGCGCACCACTGGTGAAACCGGACGAGGAGAAATAGTATGCCAGTACATATGAGCCAGAGCGGGTGAGAGAGCGGGGCGTATAATAGGGGCTTTCATATCGAAAGATGGGCAAGAGTGTGAACCGCGCATATATGAGGGCGCAGAACCCGACCTACAACACAACGACTGTGAAGACTGTATGATGGGAACCAAACGAGAAGAGAACGAGGCCGGCCAAAAAGAGAACAAGGGATGTATGTAGCAGGACGGGCATCAACAGCCGATTGAAGATGTTGCTCCTCGACGCTTTTGTGAAAGATTGCATAGATCCGTGCTTGCTTATGCGGACTACTTGCGGACTGAGGTTGGGTGACCTCGATGTATTGGCGCGCCCACTGTTGCACCAATATCGCCAGCAGGGCACAGGGAAGAGTTATCACCACACTCAAGAACCAAAGCGAATAAACCCAGATGGCAGATTGCGGTGGAGAGAAAGTAAAAGGATTAGACTGGGAGGATGAGTTCTGTTAGAGTCGGCGAGGAGTTGATAAATGTTCTCGAGATAGAATGCAGGCTTATCCTGCGGATCTGGTTTAAGGTCCTGAACCGACACCACGCAACATCGACGGCAGAGAACAGTCCAGACTACAGCACTCGAGTTAGAATGTGAAGCGGCACGGACAACAATATTGGGACTCACAAAGATCAAGGTATCACCATATCGCTAGCTGGCCCGTCCAAATCTCCACCGTCTTCCCATCCCTTTTCGGCGCCAACTTCGAATACCTGTCGAAGAGAGACTCCGAATTATCGACAAAGCTGGAGTCTCCTTGTTTTTCCCCTGGAACAGCGGCGGAGTTGTCACCAGCGTGTGCAACGATTAAAATTACAGATACGTGAGAGCGGTGACGCACTGGTCGACGGGTTCATCCTTACAGTTCATATTTTGGAACTAATCTGGATACTGTAATCGTGGAATGGGTGGGTACTTGCTGTACAGCTGTCAGCTGGTTCGTTTCGGCTTGGGCGGACTTCCAAAACTCAGTTCATAGTTACACTGGCAGTACCTGAACAAGTAAATAATGAAAACCCTTTCGCAGCACCTTCATTAGGACTTGAAATTCTTCAGCTCGAGACTTCTGACCCTCGGCCATAAAGTTCACGTTCAGGCTTGGGTCTGCTCAACGAGATGTACCCTGCGAGCTCGGCGTACTGCACCCCGACTTAGACGCAGAGCACAACTGATGTACACTTACCTAGGCATCGTCGGTCGAGGTTACGCCGAAGTGAACTCCTCTGAGCAGCCAAAGTCGCCTCACCGCAAAGTTATTCTATACACAATATTACATATGCGCAGTAGGACATCACGCACACTGCATTTCCCCACCCACGTTCTCTCCACCGAACTATGCCGTTTGCGTGAACTCACTTTGGTTCATGAGCCTGGTGATCGGCCTTACCTGTGCTCTACTCGCGACTTTGCTACAGCAGTGGGCACGAAGATACCTCAAGGCCACTCAGCCACGGTGCCAGCCCACACACCACACAAGTGAGCACGAATCCGTGCCTTCTTTTTCGAAGGGGTCGAAAAACCTCTTTCATGGGCGGTCGAAGCATTGCCCACGCTGCTACACGTTTACCTGTTCCTGGTCTTGGTCTTTGCCCGCCTGGTGGTGTTCCTATGTAACGTTAATCACACGATTTTCAAGTTGATGCTTTCATCGGTCGGCTTTTGCACGGCTCTAATGGATGCATCACGCTCATTCCGATATTTTGTCATGACAGCCGTACTATACTCCGCTTGCATCGTTGGCATGGCTTAATGTTACTGGGATACCTTTCATCTTTCGGGTTCGTTCACTTGGTCGGTTTACATTCGTTATGAAGCCTCCCAACACTTTGAAGACTTGGGGGATAGTTATCACGAAACATCAGGAAAAACCTACTTTGCTAATTTGAGATAATTTGAGATAATTTCCATATTGGGCAAGAATTATTGACATCTTAGTGACAGCTAGCGTTCGCTAGTCTTAATTATCTCAAATTATCTCAAATTAGCAAAGTAGAGGAACTGCTCTGAACTCACCATCGAAGGTGGATACTCGCACATCTCTGTGGACGTTAGACAGTTTGGACAAAGATCACAAACTGGGGCGCTTCTTTTCTGGCTTCCGCAGCTCGAAGGTTGTCAACGGTCCTCTGCCCAGTCTCACTTATGAGCAAAAGCATAAGCTTTGGAGACACTGATCGGATTACGGGACCGCGCTTTCTCATTTACTAATTTGCTCCCGGAGCGGGTCAGACGCCAGAGAGCTGTCATATCTGTGCTAACGCCATCAACCCAGCGGACATTTCTGGAGCATTTTTGTGGATCATCCACAGAATGCTGGTTGAGGACCGGTATGGGCCGATGCAATCTGTCCGAATCGGGCATCTCATAAGAGGCTGGGCTAATCGCAAGGAGGTAGATATAACAACGGTGATCTCGATTCTCGGCCACAGTTTCCAGTGTCGTTGCGACGGCACAACCACTCTTGGCTTATTCTCGCCTCCGATTCACTGGGCGTCCCAGAAACTGACCTCCGAGACTACTGTAGTACCGGTACTCCCATCGTCGCACTGTGATCACAGGTCGAACAATAACTATAACGCTATGGCGCGATCGCGACCGGAGTTCAACTTGAAGTTCCCTCCCGACGATGACCGAAGCTCACGTTCATCTCTCCATCCTGGGCCTCCTGTCGGAGTAAGGGTAAATCCTGCCGGCGGCTGTGAGCGTACGCCTGGAGTCTGAGTATACGTCGTGTGACAGTACACAATTCTCTCGAGCACAAAAAGTAAGTCCTAATCGCCCATCCCACTCTGCATCAGGTAAGTGTGTAGCTGTCTTCTTATCTCTCTAGGCCACTCTAGGCGTGAGATTGGATTCCAGAACACCCAGGCCAGAACACCCCGGATCAAGCTAGCGGGAAAGTGACGCTGCACTGATGCACAAACCAGTGTAAACCAGTGCACCGCCCAAGGCACCGTCCAAGGCACCGCCCCCAAGGATCACCTCAAGAATCACAACGACCCGGATCATAGGTCACTCAACTTTTTATGCTCTTTGCTGGGTTCTGCCATCATCTTCAATGTCCCATGCTCCTCCTTACGATATCAACGCACCCGGAGCAGGAATAGGTAAAGTTACCTTCGCTCTACCTGGCTTTATCTTTACCATTCTCATCCGCTACACCGCGTGCACAGATGATGACCAGTACCCACCCCACTCGGCGCCGAATCAGGCATCACAGGGAATGTCTAATTTTGTCGATGGCTCCGGACCTATTTTCTCAATGTACCTGGGAATGGCAACCGAATGCGACAAGAAGATGGTCGAGAACTGGAAAGCGGACGCCGACAGGACCCTTATATTTGTGGGTCTCTATCTTCTAATCTCGTTCTTTACACTGACACAATGGCTATAGAGCAGTCTATTCTCTGTCACTGTTGCCTTGTTGATCTCAGTGTCAATTCAGGACATTCGACCGAGCCCACAAGACACTTCCAACTTCTACCTCGCAAACATTTATCAGACTATTGCAGACCCAACCCGATCCAACATTTCAAGTTCCCTCCCTGTTTTCCCTCCCACGTTCTCTCCACCAAACTATGCCGTTTGGGTGAACGCACTTTGGTTCTTGAGCTTGGCGATCAGTCTTTCCTGTGCTCTGTTCGCGACGTTGCTACATCAGTGGGCGCTGAGATACCTCTGGGTCACTCAGCCACGTTACGGTCCACACAAGCGAGCTCGGATCCGTGCATTCTTTGCTGAAGGGGCCGATAAGTTTCTCCTACCTTGGTCAGTTGAAGCATTGCCCACGCTGGCACACACTGCCCTGTTCCTGTTCTTTGTTGGCCTGGTGATATTCCTATGCAACGTCAATCTTACCATTTTCAGATTGGTGCTGTCATGGCTCGGCATTTGCACCGCTATCTACGAATGTATCACGTTCATTCCGATTTTCCGCCATGACAGCCCATACTATACCACGCTTTCACCGTTGGCGAGGTTGGTTGTTATCGGGATATCATATGTCAACCTCCGAGTCCTTCGGTGGTTCACTGGCTTTGCGTGCCTTAGTCATCAAACCTATGATCGCTTTCGATCCTTGCAGCACCGTTATCGCAAATTACTTGTGCAGGGTATGCTGAAGACAGCCGAGGAAACTGCTTTGAATTCACCACCGGAAATTGACACTCGCTCCTTCATGTGGATGTTCGGCAGATTGGACGAAGATCACGAACTGGAGCACTTCTTTTCCAACTTACCTAGCTTCCGCAGCTCGAAAGTCGTCGACGATCCTCTGGCCATTCTTCCCGAAGAGGGAAAACGGATGATTTTCGAGGCATTGATCGGGTTGTTGGACCGCACACTCTCATCCGATTTGCTTCCTGAGCCGGTCAAACGCCGGAGAGCCATCGTCTGCGCGACGGCCCTTGATCCATCTGACTTTCCTAGTGCATATGATATCCTCTTTCAATTCGTAAACGGAGACCAACATAGGGGATTGCAAACCGCCGAATTTGGCCATATTGTAAGACGCTGGGGAAATAGTGGAAACCAGCGCACTGCATTGCTTGCACAAGCTACAGTCTCCTCTATTCTGGCGAGGGCGCAACGGCACGATGACTCTTGGTTCCTTCTTGCCTCCAGCGAACTGGGCGTCCCGGAATCTGTCCTTCGAGACTACGCCACACACGGAGACAGCCTATCACTTGCCAGATTGATTCACATCACTCGCCAGCAATTTAGCCATTTCCGGAAAGGGCCCTGGCCGGGATTCGAGTTTTTGAAAGTTCTAGAAGCATCCTCCAAATTCAATGTACACGATACGTCGCCTGAACTGCAGCACAAGTTCTGTGCTCTCTGGAATCAAATCGTTCTCGAAGTGCAGAATGATGACGATCGGTCGATGACGTTAGAAATCTTGGGACGGATTCGCAGCGTTTACGTTGATCTGCATCAAGATACCGATTCTGCCCCGACACGATTCTCTCCCTCCACTCGCGATAATGATGTTATTCTGTCTAGGCCACCCTCGTATCCAGTGTGCAATGTCGCTAGCCATTTTCACGACGACTCTGCCTCCACATCCTTTGTTCGCACTGTCCTCCACCATAACGCTGCGCTGGTCCCTGTTTCCCTCTCCGGTCTCGATGCACCTTCCGCGTACGTATCTAACCTACTTTATGTTGACGAAAGCCTCACTGGCACGGCCGTGCCGCCACTTGACAGCTTCCACCCCGCTCATCAGACAACCCTCGAAAGCCTCCGCATTCCTGTTACCTCACCGGATCCAGCCACCGCCGGCGCAATACGAGACATTGTCACCTCAGGTATAACGACGCCCCACCCCACTCCCGAAACTTCTACATCCGTCCCTCCTCTTTCCTCTGCCGCTGCCCTCCAGCACAATGCAGGCCGCCGCACTTCTTCGGATGTTCTAGACGTTCCATCGCTACCTTCTCCCACTCCGGTTCTCGACGAAATGTTCCCTACCGGTCCGAGGTCGTCTTCAGACTCTCCCGTGACTGGATCTGACCTTGCGTCTTTTTCACCAGAATCTCATTCATCGATGTTAGCTCCCGCTGCTCCTGGCCCTTCTCCACAGGCGACTTCCGCACCTGATCTGGGCGCTGCTGCAGAGGGAGAGGGTGGCACGAAGGCTGCATCGCACAAGGAAAGGGACGCTCTTGACCCCCCTTCAGCGAGTCGCGCAAATATTCTGGCTGCCCCAGATCTTCCACCACAGTCACCGTCGTCAGTTACTGACGTAGCCATCCCAGGCCCTTCATGGTTCTCTCTTGGTGCCGAGCATACAGGAGATCATTCCTCGCGTGGCCAGTATGATATCGTGTAAGGCATTGTAGCGAGGCAAAGACGCTAAGTACGAGTTCAGTGAAGTGTAATGAGATTAGGTCAGCGACCCTTTTAGGAAGGAGTGTGTCAGCAGGACACGGAGTACTATCAGCGGGATAGAGAGAGCGCGCGGGAACGTAGACGAATGCTCAGCAGGAGCACGAGGGAAAGTGTGAGCAGGGAAATTGCTATCTTTTCGAGTAGAGGGCTGCGTCCTTATATACAAAGAGTAGTAATCTAATATGTCCAATCTAAGGGGGGCCTCGAGGCTCGCTTGCATGCGAAGCGCTGTCGCGATGAGTGCGGGTTGTGGCATTGTGGTCGGATGGCGGGTGTGGCAAGATAGATGGTTTCGAGCGTAGAGGAAGGGTGACCCTTACATGATATATATAACTTTCATACTCGGATTTTGCGGAACAATATGTGTAACTACAAGTAGTATAGGAAATATGAGGACACTCGGACGGATGCTATTGAGCGAACCAATATGATGCTCGGGGAAAACATGGTGCGATTGGACACTTGGACACTTGCATCATCATACTAGCCCCGCGGTGGGAGCTTCACCGGTGCCGAATGTCGGAGCAGCAGGAAGCGGTGACTTTCAGCAGGGTCGGTGTGCAGAGGAGCGGAACCGGGGCGAAGTGTTGTGCGAGCAGTAGGCACGTGGTCAGATGAACAAGACGCAGTGGGGGACAGGTTGCATGACGCCTAGGCTCAGAGGGCCTTGATCCGGTCGGGACGTGTGATGACTCGAGGACGGGTGCACGTCCGTGAGAATCGAGTTTGGGGAGAGTAGGCCCGGGATACCGTGTGGCAGGAGTATCAGAGACTCAGAGTTGAGCACGTCGGAGTGCCAGTTTACGGGAACCCAAACGCACATTCAAGTTGGCGCGTGGTGAGTGGCACACTGGGAACATGGCTCAGAGAGCATGGCTCAGGATGATTTTCATCCGAGGTGGCGCTGAAATCTGAAATTCATTCGGAGGTTGGCTTAGTGTTAGCCTGTGAGGCCGAAACAGGCTCTACGACGAACTGTAGCCCCAAACCACTAATCCGACGTAAACTTCAGTCAACGTTCTCCGTCTTAGTTCGAACCAACCACTCCGCCTGCTCCTCCATCACCTCCTGTCCTTCCCCAACTGCGCCCACCCAAACACGCCAACTACACTAGCCACAGACACGCTCACCATCCGATGCGGATAGCCTCCATCGCGACTCAGCCCGCCACGCGTTCGCCCTCCGGCAGCTGCCGGTGCGCGACGGCAGGATTTTGTCGTGTCGTGGTAGACGCTATTCCCACAGCGCCCGCGCTGCGGCTCCATCTCGAGCATCTCGTATACAGTGATCTAGTTTCCAACAGGGGCAGTTTTGCAGTTGCCAATGCTGACACCGGTGCATTGCGCGCTTTCGACGAAGACACCCGAGTAAAGGAGTGCCTCGGTTGTACCCTCCTGGGTACCAAAATGCGCGACATCCGCTTGATTTGCAGGCGTATCAGCAGGGTCAATCAGTGGAAGCTATTCAACGGGCACGCGTGTCAGAAGATGGGTTCTGAAAGTGTAACCAGTAATGAGGGCCTCAGGACCGACCTTGAGCAGACCGAAGTGGAAGTCTCCCTGTCCGTCCGGACCTTTGACGGCGCCCTTGTTGTCCTCGACCTTCGTGACAGATTTGAGTGGACACGCATTCTGCGAGTAGAACACTTGGAGCGTGAGCTTGTCCCAGTCGACGGCGACGGCAAAGTTGTGCCACGTTTTTTCGTCGAACGGCGTCTGGAACAGCACGGTGCTGTCGTGCGAGCGGATGCGGAGCATACGCGCATCGGTGTCCGACACCGTCGTATTGAATGGGGTCCCTGGTACGAGTGATCGACGCCGGTCAGTACAACTCGAAGGGGGAAAGAAGGGCCGGCGCGCGCATCATACCGGTTTGGAGGTCGAAGATGTGCGTCCCGTCATTTGGCTCTATGAACAAGGGCTGATACTCATGTTTGAAGTTCAACTGCTGCTGGGCGTCCGCCTGCACTGAGAAGTGGAACGCCGTGATGCCGCTCTCGATCTTCGTGTTGAACTCGGTGCGGTTCCCTTCCTGGTCCTCCTGCGCGATGAGCTCGCCGCGGCGGAAGCCGAGCTGCGGCGGATTATCGCCGGGCGTGAAGACAGACGAGTTGTCGATGGTCGCGCGGATTGCTTGCTCCTCCACCGGCTTCCAAAGCGGCGTAGGGGGGACGCTGTCGCCGAGGAATTGGAAGTACTATATAAAAAAGAGTTGATGCATATACGTCCCGCGCTCGAGAAAGCACTTACGTGGCTAGCATTTTGATCCCCTTTCACTGCGCTGCAATTTCACGAGTTGAGGCATTACAGGGAACGATGCAACGGATGACATACGCCAAGTACGGGCCTGCCGATTTGTCGAGGTCTGCCCCTGTGAAATTGGACGGTGCCCGACCGTCATAAAGAACTGGGTTCGCCCGCCGAATTGGGGTCGCCCAGACGTAGGACTCCAGGCCCAGTGCGAAAGTAATAACAGAAAGTAGGAACATCTCTTGATACCGCCTCGACCGGGCATCCTTTGCAGGTTTTATACCCCTGCCAGAGTGGGACGATCCTCGAAAACGCGGAAGAAATAAAATGGGCACAATAGATCTGGTTCCTTAATGTAGTAACCGCTTGTAACACTTGGTTCTCCAGATGGGGCTAGGGAGACCCGAATCGACAGAATCAGGCTGGGGAAGCTTCGAGCAAGCTGATGTTGGCATGGAAATGCGCGGGCATCCAAAGTCGGTACGAAGTTGATCGTCCGCGGATTGAAAAAAAAAAAGTGATTGTCCATTGTTCAGCTCGGACAAACCGCGCACGTACTCACCGGCACACTGTAGCATTTTGGTTTTGCACGGTATTCGGCGGCTTCACAAACCCTGGACTGGATTTCATCCACCTCGCCATGGAGCTCATGGACTTGGTCAAGTTACGATTACGGAGCTGGCAGTGGCATCGGCATGAACTTGGGTCACGGTGGCATTGTTCGAGCCATCTTCCTGGCCCGGCACAAAGTGAATCGTCCGAGGGTCGCGGGACTCGGACTTCGAATCAGCCGTTCCGAGTCTGCCGATGACCTCTATCATCTCACCCGTCGTCATTGGCGGCCACAACTAGCAGAAGCCGCAGCGCAGGGTCGCGTACCACGTCTGCTCTCGACCTTTTTTTATATATTGACTCTGCTCTTCTCGAATTTACAAGACTTTGTTTGGTGCAAGCGACAGGCTCTTCCGGATAATTTGTAATCGCCAAGTGCAGCCCCTCGCGTTTCGGACTGAAGTCGGACCGAGGTTTCAACTCGTACTAACTTAGTAGAAGAATCTTTGAGAAGAATGCTAGGCGGATCTTAGAACACTGGCCCGGGCATACGCCTAATCAGACGAATATAGTACGCTTGGATTGTCGAAGGGATCAGACTTACGATCCGACTCGGGACTTGTGACGTCCTACAGTAGTATATACATGCAGCCGTTGAACCTGTTAGCGCGAGAGCCTATTACACAGTCAGTGACGAAACTACTACGTGCCCATCAGGCCCAGGTACTTATGGACACTAAACTGCGAAATAACCCCGACAGCCATAAAGTATTTATTTGTATGGAAACGTTCTTCCCCGTTGTTACGAAGATCCTCCTCGGCGCCTAAAAAAGTCTTGGCGCAGATAAAGAGGGTAGAACGTCCTCTTACAGTAGCAGCGGCAGAGGCTCGACGCTTGCGACTGTGTAGGCCCGCGATAACGTTAAGATCTATAGCATAGATCACAAAATACAAGTGCTGGAGCCCAGCCCCGTACGAAATAGTATTGCCTTGTCAACTGCGACTGGCGTGCGCCTCCTGCTTGCTACAGAAGCGTTCCAGTTCATCGATAACAACAAAGAGAAATCCCCAGATCGTACAGGGCGGTCATAGTAAGTTCCGTGGTTGATCAAAAAGCCCCTCTCACCCCCCGAGTTCATGCAACATTTTAGTGTCCCAAGCTGCTCCTCTTCCGCTGCCAGTATTGAAATTACTTCAAGAAATCGAGGTATGATTTTGCACTCATACGGGGCTGGTTTTCTGCATCGTAAAACAGTCGGCACTCAGGCTTTGAGGGTGGCGTGGGGGGTAAAGGGCATACAAAACCATTCCGTTCAAGTTATCCACGAAGGTGTCCGTATCAAGAGGCACTTCCTTCCCATCTTGTCCAGGAACCCGTTCGAGAGTCGCCGCCCACAGTGTCGTGGCTATGTAAATGAACAGTGACTCTTTGGCGACATGTTTCCCCACACAAGCGCGCCGCCCGAAACCATACGTGCTGTGTCCTTCCTCGCGCGTCCCCGCAGGACCCGAGATAATCCCGCCACGCGCGTCCAGGAGCCGCTCGGGTCTGAACACTGCGGTGTCGTCGTCATAGGCAGACGGGTCATTGTGGTGACAATTCCAGAGATTCGTAAGGCACAGCGTTCCCTTGGGGATGAACATCCCATCGTACCGGTCATCTTCCGTCGAGGTGTGTGGGAGAGCGAGCGCAAGGACAGGGCACCATCGAAGGAACTCTTTGACTATTGCTTATATGTACGGAAGGCCCGGAGCGTCCGAAAATGTCGGGGTGCGCGACCGCCTGGCGACAACAGTGTCCAGCTCGGCTTGGGCGCGCCTCTGTACTTCCGGATGCGCGATCATTGCGAGTGCCTACCAATGGATCGTTGTGGATGCCGTGTCGACATTGTTGAAAGAAATCAGCGAATGTTTTTCGACAGTATAAGGGAAAGCGCACAATGTCTCCACAAGCCAGGCCATTTCTTGATTGGAGAGCTGTTTGGGGTCGGAGTTCTGTATGAGCTTTGCCCTCAAATTCGGTCGTTCTGAACCCTTCAACTACGTTCATAGATTTCGACTAACAACCCCTGCATCGATGCCTACCGTGTCACTCCGAAGACGACTAGAAAGTGTCTCAAACATGGTATTGTGTTACTTGAAACATCGCATTCGTACTTCCACCTTGCAAACCTAACGCAGCGCTGAGTGACTCAAGGAGTGACTGGGTGAGGAAACCACTACATGAATATCAGGACCTACCTCTCAGGACCTGACAAAATGCGAGCCTCGTTTCTCCGTTCCTTCCCCGCCGTCATGACTACGCTCAGGCTGAGCCTCCACAAGTAGAAGGAAAATGGGGACAAAGCCTACACTGGCAAGCAACCATCAATACCATAACACGAACAAGAACTTACGACGCCATGTTGGGTAAGCAGGAGGGAGATGTGGGGATCTCCCTATCCAACCTTGTCTTCAGGAGATAGTTTAGTACCACGGAAAGGATGTGAGAAATCTGGAGTTGTAGCAGGGAATGACGCTGACTGCTGTGGCTGCGGGAGAACTGTGGTAAAGTCGTTTCTTCTTGCGATAGACCTCGTTCCGGAAGGAATGTAGTCAGACTGGGAGGGGGTTGGGGATGGTTGGAAGCATGCGGGAATCGTGTTGCCCCGGCCATAACCGGAATTGGGAAGGACGGTGACGGAGCGTCAGGTACTGCATGAACAGTGACAATACGGATATCGGGCACTATTCCGTGAAGCGGCGATGACTATTAGATGGGGCAGTGGTAGAGAGCGAAAGGGGGAACGCGGAAACTGCTGTCTGGTCCTTGTGAATTCGAAAGTGAAGTCAATTCCGCAGAGGAAGGAGAGAAAGAAAGACAAGGCAAGCAAGTTGCTCGCGTGTCCTTGGTAGAACATGACTCGACCAGATAAATCACAATTTCGTGGTTTCAGTCGTTTTCTTGGCACCACAAAGCACTATTAACATAGAAATGTCTCCAGACCAATGCAGTATGTATCTTCTGTGATATCATCAAAAAAAATCGAACTTCTTATCATCTTTGCCCGTGATGCATGATCTCTTGAAATGATATTCACTTTTATCTCAAACTTTACTTTGCCTGCAGAGAACAGAAGATTGGCTTAGAAATTTAAGAATCAGGTATCCACCAGGTGTGCGAAGACAATGAAAAAAAGTACGAGAGAATCAAACAAGTTTGAGCTCAAAAATCAAGTTTGTCTCATTGACCGGTGTGTCTTAAAGACCAGCCTGAGGGAATGACCGTACTGTATACTTCGTCAAGGCTCCAATCGCTTACAGTACTAACTGGAATACTCCGGGATGGTATCGTGTGCCTCCTAACAGGACGTTATCGTCCGTACAACGTCAAGACGATGTAGGTGTTGAAAGTGAAGAATCTTCCCACGTGCCGCGCCGCTTATCCCCGCACCCTTCTCCCTCAGGCTCGCGACAACACGTCTCCTGTCCACCTGCGGCCTCTTCCCACGTGACTGGCCACTTCTTCCCTTGGACCACCTCCTACTTCCGGCACCTCCCAGTTTGACAGTGCCTGCCGCTTGGCCTGCCGCCGGTTTTTTTTTAAATTTTAAATCCGGCCTGCCGCCGGTTTGGGATGCCAGCGAAACGGAGGTCGTTCGTGCCACACTTGTTCTCGCACGCGTAGTGCGAGAGGCGATATTGGAGGCGATGCTCGCAAATAGGGCACCGACACTCGCAATGACACCCATCGAAGTCACGTTCAGCTGCATGAAGGTTTTATGCTCGAACATGGGCAGGTTCATGGCGCGCCATCTGCAAGCGGGGAAGACCGAGAAGGAGTTATTTCGCGACGACACCGTCGGCGAGCTAATGAAAGCGCTTCTCCTCCCATGCACTCTCGGTGCGTCCCTGAACGGGCTCTCCGCGTCGGCCGCGTCAAATGAGCAGGACGAACTCGAGCTGGCCGCGACCCGGTTTCTCGGCACCTGGATCCCGTTCTTCTAGTTCTACACGGACTTGGTCGCGCTGTACGACGCGGTCTCCTTCGGACACCCGCTTTTCGCTGCGCTGCTTCTTTCGCCCCTCGCACAGCGCTACGCGCCCGACCACCGAAAATTAATTTACGACGAGTCCGCCCACGTGCTCGGTACCGTGTGCACGCCGGTCGAACGCGTCATCGGCGGAGTCGCTGGCACCTTCCTCTGGCCCACGGAACAGGCGCTTTTGCGCAGCCCAGTCTACTCGTGGGGCGCCGTGCACGCGTACAGATCGAGGGCTTCGTGCACTGGATGGCGCTGCACCACGTCGCGGCAAAGGACCTCCGCGAAAACCCGTCGAGCGCTGTTGCAGATGAACGCAGACGCAAGCTACTTGAAGCTTTGGTGATTCAGGGGGAGCACGTGGTTCAAGTTGTCCGTGAGGTCACTCTGTATTGGCAACGGCGGGAGGGCACAGTCGCTCTGCCTCCTGTGTGGTTTAACCTCGATCTGGCCAAGCGTAGGAACCGGTTGGACTGGGTGATTTTCTGGGCGAAGGGTGACTTAGTAGATCGTATTGGGGGGTTATAAACCGCTGAGGATTAAATAAAGCATAGATGTAATGGCTATTGCCCGCATGTCATTACAATGGACTATGTAATGCGAATTCTACCTAAAGGAATGTGATCTAGTTCCCAACGGGGAGGCTGTTGCCGTTGCCAGTGCTGACACCATCCTGCGTGCCTTCGACGAAGATACCCGAGTAAAAGAGTGACTCGGTTGTGTCCTCCTGTTTACCAAAATGCGCGAGATCTGCTTGATTTTCAGGCGTATCAGTAGGGTTAATCAACGGAAGCTATTTGACGGGCGTGTCAGAATATGGGTTCTGAAATTTGTGACCAGTAACGACGCCTCAGGACCGACCTTGAGCACACCGAAGTGGTAGTCTCCCACTCCGGTCGGACCTTTGACGGCGCCCTTGTTGTCCTCGACCGCCGTGACAGATTTCAATTCGTCCCCGTTCGTCGAGTAGAACACTTGAAGAGTGGGCTTGTCCCAGTCGACAACGACGGCAAAGTTGTGCCAGATGTTTTCGTCGAACGTCGTCTGGAACAGCACGGTGCTGTCGTGCGAGCGGATGCGGAGCGTACGCGCAGCGATGTCCGGCGCCGTCGTATTGAATGGGGTCCCTAGCACGAGTGAATGACGCCGGTCAGTCCAACTCGGAGGGAGCAAGAAGGGCCTGGGCGCGCATCATACCGGTTTGGAGGTCGAAGACGTGCGACCCGTCAGGTGGCTCGATGAACACGGGCTGATACTCATGTTTGAAGTCCAACTGGTTCTTGGGGTCCGTTTGCACCGAGAAGTGGAACGCTGTGATGCCGCTCTGCATCTTCGCATTGAACGCGGGGCGGTCCCCATTCTGGTCTCCCTGCGCGATGAGCTCGCTGCGGCGGAAACCTAACTGTGGCTTATTGTCGGTGGGCGTGAAGATCGACGAGCTGTCGATAGTCGTGTGGACTGCCTGCTCCTGCACCGGCTTCCAAAGCGGCGTAGTGGGGACGCTGTCGTCAAAGATTTGGAAGTACTTTTAAAAAAACCATAGTTTATGGATATACGTCTCGAGCTCGAGAAAGCACATACGTGGCTGGCATCTTGATCCCCTTTCACTGAGCTGCAATTTCACGAGTTGAGCCATTACAGGGAACGATGTAACGGATGACATACGTCAAGTACGGGCCTGACGATTTGTCGAGGGCTTCCGCTGTCAACTGGGACGGTGCCCGCCCGTCATAAAGAACTGGGCTCGCCCGCCGAGTTGGGTTCGCCTGGACGTAGGACTCCAGGCCCAGTGTAAAAGTAATAACAGAAAGTAGGAACATGTTTTGATACTGCCTCAGTCGGCCATCCTTTGCAGGTTTTATACCCTTGCAAGTGTGGGTTGATCCTGACAACGTGAAGGAAATAAAATGGGCATAATAGATCTGGTGCCCTAGTAGTAACCGCTTGTAACATTTGGTCCTCCCGATGGGGCTCGGGAGACTGGACAGAATGAGGCTGGGAAAACTTCGAGCAAGCTGATGTTGGCATGGGAATGTGCGAGCATCCAAAGTCGGTACGAAGGTGATTGCCCATTGTTCAGCTCATAATCAGACAAACCCTGCACGTATCGTACTCACCAGCACACTACAACATTTTGGTTTTGCACGGTATTCGGTGACTTCCTATGGCTCTGGACTGGGTTTCACCTATCTCGCCAATGTCGCCATGCAGCTCATGGATTCGGACTTGGTCATATTGCGGTTACGGACTCGGCGAGCTTGGCAGTGACGCCAGCAAGAACTTCTGTCGCTTTGTTCAAGCCATCTCCACGGCCCGGCTCTCCGCGGCCTGGCACAAAGTCGTCCGATGGTCGCAGAGACTCGGACATCGGATCAGCCATCGTCTCACCCATCGTCCTTGGCGGTCACAACTGGCAGAGGCCGCACCGCACGGCCATGCACCGCGGCTGCTCTGGACTTTTTATATATATTAAAATTGACTGCTGTCGAGTGACTCAACTGCTCTTCTCGAATTTACCGGACTTCGACTTTGTAGTGATGCGAACGGCTCTCTGGAAAGCGTCGAGTGGAAACGAAACGGCCAAGCGCAGCCGTTCACATTTCGGACTGTGAAGTTCGACCGAGGTTTCAACATGTAGAAGAATCTTAACGCTAGACGGATCTTAGAACACTGGCACGCGGGTCTACTATTAAGACAAATACAATGCGCTTGGATTGTCGAAGAGATCAAACTTACGGTCTGATTCTGAGTCGGGAGTCGGGAGTCGGGAGTCGTGGCATCTTATACATGCAGCTGTTGAACCTGTGGGCGCGAGAGCCTATCGTGCAGTTCAAGTTAGTACCATGCGGCCCCACGCATGGACACCCGAAACTGCCTCGACAGCCATAAGTATTTAATATTTATTTGTCTGGATTCATTCTTCCCCGTTGTTACGAAGACCTTCGCCGTGTCAAAAAAAGTCTTGGCGCAGGTACTAGTAAGGAGGGGTAGAACGTCTTACAGTAGCCGCGGCAGAAGCTCGACGCTTGCGATTGTGTGGGCCCGCGGTAACATTAAGATCTATAGCATAGATTACAAAATACAAGGGCTGAGCCCAGCCCCGTACGAAATGGTATTGCCTGGACAACTGCGACTGGCGTGCGCCTCGTGCTTGCTACAGAGGCATTCCAGCTCATCGATAACAAAAAGGAAAAGAAAAATCCCCCAAAGCGTACAGAGCAACCATGGTAAGCTCCGTAGTTGACCAAAACGCCTCTCTCGTCTCCCGAGCTCATGTAACGTTTCATGTCCCAAGCAGCTCCTCCTCCGCTACCAGTATCGAAAGTGCTTCGGGAAATCGAGGTGTGATTTTGCACTCGTACGGGGCTGGTTTTCTGCGTCGTACTAAAAGTCAGCATTCAGGTTTGGGGGTGGCGTGGGGGTTGAAGGGCATACAAAACCATTCCGTTATCCACGAAGGTGTCCGTATTAACGGGTACTTCCTTCCCATCTTGATCACGAGCTCGTTCGAGGGTCGCCGCCCACAGTGTCGTGGCGATGTAGATGAACAGCGACTCGTTGGCGACATGTTTCCCCACGCAACCGCGCCGCCCGAAACCATACGTGCTGTGCCCTTCCTCGCGCGTCCCCGCAGGACCCGACATAATCTCGCCACGCGCGTCCAGGAACCGCTCGGGTCTGAACACCGCGGCGTCGTCGCCATAGGCGGACGGGTCGTGGTGGCAATGCCAGAGATTCGTAAGGCACAGCGTTCCCTTGGGGATGAACATCCCATCGTACCAGTCGTCTTCCGTTGAGGTGTGTGGGAGAGCGAGCGCAAGGACAGGGCGCCATCGAAGGACTTCTTTGACCATCGCTTGTATGAACGGAAGGCCCGGAGCGTCAGAAAATGTCGGGGTGCGCGACCGCCCAACAACAGTGTCCAGCTCGGCTTGGGCGCGCATCTGTATTTCCGGATGCGCGATCATTGCGAGTGCCCACCAATGCATCGTTGTGGACGTAGTGTCCGCGCCAGCGGCACTGTTGAAAAGTCAACGAAATGTTTTTCGACAGTATAAGGGAAACACACTATAATGTCCCCGCAAGCCAGGCCATTTCTTGATTAGAAAGTTGGTTGCGGTCGGAGTTCTGGATGAGCGTTGCACTCAAACTTGGTCGCTCAGAACCCTTCAACTATGATACGATTCGGTGGCTCAGTAGGTTTCGACTAACAACCGCTGCATCGACGCCTACCATGTCACTCCGAACGTGATTAAAAAGAGTCTCGAACATGGCATTGTGTTGCTTGAAATATCGCCTTCCTTCGTACTTCCACCTTGCGAACCTAACGCAGCGCCGGATGACTGAGTCAGGAAAATACTACATGAATATGAGGACCAACATTTCAGGGATGTGCAACATCCAAGGGAACAGCTCAACAAGATATGTTCCCGGAGTGGCCGCCACAGACGTGCGGTCGCCGAAAGCGTGGATCTCCTTGATGGTCTTATCATTTTCAGTTTCGAGGGTGGGGTAATCATATACGATAGACATGATCGCGGAAGCTGCGGCTCGTTGAAAGTGTTTCTCTAGAGCCTCGGGACTCGCTAGTAGACCAGAAGCAAGAAGAAGACCTTCCTTGCAAAGAAGAGAGTGATAACGACGGACTGCCGACTGGGTGAGGACCTCGTGAGCAGCTCGTCTTGTACGGCGCCAGCTAAGAGCGAGGCATTCAGCCCTGATTTGTAAGAGAAAAGAACAAACCCACAGGTCCCCATAGGGGAGAAATGCAGTGAAAAGACCTCCGGAAAGTACTTCGTGGGCCATAATCAGGCGAGGGCGACCAGAGTAAATGCTTGCACGTCGATCAAGGAGCTCAGCGGCTGGCTTGAGACTGTTAAAGACGAGAATGGGCTGGCCGAGAGCATTCATGTACAACGTATCCTCTAGGATATGATCATGAGTGCTAAGGCCATGTCAGTTAAAATGGAGAGCGCACTGTATTTTTGCTTGCAGTCTCTCCCAAGCAACCACGACTTGTCCCGCATTTCGAGGGCATTTCCGATGATGGGAAGTCCACGCGGACCGGGAGGAACGTGGCGCCAGGGGCTCCTCACATATCTCACCACTAGAATAGCCACGAGACCCAGCACGGCCAAACCGACTTGGGTTGTCAAAAGTTGCCAGACACAGTCCAATGAAAGATGGTAAAAAGAGGACGATGGCCTCCACAACTCCACCACGTCGCAACCGAGATGAGGAACAGAACCGCCAGCAAAAATACTGCCTCTCATCGCGCTGAGGGTGATAGTTGCAGGGTACAAAAACGGAGAAGGCGACGCTGTACGCACTGCTTGCTCATATAGGCTTCTGATGACCCCAACTTGACACCATGGTGTCGGCCATCACCGTAAAATTGCAATTCGAATACTATAACAAGGTCTTGAGCATCAAATGCGGTCGCACGTGAACACCCCAAGTACAGGAACTTTCAAACCTGCGGTGTGAGTGCCACGTAATAATGCACACGTCGCCTCCGGGATGGAAGTTCAGCGTATGGATCGATAGGGAATTTGGTTATCTGCAATCAGAATTTGGAGCGCGAGAGAATCCTCCAAGCTCATTAAGCGCACATTGTGTCATTGCCCAGCAGGCGAGAATCCAAGCGAGAATTTTTTGCGCATGTGATAAGATCCGAGAGGTATAGTTGGGGCCACGGCTTGGGTCGCGCTTCTTCGCAAACCCGGTAAGCCCGGGCTGTGGTGCTGGAGCTGTTGCTGGAGAGTACTGTTCGGGCTGTGGAGCTGGAGCTGGAGAACACAAGTTGCGGCTTGATTGGGGATCACGTGACAGAACTCGCGATGCCAGAACCTTCTCTAATTAATACACACACTTTCAGTCAACAAGCACAGTCCTGTCCAACACGCCGAACCCCGCTTCGACGCCGCCTTAGTTCACACCAACCACCCCCCCTTCTCCTCCATCGTCTCCCGTCCGTCCCTCACAGTGCCCACCCAAACACGCCAAGCACTCACCAATAGACGCGCTCACCCTCCGATGCGCGCCGGGCAGATAGGCTCCGCCGCGATCTCCCGTCACGGACTCGCCCTCCGCAGCCGCCAGTGCGCTCCGGCAGGATCTTGTCGTGGTAGACGTTATTACCGCATACCACAGTCCTCGCGCTGGGGCTTGAACACGAGCACCCCGAGCACCCCGCTTACAGTACACAGCGCACTGCTTCGCCCGTGCCCGCGCTGCCGGAGCCCTCCGTAGTGCCACCTGCTTCCCATAGTATTACCACGTCGAGCGCGTACTGTAGGTGTCACTGGAACCCGACGAAGCGCGAACTTCGTTTATCCGCTCCTTCCGCGCCGTCATAATCTATGCTCGGGCTGAGCCTCCACAATTAGCAGGCAAAGGTAGAACAAAACTTACAAATAACATAACACGACCATCAGCCATTGTTAGACAACCGAGTGGGAGGTGCCAGGCCGTGGGAAATCTGGAGTTATAGCAGGGAATAATGCCGCTGATTGCTGTTGCCGCGGGGGAACCGTGGTGTCCCGCGGAGTGGTGGGGTGGGGAGCAGTAGCAGAACTTGTTGCGAGTGATATCTTCCCTGAAGGAATGTGGTCGGACCGGGACATAGAGGAGGTTGAGGATGACTGAGAGTATGCGGCAATCGTATTGCCTAGAACCGGGATTGGGAAGGACGGTGATGGAGTGTCAAGTGCCGTGTAAGGAGGGACAGATTGGAGATTTCCACCAGCCTCTGAAGCGACGGTACCAATAGATGAGGAAGTGGCAGTGAGCGAATGGGGAAATGTGGAAACTGCGCCAGCGACATCAGGAATAGAACAAGCTGTAGAAGGGGAGGAGGTACTAGTGGTGCCATGCGCTATATCAGCGAGTAGCCCAGTTGAACGACGGTCGTTCTTGACTGGAGAGCTCCGAAGTACAGCGCGAGCAGGTGGGGCGACCGAGATACATTGTTGCGATATACAGGGATCATTGTCAACTGACTGTATGTCCGCGAAGGCGATATCAATGTTGCCAGCACTCGATGTGGGTACCAATGATGCGTCATGTGTAGCCAGAGGCGCGAAGGCTTCCAGAACGACACCGTGCGGCAAGGCGGCGAGGGAGGAGGCATGGGCACCCCATGCTGTTGCACCAGCAGAGGCGTCCGAAGTGTTAGACGCCGTTTCTGTACGATGGTCACAGATTCTCCGCAACGGATACGATGGAGGCCTTGGAACTGCGGCGTAGGTTGAGTAAGGGGTAATATTAGTTGGGGCTGAACGAGGTGGCGTGCGTGCAAGCGTCACCTTGTATCACACCAAAAGTTCCCGGAAAAGGTAAAACTGGCAAATGGTGGCTTTCACTGCCGGCGGGTATAATCCGAGGAGTGTATGCAGGGGTGGCGATCGGGATAAGGTCCTGTAGTGCAGAGGGCACATCTTCGGGAGATGTCCCCTTTGCGGGGCGGTGGCGCGCAATTGTGCATAAAGGATATGACTGTGGGAATAGCAGGACGATGTCGCGATCAGAGGTGGTGGAGGAAAATGCTGTCGGAGCGGCGACAGTGCCTTGATGCAAGTCATAATAAACGTTGCGGATATGCTTGAGGATGTATATTGAAAGATTCCGAGAGCGCTGATTCCCTGTGCTTCGAACAAGTTCATTCCACATGACGCAGAACTCGTGTTGCAGTTCGGGAAGCGTCTCTTGAATATCGAGTTGAGAGACTAATTGCAAAGTCTTTGATCGTGAGTAGACGTCGCAGCGCCAACCGTGCTTAATATAAGCTTCGAATGTGCGCCGACAAATAAAAGTGAAATTAGCAAGTAACACGCTATCGCCGTGTGCAAGGTAGTTTTCGAGGGTGGGCTTTGATACGCGTAATTGGCTAGTGGCGAGTTCAAACCAACGGTCATCACGTTCTTTTGCCCTCGCAATGACGACGGAAATTACGCATTGGGAATAGTACTCTGCGAATGGGTCTCTGTAACGAGCATTCCTCAGCATGAGCCCGAATTCAACAGAATCTAAGAGTCCACTCCAGTCATTGTACAGAACACGACTCAGTGTTCTCCGGTTGATAGGAAGAGACGCTTCAGTCATTGCCCTGTTACAGATCATGATCCGGCGTTGTTTGGTCGACTGGGGGAGCAGATCTGATGACAATGTACGGTCCATCAGTCCAACTACAGCATCTGCCATCTTCTCGCCTATAGACGTCTTGAAAGCAGCCAAGGGATCGTCGAGCACTCTTGAGCCGCAGAAGTTTGGGATGCTCGCAAAGAGCTGCTCTAGCTCGTGGTCTTGATGCGAAGACTGGAGCGTCCATCTTAGAACACGGTTGTCAATCTCCGATGTCGATTTCCGGGCACATTCTTCGGCAACCCGCTCCATACCACGAACAAATTGTCTTTGATAATCATCCTTCAAGTAGCCAAAGCGGTCCCAAGCCTTGTCGTTGCAACAGTTGAATGCCGTGAGCCACCGGAGAATTCGGACGGCGACATATTGTATGCCGGTATAGAGGAGCCAGAGCGGAGAAGAGAGCGGGGTATAATAGGGGCTTTCGTGTCGAAAGATGGGCAAGAGCGTGAAGCATGCATATATGAGAGTGCAGAGCCCGACCCAAGACACCACAACTTTGAAGACCGTATGATTGGAACCAATCGTGAAAACGAGGAGACCTGCAAGAAATAGAACAAGGGACGCGTGTAGGAGGATGGGCAATGCGTCAACGGCCCATCGAAGACGCAGATCCTCGACACCTTTATCGAAAAATGCGCGAATCCTTGCTCGCTGATGCGGACTACTTGCAGACCGTGGTTGAGTGAGCCTGATGTATCGACGCGTCCACTGTTGCAACAGTATCGCCAGAAGGGCACAGGAAAGGGTTATAACCAAACTCAAGAACCAGAGCGAATTGACCCAGACAGCGGATTTCGGTGGAGAGAAAGCGAGAGGATTAGACAGGGTGGGAATGGTGGGGACATTAGAGTCGGCGAGGAGCTGATAAATGTTCTCGAGATAGAATGTAGGCTTATCCTGCGGATCCGGTCGAAGGTCCTGAACCGATATCTCAAGGAACGTTGCAACAACGGCAGAGAATAGACCAGACTACAACCTCGGGGTCAATCCAAATAACGTACAATAAACATGAGCGCTTACAAAGATAAGGATCCTATCTGCATCCGCCTTCAAGCCATCTGCCATGGTCCTGTCTTCTTCCTCCGCCATCTTCAGATACATGGAGAAGAGAGGTGATCTATCGTCATCAAAGTTGGGCTCCCCCTGCGACAAGTCGTCTTTCTCGAACTGGCGTGGGTAGCTTGCTGCGTGCTTCTATGAGAACAGTGAGGTTGCCACTGAATTGGAGGGACTGGTACCTGTTGGGATCACCTCCTCGGGCGCATTTTTAAGGTGAAACGCTCGACGAGTACTGGGAGGGTTGAACGGCGACATCTGTTGTTCGATATGATATGTCTCTGTGTAGGACGGACATTTGTGGGACGGACATTTAAAAAGGTCGTAGGGCGCAACCTCGGGCGGTTACCGAGTAGCCGTGGCACAACCACACGCAGCCACGGAGTAACCACGGGTCCGCCGTAATGGATGACTTCCCGTAATTAATGATGTGCACTTGCTTGTGCACCAACTCGGAAACACGTACAGTACAGCAAGATCAGAAACGTTGCGGCCTGCTTCTTAGGCACTTATGACCCGATGTCCATGGTCCGCGAGTCGACTCGCGGCGACCACCAACTCCGTGCCATCAAGATGGCAACAACAACAAAACAACAACACCATGGCCCACGCTCTCAAGATGACGACGGCAGCAACATCACCAGCCCCCACCTTCAAGATGGCACAATGGAAACGACAGCGATGATCATTTCGTGAGTTGAGTAGACTTTTTTTTGTATTCACCACTCCCAGTAGGGTCCTTAAAGCAACAACAACTGTGAGGGTGTTACAAGCCCCAGATCCTCAAGGCAATGAGGGCGATGACAATGCCAGCACCACAACCTTGAGGCGGTGATGGAGACAACAATCGCACTGCCGACTTGAAGGTGGCCACGAGTGAGCCCCTAACCCCTAAGGAAACAACCGCTAGCTGCAGGCCCTCAAGATGACGACTACCTCCCTCGGCCCTCAAGACAATAACTTGAATGGTTCCGGCTCCTTCACGCAAAGTGCTGCCTTCCCCTCCTCTCTTACCTTGTCAAAGTTGTCATGCGGCGCATCTCTCCTCCCCCTCCCCCCCCCAAGTCTCCTCGCCTGGTATGATATCGTACCCAAGGCACCCTAGTAGCATTTCACCGTCATGACTCAGGCTGCAATCTTCTGAGCTGACACTTCTTCTGTTTGCACTTATCGCATTACACCATCCCTGTCCTCCCTCGTGACCAGTAATGACCAGTAACACCCGCTTTTCAAATCACTTAGAATATCACCACTTATTTTTGTACAGACTTTTACACTCTGGTACAGTGTTCACGGCGTTCAACTTGGCGTCAGAACCCATAAGTAGATTATATAACTTTTATTTAGTTGCTACAATTACAGTAATTCCTGTGGAAAAAAGAACCGAGATGGGTGGCCGACCCCGCCTATGATATATGATAACTTACTACGTGGAAAAAACTGTCCTAAAGGGCCTTTGGTGATTTTTAAAGTTTGTTGCATGTGTCTCATAGCTGCCGTGATGGGCACGTGTCGCCATTTGACAGCATTCCAGCCCATGTTCTAAAACTCCGAGATGCCAATTGGGGCGATATTGTACTTTTACACTTCCTGGGAGCCAGCATCGAGCGAATCGCGTAGGGTGTCGCCGCCGCCTTGGTGCTTGCATAATCAGGTGCCAGTGGCTGGATTCTGATGCATCTGATGGAGAGCGCTTGCATCAATCGAGATACTGTACACACGTGGAACCGTTGACAGTGATTATGGGGGGCTCTCGTCCGAGTCGCACTCCCATTGCCCACGGCTGCGCACAGCTTGTCTGGCTACTTCACGTAGATTGTGGCATCAATACTTTTGCTTTTTGATCTCCACGAGATCTGTATCTTTCTGCTTTCTTTGGAAATATACTCAGCTAAAAACCCGATAGGGTGATGTCTTGTTCTTGCCTTAGTTCTTGCAAATTATCATGGCAAGGCAGATCTACAGTGCGGCAGGATATCTTGACTTAAAAGTAAATATGCATAATTATGCAGTAAACCAGGGAGCCGTAACAATGCAACATAGGATGCCCAAATAGAAGCTGTCAAGGCCCTAGTCACCCCCGTTTGCAGCATATGAATTGTCCGAGGATCGTAAGCAACCTTGTGAAACCTTCCAGTATGGTGACCTCAAGTTGGCGACGGATGTCTGCAAACGTATCGATAACCTCATCAAGCCCAGAAGCTTGATCCTTCATTGAGGTCACTAGGCGGTGTAGGCGCTGGATGTGGGCAAATGGAGGGCTCTACGGTATCGCTGTTGGCCTCAAAAAAAATGAAGACAAACCACCCTCACCTCGCCCCAGAGTTCCTCTACTACGAATTTGCCAAGGCGAGAGATATGTATACGGCATGCACTGCAACTAGAACCCTCAACCGTGTGTTGGTGAGCCTGAGACTCGGACGGCCTAAGGTTGGTGAAATAGTAGCGGGGAGTCTGGGTCCTGAATACCCTACTTATGAGGACCCCTATATGACCGATTAAGGCCGGGTCCTGATTCATTCCGAATGGGTCGACCATGATATCGTTGGCCGTCCAGTCACTTCCAATGCCGTCAGACTTGGGTCACTCTATATAATGACGCAAACAATACCAGTCGGCCATACTGTGGTGAGCCTGAGTCTTGGCCTGAGTATCATGTATATGTTGGATGCCCTATCAACTATTGACTAAATAATGGCACAAAAAGGTGACAATTGGCCGTACCTCATAAATCTGAGTGAAGAATGTGTCAAACTCCCCAAAGTTTCTAATCCTTTCCGCTGCTTCCGCATTGAAAGGGTGCAGGCGAGGGAAGACTAGGAGACGTTGATCCCCAGACCAAATAACCGTCAGTTGTCGGCAGGGAGCACCAGGCTCTGTTGCAAGCCCTAGTGACCCGTAGATTCCTGGCCTCTCCGATTCTCGCCCAGCTTTGACAAGCGTGACAGGAAGACCATTTCGCTTGCAAGTTGCGTCCCTTGACTTTTCCTCTCCTTAAACAGGGAAAAGGAGATAAGGAAAACCGTGACAACAAAACGCACTGAGGTATGTTGCTCGTTCTGTGCCGCTGGAGAGGAATTGTTCACCGACTCAAACCAAGGGAACCTCTAATACTGACGATGAAGCTTGTAACCATTTTGTGCAATCATAATGTAATTTTCTTCCCAGAACTGAGCTGTCGTTTCAGGCGCTTCTGGGACGGCAGGGGCTGGGCTGGCAGGGGTTGGGCCGGCAGGGGCTGAGTTGGCAGGGGTTGGGCTGGTAGAGGGAGATTGCGTGAGGGGGTCACTATTCGGAGGGGAGATAGAAGCCATGTAGTATAAACAATGTGAGAGATGTACGTCTGAGATATTCACAGAAGAGCTGCTAGCGTGGGGTGATAGAATGCCTCTATCAGCTGAAGGCGAAATATAAAAGTGGCCATGTATTGACGGTGACAAGCTTGGTGAGAAGGCACCCTGAGCTGTAAGTGGGAGTGACATAATTATTGGATACTGTATTGAGGCTATCGAGGCCTTCCTCTAAAACCCCTGTAGTAGTACTGTACCCTTCCCGGGAGTAGCATGATTTTCACCGATTTTGACAGTTTCGTTACTGCATTGCATACGGGACGCTTCAATCGGCTTACACTTACAGGTATTGCCAAGGATATTACACTCCAGTCGTAGACTCGTAGTTGCGCACTCGCGGATTCGGAGCTGCTTGCCCGTCTATTTCTCTTTTTTTTTTTTTTGTTCTGCTTCTCTGAGATGTTTGTGAGGCTCTCTAGTTAGGTTACCTACCGGTTGATCATTGCTTGAAGGACGATACTTGGGGTACCAGGCTTAGAGGTTATATTCGTGAGAATCGTCACCACTTCTTGAAGTGTCTAACGTCTCTCCGGAAACTCGCACAATTTGACCTATTCCTATTCTACTTCACGTGTGCTGGTCATCGCTTCCATGATTTCACGAGTTTCCGTTGAAGCAACCTGACTCAGGACGAAGGTCCATCACGAGATCACCTGGAACACTCATTTTGATCTGATTTTGATGACAAGAATATTTGCTAAGTCTATCATGTCGTTTGAGCCACTGGTACGGAACTTGGTTTCGTGCCTCATGAGTGCGCAGAGATAAATTACTACAGTACCAGGAATCGGACATCCCCGGAAGGCAAACGAGAAGCTCTCAGGTAGCATGCAGAACGTGCCAATATCACCAAATGAGGCCTTCCAATCAATCCGTCCCTCTCCTGATCGACCTGATCTGCGAATACTCCAAAACGACAAGTGGTGTCAATCTATTTTTGGGCAGAGAACCCAGGAAAGCTCCGTGGCATCACGTATACTGGCACACAGCTCATTGGTGATATAGTACCTGCGCCCCGTCGCCCAACTGCGTAATCATTTCTCCTGCTTCGGGGCCCTTTCATACTATTAAAATGGCTTGGAAACCCTTGATACTTTCAAATATATACAACGCTCTTCGGAACTTGAAGCGAGACTCGGACTGGTAGGAGTGTGGGAAGAAATAAACAGGGGAGGCCACTGGCACAGAAGGGGGGGAAGAGAACCGGTCATCGCTGACGACACGCGGGATACATGCAGATGTTCACAGTGAAGTTCTACATAGGGCTCTGTTCCCCAACGTGCACGTTAAATAGATTTTTTTTTTTAAAAGAAACGAACAGGGAGACGACAACTACAGCGAGTCATAGTGGTCTGAAGAAGGGATGCGATATACGGGCTACTACATTATTATTATGTCGACCGTGCGTGCACGAATTGCTATGCTTATAATATTTACTTCGGCAAGGGCAGCATGACAGATAGATAAGAGTCCATTCTCAGTCAGCTATTCCCCGTGATATAGCGTGATAGAGTGGACAACGGTACAACAAGCCAAAAGCTCACAAAAACTAAACGGCGCAGACCTCTTCCATTGGAGCAGTGGAGATCGGGGTCCAGGCGTCCTTGTTTGCGCCAAGCGTTCCAAAACCTGATGCAACGCTACAAACTAATCGCAAAGGAGCATAGGAAGAAGTGGCAGCGGGGGTATGATGCCCTTCTCGAGAAGTAAGAGGACTGAACTGGGACGTGGAAGTGGCTGGAGATGGCAACGATTCAATAGGGGGTGTGGGGAAAGATGAAGAAGAATGGTTGAGCTGGAAGTGATAGAGGACAGCGCGGACATCTGAATTGTGTGGTGGAGCAATGGTACCGCCAGGTGAACACAGAGAGGCCTGCGGAAATGGGGGACTCGAAGCTGCGTAGGTGGGGTAAGGGGTAGCGGGGCTGTAAGCGCCACCCTGTCTCGCTCTAGGGGTTTTCGGAGTGGCCGGCGTAAAGTCTTGCGTTGTGAAAGGCACATCTTCGGGAGATGGCTCCTTTGCGGGGCGGTGGCACGCAATTGTGCATAAAGGATATGACTGCGGGAATAGCAGGACCCTGTGGCGATCAGAGGTGGTGGAGGAGAACGCTGTAGGAGCGGCAAAAGTGCCTTGATGTAAGCCATAATAAACATTGCGGATATCTTTGAGAATGTAGATTGAAAGGTCCCGAGAGCGCCAATTCCTTGTGTTTTGAACAAGTTCATTCCACATGTCGCAGAACTCGTGTTGCAATTCGGGAAGCGCCTCTTGAATATCGAGTTGGGAGACTAAGTGCAAAGTCTTTGATCGTGAGTAGACGTCGCAGCGCCAACCGTGTTTTGAGTAGACTTCCATTGTGCGCCGACAAATAAAAACGCAATTAGCAAGTAACATGCTATTTTTTATTTTTATTTTTGAATCTGCAAGTAACATGCTATCACCGCGTGTGAGGTAGCTTTGAGCCTTTGATATGCCCAAATAGCCAGTGGCGAGTTCAAACCAACGGTCATTATGTTCTTGTACCCTTGCAATGATGATGGAAATTACGCATTGCGAATTGTACTTCGCGAATGGGTCGCCGTACCGGGCGTTCCTCAGCATGAGCCCGAATTCCACAGAATCTAAGAGTCCACTCCAGTCCCTGTACAGAACACGGCCGAGTGTTCGCCGATTGATAGGAAGAGACGCTTCGGCCATTGCCCTGTTACAGATCACGACCCGGGATTGTTTGGTCGACTGGGGGAGCAGATCAGATGATAATGTACGGTCCATTAGTCCAACTACAGCATCTGCCACCTTCTCGCCTATCGACGCCTTGAAATCAGCTAAGAGATCGTTGAACACTCGAGAGTTGCAGAAGCCCGGGATGATCGCAAAGAGCTTCTCTAGCTCGTGGTCTTGATCCGAAGACTGGAGCGTCCATAGTAGTACGCGGCTGTTAATCTCCGATGACGATTTCCGGGCACATTCTTCGGCAACCCGCTCCATACCATGAAAAATTTGTCTTTGGTAATTATCCTTCGAGCTGCCAAAGCGGTCCCAAGTTTCGTCGTTGCAACAGTTGAATGCCGTGGAACACCGGAGAATCCTGACGGCGACATATTGTGCGCCGGTATAAAGGAGCCAAAGTGGGGAAGAGAGAGGGGTATAATAGGGGCTGTCATGTCGAACGATGGGAATGAGCGTGAAGTATGCATATACGACAGCGCAGAGCCCGACCCAAGGCACCACGACATAGAAGACCGTACGATTGGAACCAATCGTGAAGATAAGGATAAGGAGGCCTGCCAGAAAGAGAACAAGGGACGCATGTAGGAGGACGGGCAATGCGTCAACAGTTTGTTGAAGATGCAGATCCTCGACGCCTTTATCAAAAAATGCGTGGATCCTTGCTCGCTGATGCGGACTACTTGTAGATCGTGGTTGAGTGAGTTTGATGTATCGGCGCGTCCACTGTTGCAGCAATATCGCCAGCAGGGCACAGGAAAGAGTTATAACCAAACTCAAGAACCAGAGCGAATTGACCCAGATGGCAGATTTCGGTGGAGAGAAAGTGAAAGGATTAGACTGGGTGGGAAGGGTGGGGGCATGAGTTTTATTTGAGTCGGCGAGGAGTTGATAAATGTTATCGAGATAAAATGCAGGCTTGTCCTGCGGATCTGGTTTAAGGTCCGGAATTGATATCGCAAGGAACGCGGCAACAACGGCAGAGAAGAGTGCAGACTACAGTAGTCGAGTTAGCATGTGGTGGACAACAATATTGGGACTCACAAAGATCAAGCTATCACTAGCTACCGTCTTCCAGCTTTCCACCCTCTTCTCATCCTCTACCTGCGCCATCTTTAAATACATGTCGAAGAGAGGCCCGGAACTATCGACAAAGCTGGACTCTCCTTGTAAGTCTTCTCCTGGGGCAGCGACTGAGTAGTCGCCAGTGTGTGTAACAATTAAAATTGCAGATATGTGCGAGGTAGAATGGTGGTGACGCACCTGTTCCGTCGTCCATAGAGTCGATCCTTTGGTACTGATTAGGCTTGGACATGGAGGGTTATCGAATGGGTGATGGAGAGCAAGAGGAAGTCGTTGTCCCTTTGTACCCAGCGGAAACTGCAGAGCGAAGACGATTGCCACATTGAAAATGCGAGGCCGACTTCGAGCCCTAGCCCTAGCCCTAGCCATCAGGGGCAGGCATGAGCAATACAAGGATGTACATGGCCTCTCATATCGACAAGTTACGGTCGTCCAAAATGGGGACGACGCATGTACAAGCCACGAGTATTCCCGCTCCAGGGGATTTCATCACTTTGCGGTGGGGCGATGTGACTACGAGACTTGGAAGTCGAAGGATCAGTGTCAACATTTCCTGTTCGAGGGTGAGATGAGAGACGGCATTGACCACATGGGATGGTCCCTGTACCACCGCTGCTTCAAGTTGGCTGAACCCAGTGAAGGGGGAGTGCGATCATATTGATGGCGCCGAAACGGACCGGATCCGGTCCGTTCGGAGTGGCGGGTCATACCTTCGGTCCGAGCCCTCAAGACATTTTGGGGATGCAAGTACGATGCGTGATCGACGCTTCCGGCCTCAGGCCTCAGGCTCGCTACACACTTGGCGAGCCTTCGCTTACACCTGAGGGGGCCCGCTAGAACCTTCCATGTCTTCTCACGATCTACTTCCGCCCTAGCCAGCATCAGGGACCCAAACTCGCGCTCCATCCAAGAGCATACTTAACTTCACGTATATGATGAACCAGTGTCTCATATTCAGCGCTGATACACCTTTTATTTTCTAATGGACACCTGCAAATATGGGCCTTTATGGCTACCTCGGAGTTACGGAACTCGCGCGACTAGCGTGCAGGCAGGTCGAGGAATTCGAGGATACCCGCAAGGTACGGTCCACCACCTACCAGAAGAAGAGACCCGAGCCGAGGCCTATGCCAGATGGGCAGCGGAACGACACCAAACCCAAAAGACTCGTTCACCTACCGCCACACCCTTGAGGCAACCAAACCCCCTACCCAAACCCCCTTTTCTCGATCCACAGTTCGCACGCTCCTTCGCCTCACAGTCGGTTATCCGTTCGTCGCGGACTACACGAAGCGGTTCAATGTTCAAAAAGACTGGACCCTATCAGACACGCTGTGTCAATGCGGCACGGGGGAACGATCACTCACTCACACCATCTACCACTGTCACCTCACAAACGCACGGTACTCGTGGCAGATACGGTCTGACGGCCAGGACATCTACTTTGGCGACCTCTTTTCCTTGACCAAAAGAGCGTCAAGATTACTCCCCTTCCTTCAAACCGTCCCTGCCCTGCACAAACGTGCAAGACCTCCAGACGCCCTTGGGACCTGGGTAAGAGACCACATTTTCAGCTTAATTCTGTCACCTATCCTGCAATTACACGGCTGTACATTCCTCAAAATTCTTGAAATGTTCTACGACAATTTGTGTCAGACGGAATCGAATACTACTAACCCGACGTAAACTCACCTTCAGTCCACCAGCACAACACTGTCCAACACGCTAAATCCCGCTGCGACGCCGCCTTCGTCAACGCCCTCCGCCTTAGTTCGCGCCAACCACACCGCCTTCTCCTTCGTCACCTTCTGTCCTTCCCCGACAGTGCCCACCCAAATATGCCAAGCTCACACGTCACAGTCGCGCTCCGACGCGCGACGGGCGGACAGGCTCCGCCCCGACCCCCGCCACGCGCTCGCGTTCCGGAAGCTGCCAGTGCGCGACGACAGGACCTTGTCGCGTTAGATGCTATTCGCGCAACACCCGCGCTGCAACTTGAACACGAGCACCCACGTACGGCATACTGCGCACAGCTTCGTCCGCGCCACAAAGGTACTAGTCATCGAGCACCCACATACGCCCCCAGCTTTCGAGCACCAATTCGGCCCCTGAGGAGCGTGCGAGGAAGCATTCAAGCACATCCCGGCGCGTGAGCTCTTCTCGTACCTTTTTCCCCACACGCGAGCTGCAGGGCGAAACTTGGTCACGGCGCGGCGCGCGAACGCTCCAAGAGCGCGCTCGTTGCGTAATCTGTTGGCGAGGAGTAGCGGGTATGCAACACGGTAATACAGACCGAAATTTGGACGGGAGTTATGTTTAGTCTGGGCGAGGTGGGAGCAAATGAGAAGGAGAGTTTGACGTGGTCTTTGTAGTTAGCATCCTTTATATCCAGGTCAGGACTCGCACAATCGAGAAAAGTACAATCGCACATCGTAGATTATGACGTCACGAGTTGTCATTGAGTTGTCAACATGTCAACAATCGCGTTCGAGTCGAAACATGAAGAAATGTAGCGAATCGTTCTGTCACTTAATTATTACTATCACAGCTGTCGTTCTTCGTTCACCCGTCCCTTCGTAGTGCGACCTGCGCTCACACGGCAATACCACATCAGTACCAGGCACCAACAGATGGTCAGGATGGGGATTTGACGAAGCGCGAGCTTTGTTTCTCCGCTCCTTGCGCGCCGTCATGATCTATGCACGGGGTGAGCCTCCATAAATAGAGGACAAAACTTACAAATAACCATCAATACCATAACACGACCATCAGGCTACGACGCCATGTTAGGTAAACTAGTGGGATGTGTCGGGTTGTGGGGGACCTGGGGCTACCGCAGGGAATAATGGCGCAGATTGCTGTTGCTGCAGGGGAATCGTGGTATCCCGTAGAGTGGTGGGGTGAAAAGCAGTATCAGAATTTGTTGCGAGCGATCTCGCCCCTGAAGGAATGTGGCCGGGCAGGGACATTGAGGTTGGGGATGACTGGGAATATGCGGGAATCGTGTCGCCCAGAACCGGGATTGGGAAGGACGGTGACGGAGTGTCAAGTGCCGTGTGAGCAGGGACAATTTGGAGATCTCCACTATCCCCTGAAGCGATGGTACCTATAGGTGAGGAAGTGGCAGTGAGCGAATGGGGGAGTGTGGAGACTGCGCCAGAGACATCGAGAATAGAACAAGCCGTAGAAGAGGCGGAGGTACTAGTGGTGTCATGTGTTATATCAGCGAGTAGCCCAGTCGAACGACGATCGTTCTTGACAGGAGAGCCCCGAAGTACAGCGCGAGTAGGTGGGGCGACCGAGATACATTGTTGCGGTATACAGGGTTCATTGTCAACTGAGTGCATGTCCGCGAAGGCGATACGAACGTGGCCGGTACTAGATGTGGGTATCAATGACGCGTCATGTGTAGCCAGAGGTGCGAAGGTTTCCAGCATGGCACTGTGGTGCAAGGCGATGAAGGATGAGGCTGAAGGGGCACGGGCCTCCCATGTCGTTGCACCGGCAGTGGCGTCCGAAGTGTTAGACGCCATTTCTGTAGGACGGTCACAGATTCTTCGCAGCAGATACGATGGAGGCCGCGGGACTGCGACGTAGGTTGAGTGAGGGGTAATGTTGGGGCTGAATGAGGTGGGGTGGGTGCGGGCGTCACCTTGCATCACACCAAAAGTTTCCGGAAAACGTAAAACTGGCTGGAGGTGGTGGCTTTCACTGCCGGCGCTTACATTCCGAGGAGTGTATGCAGGCGTGGGGACCGGGGTAAGGTCCTGTGCTGCAAAAGGCACGTCTTCAGGAGATGGCCCCTTTGCGGGGCGGTGGCGCGCAATCGTGCATGAAGGATATGATTGTGGGAAGAGCAGGATGCTGTCGGGATCAGAGGTGGTGGAGGAAAATGCTGTTGGAGCGGCGACAGTGCCTTGATGCAAGCCACAATAAACGTTGCGGATATGTTTGAGGATGTAGATCGAAAGGTTCCGAGAGAGCTGATTCCCTGTGCTTCGAACAAGTTCGTTCCACATGACGCAGAACTCGTGTTGCAGTTCGGGAAGCGTTTCTTGAATATCGAGTCGAGAAACTAATTGCAAAGTCTTTGATCGCGAGTAGACGTCGCAGCGCCAACCGTGTTTTGAGTAGCCTTCCATTGTGCGCCGACAAATAAAAACGCAATTAGCGAGTAACATGCTATCGCCGTGTGCGAGGTAGTTCTGAAGGGTGGCCTTTGATATGCCCAAATGGCGAGTTGCGAGTTCAAACCAACGGTCATCATGTTCTTGTACCCTCGAAATGATGACGGAAACCACGCATTGTGAATAGTACTCCGCGAATTGGTCTTTGTAATGGGCATTTCCCAGCATGAGCCCGAATTCGACAGAATCTAAGAGTCCACCCCAGTCATTGTACAAAACACGACCGAGTGTTCGCCGACTGATAGGAAGAGAAGCTTCGGCCATTGCCCTGTTACAGATCATGATCCGGCGTTGTTTGGTCGACTGGGGGAGCAGATCAGATGATAATGTACGGTCCATTAGTCCAACTACAGCATCTGCCATCTTATCGGCTATCGACGACTTGAAAGCAGCCAAAGGGTCGTCGAGCACTTTTGAACAGCAGAAGTTCGGGATGCTAGCAAAAAACTGCTCTAGCTCGTGGTCTTGATCCGAAGACTGAAGCGTCCATAGTAGTACGTGGCTGTGAACCTCCGATGACGATTTCCGGGCACATTCTTCGGCAACCCGGTCTATACCCTGAAAAAATTGTCTTTGATATTCATCCTTCGAGCGGCCAAAGTGGTCCCAAGTCTTCTCGTTGCAACAGTTGAATGCCGTGAGCCACCGGAGAATTCGGACCGCGACACATAGTGTACCGGTATAAAGGAGCCAGAGTGGGGAAGAGAGAGGGGTATAATATGGGCTTTCGTGCCGAAAGATGGGCAAGATCGTGAAGCATGCATATATGACAGTGCAGAGCCCGACCCAAGACACCACGACTTTGAAGACGGTATGGTTGGAACCAATCGCGAAGACAAGGAGGCCTGCCAGAAAGAGAGCAAGAGACGCATGTAGGAGGATAGGTAATGCGTCAATAGCCCATTGAAGATGCAGATCCTCGACGCCTTTACCAAAAAATGCGCGGAACCTTGCTCGCTGATGCGGACTACTTGCAGACCGTGGTTGAGTGAGCCTGATGTACCGGCGCGACCACTGTTGCAGCAATATCGCCAGCAGGGCACAGGAAAGAGCTATAACCAAACTCAAGAACCAGAGCGAATTGACCCAGATGGCGGATTTCGGTGGAGAGAAAGTGGGTGGTTTAGTAGACAGAGTTGGGGGGGTGGGGACCTGAGCTCTGTTAGGATCGGCGAGGAGCTGATATATATTCTCGAGATAGAACGTAGGCTTATCCTGCGGATCTGGTCGAAGGTCCTGAACCGATACCGTAAGGAGCGCCGCAACAACGGCAGCGAACAGGCCTGACTACAACCTCGGAGGTCAATCCACAGAGCGTAGAATAGACATGAGCGCTTACAAAGATAAGGGTCCTATCTGCATCCACCTTCAAGCCATCTGCCGTGTTCCTGTCTTGTTCCCCCGCCATCTGTAGATACATGGAGAAGAGAGGTCGTGATCCATCGTCATCAAAGTCGGGCTCCCCCTGCACTTTCTCGGGCTGGGGTGGGTAGCCAGCTACGCGCTTCTATGAGAATGGTGAGGTTGCCACCGATTTGGAGGGACTAGTACCTGTTGGCAGCATCCCGCTCCTCGAGCACATTTTTAATATCAAAGGCTCAATGTGTACCGGGAGGAATAAACGGCATCAATATGTCCGTGCGTAGGACAGTCATTTTAACAGGTCTTATATATAACTACAGTGAGTCTAGTTCCATTACTAGATTTTTCTGTGGGTTGATTCGACACTGGCACGAGGTAACCGCGAGGCCGCCGCAAGAACGTATTAATTAAACTCGATCTACTTCTGTCCGAAATAGTTCCGTCCGGATCTTCCGGGTTTCTGAGTGGTAGCATCACATACAAGGGGCTCGCGAAACTGTAGTTTACTGTAATGCAACTTTCTCATAAAGTCGAGTTGGCGACTGGGTTGGCGACTTGGTTGGCGAGTTGTTTTTTTTTGGATGGGGGTTGTTATATAAGCGGGTGCCTAACCAAATATGGTATTTCCTACTGAATATCCCGCGGTTCGTCTTCTCTCGATCCCAAAAACCTGCTCAATTCCCATGGCGCAAACACCCCCCTTCCCGGTCACAAAGTCTACACAACATCCTTCAGTGTGCACAAAAGAGGCCGTCGTGGCTGCGCTTGCCAAGTGGTCCGCAGAAGAGTTTGAAGCAGAGGTGTTCCGATGGCACCTCTGTGCTGCTCCGCTGCGCACGTACGACGTAATGGACGTGACCCCACAAGGCATATACCAAATGAACGTCAACCCCATATACATCAACAAGATCAGTGACACCCAAGTGGGTCCTCACCGGACCAGGTGGTATCCAGCACGCACTTGAGGGGACCTGTGTGCTTGATCCGACTTGCGTGCTCGCGGGGCCCATATGTAGACGCACACTCACAGGTAATACCCCTTTTCCCCTCCCATCCCAGAGAGTTAATATGCATCTGCGCAGTGCCAACACATAGCGCAGATGTCCTCCTCGTGACGTCTCCAAACCTGTCATCGCTCCCATTCCTCAACACTGAGATGTCGCGCAGCATGCGCACGCAGCTCGACCTCAACGTACCCGCCGATTCCAAGAAGCTCCGCGAGCATCGACGGCGCAGACATGTTCCTGTAATCGTACTATCCAGGCGGTCTTGTTGCGCGCGGGTCCCGAAGAGTGCATGACGATGTGCCCTGGGATCGTTCACTGGCGGCGTGGTAGGGTGTCAAGGGTGTGCACGCCCTTCCCCTGCTCTCTCTCCGCCCCCATCCAACTCAACTCATTTGAACAGTTTGACTCGCTCGTGCAGATGCTCGGCGGTTTCAATGTGCAAGAGGCCGAGGCGTACACTGAGTACATCTTCCGTCACGCAGCGTGCTGCTTGACCTGGAGGTCGCAGCGGTGACCATGACAATCAAGCGAGATACGGGGGATTTTGTTAGAGAAGGAGGGGGACAGACACATGGCCGCATTCTCACAGCTCAAGATCCGCGAAGGCAAGCCGCCGATGCGCCTCGATGCTCACAGGCTCCCGTGGCCATCTGGGAGGTTTTAAGCCAGGAGAAGCTCATTGCGGCGTTGTAAGTTGTTGTGTAGCACTGACGTGTTGTGAGGGCGACATTGTTCCGTTTGCGTTTGGAGTGAAAGATGTTTGCCAACAGCAGGGCGACAATGAGGAAACAGTGGCAAGGACAGCAACGACAACATGACAACGGTGGCAGCGGAAAGTCGGCGGCGGTGGGGGTGGGGGGTAGCGACAGCGCCAGCAGGCACGCTGTAGCCTGAGCTACCTTCATTTGCAAACTACTACCTGTAAATATTTGCAATAAATGTATTTCTTCTATATTTTGCGAGATGTGTGATCTAGCCCTAGTAGTTCTAGGGTTTCTGGGCAATTCTGCTGGCACTAGGTCTGCTCAACCTAACGGGTACGGAAGGCAATATTCGCATTCAAGTGGTTGTACAGGATTGGCACCCAATAAGCCCCAGTAGACAGAAATATGGGCCTGCCGGATCCCCAAACCCGAGTATGGGCGCTCCCATTCCAGCAAGCCCCTTGGTATTACAGTGCAGTATATGTGACGCTGTGTTTTGACCAATCAAAATTCTCTGGATCGAATATGAATGCCTAAGCCTTCTCCATATGGCTTAATCATGCAAGTAAGCGCGTGGCTCATGGGGTCGTGGCACTTGTCACCGGACAGTACTAGATCAGATCAAGGACGCCGGTTGAGGCAATATTGTACTTATACTGTTCTTGGGAGCCATCGGCCCGCGAGAAGCATTGAGCAAATCGTGTGGGGTGTCAATGCCGCTGTCTTCGATACTTCCATAATCAGGTGCTGGCGGTTGTGGGTTTAATCATGGGGTTAATGAGCCCCGGATTCTGATGGAGAGTCATTCTCTCGTAACTTACTGTAAGATACTGACAACCCCATTTCAGTTCTTTCTTCTTCCCGCCTTCACCGGTTCACCTGCCATCGCTGCCTCCACTCCAAGTCCACTCATACATTCAAGGCAGCAAATGCAACATCCTAACAACCCCACCACACATTTATTCTTCTCCCATAGCCAGGACACTACCCCCCCCC
>WNGR01000107.1_pt1 | contig 77370 bp, 54 predicted proteins | sample 5407581 | NCBI WGS metagenome assembly WNGR01 (sample SAMN13153383, study PRJNA577476) | soil metagenome | isolation source: 80 cm soil or saprolite under Garry oak tree replicate 2 | place: USA:California | collected 2016-06-15
GCGTTTGTCGAGGCCCTCGACAGACCGGCTCAGATAAAACCAGAGTTAGCTCGCCTTTTTTCCGAAACTGGCGTTCTAGAGCGCGAGTCTCGGAAGTGACGAGCAGTTCTCCGCACGAAAATAGACCGCCCCTTTCTGTCATTGAAAAGCTGACGAAGGACCATGACCCGTCATCGTTTGACGGCGGAAAATCGTCCCTTAATGATTGGCTCCGCCGATTCGCCCTCACAAACCAACAGAATGACTCGGCCCGCACCTATGTCCTTCATCGGGCTGGTAAGGTTGTGGGCTATGACTCTCTCTCTGCAGGCTCAGTCCGCAGCGAAGAGTCGCCGGCGCGCATCGCAAAAGGACTCGCAAAGCATCCGATTGGCGTCATTTTGCTTGCGCGTCTTGCGGTTGACCACACTGAACACGGAGGGGGGCTTGGCAGGGCTATGCTGGTTGACGCTTTGTCGCGAGCTATGACCGCAGCCGATGCGATCGGGGCTAGGGCGATGTTGGTTCACGCTTTCGACGAAGACGCTGTGGCCTTCTACAGAAAATTCGGATTTGAACCCTCACCACTTGATCCCAAACAACTCATGCTGCTGATGAAAGACCTCTGCGCAACCCTGCAGTCAGTTGGTTTGGGCTAAGACCGTTCATTGAGGATCGTGGTCGAACCTTGCGCAGTTATTGCCGGGCAGGTGCGTCGTCCTCCAGATGCGGGCCCAGGATCCAGTGTCGCTCAGTGGTCCAACCCAAAAATCTGCGTGCCTCACCGTTTATCCCACCGATTCCATTTGTGTGGAACACCCCGCCGCTCGCGACTAGTTCAAGACCCCGAAGCGCAGGAAGGAGCCAAGATGCTTCGCATCTTGTTGCGAAGCAGCGCCACTATGGCGGACTGAAATAGAGCCGCATAATTCACAACTTCCTCCTACAGAACTTCCCTGGCATGACAAATACTATGACTATGCTACGTTTCGCAGCCCGGGATTCACGGAGCGAAAGCATAGGTCCATTTCACCGCGAATCGCGTTTCTCGCACTTGCGGAGGGTTTGCCGGTGCAATGCTGGCGAATTGCGTCCCCACGTTGTAGATAATGTAGAAATCGCTGTCCGGACGATAGTTATACCTCAAGCGAACATTGGCACTCACCGCCTGCGTGTTCGAAGTATCCATTTGAATCAAGCTTGTAAACGTCAAGAACCGAGTGAAGGAATAATTTCCCTGCACGCTCGCCAGCGCCACCGAAAAGTGTCCATTCGTCAACGGCAATCGAAATCGGTCCCACGTCTCCGAAGCCGAGATGGAAAACTTCGCCGTGGGCCGATAGTTGGCACGCACGCGAAATTCATTCAACGTGCCACCGTAGTACCCGCCAAATCTTTCAAAGAAATTGTAGGTAAACCGCCGCTCCTTCCCGGACCCGTAGGTGAGCTGATGCCGTGCGAAATGATAGAGGCCATTCGGAATGAACACGTTCTTGTAGATGTGGAGAGGCGTCGTGATTCGCTGCGTAAATACATCTGCGATGTCATCATCGGTGTAGCCGCCGTTATTGAATTCCGCTCGATACGTCCCTTGCCACTCTTGTGTTTGCACGACACCTTGAGTGTCTGGCGCATGAAGAATAAAGCCCTCGAACTGCATCTCGCGGACTCCTTTGATTGCCGGTCTGACTTTAAACGTCAGATCGCCATTGGTTTGGTTCGCATCCGTGATTTCAATAAATCCCACTTCAGGATTGAAGTTCGCCCCAATTTTCCTTCGTTCGAATCTTCCCTCTACCCAATTCGAGCGGTAGGACAGCGAAGCGCCGACATCACTGTTCCCGCTGGGTTCCCCGGGCGATTGCGTGCCCGCCATATGCGCATCCACCAGCCAATCCCTGAAGAAAGCCAAGCGCGTATCGATCCCTCCAGTCTGATTGAAGCTATCCAACACGTTGCCAGACCGCTTATCGATGCCCATCACACCTATATACGATCCGCCCCACAGCGATTCCTTTAAGCGCACCACCGCGTAATTCCCGTAAGGATTCGGGCCACTCGACCGAGTGTCCACATCCATCAGCCCAAATTGCAAACGGCCGATCGTGCCCGTCAGTTTCGCGCCGCCATTGACCGGCACTTGGTTACCCGTTTCCGAATCGATCCCGATTTGCCGACTGAAGAATAGTTTGTCCTGTTCACCTAGACTGAAATCGAAAACCCCAGCGTTCTCCAGAAAGAATTGGCGCTTTTCGGGAATGAAAATCGGAAAAGGAGTCAGATTGAATTGCTGCTGATCCACGTCTGTCGCCGAAAAATCGGTATTCCCCGTAACGTTTAACACCATGTTGGAGCGAATTCCATATTTCACATCCAGCCCACCCGTGAGAGGGAATGCAACATTCTGCCCAGTCCGCTTGTCGTACTGAGCCAGTCCATAGGGCTTCACGATGAACAGTCGTCCGCTTCCAATGTCGGTGATTCCCCTGAGTTCTCCCGCTTCAGAAACTTTCCTAATTCCAAACGTTCGACGGTACGCAGCCCACGTATCTTCCTCGTTCTTTCTGCGAATGAATCGCTTAAAGTTCAATCCCCAGACAACATCCTTTGATTTCGTAAAGTTCAGCGTGGTGAACGGAATTTCAATCGTTGCGGTCCAGCCATCCGGCACAATCCTCGCTTCCGAAATCCACACTCCATCCCACCCTGAATCGAAATCTACGTCTTCCGAATTGCTTTGCTCTGCCACAATTAAGCCATCGCTTTGTGTCCCAAGAGGATTGATTTGAAATACGTAAGCGTCCCGCCGGTCGTGATTCGAATCGATCAGAATTTCGAAATGATCATCCAATTCCTGGCTTATGTCTCGTCGCAGTTCCGTCGCGATGATCCGCGACGGCGCGGAGTCGTAACAATGAATTCCGAAGTACACAGCATGCCGCGTGAAAAGCACCCGCGCTTCAGTTCTCTCCGTGGCCAACCCACCTTCATGTGGTTCGCGCTGTCGAAAATCCGTTATTGCTTTCGCCGCTTGCCAGAGTGGATCGTCGAGAGTTCCATCGAGCTTCGGTGCACGGTCCACGCGGACTGCTTCTGCCATGCGTTCGCCTTCCTGCGTTTGCGCCTGGTTTGGGAAGGCACAAGCGCCAAGCGTTCGTGGCAACATCAATGCAGAAACAACAACTGCCCTTTTTAGAAAGTGCTTCAAACGATCGAGGCGTTCATTTCTCACGTGACTGCATCCGCCCTCTCGTCAACCTGCATTTCTTTCTTCAACAGTCGCCGCAAAAAGCAGCGTTCCAACGATTCCGATGAGCCCCGCCGCGAAGAAAGGAATTTGTGGCCGAATCCTCCATCACAAGCCTCCTATCGCTGACGCCGGTGTAATCGAGAGACTCCGAACAAGATAGTAGAGGCCCACTGTGCGAGCGCGAGTCTGCGCGTCTGCGAAGTCTACGATCATGGCTTTGCGTGAGGGTTCGCCGATCTCTCGCAGGCCCCCGATCACAAATGCGCCCACGAGCCACGCGAAACTGTTAGCGAGCACGACCGTAACTGGAAAAAGAGCGAAGCAAACGAACGTCGCGATGACGAACGGTTTGCGCCCGAGTCGATCCGCGATCTTGGCGCTTGGAATGTAAACAAGAATCGCTGTCGCGAGCTGCACCGCGACGAGAACGCCGTAGAGAGGAACCGTAATGCCGGTCACGTTGGTCACGTACAAGACCGTGAAGATGTCAGACATCCCTTCGCACATACGAATGGCTATATCGGACACGAGCAGTCGCTTGAGCGTCGGACGGAATGCATTCCAAACGCCACGCAGCTTTATGCTGTCCTTCGGAGCGATTCGAAGGTTTATAAGGAAGAGGAGCGGTACGGCGATTCCGACAAATACCAGGGTAATTGCGAGCCCAGCTTTAACTCCGATACGCAGGCCAAACGCGCCTATCACTGCACCGCCGACGAGAGGCGAAATAACCATCGGGATGCGCTTCAGCATCGATTGAACAGTGAAACCCATGGCCCGCCGCTCCTTGGGAAGCGCGTCACCGATAGTGGCGAAGATTGCGGGCGACGCCATGGATTGCCACGCCATCGTGAAAGCGAGTCCAAGGAAGAGAAATGGCCATGACGGGCTGAAAAGGTAGATTAGATATCCGGTCGAAGCAGCCGCAAGAAGCGTTGAGAACGCACGACGACGCCCCAAATGGTCGGCCAACCAGCCGCCCGGGTACTGGTAGAGTGCATCGAAGAAATCTTCCGCCGTACCGAATAGACCAATTCCTGTGGCGCTCGCTCCCAGCAACTCCAGATACTTGGGAAGGAATTTCTTCCAGAGCTCTTCTCCGAGGCCAATCAAAAACACAGCACCGGAAGCGGCAGTGACGTTGCGCTCAACGCCGAGAAAACGGGTCAGTCGTCTGGACGCAGTTGTCACTGTTGTTCCCAACTGAATTCACTCCCAAACAGGGTCGAACAGTGTCCTACTTGCTGGTCACTGCGTCGTAAACGACCATGCGCGCAACGGCTTTGCCGTCTGCTTCCTGCTCCGGCGCGTAGACACGGTGAGTCTCAGGGTCCACTGCCAGGCTGTGCACCTTCTTTTGGACCGCGAAATCTTCAAGCTTGCGGTAGTGGTCGGAGTCGTCCATCTGGAAGACCGAGATGGCCCCACTCGAACATGCGACGTAAATTCGCTTCAGTCCAGGATCGAATTTGATGACGTCGGGTCCGCCCGCCATCGGTAGGAATGCGATGGGTTGATTCTTGTCGAGATCGAACACGGTCATAAGCTCGTTTCCCTCGCAGGAGAGGAAGGCCCGATGATGTTCGGGGTCAAGAGTCATCCCGTGATTTTCCTTGCAGCGTCCGACGGGATAACGCCCTACGACTTCATCCGTGGCCGGATCGATGATGGCAAAAATGTTCTGATCCTGCAGATTCACATAGACCCTCTTGGCGACAGGATCGTATTGCGGCATTCCCGTTTCACTGTCGAAGTGCAGCGTTTTGATGATCTCGTCTTTGGTTACGTCAACGATTGCTTCCGCTTTGCCTCGTTCATCCGAAACGTAGAGTTTGTGAAACGGCGCTGCGTATGCGCTTCCATCCGGTTTGGCTTCCGTTTTCAGTTTCTTGATCACTTTCATCTGCTTCAGATCTACGACACCGATCGTGTTGTCACCGGCGTTTGACGTATAAAACTTTTTAAGTTCTGGAACGTACTCGACACCCTCCGCACCGGGCGTGTCGGTTATTGTTGCAACGACCTTGTTTGTCCGGAGGTCGATCACATATGTTTGTCCGGCGGCGAGATGTGCGGAAATCAAGTAGTGGTCGTCCGCATCGATTGTGAGGTAGTCGAATCGCTTCCCGCCCGGACCCGGCAGATCGAACGTGGCGATCTGTTTAAGCGTTTGGCCGAATACGTTTGCCGAAGACAAGCTGCCGAGCAAGAAAAATGCACAAACGGCAGAACGCAGCCAAAACAGTTTCGTTTGCATTACTTCCTCCCAATATAGACACGACCCATCGTGAAGCAGGACGCCCGCAACTCCGGCACCAACAATCAGAACGGCTTCCGGGATTTTCTTGAAACCAAGCAACACAGCAAAGGAAATCGGCGCGATCGGTGCGTTCCACACGCCGACCGGAGCGCGCTTGTTAGGAATGTTACGACCTCAACATTCGCCCGACATACTGAATTGTTCCTGACTAAAAATTCAGAATCGAGCGCCAGGAATGCTGCTATAGCGGCACTCTCGAGTTCCAGCCATTTGAAAGGAACCACAATTATCCCGATTGCTCGGAACTAGAAAGGCTTTCCGCCATCTTGCAGGTTTGCTGCTTACGTGTACGCATTCTGTTCTCGCATGCCCCGAACGGAGTTATTCGGGGCAGAAGGCCAGCGCGTGCCTGGCCGATCAATTCAACCCGAGATCTTGGGTGTGTTACGCTACGCAGCTTCGCTCAAGCGATTCAGAACGTAAAAATGGTTCCGCCTTCAGCGCGAAGATCGCGCCACGTACGGGAGGGAATACCTCTAAAAAGTGGCAGTTCCCCGGTCGCACCTGGCACGGCATTCGTTTGATAAAGCGATTGTTCAAAGGCGAAAGTAACCCAATTATTTAGCTTGTAGTACACGGTGCCCGCGTACAGTGGACTCTTGTGCCGAGCGCCGCCTGGATTGAAGCGCTCGACATCCCGGGCCTTGGCGAAGTCTACTCCGTAGTGCAAATAGAGCGACCAGCCCATGTTTCGACCTTGTGGGTCAGCACCGAAGATCCGCGAGAGCGGGAGGCCGAGGTTTACGAAACCTCCGGATGCGCGGACTGGGCGCTGTGGCGCGACCACGAGGGCGCCGCTCGCATTGGTGCCGAAAACCACGGTCGAAGCGCCGTCGATCGACGGTGCGGTCGCAGTTCCGGTGAGGCCGGTGGTGTCGTTGAAGTTCGAAAAGAACTGGCCGCCAAAGAACCAGCGTAGGTCGCTTCCGGTGTAGTATTTTCCGATCAAAGTGGCGAAGCGAGTGGGCAGTTGGAACTCACCTGTCCAGCCGTCCGTGTTGCTCGTCACGGTCGCGCCCTGTAGAAATGCGGTCTTAAAGGCGCTTGGAACGGCCGAAGCCAACACAATGGCTTTGCGCTCCCCTTGTTCCCCGCTGAATATAATCTGTGCCGGAGCTACGCCTGGAGCATGGTCGAGTTGGAATTGCGCCACGATCCGCCCTTCAACGGTTGGTCTCGCGGAATCCGGCCCCTGCCGTTCACCATATCCGAGTTGGTTAGCAAGGTTGGCAGCACTTGGCACATCGCCTGAAGCTGGCAACACCGCAGCAACTTCCGGCATTACCTTGAATCCCCCGAAGTCATGCGTCCATGCAAAGCGTATCTGCGGGTCACGTTCCCAGAGCGACCCGTAACCACCGCCCAATATCGTCGTCTCAAGCAAGTTGGGCAGTGTCGAGGAAGAGAACGGCGTCCAGTCCTGGCCAAGGAGCGCCGAGACGGTGTCCTTCTCTCCCAACTTGTAGTCAAGCCGCACATAAGCCAACCGGATCGAGGGCATGCTCGAACGGATCGACGACAGATTCCTGTTATTGGCGCGGCTGAAATTCCCTTCATAATCAGCCTCGATTTTTCCAGTCACAGTGAGGTTAGGCGAGGGATCCAACCATTCGAAATTCGCTCCAAATCGTGTCGAGCGTGCCTTGACATGAAATTCTGGCGAGCCTTGCGGCCCGGTGTCGGTTAGGAATCCCGGAAGCGGAAAATCGTCCCCGCCCGGCGAAGAACTATCATGAACGAAGGTGGCCTTAATAAAACCGTAAGGCGTGACTCGCAAAGTCCCGATGCTGAATGCGGGCTTGAGCCCTTCTCGCGGGAGGCCGCCGACGGGAAACACGCGAGTCGGAGTAATCGCGGGAATCACGGCTGGCGCCGTCTTATCGGCGGGCGCTTTTTGGGGGGTCACCGCGGGTGCAGTCGAAGCGGGGACTAGGCCTGGAACGGCAGCGGGAGCAGTTCCCGGAACTCGGTAGATCGCGGGAACAACGTGAGCTCCGGTCGTATTCGCATCGGACGCGTTCACAAAACTTCCCGCAGACACTGTTTGATCGTAATCGGCCTGCGTGATCACACCCTTTTTGAGAAGCAGCTCCGCCAATCGTTGATGGGCCTCCCCGGAAGAAAACGCTTGGTTGATTTGTGCCATTTCTTCATCCGTGAGAATTCCTTTGGCATGAAGCACACGGACGAGAGGACTCACAGCTGGATTGTCTGCGCCTTGTTGCTGAGCCAGAGCCTCCTTGGAGGACGCGAAGGTTGTGAGCAAAATGACCACCAGACACACCACTGTCCCAAAAGGTCTTCTATTCATCATAACTATTTCTCCTCTTATACCTGCCTAGGCGCGAGGCGAGTACTTAGTCGTGGAAGGGCCAGAATCCGTACATATACGCGAGAGCCTAAGTTGTCAAGAAATCGCTGGTCTAGCCAACTCTCTATTTATAGTTAGATATATAATTACTTATATGATATATATAAACAATTCTTATCACTCATCAAGCATTAGAAACGGATTAAACAATGACAAGGGGCTACTGCAGTGTGGTTCGTCACTCACGCTCGTCGAAGTATACTTACGATGACAAGCGCGTTGCGAAAAGAGTAGGTGTTTGGCGATGGTGCGGATTGTAATTCTAGGTGAGCAAACCGAGACCCTTAGTATGCTCGCTGAGGCCCTCCGGCAAAGCGGATACCAAGTTCGGGTTGTCTCCACTTTTAAGTGGAAGATGTCCGTCTTGAAATACCTCAGTCCTCACTTCGTCATCGTGGACGCGGAGAATCCACATTTCGCGGCCGCGAAAGTCTGCAGCAGGATACGGCGTGATCATTCTCTAGTTCGCGTTCGCATTATTGTGTTAAACCCATCCCATGGCCCCGAAGAAAATCTGTCCAAGCAAGCAGATTTCCCCGCTGATAAATATCTGGACCGACCGTTCGATCCGAATTCTGTTGTGTCATGTTTGAGGCAGTTCCTCAAGACAGAACCTACGGAACCAATCTATCGAAAAATATCGATCGATACTTTCGTGATCGACCCGTTGTCGTACCAGGTGGTCCGCCGCGGAGAGACGGTCTCTTTGGGCTTCATTGAATTCCGACTTTTGCACTATCTGGCCTCTTACCCGAATACCATCCGCAGCCGGGACGAATTGCTGCGAATGGTATGGAAATACCGCAATGTCAGCCACCGGATACTTGACACCACGATATGGAAATTGCGAAAAAAAATCGAACTCTGTCGGACAAACCAAAGTTCATCAGGTCAGCAAAGGGAGAGGGTTACAGTTTTCATGTGCCTTCCGACTGAATTAGATCTCTCATTGGCTTATCGAATTGTCGCTAAGGTAGGTCGGCACCAAGGCCGGACTAAGGTTGAAAAAACGAGAAGGGCAGCTCTAAAGCAGCTGCCCTTCTGCGTTTCAGGATCGATGCTACGTATCTTATTCGCGCTATGGAATGTAGTAGCGGAATGAGGTGAAGAGCATGTTGTCCACGGCCTTCGGCGAAACACCAATCGCAGTGGCGACGCCATTGTTGCCGGACCAACCTGTCTTGGTGATGTAGGAGTATTGTATGCCCCAGCGAACTCCGCCCTTCGGTCCGGTGTAAATCTTGTGCCAGAACCCGATGCTACCTTCGGTGATGGCCCGGATATCTCCGGCGCAGGTACCGCCGCCGCTCGGTGCGAGCTGTGTCGAAGGAGGATTTTCCGTGCTGCATCCGCTGTTGTTGGCAAACGGCGAACCATAACCGCCGAATTGATTCAGCCTGATTGTTGTGTTGGAGGTCGCTGGAATCGCTCCCGACGTGGGTGTCGCCGGAATCGCCGGCGTGTTCGTGACGGCAATCGTTGTGTAGCCCTGGTATGCTGCGCGGCCCCCATATTCCTGACCTACGTAGGCATAAATGTCGAGCTTCGGGTTAGCGTGGAACTCGAGTTGGCCGAGCCACTGTGCGCTCTTGACCAGTGCAAGCGTGCCGTCCGGACGAGCCGTGGAATCCGGCAACTGCGCGGAACCGTACCGTCCGATGCCGCTTCCGGCTACGAACTTCGCACTCGCATCCAGTTTTTTCGCAAAGAGAGGAACTTTGGCGCTGGCGCCAGCGCCTCCGCCGGTCCGTGAATCGTTGAACGCGCCAACCGCGGACGGCTTCAAAGAGCCATCAATCGAGCACGGAACCACAGTTGGTGTTGCGGGCGTCGGCAAATTGCCTGCCGTGGTCCCTACAACTGCGCAAGGATAAATGCGCGAGCGGAATTCACTTACGATTCCAAGCACTTCATAATGGCCCCAGCGCGGATCCCACGCGGCCTTCACGATGAAGTCTGGCGCCTTATTCGTGGAGTATCCTGTGGCATCGAACGCGTTATACAAGCCGCCGCCTGCACCAGGAGCGTTGATCCAAAAATTTTGCGAAGTCGTCACTGCGCCTGTTGCCGAAGTTGAGGTCACTGCGGAGAATCCGCGTCCGCCAATCGTCGTTTGCGGCGCTTCGACCGATGCCGCCAACGCGAACTTGTCATGGAAGTTCTTCACAACGCGGAAACCGTACTGGCGCGCCCAAGTGAAGCCCACGTTGTATTGTGGGTCGATAACCATCGGCAGCGCTTCCTGGCGGTTTGCGATGCCCTTCCTGTTTTCCGCTGCCAGTGTCCACATTTGCCCGCCCGTCAATGACCATCCGTTCTCCCAGGAAACTTGACCCCACGCCTGGCGTGTCCGCCAGGTATAGCTGTTGCTCTGGCGGTTGTTCGAAGTCGTGCCTGCGCTCAGGAAATCGGCTTCGTAGTAGCCGCCGATTTTTGCCGAGCCCAGCTTGCCTTCCGCCAGCAAACTCAACCGGCTCTGCCGTGCAGTAAAATTGTTCTCGGTCACGCGGCTCAGCGAATTGCCTGGATATGGAATCCCTGTGAAAGGTGTATTGATATCGCCACTCGTCGCACGATTGCGGAATACCGTTTCTGCCGCCAGGAAACCGCCAGGCGTCAGACTGATTCCCTTGTAATGGATCGTCGAGGGCGACTCCGCGGCAATAATCTTCTTCTGCGTGTCTTGTACCGCACCTTTGAGCGAGTCGCTGCCTAGCTTCAGGTCCGCAACATCGGAACTCAGCGTCGTTGTCGTGGTCTTTACTTCAGCGGTGCTGGTCGCCACTTCAGCGACCTTGGCATTCGCGTCCGAGGCTTTTGCCTCCGCAGCCGCTGCCGCGCTCTTGGCATCTGTGATCTGCGCATCACGCCGTGCCAGTTCGCTCTGCAGTTGCGTAAGTTGCTGTTGTTGTGCCTCGAGCGACTTTCGGAGTTCCTCAATCTGCTCAGTGAGAATCGCTGTTGCGGACTTGGTCGGCTTGGCAGGTTTCTTCTTTGTTTTCGGGTTTTCCGCTGCTTGCGGATCGCCGTCCTTCGGTGTGCTCGCGGGCGCTTCGTTGGACGCCGTTTCTGATTTCGGTCGACCATCGTTACCATCCTCCGCCGATCGTGCCATGACCGATCCTGCGACAAGAACGAGGCCTAAAATCCACGCAACGACTATTCGCATTACTTCCTCCTTAGAGTCTCTGTGAAGCCGCGGCCATTCCTCCCAAAATCTACATGCGGGTGGGACCGTCTCTTTCGGCCTACATTCTATGCTTAGGCGGGCTTCATCTGATCCGCTCAAAGACTGTTGGCGAGCAGCTAATGAACCCACACTGGGCCTGGTTGAACTTTTTCATTTGTTACGATGTGCCCGGGAGCCATGCCAACCATGGTCCTCAAATTCACACTTGTAGTTGCCGCACTAGGGAAAGGAACTTACCGGGTCGCCGTGACGCCGTTGTAACAACATTGTTAATCCTGCGTTACAAACCGTTCCCTCATGATTACACGGACCTTAGGCGAGACCGTCCACGGCGGGAAGCTGTGTTCCTCAAAAAAAAGCACCCACAGGGCATGCCATCTTCGAGAAGACTTCGTGCGCAAGCGGAACCGCCGCACCTCGTGGGTCACTGACAAAATGAAGACAACGGCACGGTAGCATCGCGTCCGCTGAAGGCTCAAACCAGAGACGGATCCGATCCGTAGAGCATCCCGCAACATTTCGTCGCCTATTTTCTTAGCTCTGGTAATTCGAGCAACGGAGTCCTAGAATCCTGGCCCCTCTCCCCAGCCAACCTGCCGCATGGAGGACCGCATGATTCGCAATCTCCAAGAAGGACCCAACACGGTCGAAGTACAGGAAAGCGCTTTTTCCATCGACGTATTGGGCCGCTACATCTGCAACACCTACGACGAGGCAATCAATAATGGAGGATTTCCGTTCGACGCGATTGTCATCGGAGCCGGAATGTACGGTTCCTACGTCGCCGAAAAAATCTATCGACAAGGCCAGGGCAATCTCAGAGTTCTGCTCTTAGAAGCGGGCAGCTTTTTGGTTTCCGAGCATGTCCAGAACCTCAGCCGCATAGGCCTGAATGCCGCCGGACCTATTACATCTGATCCCGGCACCCCTCGTGAACGCGTTTGGGGATTGCCGTGGCGCAGCAACGTCGGGTTTCCCGGATTGGCCTACTGCGTCGGAGGCCGCTCATTATATTGGGGAGGTTGGTCTCCGCGATTGACAGACGCGGATCTCAAGAATTGGCCAACCGAGCTGCAGACCTATTTGAAAGCAAACTACAAGGACACGGAAAAAGAAACCGGAGTAGACCCGGCAACGGATTTTATCAGCGGCGATCTCTATGATTCTCTGAAAAAGGCGATGGACGCGGCTGCGAAGACGGTACCGACGGTTGATGGTGTCGAAGTGGCGCCACTCGCGGTCCAAGCTGCGGCCCCAGTGGGACTATTCCCGTTCGACAAGTACAGCAGCGCGCCCATTCTGATTGACGCTATCCGCGAGGCTGCGGGAGATCCAGATTCCACGCGCAAATTCTTTCTGGTCCCACGCGCGCACGTGGTTAAGCTTCGCAACAGCAACGGCGTGATCAATGCCATCGAACTCCAGTACAACGGACAGCAAAATTTCATTTCCGTTTTCCCGGATTGCGCCGTGGTGTTGGCGGCCAGTACCGTCGAATCCACCCGGCTGGCGCTGGAATCCTTTCCCACCCCGCTCATGGGTCGAAATCTGATGGCTCATCTGCGCAGCAACACGACGGTACGCATCCCACGATCCGTACTGGGAACATTGCCCAAGCAACTTGCCGCTGCGGCGATGCTGGTGCGTGGATCAACGCCACAAGGGCGGTATCACTTGCAAGTGACTGCCGCTGCCATCGACTCCCCAGACTCGGAACGGACCATGTGGCGCGTCGTCCCCGACCTTGATCTGCTCGACCAGTTGCTGTCCTCGCAAGACTTCAATAAGGTCACAATTACGTTTCGCGCCATCGGTGAAATGGCAGGTGACAAAAACGCCGCGAATACAAATCCCGCTACGAGTTGGGTGGACTTGAGTCCCTTCGAGCACGATGAGTTTGGGATGCGCCGTGCCTTCGTGAATCTTGTAACCACACCGCAGGCGCTCACGCTCTGGGACACAATGGACCAAGCCGCCGTGCAGCTTGCACAGGCTTTGGCCGGCTCGCCCGCAAATCTTGAATACTTTTACGACAACGGATGGCATGCTGCGCCTCCCCCGGCGGGCAAGGTGCGTGACGGACTAGGAACAACCCACCACGAAGCCGGCACCCTTTGGGCCGGAACTGACGCTGCCAGTTCCGTCGTGAATCTCGACGGTCAGTTCCACCAGGTCCAAAACGCATACGCTGCAGGGCCGGCTGTTTTCCCGGCCTTAGGGTCGGCGAACCCCTCTCTGACGGCCTTCACGCTGGCCCGACGAACAGCTCACGCGATCGTGCAAAAGGCCGTACCCGCGCCTGCCGTAGGCGCGGTTGCTCTCCTGAGTTCGACCCTAGACGGATGGCAGATGGCTGGGTCCGGCAAGTTTAACGTGGTCGGGAACAAGACGGTCCAATCAGAAGGCGGCATCGGTCTGCTGTGGTACACGAAAGAAGTCTTTGCGGATTTCCTACTCACCGTGCAATGGCGCTCGATCAATCTATTCGATAACTCGGGAGTCTTTCTCCGCTTCCCGGCGCTTGGTAATCAGAACCCGGCAGAGGATTGGAAGCCGGCCGTTAATCAGGGCTATGAGGTCCAGATCGATGACCGAGGATTTGATCCCAACACGAATACCACCGGTAGTCCGCTGCACATGACGGGCGCCGTATATCAGTTGACACCCGCGATCAAGCTCGCCTCGAAAGCGCTGGGCGAGTGGAACACTTTCCAAATCGAAGCCACAGGGCCAGACATCAAGGTTCGACTCAACGGCGAGCTTGTAAGTCATCTCAGCACTAACCAAGGGCGACCTCTCAGCGGTCACATTGGATTGCAAAATCATCATTCCGGGTCCCGCGTTCAATTTCGGAACTTGTTCGTCACACGAACCGGCGCCGCTGTTGCAGCTGGAAGCGGGAACTGATGGAAACCCTTCACGGGCGAACGACGCAAAACGCGTCTCGCGAACTTGTGCAGCCTCCCATAGATGAGGAGCCGAATCGGGTTTGTCGGATCGGCTCCCCGTGAGCTGCTTACTTGCAGCTTTCGCTTATGTGCTTGATATTCGTGACCCGGAGATCGGCGTAATCACCACCTCCGGCTTCATTCTTTTCTTTTTTCTCGTTCTCTTCGCGCATTTTCGTTCCTGTTACGGTGACCTTGTGTCTAAAGTGCTTGGAGAGATCGACGCTGTTGCTGCCGTGGAGGCAATAGCGCTTTCCGCCTTCACCTGTCACAGCGTACTCGCCGGCTTCATCGCCTTTCGACACCTCTTAACTTGAAATATAGGCCGGGAAAATCAGCGAAAATGCGTCTCACTGTCCAGCCCCATGAGTGGAAGCGCCTTTACCGAGTTCATCTAAAGCCGCTTTGAATCCGGTCGCGAGCTTTTCCGCCGGGCCCCTACCCCAGTAGTGAAGAAAGATGACCATTGGCGTGACTTCGATCATGTGATGATGTATCGCGACCACGTCAAGACCGTTTTTGCGGAGCGCTTTCAGAACCGGTGTTACTTCGCTTTCGAGCATGGCCACATCGCCTGCAATCGCAGCATCCTCCTGCGAGCCGGTAAAGGCAGCCCAGGTGTTAAGCCCCATGCGAGCGTTGATCGCGGCGCCGTGCTCCTTCATTTTTAGATCGTCGCGACCCACCGTGATTTTGTAGACGGCGCCGGACGGCTCGCCTTCGTGCCCGACGATCTTGGCGAGCTTTTGCGTATCTAGTGGCGCTCCGCCACTGCTAGCCGCTGCAGCGGCCGGCGTTACGTGACCGATCAAATCCAATCCCGGCTTTACGCGCTTGGTAAGATCGGCCGCTTTCCCCATCCCATGCACGTGCATGAAATACACGCGCGGGTCATCCCAGAAGAAATGATTGTGAAGGGCGGTAACGTCGATTCCATTATCGAGCAGCGCCAACATGACAGGATTGACTTCATCTTGTGACAGAACTAGGTCCCCCATCATTACGTCGGAACCGTTCGCACTCTTAGTGAATGCAATCCAGCCTCCGAAACCAAATGGCGTTGGCGTGGGAAAACCTTGAACGGTGATCTTCAAATCGTTGCGCGGAACGTTCACTTTCAAGACCCCATCTTTAAAATCGCCTTTTTTGTCGAGAGTTTTCAGAACTTCCTCATAGTCACTCGGAATGTTCTGGGCGGGTGTGGGCGTGGCGGGAAAGATGAGTACAGCGTTGGAAAGCAACAGCATCACTCTGATGGACTTAAGCATTGTCGGCTCCTGTCTTTTTGGGCTGAAAATTAAATTCCGGATTGCCGTTCTCACCGCAATTCCTGGCGAACGTACTCGTAGAGGGCGTCATATACCGGAAACTCGCGTGAAAGGCGTTCCTCATCGCTGATCCCCGTTGCCGCGAACCCATGAGCGATAGCGCGCAATCCAATACTTTCAGGAGAAACATGCCCCTGTCCTTTGACATCGGCTCCCCGGACGATAAGCGCGAGACGCTGAAGCGCCGGATCATTGAGCTTGTAATCTTCGAGGATGGCCTCAAACGTACAGCGCTCTTGCCGATGATTGAGTTTCACCTCGGAAAGCCTGCTTGCGTCGAAGGGGATCGCTCCCTCTCTTCGGGCGGCCTCCAAGAGTTGTTCTTCGGGGACGAACAGGAACTCCGCCTGAGGATCAACGAACCGTCGAATCAGCCAGGGGCAGGCCACGCGATCTACTTTCACGTTCTCTCGTGTTATCCATTTCATCGGCCACCTCTTCCATTCTTCTCAATCCACCGAAGCTCACTTCCCCTGAGATTTCGAGTCTGATGAATTTTGTTTCGCGACCACGTGCGTTCCCGGTCGCAATTCATCGGTGCCTCGCACCGCAACTTGATCGCCGTCGCGTAAATCACCAAAAACCTCGATCATCTTCCCGTCAAGTTCGCCAATTTGTACATTGACCCACTCGGCGTTCCCATCTCGAATGCGAACAACAAAAGTTGCCTCTGTCGTCCTGGCGACGGCCGACGTTGGAACGAAATGAGTAGGCTCTAAACGATGTACCGGCCAAAGCACCTCGGGGAACATCCCTGCAGCTAATCGTTGGCGCGAATTGTCCACGTCCAACTCGACCGGCATCGTCCTTGTTTTAGTTTCGACAGAATGAGCGATCCGTGCGACCGTTCCAGAAAAGGTTTGATTCGGATATGCCGGTACGCTGAATTCGACCTTGGCTCCCGCCGCCATGCCGGCCACATATTTCTCCGGAACGGGCACTACCAGGCGAAGTCGCGCCGTGGTCTCCACTCGAACCAAGGGAAGCGAGTTTCCAGAGCCACTGGCAGGTCCCACCAGCGTGCCAGGATGAACATTTCTTTCTGTGACTACGCCGTCAAACGGTGCCCGAACTTGCAGGTAACCTTCGATTTCTGTGACGGATTTGAGCGCCGATTTCGCGGCCTCCGCGCTTTCCCGGGCACCCTGAAGACGTGCGCGGTCGGCATCAACCGCCTTCTGGGCGATTTCCAGATCGTTGCCAGCAACGACGCCGGGCGTGGAGGAGGCGCTTTTAAGTCTTTGATAGGTGCTTTCGTCAGAAGACAGCTTGGCTTCTGTCTCGGTGCGCTGGGCATCAGCTCCCTGGAGTTTGGACTGGGCTTCCGCGCGCTGCGCTGCGATTTCTGGAGCGATCAATCGAATCATGTTTTGTCCGGCCTTTACAACGGACCCGCGATCCACCTTGATCGACTCGACGAATCCGGTCACTTTCGGAAACACCGCCACTGCTTCATAGGGCTGTAACTCTCCCGGTAATCGCACGGCAATGGCCAGCTTTTTCGAGGAGACGCTAACGACTTCCACAGAAGGCGTAGCGGGCGCGGCGGCTTGCGGGTTCGCGTTGCGCTCGGAGGAGGAATTCGCGCCACACGAGGCGCAAAGGTGAATCGTTCCACATAGAGCCGGTATCCAGAGCAGAACACGCAGATGTCTCATTGATTTTTCTCCGGCCGAGAGTTCTCCTCTTTGACGAGGATGCTTTGCGGATCATCTGGGTCGAGCGATGGCGAATCCACAGACGCGCGCTGTTGGACGACTGAGAAAACCAAGGGCAGAATCAGGAGCGTGGTTGCCGTTGCAAACGATAAGCCGCCGATCACGGCCCGACCAAGTGGCGCGGTCTGTTGGCTTCCCTCACCAAGTCCCAATGCCATGGGAATCATTCCTGCGATCATGGCCATGCTGGTCATTAAGATGGGCCGCATGCGCATCTTCGCGGCGTGAGTTGCGGATGCGGATGATGCGCTGCCCTTACGGCGATGCTCCTCGGCAAAAACAACGAAGAGAATGGCGTTAGCCACTGCCACTCCGATGGCCATAATGGCGCCTGTGAAAGATTGAATATTCATCGTGGTTTTTGTGATCAGCAGCATGAAAATTACGCCGCAAATCACGGCCGGGACCGTGGACAGAACCACGAAAGCCAACTTCATCGACTGAAAATTAGCGGAGAGCAGCATAAAAATAACCAATACGGCAATCAGCAGCCCCGCGCCCAGACTCGTCAGAGTCTGCTTCATTGGCGCGACTTGACCTCTCACCGTTACTTTCACGCCACGCGGAAGCTCTCCGGCCCGCTTGATGGCTTCTTCAATCTGGCGGGAAACGCGCCCAAGATCTTCTCCAAACGTGTTGGCTGTTAAGGTCACCATCCTCTGCCCATTCAAACGGTGATACTCACCGACTACATTTCCGTAAGCCACTTGAGCAACATCGCCCAGCAGCGGGTGCGAGGACGCTCCCAATGTGACGGGGACATGCTCGACATCCTGAATCGAGGTCATTTCGGATTGCGGAATCTGCACTTGCACCTGATAAGCGACGCCGGAGCGAGGATCCGCCCAATAGTTCGGCACGACAAAACGGCTGGAAGATGTTGCCGCCAGAAACGAGCGTCCCACGCTCCCGGCCGTAACTCCCAATTGTCCCGCGCGCTCGCGATCCACTTTCACGTTGATGCTTGGGTAGTCCAACGGCTCGTCATACTGCAGGTCGCGAAGGGCAGGGATTTTCCCCAACTCCACCCGGAGTTTTTCCGCGACACCGCGATCGGCGGCAAGGTCCGGCCCTCCGATGTTGATTTCCACGGGAGTAGAAGCGCCAAAGTTCATGATCTGGGTCACGATGTCGGCTGCTTCGAAGGAAAACTGGCATCCCGGAAACTGCGTCGGCAAATCCTTCCGGAGCCGTTCTTCAAGGTCGTCTACGCGGATTCCCGATTTCGGTTTCAATGCGACCCGCAACACAGCTTCGTGCTGACCGCTGGTCCAAAGGTAAATCGTGTTGATGGGATAATTCGGAGGGGGAGCGCCAACGTATCCTAACGTGGTCACGACATTGCCCGGTCCTGCGACTTTGTCGATGGCCTGGAGCACACTCAGATACAGCCGTTCCGTCGTTTCCACGCGAGTACCAGTCGGAGCTCTCAGCCTCAGCAGCAGTTGATTTCCCGTCACCCGCGGAAAGATTTCTCGGCCCAAATAGAGGCCTCCCAACACAATGACGACCAGTGCTGCCACCATGTAGATCGTGATTACCGCGAGACGTATTCGAATGAGTTTCTCCAGCGTTGTTGCCAGCTTTTCTCTAGCTCTGACCAGGAGCGATGCCTTCTCTTCTTTCTCCTCAGTGACATGCTTGCGCAGAATCCACGTCGAGAGCACCGGCACCAACGAACTCGACAGAAAGTAAGACGATGCCATGGCAAACCCGACCGCAAGCGCGAGCGGGATGAAGAGCGAGCGGGACACACCGGTCATGAAAAACGAGGGGACGAAAACCGCCAGCACGCACAGCATCGCGAGCAAGCGCGGGATTTGCACCTCTTTACTTGCTTCGAGGACTCCGTGGGTCCGCGACCCTTGCCCCAAGTGGCTGTGAATGTTCTCCATCACCACTGTGGACTCATCCACAAGAATGCCAACGGCGAGCGCCAATCCACCGAGCGTCATGATGTTGATCGTTTGACCAGCGCCCCATAAGGCGACCACTGCAGTGAGCAACGCGAACGGGATAGTGGCAACGACGATGAGTGCGCTGCGCCAGTCGCGCAGAAAAAGCAGCACCATAAGACCTGTCAATGCGGCACCGAGTAGCCCTTCTCTGACTACCGAGAAAAGCGCGTTCCGCACATAAGGCGATTGGTCAAACTCATAGTCAATCCTGATGTCTTGCGGCACTGCGGATTGGAATTGTGCGAGGTTGGCCTTTACCTCGTTGACGACGCTCAGAGTTGAAGCGTCGGCGCGCTTGGTAACCGGGATGTAGACCGTCCGGCGTCCATTCACCTCGGCGTAGCCGGTGATGATGTCGCTTGAATCATCGATCGTGCCGATGTCACGAAGAAAAACGGTCGGGCCGAAACCGGTCCGGATGGGCAAATTCTCAAGCTCCTTCACATTGGAGACCACCGAGTCAATCGGTACCAAGCGCAACAGGTCTCCAGTTCGGACATTCCCCGCTGGGACGATCGTATTCCCGGTATTGATTGCCTGGATCACTTCATCCGGTGCCATGCGATAAGCGCGCAGGCGGTCCGGATCGACGCTGACCACGATGGTTCGTGCCGCTCCTCCGAACGGCGGCGGCGCCGAGACTCCTGGCAGCGTGGCGAACAAAGGTCGGACTCGGTTTAGTGCAGCATCCTGGATTTCTCCTACGCTTCGGGTCGCGCTGGAAAAAACCAGGTAGCCAACCGGAACGCTCCCCGCATCGAAGCGCATGATGAACGGCGACACTGTTCCAGGCGGCATAAACGCGCGAGCGCGGTCCACATAGCCAACGGTTTGAGCCATGGCCTGGCTCATGTCTGTGCCAGGATGAAATACCAGTTTCAGCAATCCTACGTTTTGAATGGATTTGGATTCGACGGACTCGATCCCGGTGATGTATAGGAAATGATATTCGTAGTAGTAGACGAGGTATCCTTCCATTTGCGCTGGCGACATTCCGCCGAACGGTTGCGCTACATAAATGACCGGAAGGTTCAGGTTCGGAAAAATATCTACGGGCATGCGCGTGATTGCGAGAGTCGAGCAAAGCGCCACACCCAGCACGATGACCACAACACTGATCGGACTTCTTAGTGCGGCGCGCAGCAGCCACATAGCTAGGGACCTCCCTGGACCTTGCCGTGTACCACCTGCAGGAAGGGACCAAGATCGCCTTGGGCGGCGGAAACAGAAGCCAAATTCTGCCAGACGGCTAGCCGTGCCAGTGCATCGTCGATTTCCGACTCCACCAGTAAGCTCTGCGCCTCTGAGACTTCGACAATTGTCGCCAAGCCCGCCTGATATCTTGAGCGCACCTGCGTTTCCGTTTGGCGTGCCGCTTCGAGTTCCACAGGCGTCGCTTCCGCCACCTGCCGCGCTCCGTCCAAGGAAGCTTGCGCCTTTCGAAGTTGTGCGGTCAGGTCGAGTACCGCTTGCTCATATCGCGCCTCTTGCCCTCGTTCATTCGCCGCCTGAATCGCCTGTCTCTGACGAATGGAGAAAACATCGAGCAACGGAAACGTTATCGTCAACCCTGCTGCCCAATTCGCGCGATCGATTCCCAAGCCACTTGTGCCTCCAGCGAATGTCCCGTCTGTGTTTGCGCCGCTGCCCCGTCCATAGGCGGCCGCCTGAAAGTTGAACTTGGGATAATAGGAGTGCTCCAATACGCGCAGTTCAGACTTTACCTCCTGGACTCGCCCCTGCTGCGCCGCGGCGAGTGGGTGCGCCGTCACTCCTTTTTCCGACGGTGCTCCCTGCGGCAGTGTGGAAACGAGCGAACCTTCCTGAACCTCTACATTTCCGTCCGCGACAGCCAAAATGTCGGCGAGAGCCGCGCGGCTGATTTCTTGCTGCTGCCGTGCGCGGGCCAAGTTCGCCTTCGCCCGCGCCAACTCTGCATTGGCCCGGGAAGCGTCCGCACCGGGGCGAAGTTGGTTGTCCACGAGCACTCCAACCGATTTCGCCAGGACCTCGCGACGTTCTACATCAGCCTGCGCTGCCTCAACCGTCCGTTCCGCCGCCAGCAGTGTCAAATAAGCGTTCACTGTGCCGACTGCTACGTCTAGCCGCGTCAGTTCCGCCTCCGCGTTCGCGGTGTTCCGGGCTGCGTGGGCCGCATCGACTTCAGCGCGCCGCCGCCCGAAATCAAACGCTTCCCAGGAAAAGAGCAATCCCGCCGCGCTGCCCCAGGCTCCTCTGCCTGATGTGGTCGGCAGCACTGGGCCGGAAACGGAAGGGATCGTGGAGTTCGGCAGCAGCAAGCCCAAAATATTGTTGCGAGAGGCGCGATTCCCCTGCCAGAGCATGTCTGCACGGGGCAGATAGTTGGTCCTCGCGAGGCCGATGCCGGCCTCGGCAGCAGAGGTCCGCTCCATTGCCGCGCGTACCGCCGGATAATTCTTGAGCGCGAAATTAACTGCCTCTTGTAGCGTAAATACCTTTCGCCCAGCATCGGTGGATTGCGCCGCAGTCACCTGAGCAAACGCAGTCAGCAGAACCAGGTTGATAGCGATCCATCTACGAAGTTGCATGATAGAGCCCCTCAATCAGTTGCATTCCTCGAGCGAGAAGTTCCTGGTCGGCGATTCCTTGCCGTGCCCATCCCTTCAGTACCTCGTCGATTCCATAGCCGTCCTTGCGGCCAAATTTGTCGTCCGCGATGTCCGCATCGTGAATAATCTCGGAGATGACCGTCACTTTGTGATCGCGAATCCCAAAGTCCTTTTGCAGTGTCTCGAAGGTGCAATTGTCGCCGCGGTGTCCGAACCCATTCTGCTGGAACATATCGAATGGTATGGCTCCGCTCGGTACGCGTTCTTCCGGCGCGAAGACAAACCGCGCCTTGGCATCGATGTAGCGCCGAATGAGCCACGCGGACGCGCACCGGTCCACACCTGGTCTCGGTCTCGTCACCCACACTCTCCCCTTGTAATTTCGCGGGTCGATGGGTTCGGACGCTGGCGCTCGGCCCGCCATGCGAGCCGCATCCGCCTGCTCGAGCAGTTCACCGACCCGTTTCTGTAGCGGGCTACCGAAGAAATCGATCTCCACGATCTCTTGGAAGCGGCTGCGTAAGCGGCTTAAACGGCCGACGGATCGCTTCGACACCGGTGAGGAAGAAAACTTTTGCAGTTCGCGAATCAATTGTTGGTACTCCCGCGAGCGGGATTCCGCAAAGCGTCCGATCAACTGAGGGGTCGAGATATTGTCGATAGACTTCACGTGAACAATGGAAGCATCACCGCTGTACTTACGAATGGCTGTGCCGAGCCACTGAAATCGTTCCTCATTCACGGGATCGTTAGGCAACAAATACCCGGAATTACTCAATGGCACGGCTCCGTAACGTTGGAGCTTGCGCCAGACCTCCACCCGCTGACTTGCTCGCTTGGTGGGCAAAGTAAACGTCAGTAAGAGCCAAGCAACCCGTTGATTCCTCCGTACACTCATTCACAGAGTATGTTATAGCTCTAACATAGTGCCGTCAATCCACACCCAAAGCCGAAACTAAACAGAACGCTTAGGTCTTCGCTCCCTCCACCGATCGACAAGGTGCCCGCAGTCGAACTCTCCGGAGCCTACTTGCCTATAACCTTCAAATCGTCGAAGTATGTGACGGAGTCGGCTTTGGTCCACAGCCCGACTTTGCCGGCGTCTTTGAACGTGTCGTCCGTCGCTTCGATCTTCTTGGCGCCGTCGTAGTAACAAATGATCTTGTTGCCCACTGCGTCCACGCGCAGCTCGTGCCATTCGCCGGGAGTGACTTTGAAATTCGCGCCTGCGAATTGGCGGCGACTGCCGTTGACGACGTGGTATAGCCGGTAGTTATCTTCCAGGGCGTTGGCGCGGACGATGTAATAGTTGTTTGCGTCCTTCAGCCGGAACACCAATCCTCCAGCGCGGTCCACTTCGCCGGAAACAGGTTTGAATCTCACGCTGAGTTCAAGATCTTTGAAGCTGCCTTCATCGGCAATCAGAAGCGGAAAGCGATAATCGGTCGTGTCCGCTGAGGTTTGCGCAACTACATTGGGTTTGGAAGGCGCGGTAGGATCCGCCATCACTACCCATTTGCTTTCGGCTCCTTTCCCAGTGCGCGCGTTATGAAATTTCGTTGGCATGTTGCCCACGACCTCGGTATCAAAGTTGTACGTGAAGGAAGCGCCCACGGGCTGCTGCGCCGCAGGAGGCTCCGGTTGAGATGCATAGGAGGAGTATCGTCCCTCCCTGGATTCAAGAATCGTCCAGATCACGACCGAAAGCGCGGCAACCGCAGCCAGAATCCCTAATATCCTTTTCATTGCGACCCTCCTTTTGACGAACTTGTAGAAGAATCCTTTGCGAGCGGCAGAGAAACTCGAAACGTGCTGCCGTGGCCCTTTTCGCTTTCGAGAGTTATGCCGCCGCCGTGCGCTTCGACGGCCCAGCGAGTGATGGACAGGCCCAGGCCAGCACCGCCCCATTCCCGCGTTCGCGCTTTATCGACTCGGAAAAAGCGGTCGAAGACATACGGCTGATGTTCAGCTGGGATTCCAGGTCCCTGATCGATCACTTCTAGGAACACTTGTTTGTCTCCGCCGCCCTGTACGCGGACGAGAATGTGGCTTCCTGGGGGCGAATACTTAATCGCGTTATCCAGCAGATTGATGATCGCCTGGCGGAGAATCAGCCGGTCCGCGGAGACGACAAGGTTTGCGTCACCCTCGATGTCAATCGATTGCCGTTTCTCCTCAGCCAAAACTTCGACGACCGAGCTGGCTTCCTTTGCGAGGCGCAAGAGAGGCATGTCTTCACGCTGAAGTTGGATGTGCCCAGCATCAGCACGGGAAAGCGAAAGCAAACTCTCCGCGAGCCGCGTCAGGCGGTCTACCTCCTCCAGCATGCTTCCGATCACGTCTCGATACTCCGCCGAACTCCTTTGGTCCTGTAGCGCAACCTCGCCAACGCTTCGGATGGCAGTCAATGGAGTCCGTAGTTCGTGGGAGGCGTCAGCCGTGAAGCGCCGCAGTTGGTCGAAAGCTGCTTGCAATCGCCCGAGCATGGCGTTGAAAACAGTCCCGAGCTTTCCTAGTTCATCTTCGGGATTCTCAATGGATAAGCGGTCACCCAGCTTTTCGGCAGATATTGTTCTGGCCTGTGTGGCCATCGAATCAATGGGTGCGAGCGCTTTTCGTGCGAGGGCATAACCCCCGACGCCTGCAAGCAGCACCGCAATCGGAAAGCCGAGCAACAACACTTCCCCGAATTCGCCCAACTCTCGCCACAAACCTTCCTCACTGTAGGCAACTCGAAGAACGACGCGCTGGTCTTCAATGTGATAAACCCCGCTCACTAACCGGACTCGCGTGCCATTCGGAAGCTGTGCGGTTGACGGGGCTGGATCGTGCAAGCCTTCTTCCGGGCCGGGAGGACTGCCTAACGTCTGATCTTGTAGAGACGCACTTCGATAAAGCAGCATTCCCTGCGGCGACCATACCTCGATGAAATGGCCAACTCTTGGTTCGGCCGCGTCAGGATGACTGGAATGCAGAGTTACAGCTCCGTTTGGCTCCTTCGCGAGCATCCCTTCAACAGTTTCGACGTCCTCGAGCAGGTTCTGATCAAAGTCCTCGCGCAAGCTCAAAAACAGGAACAGAGACGCAACTCCCGCGTATAAGGCTAAGAGAGCAGCGAGCACCAGCACGTACCAGAGCGTCAATCGGGAACGGACGTTTCGCGGCCTGAATCTCATTCTTCCTCTCGCAGCACGAATCCGACACCGCGGACGGTGTGAATCAATTTTCGGTCGAAGGGCTCATCCACCTTCCGGCGAAGCCGGTTGATGTGCACGTCCATCACGTTGTCGAGGGGCGTCGCGCGAGCGGTCTCTTTCCAGACGTGGCGCGCCAGCATTTCCCGCGAAACGACTTGCTCTTTGTGGCGAAGCAGATATTCAAGAAGCTCAAACTCTCGGGCGGTAAGGTCCAGTTGTTGCCCGCGCCGTCTCGCTTTGCGAGACACCACGTCCATTTCCAAATCAGCGACTTTTAGTTGCGGGGCTTGTTCGATTCGCCCGCGTCGAAGCAACGCCCGGACACGGGCCAAGAGCTCCGGGAACGCGAAGGGTTTCACAAGGTAATCGTCGGCACCCTTGTCGAGTCCTTCGACCCGGTCCTCGATTGCATCGCGAGCGGTGAGGATGAGAACTGGAGTTTGCAATCCTCGTTTTCTCAACGTGGACAGCACCTGGAGCCCATCGCGACCTGGAAGCATGAGATCCAAAAGTACAAGATCGAACTCCTCGGCATTGACCAGGAAGAATCCCTCTTCTCCGGTTGGCGCGACGACAACTTCGTACTTCTCCCGCTCCAATCCCTCTCGGAGAGCGCGGGCCACCTTCGCTTCGTCTTCCACTACCAGGATGCGCAAACTTGAACTCCTTTCGCGGAAATACTATGAGGATACTGAGGCGATGCCTACTTAAGTTTTCCTGACTGCATCTTCAGATTTGCGAGATTGAATTTTGGAAGAAACAATATGAAGCGACTCTCGCTGATACCGAAACCGGAGCTTCGCAGTTGACCACGATCTTCGACACAAAGGCGCACACCCGCGCATGTACGGGGGTGTGCACGGGGAAAGGAAAAAACAGAAGAAACAACTCTTGACACGGCCGTCGTCGTTAGAGATGTCCCACTAGCCGCGCATCCCATTTCTTGACTCATGCCGTCTAATGGCCCTAGAGTCTAAAGAGATGGTTCGTAGGACTACATTCCTCGTGCTGGCGGTCGTCGCGACCCTGCTCTTGCAATTCGTCGACTGTATGTCCGCCATGACACAGGACCAGCAGAGTATGCAGTGCTGTGGTTCGATGCCCTGTGACCCGTCGAACCAAAGCCACGACTGCTGCAAATCGATGGCTTCCTCGCAGTCTCCGAGCGTGCTTCCTGCTGCGCATGTGACGCTACATCCGCCCGTGATGGACGTGGCGGATATCTTGCCGTCGCCGCAAGTCTTGGAGCTTTCCGAAGCATCTCGCACCGACTTCGCGGCCCCGCAGCATTCGCCTCCCGAACTGTACACGCTTCATTCCTCCCTGCTGATCTGATCCGCTCCTGAACCGTGCGGCTGTGCACGGGTGTCTCTTTTTCCGTCTCGATTGTTCCTTTGATCCGCCGATTCGCTTAGGTTGCAAGCCCGCACGCCGGAGCGCCGACCGGCTGCCGTTCGATACGCACCTCAGGAGAAGGAAAATGTCTTTGCTTGTGAAATGGAATATGCCCCCGCGTCGTTCGGGCACCGGATTGGGAAGAATTCTTTGTGCCTTACTGTTCGTAGCCGCTCCTGGAAAAGGTGCGTTTGCGCAAGAACCCGCGCCGCAGCACGCGCAGGTTGTAACTCCGCTAGCCGACTTGCTGCAGGAAGCGGAGAAGAACAATCCGCAAATCGAAGCCGCACGGCAGGGCTGGCAAGCGGCCAAACAAGTTCCCACGCAAGTGTCGACGTTGCCGGACCCTCAATTCACGTTGCAGCATTTGAGCGTCGGCAGCCCGCGGCCGTTCGCGGGTTATACCAACAGCGACTTTGCCTACATCGGCCTCGGCGTCACACAGGACATTCCGTACCCCGGAAAGTTGAAACTGCGGGGAGAGATTGCGAAACGCGAAGCGGACGTGTCGCAGCAACAAGTCGAATTCGTGCGCCGAGCCGTGCTTGCCGAAGTGAAGGCTTCCTATTTCCAGTTGGCGTATCTCTCAAAAACGCTCGCGATTCTCGAGAGCGACGGCGAACTCCTCAAGCAAATCGAACGAGCTGTCGATGCTCGCTACCGTTCCGGCATGGGGACGCAGCAGGACGTACTGCAAGCCCAACTGCAAAAGACGAAGCTCGTGCGCGAACTTGCCATGCACCATCTGGAAGTTGGGAAACTCGAAGCCCAGTTGAAGCAGTTCCTCAACCGGTCTCAGGACTCACCCGACATCGAACCGGCCGATCTCACGGAAACTCCGCTCTTGCAAAACTATCAGGAGCTCCTCGGTGCCGCGAAAGCGCAGAACCCGGAACTCGCGGCATCGCAAAAGATGATCGACAAACAGTCTCTCCAAGTCGATCTCGCACGCAAGGATTTCTATCCTGATTTCAACGTGCAGTACATGTGGCAGCGCACGGATCCGACGCAGTCCCGCGCCTATTACATGCTGTCCTTCGGCGTGCGCGTACCCATTTACCGGAGCCGCAAGCAGAAACCGGAATTGGCGCAGGCGCAATCCGAGGAGTTGCGGGCTCGCAGCGAGCTGGAAGCCCAATCACAACGAGTCGCATCGGAGTTGCGCGCGCAATACGTCGTCGCGCAGCAAACGACGGAGCTCTTCAAGATTCACCGCGAAGGCCTCGCACCGCAAGCACGTTCTGCGTTTCAGTCGGGCCTCGCGTCCTACCAATCGAACAAACAGGATTTCCAAGCGGTCCTCACCTCGTTCCTCGACGTGCTGCACCTCGACGAAGAGTACTGGCGGAACCTTGCCGAATACGAGACCGCCATCGCGCGGCTTGAACAGATCACCGGATTGTCGCTGCGTTAGGAGAGGAAAGAATCATGCGAAATTATCGGAATGCATTCGTCTTCGCGGTTGTGGGCAACATCGCCCTCATCGGAATTCTTGGCGGGCTCTGGTGGCGCTCCGTGCAACATAAGAAAACGGAAGCGGCGACGCCATCCGCTTCCAACGGAGCAGCGCCGAACACCCCGAATGGAGGGGAAAGTGCATCCATGGCGCCGCATGAAACCTCCCTTGTCCCAGTGCAACTCTCACCCGAACGCATGCAAAGCATCGGCGTTCGCATGGGCCGGGTCGAACACAAGATGGTCGGAGATGAGATTCGGGCAACGGGCAATGTCGCCGTCGATGAAACCAAAGTCGCTTACGTCCAAGTGCGGTATTCGGGATACATCCAAAAGGTCTTTGCCGACGCGGCCTATCAATACCTCCGCAAAGGGCAGCCGCTGTTCACGATCTACAGCCCGGACCTCGCGGCGACGGAGCGCGAGTATCTTGTCGCGAAACAGAACCAACACCAGGTCGCCGGAAGCACAGTACCGGGTGTCGCTGAGAGTGCGGCCTCACTATTGGACGCGGCTGCCGAACGACTCAAGCAATGGGGTGTGCCGCAGCGCGAAATCGCACGGCTTGAATCCACGGGCCAAGTGCAGCAGGAACTTCAAGTCGATTCTCCAGTTTCGGGCTACATCACCGAGCGGAACGCTTTGCCGAATCTCACCGTTCAACCGGAGACACGGCTCTATTCGGTTGCTGATCTCTCGACCGTTTGGATTTTCGCCGAAGTGTTTCAGAACGATCTGGGAAGAATCAAAGTCGGCGACCGGGCGACCCTTACCGTTGACACTTACCCGGGCCGAAACTTCGCAGGCCGCGTGAACTTCATCTATCCCCAAGTGGATATGATGACCCGCACGGCGCGTGTCCGGCTGATTTTCCCGAATCCAGGCTTGAAACTGACACCGGGAATGTTTGTAAACGCCGCGCTGCAGGTGCGCGTGGGAACACAGCTCGTGATTCCGGCCAGCGGAGTCCTGCAATCCGGCACGCGGCAAGTCGTTTTCGTGAATCGCGGCGACGGCTATCTCGAACCGCGCGAAGTCGAACTCGGCGCACGCGCTGGCGAAGACTTCGTCGTCTTGAAGGGATTGAAAGAAGGAGAAGAAATCGTCACGTCGGCGAATTTCCTGATCGACTCCGAAAGCCAGCTACAGGCAGCACTCGGCTCTTTCGTCCCACCCCCGCCAGGCGCAGGTTCCGCAGGCGCGATGAACGCGCCACAGGCGAACGTCGAGCTCTCGACCGACCCTGCTCCTCCACGCAAAGGCAGCAACACCATTCGGGTGAAGCTCAGTGAAGCAGGTGGCGCTCAGATTTCCGGTGCGGAAGTCTCCGTCACATTCTTCATGCCGGCGATGCCCGCGATGGGCATGGCCGCCATGCGTATTCCGGTCAGCTTGAGCGACAAAGGGAACGGACTTTATGAAGGATCAGCCCAACTCGATAGTGGTGGCACTTGGCAGGTCACCGTCGTCGCGAAGAAGAACGGGCAAACCGTCGCCAGCAAACAGACGAGCCTGAACGCCACGGGAGGAATGTAACGTGATCGCTCGTTGGATTGACTGGTGCGCGATGAATCGCTTTCTCGTTTTCACCGGAACACTGCTTCTCGTGCTCGCGGGAATCTGGTCGCTGCGCCGCATCCCGCTCGATGCGTTGCCGGATATCTCCGACGTCCAAGTCATCATTCATACGAGATGGGCCGGGCAGCCGCCCAGCCTCATCGAAGATCAAGTCACCTATCCGATCGTCACGAAGCTTCTTGCCGCGCCGCATGTCAAGGCCGTGCGTGCGCAAACGATGCTGGGTGATTCCTACGTCTTCGTGGTTTTTGAAGACGGAACGAATCTCTATTGGGCGCGCTCCCGCGTTCTCGAGTACATGCAACAAATTGAAGGAGGACTGCCGGCTAACGTCCATCCGATCATTGGCCCGGATGCGACCGGCGCAGGCTGGGTCTATGAATACGTTCTCGTGGACCGCACCCATCAACGCAGTCTCGCCGAACTGCGCAGCATTCAGGACTGGTATCTGCGTTACCAGCTTGAAACCGTTCCTGGCGTTGCCGAGGTCGCGACCATCGGGGGATTCGTCAAGCAATACCAGGTCAATGTCGACCCCAACAAACTGCGCGCCTACGGCATTCCCCTGTCTACCGTCATCGAAAAGGTCCGCGCCAGCACCAACGAAGTCGGCGGACGGGTCCTTGAAATGGGCGGCGCGGAATACATGATTCGCGGTTTGGGTTATTTGCGTTCGCTGAACGATCTCGAAACCGTGCCCGTCGCCACGAAGAACGGAACTGCCGTCAAGATTCGCGATCTCGGTACGGTCAGTTTCGGTCCCGATATTCGAGAAGGCGTGGCGGAGTGGCAGGGCGAGGGAGAAACCGTCGCGGGCATCGTCGTCATGCGCGACGGCATGAACGCCCTGAATGTCATCAATGGCGTGAAGAAAAAACTGGCAGAGACAAAAACATCGTTGCCTCCAGGTGTCGAAGTCGTTTCCGGCTACGACCGCTCCGGATTGATTCACGCGTCCATCGAAACTCTCCAGCGCGACCTCCTGGAAGAAGCGATCATCGTCAGCGTCGTCATCATTATCTTCCTCTTTCATTTCCGCTCGGCGCTGATTCCCATTCTGACCTTGCCGATCGCAGTACTCGCGGCCTTCATCCCGATGTACTACCTCCATGTCAGCTCGAACATCATGTCGCTCGGAGGACTGGCGCTCGCCATCGGCGTTCTCGTCGACGCCGCCATCGTGATGGTTGAAAACGGCTACCGCCAGCTCTCCGAAAAACAAGCGGAACGGTCAGTGTCTGAGCCGGAAAGACGAAGGATTTTGCTCGACTCCGCCAAGCAGGTTGGCCCCGCCATTTTCTTTTCGCTTTTGATCATCGTGGTTTCGTTTCTCCCTGTTTTCTTGCTGGAGGCACAGGAAGGCCGGATGTTCCGGCCGCTCGCTTGGACAAAGACGTTGGCAGTCGGCTTCTCGTCGTTGCTCGCCATAACTCTTGTGCCCGTGCTGATGGTTCTCTTTATCCGGGGACGTCTGCGCCCGGAATCGCAGAACCCGCTGTCCCGCGTCACACAAGCTCTGTACCTGCCCGTCCTCCGGCTTTGTCTACGGTTTCGCAAAACGACATTGCTGCTCAACCTGATTTTTCTGGTCGTCACGCTTCCTTTGGCGCTCAAGATTGGCAGCCAGTTTATGCCGCCTCTGTTTGAAGGCTCGGCCTTGTACATGCCGACCGCCTTGCCGGGAATTTCCATCGGTCAGGCTTCACAACTGCTGCAGGAACAAGACCGCATCATCCGCACGTTCCCGGAAGTCGAAACCGTGTTCGGAACGATTGGAAGATCTGATAGCGCCACGGATAACGCCCCGCTCGACATGTACGACACCACCATCATGCTCAAACCGCGAGAGACGTGGCGGGCGGGAATGACCTACGAAAAGCTCATCCAGGAGATGGATGCCAAGCTGCAATTCCCAGGACTGTCCAACACTTGGACCATGCCAGTAGAAAACCGCTTGGACATGGAATTGACCGGAATCAAAACTCCGCTGGGGATGAAAATACAGGGGCCGACTCTCGAAGGCATCCAGCAGGTTGGTGCGCAAATCCAACAGGCCCTTTCGGGTCTTCCGCAAGTTCGATCCGTCTTCTCCGAACGCGTCTCGCAAGGTTTTTACGTCAACATCGAAGTCAATCGCGAAGAAGCGTCGCGCTACGGGCTCACCGTTGCCGATGTGCAACAGGCCGTCACCTCCGGAATCGGTGGCGAAATGGTGGCGGAAAACATCGAAGGCCGCGAGCGCTACCCCGTCAACGTCCGCTACAGCCGGGACTTTCGCGACAACGTGGACGAGTTGCGGAAAGTCCTGATCGGCACGCCCTCGGGCGCGCAAATCCCTATCGAGGAAGTGGCACGCATCTCGTTTTCACGCGGGCCCGCCATGATCCGTGATGAGGACGGAGCGCTAACCGGATACGTCTATATCGATCTCAATTCCAGAAATTACGGCGACTTTGTGAAAGCCGCGAACGACATGCTGAAGCAGAAGCTCCGTCTGCCTGCGGGTCACACCTACAAATGGGCAGGAGAATATGAATTTGAATTGCGGGCCAAGGAGCGCCTGCAAGTGATCTTGCCCGTCGTCTTCTTCGTCATCTTCGTGCTCCTCTACATGGTCTTCCATTCTGTCGCGGAATCGGCAGTGCTCATTTTCCCGACGCTCTACGCACTCACCGGCGGCCTCATCCTGCAAAAGCTGCTTGGCTACAACTTCAGCGTTGCTGTGTGGGTTGGCTATATCGCGCTGTTCGGCATCGCGGTGGAAACAGGAGTCGTCATGGTCGTCTACCTCCACGAAGCGTTGAACCGACGCCTCGCGAGCGGACAACCGCTGAAGCACGAAGACATTGAGGAGGCCATCATCGAAGGCGCAGTGCACCGCCTTCGGCCGAAACTCATGACCGTATGCGTGGTGCTCGCAAGTCTCATTCCTATCCTGTGGGAGAGCGGCATTGGCTCGGATGTGATGAAACCGATTGCCGCGCCGATCGTCGGCGGCATGATCACCTCCACCATTCACGTCCTCATTCTGGTACCCGTCTTCTTTGCGCTTATGAAGGAGCGCGCCCTGCGGCGCGGGACTCTGCGTCCGCAGGCGGATAATTCGACAAAAGATTGACCACCTGGTGGCCGGGAAAGTGTTGGACGCCCGGTTGCTGCCACTATCAGTTTCGACTTGACCCTGGAATCCATTCCAGTGTTTAGACTCTTCTCGCGGAGGACAGCCCATGCGTTCGGGACAATTGGCGCGTCAATCGGGCGTTAGTACCGACACGTTGCGGCATTACGAGCGTCTTGGACTCTTGCCTCTGCCTCAGCGCACGCCAGGAAATTACCGCGAGTATCCTCCGACATCTCAGCAGAGAGTGGAGCTGATTCGACGGGCTTTGACGATTGGTTTTTCGCTTGCCGAATTGAAGACCATTCTGGCCGTGCGCGACAAGGGCGGTGCACCCTGCCGCCGCGTCCGAAGCTTGCTGGGTTCGAAGATCCACGACCTAGATCAGCAAATCAGGAATCTGGTTTCCTTGCGCGCTGAAATGAATCGCTTGTCGAGAGAGTGGGACAAGCGGTTGCGGCGCACAAAACCCGGACACGTCGCACGCTTGCTCGAGAGCCTGCCGCCGAAAGCACGCGGCAGGATTGTTTCCGGTGCCTCAACACTCCGAAAGAAGAAAGGACTCTAGATCATGCGCACGATCCTGCTTCTTGTCTTGCTAGCTATCCTTCCGGGTATGGCGAGCGCTCAACAGAATCCATCACCGGACCAGGACAAGCGTTCGGAAGATGTCGTCAAACGTGGAGAGCATGTGATGGGCTTCTCCCATGAAGCAACGACGCATCACTTCCGGCTATTCAAGGACGGAGGGGAAATCGCCGTCACCGCAAAAGACCCGAACGACAAGGCCAGCATCGAGCAGATCCGCATCCACCTTGGACATATCGCCAAGATGTTTTCCTCCGGGAATTTCAAGGCGCCCATGCTCATTCACGACACCAACGCGCCGGGCACCGCGACGATGACCAAGCTCAAGGAACAGATTCGCTACGAATTCTCGGAAACAGAACGCGGCGCACGGATTCGGCTCGTCACGGCCACTCTGGAGACCACCGACGCGGTCCACGCCTTCTTGCTCTTTCAAATCGTTGATCATCAGACGGGAGATGCCCCTACCATATCCGATGAACTCCCGAAGAAGTAATGCCTTGTCGCCGGCTGTGGTCCAGCGCATCGGCTATTGTGTCGTGCGTGTGCGTCGGCTTTGCTTCACTCCATCCAGAACGTCAGTGTGACGTGAACAGAAGAAGGTAACCACCCAGCCCGATCAGCACGAACGGCACAATCCAATGACCCCAACGGTCGAGCGCCTTCAGAATAAGCGGGTGGCTTCCAAACCATTTCCCTCCGGCACACCACGCGAGGACCAACAGGCTATAGGTGGACAGAACCAACGCGCAGGACACAAAAGTGCGGACGGAGTCCAGGTCGGCCACATCGAATTAGTGGGAGGGCCGACTTCCCGAGGGGGCGTGGGGTTGAAAGCGTACGCTGTATTGGGCGATGAGCAGGTATTTGGCCAGGTCGCCGCCCCCCAACCGGTTCAACTGGTCATCAATATGGCTTTTCATGAAATCCTGATGGACCATCACCGGAATGTTGAAAGTGAAGGTATGGCGGCCGTGTATGTAAGTTACACCGGGGTCGATATACAGACTGTAGCCGGGCCGCCGAAATCCATCGCTGCCACCGACCAAATCGCTGACAGGAATGCCGTCAATGCGCATTCCGAGGTTCGCGGAAAGTCCTCGCACACTGCTTACGGTAAAGGCTCCGCCGGTGCGGATGGAATAGATGTCGGGCACAGATAGGGGCACGCCAGGGTACGGAGAGATTATTTTCGTCGTATTTTTGGGGGTAAGCAGATACCAACCCTGACCAAAGGCGTAAAGGCTCTTGTAGACATGACGATACATCTGGGTCTGGAGGAGGATGCCCCAACCGCCGTCGCCAAGCTGAATGGCCTGATCGACAGGTCTCTTGCCAACGGTACCATTCGCAAAATACCAATTGTCGGATGCCGCTTTGTCGCCGCTCGAAGACTTGGTACCGAGGCCAATGGAGAGATTTCCTCTGGCGGGGCGTTTGGGATCCCACAGCCAATACGTGGTAGCAACGCTTAAATCGCCGAAGCCGTTGGCCTCCACTTCATGACGGGCATTGTCCTGATAGAAGCGCGAATGTGTGCCGTAGGAAAACGGAAACGTCATCGAGGTGCTCAAGCGATCGGTGATCCCGTAATTGGCTGTTACTGCGAGCGAATTGATGTTCACGTAAAGTGTGTGGCCGAAGGGGGCAGCGCTCTCATTCACCCTCGCGCCGACGTACCATTGGTCCGCCGAAAGACGGCGATAGGCGAAATCGATCTGCCATTCGTGAGCCATCAGCTGAGGCCGCGTAGAACCGCCCACACGGGGCAGGTCAAAACGCACGGGCATTCAACCTTGCGCGAAGGATTTCGCAGGGAGAGCGGCAAAACCGAAGATAAGTAGAAGCGCGAAGAAAGAAAGTCTGGACCGGATCATGACAGAAGAGTTCATAATTCCCTTTCTGCTTTTAGCGACTGCACGAGTCAGGGCTCACGAACTATCCAGCTTCAAACACCTTTCGGGTCAGAATTCCAAATGCGACGAACCAAGTCGGCGTACCTTGGGTCAGAGCGAATACTATCCCAGCGCGGATCGAAACGGAGCCACACCAGCCAATTGGCGCGATCGTCAAAGGCTTTTTCGAGCCAGTGAAAAGCCTGGTCTTTATCGCCCATGCCCGCATAGACCAGCGCGACGCCGTAGGGAGTTACATATTTGGTTTTAGACATGTTATCGAGCCTGGCAAGCGTCAATCGCGCGTCGGCGTCCTTCTTTGCGTAACCTTGCAGATTACCGATGCCCGCGATAGTGACCGGCCAATCGGGCAGCGCCGAATCAGTGGCCTGATACTCGACCATGGCCTGGTCGAACATCCCTTTCGCCTGATAAGCACGGCCCAGCCAGAGATGCGCCAACGGAAACTTGGGATTCATCTGAAGAGTTTTCTTTAGTTGCTCGATCGCCGCGTCATATTGATATGAGTACACCATCTGAAAGCCGACATCGGAATTAATGGACAAAGAAAGCGGATCGAGCTGCAAGGCTCGTTCGATCTGCGCTCTGGCTTCGTTGGGCCGCTGCATGGCCGTCAGGAAATAGCAGTAATAGTCGTGGGCAGTGGCATAGTTTGGATTTAATGCAATGGCCTTCTTGAACTCGGCTTCGGCCGCTGTCCAATTCCAATCAAAATAGAAAGAAATGTAGGCCAGCGAGGCATGAGGCTCAGCAAGAGAACTATCCAAAGAGATTGCCTTTTCGGCAGCGGCGCGCGCCTGGGGGAACGCTTCCCGAGGAGGGAGGTAACTCAAATAACCTAGAGTCGTATAGGAGTCGGCCAGTCCAGAATAGGCTTCGGCGTAGGTGGGTTCCAACGCGATGGCTTGGTGAAAGAACTGAATTCCTTCCTGCAATGCGGCTTCGCCGCGTCTATTCCAAGCGTAGCGGCCTTTCAGATAGGCTTCGTAGGCGGCAGGATTGATCTTGCGCCCAACTGGAGGGCGATCCGACAAGAGTTTCATCTGCACCTGACGTGCAATGGATGAGGCAACTTCGCTTTCGAGACCCAAGACGTCGGGTAAGTCTCTCTCGAAGCTTTCCGCCCACATATGACGGTCATCGGAAGCACGAATCAACTGGGCTCTCACGCGAACGCGGTTACCGGCGCGTTCCATGGTGCCTTCGACGATGGCATCGACGCCCAACTCCTTGGCGATTTCAGGAAGCGGTTTGCGAGTGGCTTTGTAGCGCATCACCGAAGTGCGTGAGATCACCCTCAGGTTGCTGTTTTGAGCGAGGTCGGTTATCAGCTCATCGGTCATGCCGTCAGCGAAGAACTCCTGAGATTTGTCGCCAGACAGATTTTCGAGAGGGATTACGGCCAGCGAACTGATCTGCGTATTCTTGCCCGTCAGCCGGTCGCGGAATCCCGCGACGTTAGCTGCAAGAAGAAGGCCCAGCACGAGTACGAGCGCGATTGCGGCTCCCCAGAACCAACGCTTGTGTTTAAGGAATCCTGACGCTGCGGCTGGGACATTTTCCTGATCCTTTAGAGGCAGGGCCTCCGCCTGCTCGGGCGGCGAAGTTATTGTCGCGCTGAAGCGGTAACCCTTCCCAACTACGGTCTTAACGAAGCGCGGATTTTCTGGATCGTCGCCAAGGGCTTGCCGGAGTTTTCGAATGGCGGTGTTGATGCCGTGCTCGGTCTCAATGAAAACATCCTTGCCCCAGAGTTTTTCAACGATCTCTTCGCGAGTAACAAGGTCGCCGTTCCTACTGACCAGTAGGATGAGCAGCTCCATGGGAATTTTTTCAAGCTTCAACACCCGGCCGTTGCGGCGTAGTTCGTAACGTCGCACGTCCAGCTCAAATCCCTCAAAAGAGTAGAAAAAGGCGGGCAAGGGTACCTCGGAGGCGATACAGGGCCCACATCGTACTCATCCTATTCATCTTTGGCAACTAGTAAGTTCTTTACTCTCTGAGGCATAGGCCTTCATTCAAGCTACAGGCAAAGTTCAGGCGTTCTGCATTGTCAATCCCTGAAGAATGAGCGAAACCCGCAGCATCTAGCCCGGAGCGTTCCCGCACCGAGCCAATTGAGGAGACGAACAATGAAATCCAGAATAGTCCTAGGAATCAGGACACTGTTTTTGGCGCTGTTCTTGCTGACAAGCATCGTTGGGTTTGCCTCGGCACAGGGCCTGTCATTCCCTGCGCTGGGGCAGCACGAGGCGACGTTTGAATTTGTAGGACAGGTGAAGAATTTTCCGCCAGCGGGCCCTGGGCTTCCAGCAACGTCGGTTCAATATGGGTACCTTAGCCACATTCAGAGCCTGAACGACAGTCAGATCTATCTTCCGGGAGTACCCCAAGACGAAAAGTCGGCGTTGTTTACGTTCTACAACGATTCGGTGACGGAAAAAGTAACGAATCACGGAAGCCTGAGAATTGTGATTCGCGAAGGAACGACAACGATTTATCACAATTCGCTTGGAGGCGGTGACCTAACGACTCCGAATCCTGATTCTTTTCGTCAGGGAACTCCGGTCCTCACCACGAAATGGCGGCATCAAGTGATCCTTGACACAAACCCGAGCCCGAATCCGACGGATCCGCCGCGGACCAATCTCTTCTTTGTGACCTGGTGGCACACAATTACCTCGGCTCAGGTTTTCACGCTTGGCGAGGAACATGTGCTCCTCGGTCGCGTGGGAAGTACCTTTAAACAACACCTGGTTGGGGGAGTTGATTTCGCAGGAAAGGTAAACGGCAAATTCGCGGGTTACGTGGAATCAGTCCTGCCGGTTGTCGTTTTCCAGTGAGCTTCGGTCACGGAATCGGAATGCGCGTCGCGATAGACCTTGTCTCGATCATTCGCCAGGCGAATCTGGCGACTGACGGGACAAGGAAGTGTGTTGTGCCCGGTTCGCTTATGTAGACGGAAAGTGAACCAAGAAATCGACACGAGCATGCCGAGCCAGCCGAGGGCTCGTGTGGTGTGGCCGATTTGCTGGTCGTGGAGGAGGTTCTACTGGATGAAGAGGATTCCCCAATCGTGATCACCGGAGCCGGCGAGTGGTAGAGCGAGGGTGCGGGCGTCGACCATGTGCTCCTGTGGAACCCGCCGAACTGAGGCAGTTTTTCATTGACGGCGTTTCGAAAACCACCACAGGTGATCGAAACGTAGAGCAAAATGGGGAACGTGTTCCTCAAGGCGTATGCGTACTAGGCTCGGTATTGGATCTGATTTGAACCAACGACCTCAGTAACATTGCAGAGAAAGTTCCTGCTTGGGAGGTACGTGGACAACCCCAACGGTTTCCTAGACCGTTGTATTGAATACTATTCGGGTACCTATACTCAGTGTTTATAAACTAACGGATGGAGCCCTGTAAGTTTCTATGTTAATTGCACTTAAGGCTGGCGGAGAGGGGGGATTCGAACCCCGGTTAGGGTGTTTAGTCCCTAAAACGGTTTAGCAAACTAGAACGTCCTAGGGCCTGTTGTTTGGATTCAGCAACTTACGTCGGCTAGAGAGCCCGTATTCGGGCTGAAATAGCCTTGTTAGGGAATAACTGTGCTACAGCTGTGCTGCACCATTGTTCAGTGCAGTAGCTAGAAGGGAGGAGTGTTCGAGCGACCTCTGTGCTTCGCGTTGCTTACGAAGAAATCGAATCAGCGAAAGACCGCAGGCCATCAAAGCGCACTCTTAGGTCTCCATAGCTGCGGGTGAAAGCACGCTCCACATCGTGAGCGAGGACGAGGTTGTCGCCTTCCGGATGTTGGTGCCGGAATGCAACGAGATTTTTGGGATCGAAATTGTTCGCAGACCATTTGCACTCCATGGCTACTGGTCTCTTTCGGTGGGTCGCGATGACAAAGTCAACCTCGTGCCCGCGCTTGTCTCGCCAATAGAACACTTCCCGGCTCTGCGAGCGAGCCATAATTTCATTCAGTACGAAATGCTCCCATAGCGTCCCAAGGTCATCATCCCGCAAGTCCTGCCAGCCGCGGTAGTAACAAATGAAACCGGTATCGAAGCCATAGACTTTAGGCGCGGCGACTATCTCCGTGGGTCGGCGAGTGCTGAATGGCCGAACGACATGGGCCACAAACGTTGCCTCAAGAACGCGGAGGTAGTTTGTGATGGTTGGCCGGCTTACTTCGCAGGGGCGGGCAAATCGAGTTGCCTCAAAGATGCCGCCGCTTTGTGCCATGACAAGTTCGGTGAATCGCTGGAACGAATCTCGCCGCTCCAGACGAAAGAGTTCCTGGATATCCTTAGCCCAATAAGCGTCCATCCATTCCTGAAAATCGCGTTCCGCGTGTTTCTCCGGCAGAAAGAAGGGAGGAAGGCCGCCCCGGAGAAAACGGTGTTTGAGGTCCGTCTGGTTCGCGTCGTCCATGTCGAGAAGACACATCGGCGCCAGCCATAGGTCCCTCTTCCGCCCCGCCAGCGTGTCTCTGAATTTTTTCGAAGCGCCGAGAGTCGAAGAACCGGTCGCCACAATGTGTGTGCGCGAGTGATGGTCGGCGGCAATCTTGAGCAATTCTGACGGGTTTTGCAGCCTGTGGATTTCATCCAACACGATACGCTTGCCTCGCAGACCGTCGAGAAAGCTCTCGGGGTCAAGCATCATGCGGCGAACGCGAGGGAGTTCACAGTCAAAATATTCAACTTCGGGAAGATCCTGACAAAGGCAGGTTTTTCCTACCCGCCGCACGCCAGCCAGCCAGATGACGGATCGCTCTTTCCACGCGCGGTTGAGCAGTTTCAGCCAGAAATGCCTATGTACCATATGCAGGTATATTTTCACATAGTAGCGCCAAACGCAACTGCAGTTTAAGGTGCATCGCGAGGATCAGGGCTGGCACGAAACATTGAGTTCTTCTGAGCGGGTTAGTAAGTATGGAGCCTGCTTGCCGCCTGCAAGGGACGCTCGGGTTTCAACCCGATTTTTTGCACTTTGACCAGGCAACCTGTCACCGCAGTCGAAAGTGAAAGGTCGCCGCTCGAACAGAAACTCGGGTGCAGGCTGTCGGTTGTACTTGGACGCAGACAGCGCGGTGAAGCGAGTCAAAAAAGCGGGCCAATGAAGTCGCATCGCCGTAGCCTCACTGTGAATTGCTCAATCATAGCGGGATTTGGCGTTGTTTTCTTTTAAGTGCCCGGCAAGTCGCGTAACCGCCCAGTTTCCGGTAACCGCGAAAGAAAAACATACTTGACTCATACCGGCCTTCTCATGGAAGGACTTGAGCCCATTTAGCTGGTTCCCAACACCTATTCGAAGGTTTGCCCGCTAGCCAGGAGCTGTTCCAATGGGTGGTTCGGCATTTTTTCTCTCTGAGTAAAGTTGATTGACCCTTGGTTGCACAATCCAGATGCCAACGGGAAAAAACCAGAGGAGAATAAATGGACCCGCATAATCGTAGAATGATGCTGGTTCACTGGTCTCTGCCAATACGAGGCTCTTAGACACGAAATACAAGAGGTAGAACATACAGGCCATAGCGAAGACGTGTAATGGAAGAATGACTCCAAGTAATCCAGGGCTGGGGTTTTGAAAAGTCGCAATGAAGAAAACGAAATAGCAAAGTGGGAAGATAAGAGCCACGCGAAAGAACCCCGACTTCATCCTCAACTCCGGCTGAACAATCGAATTGACAAATGCCCCCATGGACCAGAACCAAAGGAAAAGGCCTGATGTGGATAGTGCTATCACGAGCCACCAACAAGACCACCTTTCGAAAAAACTTCCTGTGAGCGTGGCGACGCCAAAATGGAGCCCACGAGCGCCATCTGCCCGACGAAGTACACACCGAATACAAGAATGAAAATCTGCCAGTGTTTGGCACGGAGGAAAAAGTTTGTTAGCCCCTTCAATTTTCTCTCCAGAAGCGGTTCACAATAACCCGACGAAGACTATCACAACGGACAGAGAATTTTTTTCGCCGATGGCCAAGGTCCTGGTAAGTTCGCATAACCGGTCAGGTTCATCTTAGACCGGTATACATGCCAGCTGGTCAGGCCCGCTCTACTTCACGGCAAACAGTTTCTCGAACAATTCGCTCGACAGCCTGGCCCCTTCTTCGGAGAGTAGGATCGATTTGTTTTTCGTCGCGGGATCTGAGATGTAACCCTTCTCATGCAGTGAATCCAATACCGTCCAGGGAAAACCTTTCCAAGCACGTTTCACCGCGCCTTGCTCAAACGAGTTCATGTAGAGAAGGCCGAGAACCGTCTGTTCCAGTTTTTCCTGATCAATATCCATTGAACACCTCGGGCTTCGGCGGCTGGCAGTGCATGTTCCAGTTCGGAGCCACTCTCCACTTTGAACACTTCTTACTCTTTTGCCGAGACCATGTCCAGACATTGCCGCAATTCATGCCATCTCCTAAATGCGCTTGGGAGGTGGAATCCATGAGAAGAAAATTGAGAAGCAGTAAGGGGAAGTGCCAGAAGATTAAGCTCGGTCTTCCTGATCTGGAGCACGTCAAATCCGCCGTGCTCACATATGAGAATTGAGTGAGGCTGCCCATTACTACATTTTTACCACAATCGGGTGGCTTGGCGGTCCGAGGACGATGGAGACTAAAAATAATGATTCGGTGCTAACGGCATGAAAGCAAAAGATATGGCGGAGAGGGGGGATTCGAACCCCCGTTAGGGTGTTTAGTCCCTAAAACGGTTTAGCAAGGTAGACAGTCCCAAGCCCTGTTGCTCGGAATCAGCAACTTACGGCGGATGGCAGCCCCATTTTCGGGCCAAAATCGCCTTGTTCGGGAACAACTGTTCCCCAGTTGTTCCCCAACCATTTTCCAGTCTTTCATAATATACCGACCTTTCCTCACAGATTATTGGAGAATCGCAAATCAACACCCTGGCTGCGGCCTACCTCAGGAGGCCTGACTCCATGCAGCCGTGCTCCTCTGGACATTTCCACCTGGACATATTGTCGGCTATACGCGGATCTGAAACGCTTGCGGTGCCCACAGAACATCGCGAGCGAATGACGGACTACTCTTCACCAATCTGGTCATGAAAGCCGATAATAATCGACCATCCGTCCACAATGACGATCTCAGGTCGTCTCTCGACCCACGATCATCGTATTAAATTGAGTTCTTCTTGCGCTGATCGTTGTCCATCAGCTCAAACCTGCGCCAAAAACGCGCGCAGTCCCGCTCGGCTAGCTCACAAATGCTGACATAGGCCAGCCTGCCTTCCGTCCGCGATTATGAAAGGTCTGACCCTATTGGTATGATGCATATGAATCGCTCGGATATCTCCGAACTCGGCGTGCGCAAGCGGAGGTGAACTATTCTAATCGTTGGCCTTCTGACCATCCGGAGTAGCTATGAATGGATTCTGGGAACGAGCAGCTATTGCTTTTCGGTGTTTCTTTTCAATTTTGTTCCACGGTGACATTCCGAACGACATAGTACAGAAGCGGTTCAAGCCTGCCGGCCAGGTTCCGCAGACGCCAGCAGCTCAAGCTTCGGTCTCTCGTCCGAAGGAGATGGAGCGGCCAACCTCGGAAGCATTTGATCGCGCCGTGCAGATGCTTGCGCTGCTACAACGAGACGGGCGGCTCATCGATTTTCTGGCAGAGAACATCTCCCCCTATCCCGACGCGCAGCTTGGAGCCGCGGTGCGTACGATCCACGAAGCTTGCCGCAAGGTGCTCGAACATTATGTAAAGCTGGAGCCGATTCTGAACTCCGAAGAGGATCAACCGGTGACCGTGCAAGGCGGTTTCGATCCGGCAGCCATCAAATTGCTAGGCAATGTGACGGGAGAGCCGCCGATTCGCGGTGTGTTACGACACAAGGGCTGGCACGTGAAGGAGGTGAATCTGCCGCCGTTGCCGCAGGGTTCCGGCCGTATGGTGATTGCGCCGGCTGAGGTTGAACTTTCATAGCGGCTGAGGCACATCTGCCACGCGGATGTGGATTTGAAGAGGAGATTTTCGTTGGTGGCCAAATACATTGTCGGTATCGACCTAGGGACTACAAATTCGGCGCTGGCGTGCTGCGACGCCACTGCTGCCGAAGGGAAAAGTCAAATCGAAGTCCGCAGCATTCCGCAGCTTGTGGATCCGAACGAAGTAGCGGAACGCACGTTACTGCCATCGTTTCTTTACATCCCGGGCGAATTTGATTTTCCCAAAGGCAGCCTAGCCTTGCCATGGGAACCCGAACCGAAGCTTGTGATAGGCGAACTGGCGCGCAAACGTGGCGCGGAGAGTCCCAATCGCCTCGTAGCCTCCGCCAAATCCTGGCTCTCTTACGCTGCTGTGAACCGCACTGCGCCGATCTTGCCTTGGCAAGCGCCCGAGGAGGTGCCCAAGCTATCCCCGGTCGAAGCGTCATCGCAATTCTTGCAGTACTTGCGCACGGTGTGGGATAGCGGCGAGGCGGGGAAACAAAGGCAACTCGCTCTTGCGGAACAGGACGTGCTCCTCACTGTGCCCGCTTCCTTCGACGAAGAAGCACGCGAACTGACCCGGCGCGCTGCCGAACAAGCCGGTTATGACCATGTCACGCTGCTCGAAGAACCTCAGGCCGCCTTTTACGCATGGCTGGAAAGCCAGGGTGATGCCTGGCGCCACCGCATCAAAGTCGGCGACCTCGTTCTCGTGTGCGACATCGGCGGTGGCACGACTGATTTCAGCCTCATTATGGTTTCCGAAGAGAGTGGCGAACTGACGTTGAAACGCGTCGCCGTCGGTGACCACATCCTGCTGGGCGGCGACAACATGGATTTGGCGCTGGCGCGCTTTCTGCAGCAGCGCCTTGAAGCCTCGGGCAATCGCATCGATATCTGGCAGTTGCAGGGACTGTGGCATCAGTGCCGAATGGCCAAGGAAAAGCTGTTTGAATCGCCCAAGGCGCAGACTCGCCCAATCACATTGTTGGGCAAGGGGACGAAACTCGTCGGTGGCACCATTAAGACGGAACTGGCGCGCGAAGACCTCAATCAGATCCTGGTAGAAGGATTTTTTCCTAAAGTTGGAAGCGATGAACTGCCTGCCCGCCAGCGCCGTGTTGGCTTTCAAGAGTTGGGCCTGCCGTACGCGGCCGATCCCGCCATCACCAAGCACCTCGCGCGCTTTCTCTCGGAGCAAGTTCGCAACAGTCCCGAGGCAGCGGGCATCCGCCGCGGCGGTAGTGGGCTTGCCTGTCCCACGCACATCCTGTTCAACGGCGGAGTGATGAAAGCGGCGGTGCTGCGCGACCGCGTAGTCGAAGTGCTGAATAGCTGGTTGCGACAAGAGGGGTTCGAGGCGCTCGGGATGGAGCAGATTCTGGAAGCTCCCGACTTGGAGCACGCCGTTGCGCGCGGCGCGGCCTATTACGGGAAGGCGCGTCGCGGTCGCGGCGTGCGTATCCGCAGTGGTGCCTCGCGCACATATTACATCGGAATTGAAAGCTCCATGCCAGCAGTGCCCGGCATGGAAGCTCCACTCAAGGCGCTCTGTGTCGTTCCCTTTGGAATGGAGGAGGGCACGGAAGCCACGATACCCGATAGAGAGTTTGGACTGGTGGTCGGCGAACCAGCCGAGTTTCGTTTCCTAAGTTCCAGCGTACGTAAGCAGGACCAAGTCGGCAGCCTTTTGGAAGACTGGGGTGACGATATCGAGGAACGCAGCCCGCTGCACGTCACTCTGAAACTCGATGGCCAGGTGGGAAACGTTGTGCCGGTACGGCTCGAGACTCGCGTCACTGAACTCGGTACCCTCGAAGTCTGGTGCGTGTCCAAGGACGGCCACCGCTGGAAGCTCGAGATGAATATTCGCGAAAAAACCAAGCGGTGAGTGGTCGGTGTCTTCCCGTTATCTGATCGGAATCGATCTGGGCACGACAAATTCTGTCGTGGCGTACCTCGATACTCACAACACCGCTGATGTGGCCCTCATTCGTGTGTTCCCCGTGCCGCAGTTGGTGGGACCGGGCGAAGTCCGCACGCTTCCCGCACTTCCTTCGTTTCTTTACTTCCCCACCGAAGATGAGTTGTCTGCCGGCGGCGTGAGCGCTACCTGGAACGAGCATCCGCCAATGGTCACTGGGGTCCTCGCGCGCGAACAGGGAGCGCTTGTGCCGAGCCGCCAGGTGTCATCAGCCAAGTCGTGGCTTTCCTATCCTGGCGTGCATCGTCGCGCCAAGATCCTACCGACGCAAGCGGAACCGCGGCAGCCGATGATTTCCCCTGTCGAAGCATCCGCGCGCTACCTCATGCATCTACGCGACGCCTGGAACGGGGCAATGAGTGATGGAGAAACGCGTTTTGAGCATCAGGAAATCGTCCTCACCGTGCCGGGTTCGTTCGATGAGGAAGCGCGTGAGCTGACGGTCGAAGCCGCCCGCAGTGCCGGGCTCGAGAAGCTCACTCTGCTCGAAGAACCATTGGCCGCGTTTTATGCCTGGATCGCGGCGAATCGACACGCGCAGGCCGGGAATAATGAACACCTCCGCGATGGCGAACTGATTTTGATCTGCGACATCGGCGGTGGCACGACTGATTTCAGCCTGATTCGCGCTCGCCTCGTCGATGGCGAGGTGCAGTTTGAGCGAACCGCCATCGGCGAGCACCTTTTATTGGGCGGTGACAATCTCGATTTTGCGCTCGCTCGCTATGTGGAGAAGAAGCTCAAAGGCGTCAAACTCACGCTGCGACAGCGTTATGCATTGCGCCGGACCTGCTGCGCGTCGAAAGAGCGGCTGCTGAATGACTCGTCCTTGGAGCGAGTGCCAGTCACGATCTTGGGTAGCGGCCGTGCAGTCATCGGAGACGCGCTCAGCACTAACCTGACCCGCGAGGAAGTCCTGCAGGTTCTGACGGACGGCTTCTTACCCATCACGGCACGTCATGAGATGCCGGCAACTGGCACGCCAACAGGATTGCGCGAACTCGGCCTACCCTATGCCAGCGATCCTGCCATCACCAAGCACCTTGCTGCATTTCTGACCCAAGCCCCTGACGCCATGGACGGTTCGTCTGCAAACCAGCGCATGGCTCGACCCGATGCCGTGCTCTTCAATGGCGGCTTCTGTGCGCCAGCTGTGACTCGCGACAAGATTGTCGAGGCCATTTCCGCCTGGTTGGGAGGAACGCAAAGCGGCTGGTCGCCCAAGCTCCTCAACAACGACGAGGTAGATAGTGCTGTTGCTCGTGGTGCTGCTTACTACGGCCGCGTACGACGCGGCACCGGTTTGCGCATCAGAGCCGGCAACGCGCGTACCTACTACATCGGGTTGCGCTCGGACCACGGTTTGCGGGGCATCTGTGTTTTGCCTGCCGGGGTGGAAGAGGGCACCACGCTTCCTCTGCTCGATCGCGAATTCTCTGTGCTGGCTAACCGCCCGGTGTCGTTCACGCTTTACAGTTCGCGTACACGGCACGATGCACACGGCGAAGTCGCTGCACTGGACGAAGTGAGCGTACATCGTCATCCTCCGCTAGTGACCTTGCTGCGGTTCGGCAAGAACCGCGACGTGTACCTGACAATACGCCTCAGAGCCAGTTTCACCGAGATTGGTACGCTCGAACTCTGGTGTGAATCGCGGGAGACGCCGCATCGCTGGCGCTTGCAATTCGAACTGCGCGGCGAAGAGGCACAAGTGCAGCAACTCGATACGGTGAAACCACAACCTGTGTCGGCACCTTCTTCGTGTGTCACGACTTCCGAAGCAAATGTCGAATCTGCTGCGCAACTGATCAAAAATGTTTTTGGCGGCTCGGCGCACGACGCTTCCCTGGCGCCCGAAGCTCTTGTCGGTCAAATGGAAGTGGTGCTCGGCGCAAAAAGAGACTCCTGGCCCCTCTCGGTCATTCGCCAGTTCAGCGATGCGCTCATCGAGGTTGCCGTTGGGCGCAAAAAGTCCCCGCGCCATGAGATGCGTTGGCTTAATCTATCTGGCTTCTGTTTGCGTCCGGGCTTCGGCGCGCCGGGTGATGATGCGCTCGTCAACCGCCTACGAACCATCGCCTCGAACAACCTTGCCTTTGTAGACGATCTGCAATGTCAGGTCGGAGTGCTGGTGCTGTTGCGTCGGATCGTAGGCGGCATCAATGCCAGCGAGCAGCATGCGCTCTATCGGAAGCATACTAGCCCTCCCGGGAGTAAGAAGAAGCGCATCAACCGCCAACTCGAGTACGAGAAGTGGCGCCTCCTTGCGAACCTTGAGCACCCGCAAGCCAGCATCCGTGCCTCGCTGGGCCATGAGTTGGTGGCGAAGATCAGAAAGGAACCTAGAGATGCAATTTGGCTGTGGTGCCTGGGCCGGCTGGGTGCCCGCATTCCCCTGTATGGGCCGCTGCACTCGGTAGTAGAACCTGAAATTGCCGGTGAGTGGTTGAAAGTACTGCTGGACTTATCCACGTTCACGGAGGTAACGGGTTCCGCCATCGTTCTGATCGCGCGGCGCACCGACGATCCCTCACGTGACATCGATGATGTAATTCGTGCGCAGGCAATCGCCCGCTTGATGGCGCTTGGGATCGCCGAAGAAACCATCCAGCTTCTGTCAAAATACGTCCCGCCCGAACCGGCGGACGCGGTCCGCACCTTCGGGGAATCGCTGCCGCCGGGGTTGCAAGTTGTCAGCTCTTCGAGCTGCCTGCTGTCGTTACCCGCGTTGTACAGCTCGGGTGCGACTTCTTCGAAACCGGCGTGAACAGCGGGTACCAATCGAAACTGAAATCGGTCAGACGCGAAACCGCTGCCATTTTCATCTGCTCGATTGTCCCAACGGGTTTCAGCGCGAACGTCACGAACGCATAGGCCAAAGCCGCTCGGTCACTGTGGCGGATTACGGTTATCGGACAGGTACGATTGGGCGACGCACACAGGAGTTGACCGGTGTCCGAAAAGATTACACACGATTCCTCTGGTCGGCTGTCTAGCCCCTGTCCTTTCAGTCTGTTAGGTTCTTCGAGAGTGGTACGTGGTTTGCTCTTTGTCTCAAATAGAGTTCGCCCTCAATCTATGCATTGAGGTGCGAAAATGCGGAGAGATTATGCCGGTCTCGCATCCATCCTCCTGCGGCTAGCGATGGTGCCGGCCGCCCATTCAAGGCCCACCGCTGCGCGATCCGCAAGGGTGAAATCCCCAGACACTCGGGAGGCCGAGCATTCAAGAGGCATGTCCTACCTACGGCCCATGTTTACAAATTAGCTTCTGAATGTTGTTTCTCGTGCTGGTCACTTCAACGAAGCACTACTGGGTCATTTCTGCTGAGCGCCGTCGTCGGCCCTGTTCAGATCCAAAGAATTCACATAAACCAGCTTCAGTGAGCGCGTAATCGCCAGTTGACAGGTTCCAGTGCTATCTCGACCCTTGTGCCTCAGTTTGAATCGCGAATCTGCTTGCCTTGCGTCTTCTCGGCACAGCGGACGGGCGTAGAATCGACTTGCTGCGGCAAGGACCCAGAGGCGCCACCCTGATCGATGTCTGCTTTTGTGTGTGGACGATTCTCGACCGGGAATCGCGCCAGCACTACAGTACCTTCGCCGCTCGACCGTACCTCGAATGTGCCGCCGAGCTGCCGAACCCTCTCGCGCATTCCCCGAATTCCTACTCCGGCGTTGACCGGGGACTGTTTCTCCGGCGATATCCCCTTGCCGTGATCTTGGATCTCTACACTCACGTAGTCTTCATGGGGTGAAATCCGGATGCTTGCTACCGAGCTTTCCGAATGACGATGAATGTTGGTGAGAGATTCCTGTACGATCCGGAAAATCGCTGTCTCTGTATCCAGCGAAAGCCGCCCGAAGTCCCGGGCAATTTCGAACTCCACTTTGATCTTGCTGCGCTCCGAAAAACCCTCGACGTAACTTCGCAGGGCGGGCACTAGGCCCACCTCGTCCAAAAGAGGAGGATGAAGGAGATGAGAAATCGTCCGCACCTCTCTCGACAGGTCCTTCACTAAGTCCGCACTTTGTTTAACAAGGGACACAGCATCGGAACCTATTTTGTTCGCTTCACGCTCGAGGGGCTCCATGTTCATCGCCAAGGCTGCGACAAGCTGCCCCGCGCTATCGTGCAACTCACGTGCAATCCGTCGTCTTTCCTCGTCTTGCGCATGCAATAAACGGCCGGATAGATCGCGCAAATTCTCTTCGGCCTGTCTGCGTTCGGTGACGTCGCGAACTATTTTTGTAAAGCCCCGAAGATGCCCGGTTTTATCCCACAAAGAAGTGATGACCACATCGGCCCAAAATCGAGAGCCGTCCTTGCGCACGCGCCATCCTTCGTCTTCCACTCTTCCGTTTTGGATGGCACAGTTGAGCTGCTCTTTGGGCTTGTCGGTCCGAATCTCTTCGTCCGGATAGAAACAGGAAAAATACTGCCCGACGATCTCTTCCGCGCGGTAGCCTTTGATTCGCTCGGCGCCCGCGTTCCAAGTGGCAACCTGTCCGTAGGGAGTCAGCATGATGATCGCGTAGTCCTTCACCCCTTCGATTAACGATTGATATCGCCTTTCGCTCGCATCCAGTTCCGACTGTTGCGCGGAGAACCTGCGGTCCACGGTTGCCGTAAGCACGGCCACTCCGAGAATGAGCAACGTCACCGCGCTCACGCCTGCGAAACCGAGCGTCGAGGTGCTCACGGCATGAGATGTATCAGGCATCACAGCCGAAGGGATGAACCGAGCCGCAGCCATTCCCGTATAGTGCATCACCGGGATCGCAGCGCCCATCACGACCGCGCAAGCGACTTTCCATTTTGCGGAATAGTTGGCCTCTTCGCGAAACCGAAATGTCAGCCAAATCGCAGCCAAGGAGATGCCAATCGCGAACACGACCGACAAAGTGAGCTGCAAAGGATCGTACGAACACACGGCACTCAGCCGCATCGCCGCCATGCCCGTGTAGTGCATTGTCGCGATGCCCGCACCCATGATCGCGCTGCCGGCCAATACCCGAGGCCATCCCATGTTCTTGCGACTCACAACGAACAGGGCCACGGCGGCGGCGAAGATCGCGGCTACTAATGACCACAATACGGTAGGCCAGTCGTAAAGCACCGGCACCGGCAAGCTGAACGCCAGCATTCCGATGTAGTGCATTGACCAAATGCCAACGCCCATCGCTGCTGCCCCGCCCGCAAGCCAAGCGAGTCGTGCTCGCCCGCTGGCGGCTGTGATCCGAGCCGCGAGATCAAGCGCCGCGTACGAGGCACCGATGGCAATGAGTACCGACAGAACTACCAGGCGATAATCGTAGGAACCGATCATCGAATTGCTGGTCAGCGACAAGGGGGGCAGTTCTTCGCCGACTCTGCCTTTCCGTTGGGATAAAACCGTAGGCAATCAGGATGTCACAACCAGCCCGATTAGCCTATTTGAAAGGCACCACTCCGTGTCTTGTAGATCACCGCCGCTCTCTTGCGTTGGCGCAAGCCGACGACAATTTCTACTTTACCTCGTGAAATTGTTTGGGCGTTCCGTATGGAACTTCATGCCTTCTTTTTAAATAGCGAACCTTCAATCGGCTAATCATCGGTCCTTCCGGAAATCCGGTAATGAATTGTGTATATTGCTGCGTTGAATGCGCAAGGAGGTTGCGGTGCCGGATGAACAAATCGATCCCCGAGTGGATATGTATATCGAGATGGCGGCGCCATTTGCTTAGCCGGTGCTGACTAGGCTTGTCCGATGGCGACGGAGTCCGTGAAGTGGGAAATGCCGTTTTTTCTTCAGCAGGGCATCGTTCTGTGCCACATGGCGTAGTTCAAACAGCACTAAACGCCGCACCAAATCGCGCGAGAAAGTATACTTCTCGCCATGCAACCCGACCAAGAGGTTCTAAACCGGTGGAGCGGTTCCGCTCCGTTCTGGGAGAAGCACCGAGAAATCATCCGGCAGATGTTTGCGCCGATTACACAAGCTCTTGTCGAGGATGGGCAGATTGGCAGTCAGCAAGCGGTCCTGGATATTGCCACGGGTCCGGGAGAGCCAGCCTTGAGCTTGGCTGCAGTGGTTGGACCCGAAGGCAAGATTTTTGGGATTGATCCGATTCCAGAGATGGTGGCAGGGGCGCGGCGAGCAGCGGAGCGACTCGGGTTACAAAACACGCAATTTGAGGTTGCCGGGGCAGACCAGTTGCCGTTTCCAGACGATATGTTCGACGCGGTGATCAGCCGATTCGGAGTGATGTTCTTTCCTTCTCCGGTCGAGGGGGTCCGCGAGATGTTGCGAGTGCTGAAGCCCGGCAGAAAAATAGCTTTGGCGGTCTGGCATTCCGTGGAAAGCAATCCGTTTTTCAATTCGATGTCGCGGGTGATCGACCAGTATTTCGATTCGGCACCGCTGGCGCCGGACGCTCCGGACGCGTTCCGATTTGCGAGTCGCGGCAAGTTACTAGAGGTAGTTCGCGAAGCCGGCATAGCAGCACCGACGGAGAGGCTAGTGCAGTGCAAGATCGAAGCAGCGATTTCGGTCGAGGATTTTTGGACGCTGCGCATTGAAATGTCTGAAAAGCTGCGGGAAAAGATCGGCTCGCTTTCGGGCGAACGGTTGGCGGAAGTAAGGCGTCACGCGATTGAATCGCTCAGTGAGTATTCGAGAGACGGTGGGATGAGTTTTCCGGCTGAAGTGCTCATTGTGAGCGGAGCGAAGGGCCGTCCAAGATAGCTCAAGGGCAAATGCTCCGGCCACGCTACCAAGCAGGGCGATAGCTGTCCGTTCAGGAAGTCGCTGCGTCGAAATAACTATAAGTTTCGACTTGACCCTGGAATTCGTTCCAGCGTTTAGACTCTTCTCGCGGAGGGATACGCCATGCATTCGGGACAATTGGCTCATCTCACCGGCGTAAGCACCGACACGCTGCGCCACTACGAGCGTCTCGGACTTTTGCCTCTGCCGTAGCGTACAGCAGGGAGATTACCGTGAGTATGCTCCGACATCTCAGCAGAGAGTGGAGGTGATTCAACGGGCATTGGCGATTGGTTTTTTCCCTCTCTGAGTTGAAGACCATTTTGGCAGTGCGCGACAGAGGCGGTGCGCCTTGCCATCACGCGCGCGAGTTGTTGAATTCGAAGATCGCCCATGTAAACCGGCAGATCGAGAATCTCACTTTGCTGCGCACAGAATTGCATCGGCTGTCAAAAGACTGGGACGGTCAAGACGTGGGGATCGAGGCACGGCGAGCAAACTGACGCTACATTGTGCAGTTGAGCCCGTTCCGCTCCTCGACTATATTACAGTAAAGTTATAATACTAAATTATAATGGCGGAGAGGGGGGGATTCGAACCCCCGTTAGGGTGTTTAGTCCCTAAAACGGTTTAGCAAATTCCCGATTCCACACGCTGTTGTTCGGAATCAATAGGTTACGTTCGGACACGATGCCCCATTTTTGTGCAAAGAGCCACTGTTTGGGAGCATTTGTGCAACCATTGTGCAACCAGAATTTCAACGGTTTACGACACCGTTACCGCTTCCATCCCAGATTGACATTCACTTCGGCTGTCTACTTAGCCGCGGCCCGCGTTATCCAAGCGTAAGCAGTTCGAATGAAGCTGGTGCGAAAGCCTTCATTGACACCTCAAAGCTGTCGTCCTTAACTGGAATCGCGGAACCGCGAGGACGACCTCGAAAATCAACCTGTCGCGCGACCTTGGCGCCAGTCCCGGATGGTAGCTTCACCACAAACTTCCCAGATTTACCGGCGACCTCCCATATCCGAAGAAGTGTGCTCTTCAAAGCCGGAGATGATCCAAAGGCTGTTACGAGCACTCCGGGACGCGAAACGCTCACGCCTCTTCGAACCGCGGGCAACTTGCCACCTGGTCCTGTGCCCGCTGCGGCAAGCAAAGGCACCCTGCTTTCCAAAGCCGGAACAGACAGATCGTTCCCAAGCCAAACGCGAACGCGTGAGCTCCATGTTCCGGAATACCAATAACGGTAATTGGTGTTCCATTGATTGTTGTACAGGTTCAGGAAAACCGTGGGCTTCTTTGGCACAAAATCCAACGAAAACTTCCATATGCCTGGCGTATCCAGACTGATGAGCGGATGGTCGAGTGGGCAAAGCGAGATGCTGGCGCCGTCCGCACCGGTAATGGTTATACCGAGACCCACGGCGTAAAGGTGTCGGTTGGCGCCAGTTAAGATGTCGCGGGCTGGGTCCATGATCCCTAAATTGCGCCACACTGAAAATTGTGGAGCGTTGAGCTTGAAGGGCAGACAAAGCCAATCGGCCTCCGGCCAGTTGTCTTTGGCTTTGTCGATGATGGTCAATTCGAGATCGAGGAATGGCTGCCCGCGACGGAGGCTCACACGCACAGACGTAGCAGGCAGATGGTTAGCCGGATCGCCCGGCATATCGAGTATTCCAGTTGCAACATCGCGATTCTTGATCGACCGTACAGACCCATTGTGTCCTGATGCTGCGCGATAGCGAACATTGGGCGGGAGGCCCGGTTTCCTCATCCCTTCGTGCAGTGTTGAGCCCCACCGTCCCTGCTGGTAATCGCGACAGTAACCATCCGTTTGGGCAAGCTCAAACCGCTCGTTCAAGTATTGACCTAGGCCGAAGTCACCGGAATCATCGACCCACTGCCGTCCTGTGCGCTTGTCTCGAAGCGATGCGATGCATCCGCGTGCTGGATCAAGCTTCACCTCTAAGAACTCATTCTCCAGAGTATCGTCGTTGGATGTTGTCGATTCGCTTGTGGGGGGAACAGGAAATGTCTTATAGCCGCAGGCCGGAACTTCGTCGGCGAAGAACGGACTGCCGTCAATCTCAACGACGCCAGAACGAGGCCACGGGAGAGGGTTGTACACAACGACGCGCGGGCCGTTCCAATCTACTGCCTGTGCGAGTGCGCCTAGGTCCTTTCCGACCAATGATGCCGTGATCTGAGAGGCATTGCGGATATAGTCGGTCTTGTCCTCCCATGAATCCTCAAGATCCTTGTAGCTCGATTCCGGTAGCTTGTGGAAGTCTGCTCCATAGACATTGACAGCGGCTGCTCTGCCCCATGTATGTTCCGAGTAGAGGAGGCTTTGTTCGTAGGCTCCGGCCAATTCCTTCATCGAATCTGTAACCGGGAGCCCCCAACCGCGCAGTTGCGTGTTGAGTACCTCGACCGCAGACATCAATGGGCGGCAGTTGCGCGCTAGACGCATGCCGCCGGGGTCGCACATGCAGCCATGTATCCACGTGTCCGGAGTCTCTCCCTTTACAACTGGCAAGCGTGGTTTCTCCGCAAGTATTGCGTCCGCGAACTCCTCCATCGTGCCCATTCGGACATCGACACCCGGAAGCTTCTCTGCAGCTTCGGCGAAGATGGATTTGACACCATCTGCTCCCGGCGGACCGGAATTGTCCCCGGTCACGATAATCGCAACCCAGGTCTTGTATGGCCAGTTTGGCGGAGGCAGAAGATTGTGACCGATGTAGGGATCGTCTTTGCCTCCCCACGGCCAGAACGCAGTCGAAGTCCCGTAGATGGTCGAATACATCGTGAGTACTCGCGAGCCATCCGGTCCCTCCCACCAGAAGAGCGGCGGCATGTTCTGCACGTAGCCGGACGGCCAGTTGCACCCGATATGCATGAACTTGACCCCGCCGTGAGAGAGACCAGTAGCTAGAGACGGAGATTGCGAAGGAACATCCGTAGTCTTTGCGCCCGCTGCCAATGGTAGGCCGTATTGCCGGGAAACGGCATCGGCAAACATATAACCTCGCGCGAATTCCTCCGGTTCCACCAATTCAGCTTCAATGCTGAACGGCATTGCATGCGTCACAAACTGACGCGACTTCATTGCCGCATCGAGCTTCTGCCGCCGCTCCGCGGTTTGTCCGTCCCAGTCCTCAAGGACCTTTTGCATCACCCATCCGGGGGACGTCCAGACGAAGCGTTGTTGTGGCGGCAGTTCCTTGGCCTGCTCCATCACCTCGAGCGCCCGATCGATCATGGTCGTTCGGTAGTAGGCCAGCAGATCCTTGACTCGATGGCTGTAACCGAGATCGAAATGAGTCTTGCAGACGACAATAATCTGCCTGACGCCGGTGGAGGCAGGGGCTATGGTCGCGTCTTGACGCGTCATTGATCCCGCGGCAAGGCTAAGCGCGGGCGCTCCGGCAAGTAAGCGCAAGACATCGCGGCGAGTGTGCTTCCGAAGCGATTGACTCTCCCCGTTCTTGTCAGTCATCCGTAATTTCCAATTGATTGGGTTTGGACAGTGTTCCGGCCATTTCCCGAACGGCACCACTCTCGGTATGCCTTCGGCGTGGTCAAATTTTCCCACCCTCGCAAAGCTCTTCAGACGATGCCATCTTCACGGTCGCAGTGTTCCAAATCTCACGATTGAGACGAGCCAGTGGGGCCGTGCTGCTGCCCCGGTACGCGTCCGCTTTTTTTCGCGTCGTCTTGGGAACCTTTCCTTGTTCTTGCTGAATACCTTATGGGACGTACAGCCTGAATCGCGAGCCTGCTTGGGATATCCGTAGTGGCGCTTCCGGTCCATACGTCAGATAGCGAGGTTTGAACGTGAGTAACAATAAGCAACGAACCCATACTTGAGCGTATGTCCCGAATTTCACGGTACGACAAATATCCGGTAGTCCGAGTTGCTCATTCATCTGAATCCTGCCGCATCGGATGGCGGGCGATTGGGGCGGAGCTAGCCGCCGCAGTTCGTCCCGGGAAATTTGTCCTGTGCGTCGAATGCTATCCCGGAGCACTGGAAGGGGAGATTGAGCAAGCGTTGACGCGGGCTTTGAGTCCTTCCCTCGTGGTGTTGGCCAAAGACAGCTATTTGTGCGAGCAAAAACTATTGGAGTTGACGGCACGCGATCTCGGCGACGATCCCGTCTTTGGCTTCATGAACAACTACGTGCTCGACGAGTTTTTCGCAACCGATCGGATCCGTGCAGCGCAGTTGAGTGTGCAAAGCGCCCAAGGACTAATCCTCGTAATCGGAACCGGCGCTAGCCTGATTGCTCAGACCTGGGATGCGCTCGTTTATTGCGACATGGCGCGCTGGGAGCTGCAACAGAGGCAGCGTTCGGGAGAAATACCAATCTCGGCCTCACAAATTTCCACGATCGTCCGTCCTTGAAATACAAGCGTGCTTTCTTTGTCGATTGGCGCGCGGCCGACCGCCACAAGAAAACGCTACTAGATCGGATCGACTATCTTCTCGACACCAACGACCGCAATCAGCCCAAGTTGATTCCCGGCTCCGAGTTTCGTCGCGCACTCGACATTGCCGCGTCGCGACCGTTTCGGCTTGTGCCTTTCTTTGATCCGGGACCTTGGGGCGGCCAATGGATGAAGGAGGTATGCGACCTCCCACAAGACGTATCAAACTTCGCTTGGTGTTTCGACTGCGTGCCGGAAGAGAACAGTCTCTTGCTCGGCTTCGGCGAAACTAACGTCGAGATACCCTCGATTGACTTGATTTTTCAACATTCGCGGCGACTTCTCGGCGACGCCGTGCATGCGCGCTTTGGCACCGAGTTTCCCATCCGCTTCGACTTTCTCGACACCATGGATGGCGGCAATCTTTCATTCCAGGTCCATCCGCTCACTGAGTACATACAACAGCACTTCGGCATGCACTATACGCAGGACGAGAGCTATTACCTGCTCGACGTAGGCGATGATGGCTGCGTTTATCTCGGATTGAAGGAAGCCATCGATCGCGACCGCATGATCGCGGAGCTCCGTGCCGCACAGGAAGGCGGCGCTCAGTTCAACGCCGATAAGTACGTGAACAAGTGGCCCGCGAAGAAGCACGATCACTTTCTCATTCCCGCGGGCACCCCGCACTGCTCAGGCAAGAACTGTCTCGTGTTGGAGATCAGCGCCACACCTTACATTTTCACTTTCAAGATGTGGGATTGGGGACGCTTGGGTCTCGATGGCCAACCTCGCCCGATTCACCTTGATCACGGCATGCGCAATATTCAATGGGACCGCACAACCTCATGGGTGAAAGGCAACCTCGTGAATCGCATTGAACCAGTTGGTTCTGGCAAAGGCTGGTTGGAAGAACGAACCGGACTGCATCACCGCGAGTTTATTGAAACGCGACGGCACTGGTTCGACGCCCAGGTTCCGCATGCGACAGATGGCGGCGTACAGGTCCTGAACCTCTGCGAGGGCGAAGAGGTGATCGTCGAGAGCCCCGAAGATGCATTTCCTCCGCTGGTGGTTCACTACGCGGAGACATTCATCGTTCCTGCGGCAATCGGATCCTATCGCATTCGCCCCCACGGACCTTCAGCAGGCAAGAGGTGCGGCACGATCAAAGCGTTTGTCCGCACTCATCCGTAACACATGAATTCGCTAGCGTATCGCGGGCAGATGGAGGAAACGTGACAAGGAAGAGCTTTTGAGTATGGAGAGTGCGAGTGCTGGCTTCCTCCTCCTTGTAGTGGCAGGTGTCATGAACGCCTCCTTCGCGTTACCAATGAAATTCACCAAGCGTTGGGCGTGGGAGAACACGTGGGCAGTTTGGACCGCGTTGGCACTCGTGCTGATGCCACTGATCGCCACCGTGATCACCGTTCCGCAGCTGCCACGCGTGTATGCGCAAGCGGGCCCACGTTCGGTCGTGCTCGTAGCAGCTTGCGGAATGGCCTGGGGAATCGCGCAAGTCCTCTTTGGACTAGCCGTCGATTCCCTCGGCATCGCACTTGCATTCGCCATCGTCCTCGGGCTCTCGGCAGCCATGGGTGGTCTCATTCCATTCCTCCGGCTGCACGCGGACAAGGTGCTGACGCCTGCGGATCTCGGCCTCATCGGAGGCGTTTTATTGGTCATGTTTGGAGTCGGCATCTGTGCTCGCGCGGGCATGCTTCGCGAACAAACGGCTAAGCAAGGGCAAATGAATCGTTCTCCCACCAACGGAATTTTGATGGCGGTTATGTCCGGCGTCGGTGCCGCGTCGATGAATTTTGGAGTGGCCTTTGGAAGTCCGGTGGTCGAGGCCGCGGCTGCACACGGTGCCAATCCAGCGTGGATGATAAACGCAGTCTGGTTGCCGCTCATGACTGCCGGGGCTGTTCCGAATTTGCTTTATTGCGCATATCTCATGCGCTCGAAGCGAACATCGGCCAACTTTCGCGCGAACGGAACGGCGTATTACTGGTTTTCGCAACTGTCATGGCGATTTTCTGGTTTGTCAGCACGCTGATGTACGGCGTCGCCAGCTCAAAACTCGGCGCGCTCGGCCCGGTCTACGGTTGGCCATTCTTCATGTCGCTGATTGTGATCGTTTCTAGCGTGATCGGAATTTTGGCCGGCGAATGGAAGGACGCAATGAAGTCTGCCCTGGGTTTGCAGTTGGCGGGAGTAGGCGTGCTGATAACGGCGGTGATCGTGCTGTCGTACACCGGACGTCACCTGTAAGGAGTATTGATGAAGGCGGTCTCCGTAGATCTCGGCGGTACACACGCTACCATTGCTCTCGTTGAAGACCGGAACATACTTGCGACCGAGGTGATCGGGCTGGAACGAGTCGATGGACTCGCCGCCGTGCTTCCGCTTCTTGCCGAAGGCACATACCGGGTGATGTCGCAGGCTGCACTGGACCGCTCACAGGTTAGCGCATTTGTGCTGTGTTTCTGCGGCCTTGCAGATCCAGCGACGGGACGCGTCGTGTCGACCAATCAAAAGTACGATGATGCCACGCGCATCGATCTTCCCGCCTGGTGCCAGCGCGAGATAGGCCTCCCCTTCATGATCGAGAACGATGCACGTATGGCCTTGCTGGGCGAATGCTACGCAGGCGCAGCCCAGGGCGAGACGGATGTCGTAATGCTGACGCTAGGTACGGGCATTGGCGGTGCCGTGTTGATGAATGGCAAGGTTCTGCGCGGCAAGCACATCCTTGGCGGCAACCTCTGCGGACACATTCCCGTCGACTTTAACGGCCGCCGCTGCACCTGTGGAGCCATCGGCTGCGCGGAATCAGAAGCGTCGGGTTGGTCACTACCGCTCGTCGCGAAGGCCTGGCCGGAATTTTCTAAGAGCGCGCTCTCACGCGAACCCGCCGTGAGCTTCCGTTTCCTGTTCGAACATGCGACCAACGGAGACAACGTCGCACGCGCCATCCAGGAGCGCTGTCTTCGCATTTGGGCGTCGCTCACGACTGGACTAATTCATTCCTTTGATCCGGATGTTGTTGTTTTCGGCGGAGGGGTGCTGGCGAGCGCCGACGTGATCGTCCCTTATATTCAGAAATACGTGATCGAGCACGCTTGGACACCTTGGGGCAAGGTGAGGATCAAGCCCGCGCAACTGGGCAGTCGCGCCGCGCTTCTCGGAGCTATACCGTTGCTGACGGGAGGAACAGTTGGTGCGCTAGGCGGCTGATGACACTGCCCTAGAATTCAAGGATGCTTGCGAGCATCTTCACGCTGCGTCTTTGCTTGATCTATTGCCATATATAGCGCCTTAGCGGCCATTTGATTATCTGGATCAAGGCGTAAGACTTCATGCAGCTCCGCCGTAGCATCCTCCCAGCGCCCAAGCCGACATAGGGCAAGGCCGTAGTTCAGTTGAAAGCCTGTACCGGTGGGATCCAAATCGAGTGCTGCGCGATACTTTGCCAAAGCAGCCCGTAGGTCTCCCGACTTCTCCAATGCTATACCTTCGTCATTCAAGCGAGATGCAGCTAACGCGACGGTGGAAGCATGATCACTTCTTGCGCGCAGCTCAGCCAATTGCTTCTCGATAGGCTTCGCCTCTTCGAGTCTTCCCGCCTTACGCAGCGCGCGATCCAAACTATAGAGTGAGGCCACATCGGAAGGATCGCCAAGTAACGCGACTTTCAAATGATCGAGCGCTTTGAGGGTTTCTCCATCTTGGAGATATAACTGGCCAAGTCGGTACTGGGCAGTCGAGTCGTGAGGGTTCAGTGCGACCGCTTTCTCGAGTGCTTGCACGGCACCGTCACTGTCAAGCGCGAGACGCCGCATTCCACCGAGATCGGACCAAGCTTCTGCGTACTCTGGACGTAACTGAATACTCTTTTCAAGCTCGTCGATCGACTTGTCTATTTGGTTTTGCGCTCCCCAGATTTTCGCTCTTAGGTAATGGATCTGAGCTGCAGCGGGCGCGTCGACTTGGAGTTTGATTGCGCTATCAAGATGGCCACCCGCTGCAGAGAGTTCCCCCGCTTGCGCGAGAATCAATGACAGGTTGATGTGGGCTCCAGCAAGTGCAGGGTCCAGCTCAAGCGCTTTCTCGAACTCCTGGCGGGCCGCCTTCACTTCGACGAAGCGGCTTAACACCATACCGTACTGATTGTGCACCCTTGCTGAATCTGGACGCAGTTGCACTGCCGCGGCCATTTCGTTAATGGATTCGCCGCGCTCCCCAATAAGGGCCAATGCCGTTCCCAACAGCGAATGAGCGCCAACATTGCTCGGATCGTCCGTGACGATTTGGCGTAACATGACCACAGCTTCCGCAGTCGCGCCCTTCGAAAGCAGGGCTTCGGCTTTTTCCAGCGGAGTTTGCTGTGCCCGAAGACTCTCTGCCGAGACGAACGCGGCGAGTAACGCGATTGCCGCAAAACTAGGTTTGAAGCGCGCTCGTCTCATCGATATCCCGATCCGGCTGAATCCATTCAGGCGATTTCAGCTTCGACTCATGAAATACCCCATTTGAATATATACCGATGAAATCGGCATTCTGTCCCACTTCGAAAGATTAATATTTTCGTTGCAATGCGGCGCTCCTCCTGCTCTAGTAACTCCCAAGTTTCGCTCTCCTATGTTCCTCATACAACCAGCCTCCGACGACGGCTGCGGACACGTTCCGTATAGCGAACTGATGGAGCTCGGCGACGAGCGTCTCATGCAGGAACTGCAAGCGGGAAACACCGACGCATTTGCGATCGTCTTCAAGCGGTATCATCGGTTGGTTCATGCCACGGCACTGCACATTTTACGAGACGCGCATGAAGCCGAGGACCTTACGCAGTCAGTTTTCTTGGAGACCTACCGCCGGGCGGCACAATTTGACGCCCGCCGAGGCACTCTTAAAGTGTGGCTTCTGCAGTACGCCTATAGCCGCAGTATCAACCGGAGGAATTACCTGCTGGTGCGGCACTTCTACAACCAAACAGAAGTAGATGCTGTTGACGAAGATGCGAGCCTTTGGTCTCCGTCGCGTCTTCAGTTTCAAGAGTCGAGTTGCCTTGCCAATGAAGCGCTCGACGCCCTGCCAGATGCACAGAGAAAGACCATCGAAATGTTCTTCTTTGAGGGCTTGAGCTTTAAAGAAATAGCGAACCGAAGAAATGAGAGCTTGTCGAGTGTGCGCCACCACTACTATCGAGGTTTAGAGCGGCTTCGTTCGTACCTCGACAAGCGCCCGCAAACTGACCAGCATGCGAACCAGTTGTCGCTACAAAGAGGTACGGCGTCGTGAAACACGAGCACTTTGAAGAGCTCTGTGCGGCCGCAAGTATTGGGCAAGCGACGGCCGAAGAGCTCGCTCAACTAGAGCAACACACTTCAGAATGCAATGCCTGTCGCCAGGCGTATTTCGACTATCTGAATGTTGCGTCGCAGGAGTTTGCAGCACCGAAGCTGGCACCGTCGCTCTCTGCCAGGGAACTCGAAGAATCGCTGAACTCGGAGCTATTCACTCGCCGCTTCTTTGATCGTGCTAAACAAGAAGGGATTGTATTTTCGAGCGAAGTCGACAAGAATACCAAGGTTGCTCCGCCCGTTCTCGCACTCCCCTCCAGGAGACTTTCTCAGCCAACTTGGGCACTAGTAGTTGCGGCTGGACTGATTTTGGCTGTGATCGGTTCCGCCAGCTACTTCCGTTGGAGCCGTCGTGCGGAGAATAAGCAGGTTACATCGGCGAACGTGCCGAACAGAGCCGAGAGTGGACCAACTAAAACGACGGCGCTCGGCGCACGCATCGAAGAGCTGACGGCTACTAATTCAGACCTCAAGCTTCAGATCGCGCACCTAAACTCTGAGTTGCATAAAAAGGATGACGAACTAGCTCGGGTCGAAACAAATTTAAGAGCCGCATCCCAGGATCGCCGAAACATCGTATCCGATCGGGATGCCGTGCAAGCAAAGCTCGACTCGGCCCTGCGGGAACTGAACAAGACAGAAGCTCTCATAGCGACTGCACAACAGGAAGCAAGCACGCAGAGGGCTTATGCAAGCGATATCGAGGCAAAATCCGTAGCTGACCAGGTGAAACTTCGGGATCTAGAGGATGCTTTGAGCGAAAAGTCATCCCTGCTGGATCAGGACCGCCAACTTCTGCGCGCAAGTCATCACGTGACAGATTTGATGGGTGCCCGAAATCTTCACATCGTGGACGTCGTGGATACTGACCCGGGAGGTAAGAGTCGGCCGGCGTTCGGTCGGATCTTTTTTACGGAGGACAAGTCGCTCATCTTTTATGCATATGATTTGAATGAGCAGAAGATGCAGAAGGTTAACTACCAATACCAAGTTTGGGCGAAAAAAGAAGGCCCGAACCAACGGCCGCTGAGGTTGGGGATTTTTTATTCCGACGATAAGACCCAAAGGCGTTGGATGTTCAGGTGCGACGACCCGAAGATTCTCCGAGAAATCGACTCCGTTTTTGTCACCTTCGAACGATCTGACAGCGACCCGTCGCACCCAGAAGGTCCGAGTCTGATGTATGCCTACTTGCGCGGTCAGCCGAACCACCCTTAGTTTCTCCGCAACAAGACGTTATTCATCTCCCCTCATTTCCCGCAGTCTTCGACTTTCTTTTATTCGTGGCCACGACTGGGATCAGAAAAAAATAGTTGGGGATTGGGGCAGATCGGGCACTTGGCCGGAATACTGGGAAAGAGGGGTGGCCATGAAGAAAAAGACGCGCCGACTTGTTCCGGGATTCTTTGCCTGCTTGTCCTTGGCAATGGGTTGCCTGCTCGGTCCGTTAGCGCAATACGTGTCCGCACAGACCGAGAAAGCTTCTATATCCGGGCGCATTACCGATCAAAGCAACGCGATGGTGCCGGACGCCGAAGTTGAAATTAGAAATACAGACACCGGCATTGTGGCGTCGACTAAGACGAACGATCAAGGGGTTTACGCATTTCCCTCTCTCGCTCCTGGCAACTACGTCATGAGTGTGCACAAACAAGGTTTTCGCACTGTGTCCGTAACGGACATCAAGCTATACGTGCAAGACAACGTCTCGCGAAATTTTGTGATGCAGGTTGGTTCATCGGCCGAGTCCATTACTGTGGTTGCCCAGTCCGAAGCCGGGCTAGTAAACACGAATGGCTCTGAACTCGGAACCGTCATAACACAGGAAGCCATTCATGAACTGCCGCTTAACGGCAGAAATTTCACGCAATTGCTGACTCTCACCCCGGGAGCCACACCGATTAGCACCGCTCAGAGTTCGGGTGTGGGCGTAAACGATCTGGCGGTCCTGGGTGTCCCCACGGCGACTGTGTCGCAGCCATCCATTCAGGGGCAGTTCAACCGCTCGAACCTCTACATGCTGGACGGTGTCATCAATACCGAGCTCAATACAAGCACCTACGTGATTCCGCCCATCGTCGACGCGATACAAGAGTTCAAAGTGCAATCGCATGATGACCGACCCGAGTACGGCGGAGTCCTCGGAGGCGTTGTCAGCGTGGTGACCAAAGGCGGAGGAAACCAACTTCACGGGAGTGCATGGGAGTTCGTTCGCAACAACGCGTTTGACGCCCGCGACCCGTTCCGCGATGAGCTGCGCACGTCTCCTTCTCCGTTCCACCAAAATCAATTCGGTGCGCAAATCAACGGACCCGTCTACATTCCAAAACTCTACAACGGCCGTAACCGTACATTCTTCCTCTTTGGATACGAGGGCTGGCGTTTCACCCAAGCTGCGCAAAGCCGATATCGAGTTCCGACGGACGCGGAACTTTCCGGTGACTTTTCAAACTCGATTCTCGCACAGAATATCTACGATCCAGCGACAACGCAGCCAGACCCGAGCAATCCCGGCCAATTTACTCGCACCCAGTTCGTTGCGTCATCCGATCCGAGTTCTCCAAATTTCAATTCCGCTTGTACGAACCCAGCCGGCTGTCCCAATATGATTCCCTCGGCGCGCCTCGATACGACAATGGTCAATTTCATCAAGGCGTACTATGCGCAACCCAATCTCACCGGAGACCCCGTATTCAACGCGATCGTGACGCGTCCTCAAGTAAGCAATTCCGATCACTACATGGTCCGTATCGATGAGCAGCTCGGCGGGAGAGACACCTTGTTCTTTCGCTACGATCGGTTGAACGTTACAACCCTAAACCCAACTAGCATTACGGCGGATTCTGGCGGCTCTGTGCCGGCGACGAATATCGGTGCGGGTTGGAACCATCTTTTCAGCCCATCACTGATGTTGGATACGCGCTTCGGCCGCACACATCGTCCGTTTGCGCGCTTTCAAACTGACGCGGCCGGGATCGGCCCATTGCAGCAGTTGGGTTTCACAAGCTCTGGAGGTTCAACCATAAGCCTTGCCTCCCCGTGGGGCAGTGGCGGCGTGCAAAACGCCAACACGATCGGCAGCCCGGTCATAGATTTTTCGCAAGGACTTAGTTGGGTGCGAGGAGTCCATGAATTCAAATTCGGCTATCAATTCATCAGGCAAGGCAACGACACGGACAGCCCGCCCTACGGCAACTATACATTCACGAACGACATAACCGGCAATCCGGAACAAGTCGGCACTAGTGGAAACTCGCTGGCGTCTGCTTTGCTCGGCCTTCCCGCCCAAACGAATAATACGGGCAGCGTGTCAAACAGCAACCGCGTTAATACTTGGTCCTTCTATGCTCAGGACTCCTGGAAAATCCGCAAGAATCTTACCGTCACTTACGGTCTGCGTTTCGATCATCGAGGCAAGTTCGACCCATCATCGGGAACGGTCGTCAGCGGTTTCACAGCGAATGGCGACTACTGGATCGGCCTGAGTCAATTACCGCCGCCTTGCACCCAGTCCGGGAAAGCGCCGTGTATTCCGGGCACTGGCAACCTGCAGGACATTCCAAACGCGGACAAGATCATGCTCTCACCGTATGGCAGGTCTTGGGGGCCCGCTCCCGATTGGAGCGACTGGGGGCCGCGGATCGGTATAGCGTGGCGGCCTACAGAGAAAACTGTGGTTCGAGCCGGCTACGGTCTTGTCTACGATCCGCTGATGGGGATCGAGCAGGATTGGAAAGGAATCTCGGGGTCGTGGCCCGCGACGGGTTCGGTGTTCGCGTTAACGCCCATAAACCAGATCGGACAACCTCTCACTCCGATCGAGCAGACTTTCGGACAGGTAGCGGCCGCGTTACCCGATCCCGCTCCATGGTCACAGTCAAACTGGTTCTTCGATCCAAACCGTAAAGACCCAAGATCACAGCAGTGGAATCTGGAAATCCAGCGCCAGATGACCAGCAATCTCGCACTCTCGGTCGGATACGTCGGCAGCTACAGCGACCGCTTGGACGTGACGGGTTTGTTCAACACGGCCCAGACACCGGGAACCGGAACTCCCGCCGACGTCAATCAACGACGCCCGTTTCCGTGGATCAACGGCACTCCGTTCTTTGGGACTGATCGCGGCAACGCCAACTACAACGGCCTACAGGTGAAACTCGACCATCGCTTCGCCCATGGTTTTCAATATCTGGTGTCGTACACATGGTCGAAGGCGATCGATACCGGCAGTAGCGGTTGGTTTGCGGCGGAAAATGGTCCTGGGGGCTCGTCCTCCCTGCAGAACTACTACGATCCGAACGGCAGCCGAAGCGTATCCTCCTACGACATCCCGCATTTTCTTTCGATGAGTGGAGTCTGGGAGCTCCCGTTCGGGAAGGGGAAGAAGTACTTCAGTCAGCATGGCGTGGCGAGCGCGCTCTTGGGCAACTGGCAGGCGAACGGAGTGGTCCAAATCCATTCCGGTCAGCCCTACAACCTGTCTGTCTCGGGTGACGTTGCGAATATCGGAAGCTCCGTGCCCTGGTGGAATTACGCCAGACCGAACTTGGTCGGCAATCCGAACCCGGCACATCAAACGACTCAACAATGGTTCGATCCGGCGGCGTTCGCCGTGCCTTCCTTCTCCTACGGGAACTTTGGCCGTAACGTGCTGCGAACAGCTCCTGTGACGGACACGGACTTCTCATTATTTAAAAACTTCATCCTGACTGAGACGACCACTCTGTCATTCCGCGCGGAGTTCTTTAACATCTTCAACATTCAGAACTACGGCGCACCGGATAGCCTGATCGGCGACCCTGCGGTCGGACGCATTACTTCGAACGTCATTCCGCCACGGCAAATCCAATTCGGTCTTCGCTTGGCGTTCTGAGACCGGCGCGGGTTCAGCTCGAAAACGTACGGCCCCCAAAAGGCCGTTCGGCAAATGACGATAGCCCAAATGTATCGCAGGCACTTTCTGGAGCTGGGCTTCAAAAGCTTGGCTGCGATCGGTGCCGTGCCGGCGTATGCTCAAAAAGCGTCGCCGGTATCCTCTCATTTGGCACGCCAAATTCGATTCGAAAACCGGCAAAAAACCTCGCAGGTCGGCTTCATCCTCAACAACGGCACGACTCCGGATAAACCGCTGATCGACTCGACGCTTGGTGGCGTCGCGCTCTTCGATTTCGACAACGACGGATTCCTCGATATTTTCTTCACCAACGGCGCTCGGATTCCGACCCTCGAAAAGGACGACCCTTCGTTCTACAACCGGCTTTACAGGAACAATCGAGACGGCACGTTTACGGATGTGACCGAGCGTGCTGGTCTTCGAGGAGAAGGATATTCCATGGGAGTCGCTGCGGCCGATTTCGACAATGACGGCTGGACCGACCTCTACGTGACGGGAGTAAATCGCAACATCCTCTATCACAATAACGGCGATGGCACCTTCACGGATGTGACCGAGCACGCCGCTGTGTCGGGCGTTGATGAGAACGGACGGAAACTGTGGTCGGTCGGTGCCGCGTGGTTCGACTATAACAATGACGGGCTGCTCGATTTGTTTGTCACGAATTATTTGGATTGGTCTTTTCGAACTTCAAAAGTCTGTGGAGATGAAGGGAAGAGGCTCTCTTGTTCTCCTTCACTCTATTCCGGCTTGCCGAACCTGCTTTACCGCAATAATGGCGACGGCACATTCACTGATGTCTCGGCGCTGACAGGGATAGCAGATCACATTGGCAAGGGAATGAGTGTCGCCATCGCCGACTTCGATGACGATGGTTTCCTGGATGTCTTTGTCGCGAATGATCAAGCCAGGAATTTCTTGTTCAAAAATGTCGAAGGGCGCAGGTTTACCGAGATCGGCGTCGAGGCAGGCGTCGCCTACTCTGACGATGGACTCCCATTGTCCAGCATGGGAGTGGACTTTCGCGACTTGAACGACGATGGTCGCTCCGACTTGATTGTCACGGCTTTAAGTGGAGAGACCTTTCCTCTGTATCTGAATTCCGGGCATGGGATCTTTGAATCAGCCACTTACCCTTCCGGGCTTGGCTTCCAAACGCTGAAAATGAGCGGCTGGGGAGTAGGAGCCTACGATTTCGATAATGACGGTCACAAGGATCTATTTACGGCAAATTCGCATGTCAGTGAAAACGCCGATCTTTATCGCCGCGACCACTACCGCCAGTCGAATGCCCTGTTTCGGAATTTGGAGAATGGCCGGTTCGAAAACGTCACGCCGCAAGCCGGAAGCGCATTTGAATCAGCTGCTCACCGTGGTTGCGCTTTCGGCGATTTGAACAATGACGGCAGGATCGACGTGGTTGTTTCAGCGATAGGGGAACCGGCGAAAGTTCTCCACAATGTCGGCAGTCCTGAAAATCATTGGATTTTGATTCAATTGCAAGGCACCAAGAGCAATCGCGATGGCATCGGCGCGAAAATCAAAATCACTTCGGAGTCTGGACAAGTTCAGTACAACCACGTCACTACCGCGGTCGGATACGCAAGCGCCTCGGATAAACGCGTCCATTTTGGATTGGGTGCGGCCCGTCGTATTCGCGAGATCGAGATTCGGTGGCCATCTGGACAAACACAAATTCTTAAAGATATCGCTGCCGATCACATCCTTGGGTTGAAAGAACCGTGATTTTCTGGGGAGCACCAACAACGCCAGGCAGTTTCTCGAAGCGCGTGACTTTCGGATTGGCGCTGGCCTTATTCGCTTGGGCTCATTCCGGTCTCATCGAGCCGGTCGCCTATGCGGATCAGAAAGGCAAACCCGATGCCTGCTTCGGGCTGGAAAAACAGCTTGGTTCGGCAGAGCAAGCCCTTACAAGAGGAGATGTTGACCAAGCCGAGCGTCTCTTGCTGCTTCTCGAATCGTCTCATCCAGCGTGCGGGGAGATCTTTGCAAGCCTGGCACGGTTGCGGGCATCGCAAAAAAACGTGAATGAAGCTGAGCAACTGTTTTTGCGCGCCATCGCGTTATCACCCGATGATCCACATACGTACTTCTACTTTTCCCAGTTTAGTTTTGATCAAGGAGTCTATCTACGAGCATACGACCTCGTCGATAAGGCGCTAATCCTGAAGAGCGAATATCCCGAGGCCCTCATTCTCAAAGGCCAAATGCTCGCGATGAGGGGTGAACCGCTTACAGCTCGCAAAACCCTCGAAGAAGCGTGCAGGATTGCGCCCAACAACGCAGAGGCTCATTTCCAACTGGGCATTTTGTTCGACAACAGCAAACTCAACCGCCAAGCAGTTGAGCAGTTCCGGATTTCCGTCGCCCTGCGCCCCTCAGATCCCCGCTCCTACGACTATCTGGGCCTCAATCTGGAAGCTTTGGGCGAAACCCGACAGGCTGCGTCGATCTACAAACGGGGACTGCTCGTTAACAAAGGCCCGCTTTTCGATTACTTCCTTGATTACAACTACGGCCGGTTTTTGTTGAAGCAGCGCAGGCTTCAAGAGAGTAAAGTCCACCTTGATCGCGCCGTGTCGCTGGCGCCGCAGACTCGAGCCGTTTACTACGAGCGCGGTAAGTTGAATTTGATATTGGGCGACTACCAGCAAGCACGGCGGGATGCCGAACAGGCATCAAAGCTTCAGGATCCGTCCGGCTTCGTACTCGACCTCCAGGTGTATTACCTCCTGTCGACCATTTACTCCCACTTGGGTGAACACGAGCTTGCTCGTCAGTACGCGGAACTGAGCAAGACCGCTAGGATTCCAATTCAGGATCGGGCGAGGAATTAGAATTCTCGCGCGATCAATGAGCAAGTAACGTCCGCGTCAAACTCGCAGAGCGATCACGCTGACGTTAGCGTCCGGCGGTTGCAACGGCACCTCAATCCGCAATTTTCCTTCCGACTCCTGCATCTTCAGCGGTTGCCCGCCGGCAAGCAAATAAGCTGAAAGCGCTCGTCCTTGAAGACCGTCGATCTCAAGCGGTCCACGCGGCCAGTCAAACACGTGAACGAAGATTTTGTCTTTCTTCGCCGTCGTCCGAATCGACGAAACGCCTTGCACCGGTCCATACGTGGTTCCGTAAATGGACTCGCCGTTCACTGACAACCAACTCCCAATCGCGCGAAGCCGTTCCTGAAATTCCGGCTGGATCACGCCGTCGGGCTGCGGGCCCACGTTGAGCAGAAAATTCCCGCCGCGGCTGGCCACTTCGACCAAAGAGCGAATCAGCATCTGCCCCGACTTGTATTCATGATCGTGCGAGTTGTAAGCCCAGGTGTTGTTGATGGTCATACAGGTTTCCCAGAGCTGGAAATCCTCAGGTCTGGGAATCATGTTCTTCAATTTCTGTTGGACGCTCGTGTCAACTGCATTGAAACGGACATCCTTCGTGGGAATTCCGCTAGGGATGAACTGTTCTGGCGTCTGATAATCGCCGGGAAGGCCAATCCTGTCGTTTACGAGAGTCGCCGGTTGCAGCCTGTGGATCAAGTCGAGAAAACGGATGCCACCGTACTTTTCCTGATGATGTAGACCATCGAACCAGATCAGCGCGACAGGACCATACCCGGTCAGTAACTCCGTTAGCTGCAGTTGCATGTAATCCAGATAGAGTGGCCACTCTGGACGCGCAGGCTGGCCGTCCCAGTTTTCTTTCGCCAGCTTGGATGTATCGCGAAACGCCGGATGATGCATGTCCGGCGGCGAATAGTAAAAGCCAAGCGGCATTTCCCTTTCCTTGCAGGCGTCCGCCAACTGCTTGACGATGTCCTTCCCATAAGTTGTATTTGTGATTTTGTAGTCCGTATAGGACGAATCAAACATGCAGAAGCCGTCGTGATGCTTCGTTGTAAACACCATGTATTGCTGGCCGGCCGCCCGCGCCAGATCGACAAAAGCCTGCGGATCGAACTTCGTTGGATTGAATTGCTTGGGAAGCTCCCGATATTCCGCCTCAGTGATGCCGCCTGCGGCTGGCCTCAGGATCGGCCAAGAAGCTTCCACACTGGCTACTGCGTACGGCCCCCAATGAATGAACATCCCGAATTTGGCATTCCGATACCAAGCCGTCCGCTCCTCCTCGGAACCAAGAGCCCATGCAAAGGTCGGCGCAATAGAAAGGGAAGTCGCGGCAAGGGCGACTTTTAGAAACTCCCGGCGATCCTGTGAGTAAGCGCCCATTCGCATCTTCTCCAATCTAGGAAGACCCATAAGCTCAATCGAGATGGAATACCTCTTCCATCTCTGCCCACCACTCCCCTTCTTTTCGTGTCGGCACTGGCTCTTGCATCGGCTGCATGATGGCCCACCATTCCTGCGTCTTTGCATGCGCCGCCATCTTGTCCCAGTCACCCTTCACGTCGCTTCCGTGGTATTCGAAATAACTGAAGAGGATTCCGTCTTTGAGGTAGATCGAGTAGTTCCTGATATTGCATTCGTGGATCATGCTCAAGACTTCCGGCCACACCGCCGCGTGATAGCGTTTGTAACTTTCCTCGCTGCCGGGCTTAAGCCGGATCATCATTCCAAAGCGCTGCATCATTAATCTATACACGCTGAATCCCGATCTTGGGGTCCTTTGGGATCTATTTCAAGTGCTTAAACTTGACTCAGCTCCCCAATATGCGCGACAATACCGTTGATTGTCAAGTATTTAAGCGCTTGAATCATGCCCGCTCATTCTGCATTCTCGGGAAATGGCCTTGTCAAACACGACTTGGCTGACCGTCTGCGCGCCGAAATCATGGACGGCTCGTTGCCCAGCGGGGACCGCATCGTGGAGGCAAAGTGGGCCCAGAAGTTTGGCGTGGCGCAAGGCTCCATCCGCGAAGCGATCAACATCCTCGCCCTCGAAGGGTTTATCAGCAAACAGCCTGGGCGAAGCGCACGGGTTGTTCATTTAACCGAGGTTGATGTCGCGCAGCTCTATGAGGTTCGTGGAGCTTTAGAAGGACTCGCTGCTCGTCTGGCCGCAAAGAGACGCCCCGATCTCTCCAAGCTCGAAACGGCGGTAGCGGGCATGCGGCTCGCGGCAAGCGAAGGAAATTGCGAAGCGCTGCTTCAGGACGACCTTCAATTTCACCTTCAGCTCTGCGAGCTTTCTGGCAATCCGTTCCTCGTCGAGCAGAGTCGCCGTCTATTGGTGCCGTTCTTCGCGTTCGTGCGCATGCGTGTCGCCACGAGCGGACAAACAACTTCACCCTGGGACAAGGACTTGGAGGCGCACCAGCGCATCATCGACCTTTTGCGCGAAGGGGAAGACGACGTCGCAGAGCTGTACGTGAAAAAAGCGATGGCCCGCTTTGCCAAAAACGCTTATGACAACTGGCAGAATCGTGCTTCCGATGTCGGGCTGATCACCACTGGGGATCAAGATGCCTGACGCTGTGATTCACTCCGTGTCGACCTGCGACGCGCGATTTCCGTTGCCTCCTGGCGCAGGTACAGACTCCCTGCATACAAATTCCGAATACAGCTTCGCAGTCACATGCTTGTCGGGCGAGAACGGCCTCCGCGGCACCGGCATCGCACTTACGCTCGGTAAAGGCAACAAGCTCGTCTGCGAAGCCATTGAGATGCTCGCTCACCCTCTCACTGGCACGGCTATCGAAGAACTCATGGCGGATTTTGGGCGCGTTTCCCGCAAGCTTGCGGACGATCCTTCCCTTCGCTGGCTCGGACCGCACAAGGGTGTTGTACACCTAGCCCTAGCCTCGATCACTAATGCTTGTTTCGACCTTTGGGCCAAAAGCCGCGGCAAACCGCTTTGGAAGTTGCTCCTTGATCTGGCTCCGGACGAGGTCGTTCGTCTGCTGGACTTGAGCTATCTCGACGAGGTGTTGAGCGAACGAGATGCAGTTGAACTGTTGCAGGGCCAACTGGCCAGTCGCAACACCCGCATGTCGATTCTGAACACTGGCTATCCCGGATACGACACCTCGGTCGGATGGATGGGATACGACGACCAGAAGGTGCGGGACTTGACCCGACGTGCCATGGACTCGGGTTTCAAGGCGTTCAAATTGAAAGTGGGGTCGGATGACCAAGACCGCGATCTGCGACGTGCAGCCATGCTGCGCGAATGCATCGGGGATTCCGGCGCGCTGATGTTCGACGCCAATCAGCGCTGGAGTTTGCCGGTCGCGGTCCGCATGTCGCGCGAGCTCGCCCTTTACAAGCCTACCTGGATCGAGGAGCCCACGCACCCCGACGACATCCACGGACACGCTCTACTGGCGCGCGAAATAGCTCCCATCAAAATCGCTGCGGGCGAACATATTCCAAATAGAGTCGTCTTCAAAAACTTCTTCCAGGCCTCCGCCATCCATTACGTGCAGGCTGACTGCACGCGGCTGGCAGGCGTGAGCGAATTTCTCACGGTCAGCCTCCTTGCCAAGAAATTTGGCCTTCCCGTGGTTCCACATGTGGGCGATATGGGGCAATTGCATCAGCATCTTGTCTTGTTCAATCGCATTGGACTGGGACAGGAACCCTTGTTCCTCGAGCATATCTCTCACCTTCGCGACCACTTTGTCTTTCCGGCGACGGTTGCAGATGGTTGCTACAAGACTCCCCAGCAGCCCGGCGCATCATGTGACTTGAAATTGTCTTCCGCCGGGAATCACTGATGGGACATTCTGTGTTACCGGGAGTTTCCCTCGTCCTGATCGCCGGACTTATGGCCGGCTGCTGCATGCTCCCCTTGAAATTCGTGCGTTCCTGGAAATGGGAAAACGTTTGGCTGGTGTTCAGTATTCTTTCCCTTGTCGTTATCCCCTGGTCTCTCGCCCTCACGTTTGTCGGTCGGCTCTTCGACACGTATCGAGCCCTTTCGGCTCGTCAGCTTGCCGTCCCGATGTTGCTCGGCGCCGGCTGGGGGATCGCACAAATTCTTTTCGGCATCTCCGTGAAGCGCCTCGGCCTCGGTATTGCCTATGCAATCATCGTAGGCCTTGGTGCCGTTCTCGGAACCGTGGTCCCCTTCTTCGTACAGCAACGCGGACTCGCAAAGGAACACACATTGGAGCTGATTGTTAGTGGCGTTCTCACCATGGCCATTGGCATCGCCTTGACCACGTGGGGTGGTCAAATTAACGAACGTGCCGCTGCCCGAGTTCGAAATCCTGTGCATCGCTCATATCCATTCGCTATTTTTCTTGCCGTACTCTGTGGCGTCATGGCTCCCATGCTCAATTACTCGTTCGCCTTCGGCCAAGATATCGCGAAAGCAGCGGTGGCCTTCGGCAACCAGCCCGTTCGCGCAGCGTATGCGGTCTGGCCGGTTGGATTGGCGGGTGGTTTCGTTCCTAATCTGTTCTATAGTGTCAGGCTGCTAGTTAAGAATCACACCTGGAGCTTGTTTCGCTCCACCGCGCCAGATTTCTTTCGGTCCTCGCTAATGGCCATTCTTTGGATGGGAACCTTTGCCATCTACGGAATGAGCGCCACGTTCCTCGGCCCCTTGGGAACTTCGGTGGGATGGGGACTATTGCAGATTTTCATGATCATGACGGCGATCCTCGCTGGAGTTTTCACGGGCGAGTGGCGGTACGCATCTCGTTTCGCAAAATTGTTGCTGAGCTCAGGCATCGCATGTCTAACGATTGCTACGGTGCTTCTCGCACTCAGTAATCTCTAGGAGCGTTGTGAGTCGCGACGAGGATAAAACGTTAACTGCGAGAACCCGAACATGGTAGGCGAAGACGCAACAATGTCTAATCCACCGGGCGCCGAAGCCCTTGATGCGCGGATTGCTACGGCCCTGAGAACCGTCCTCCAGCCGCGGCCCAAGTTGGTTCGTCCCATAGTCGTCATCGGTGCCGGAGGAATCGTTCGCGCCGCACACTTGCCCGCCTATGAGAAGGCTGGATTCCCTGTCATCGCCCTAATGGATCGGGACAAGGACAAAGCCGCAGCACTTGCGGCCGAACGTGGCATTTCTCATTCCCTCGGCTCCTTAGCGGAAGCCATGAGCTTCGCTCCGCGCGATGCGGTTTTCGATATCGCCGTCCCTGCTTCTGAGCTCGTCCACATCCTTCCGCATCTACCCGATGGTGCCACGGCGCTGATCCAAAAGCCCATGGGAGAAACCCTCCCGGAGGCACGCAGAATTCGTGACATCTGCCGCGCCAAGCGATTCATCGCCGCCGTAAACTTCTCTCTGCGCTACTCTCCCAGTAATCTCGCCGTCGCCGCGCTGGCCAACTGTGGGCTCCTTGGTGAAATTCACGACATCGAAGTTCAAACGACCACGTACACGCCTTGGCATCTCTGGACCTTTCTAGCCACCGCGCCGCGACTCGAAATTCTCTATCACAGCATCCACTACTTCGACCTGATTCGTTCATGGCTCGGCGATCCGCAGGGTGTCTATGCGCGCACTGAGAAGAACCCGCACACCGCAAACCTCGCAGCTACAAAAACCATCGCCATCCTGAACTACGGAAATGCCAAGCGCGTCTTCGTGGCCACCAATCACCATCACAACTTCGGCCCGGAGCATCAGCACAGCTTCGTTCAGTGGGAAGGGCTCAACGGCGCAGCGCGCATCACTATGGGCGTCAATCTTGACTATCCCACCGGAAAGCCGGATTCCGCCGAGTATGCCCCTCGTCCATCCGACGCGTCACGGTGGCGCCAACTGCCTATCACCGGCAACAACTTTCCCGACGCTTTCATGGGCACTATGGGCGCACTCCAATCCTTTGCGGAGGGCTCTGCTTCCACCCTTCCGTCGCATTTTGAAGACGCGTTCCACACTATGGCGCTCGTCGAAGCCCTGTACCGCTCAAGCGAACGTCCCGGCGAGCCCCTCTTGGAGAATGACGAGACGTCCACAGTAGACGACTAGCGAATTGTTTTCGAGTGGTTGAGAGTTGACCCCGGGATCGAGGCGTTGAAGATGACGACAAGAAGAGAGTTTTTCCGGCTGGCCGCTCAATCTGCCGCGGTTGCAATGCTGCCTGGTGGTCAGGGCGCTGCTGTGGAACAGAACGAAGCGCACCCCGCAAGTCCGCGTCGCGGACGGCCACTGCTCGATCTGCAACAGCGATTCGTGGATTTGCGTTTCGGCATGTTCCTGCATTTCAACATGGCGACGTTTCAAGACCGCGAGTGGGGTGACCCGACGTCTCCTCCTGATTTATTTGATCCCACTGCTCTCGACACGGATCAATGGGCCGCGGCGGCGCGGTCGGCCAACATGACCTGGGGCTGCCTGACGACCAGGCATCACGATGGCTTTTGCATATGGCCGACAAAAACACGAGGAGCCAGCATTGGCCGGACATCTCATTCGTCCGATGTCGTTCACGCCTACGCGAATTCGTTTCGCAAGGCTGGCTTGCGAGTGGGTCTTTACTATTCGATTTTGTCGCTGCGCGACGATATCCGCCATTTCAACGTGACTCCGGCCAAGGTAAAGCTCATCAAGGATCAGCTGACAGAGTTGCTCACGGGCTACGGGGAGATCGATATCTTGATTACCGACGGATGGGATGCGCCGTGGAGCCGCATCTCTTATGAAGAAGTGCCGTTCCAGGAGATATATCGGCATATTAAGAATCTACAGCCCAACTGCCTGCTCTGCGACCTCAACGCCAGTCAATATCCGTCGGGCGGACTCTACTATTCCGATGTGAAGGCGTTTGAACAGAATGCCGGCCAGAAGGTTCCGGAAGACAGCGACGCGCCCGCGCTTTCTTGTGTGACCCTCACGGACGGCTGGTTCTGGAAACAGCGGGACGCGAATGGACATCTGAAGGCGGTGACGACCGTGGTGCACGAGTGGCTGGAGCCGCTGAATCGCAGACACTGCAATCTGATTCTGAATGCTCCCCCAACTCGTGAAGGACGCCTGGCGCCGAACGTTGTGAGCCGGCTCGAGGAGATCGGCACGTCCTGGAAACATCCGGGCTCCACGGAAAAACTCAGCGAGCACGTTGTGATTACCACGCCGAACCTGGCGACTGGCAAACGCATTCATGCCAGCTCTTACCCGGATACCGTGGGGCCAGACGAGGCGAACGATGGTAATTTCCGATCGAGTTGGTATTTGGATGAGGGGCAAACCTCGGGCTGGTTGGAAGTGGATCTAGGAAAGCAAAAGAGTTTCAACGTTGTCTCACTCGTGGAGCCCGTCGGCAGATCGGATGACTACCGCCAGAGCCGCATTCGCAGCTATCGCTTTGACCACTGGAACGGCGAGAGATGGACCACGCTGACGGCCGGTGAGACACCCACACCTACGACAATTCGTCGCATTGCACGGGTCTCATCGCAGAAGGTGCGGCTGTTGTTGGAAAGCAGCAAGGAGACGCCTCATATTGCAGAAATTGGCGTGTATGACGAACCCGACTAAATGTGATTGCTGGAACCGCGCAGCCGGCCGATGGCAGAAGGGTTGCTTGGCTCTCAGACGGTGCATATGTCGACGCTTTACGACACCGTTCTAGAGCCTTCTGCACTTGAAGGCCAGCGGTTCCTTAGACCGTCGTCTGAACACGCCACCAATCTGTGCAACCATTGTGCAACCGCCGAAACTCCGAAGATCTGGGCCACTTCATAATCGCAATGCGTAAGACCTGAAACTACATGTGGTTAGTCGCGATTTTCCAAGGGCAGGAACTCGAAATGGCAGCCCAAGTTTTCCACAGAAAGCGGCTTAGCAAATTCCCGATTCCACACGCTGTTGTTCGGAATCAATAGGTTACGGTCGGATGAGTTGCCTCATTGTCGGGCAAACGGCCACTGTTCGGGAGCAATTGTGCAACTATTGTGCAACCAGAATTTTCAACGGTTTATCATGCCGATGTACGCCCATCACCAGCGCTAACGATGGAGCGTCTTGCGGATTCTGGCGTCCGGAAGCTAACCAGACCGGTCACTACAAGCGCGTTTGGACGTAGCCGCCCGGCGGCGGACGCTTCGCGTGAGGTAGAGGAGCGTTGGTTGCTCTATGGTTTGTGAGGTAAGTGTGGGTCACAGGAGGTTTCCCTATGACCCATTTGCGAAAAATGATGCTGG
>WNGR01000108.1_pt1 | contig 77322 bp, 96 predicted proteins | sample 5407581 | NCBI WGS metagenome assembly WNGR01 (sample SAMN13153383, study PRJNA577476) | soil metagenome | isolation source: 80 cm soil or saprolite under Garry oak tree replicate 2 | place: USA:California | collected 2016-06-15
CACGCCGAGGTGATCGTCCTGAAGGGCGAGAGCTACCGGCTGAAGGGCCGGGGGAAGGAGGTGATGGCCTCACCGGAGTCCTCGCAGGTGTAAAGGATTCGGCCGGCGCTAACCGTCAAGGTTTCGACCGGCGTTGACACTCTATCCCCTTTCGACAATCCTGCTGGCTCCTTGAGCATGGGGCTCACAGCAGCCATTCCCCTTGCCGCCCTTGCCGCATCTTGCTACCATGCGATCTCCTGAACCAGGGGTTTCCCCGCCCGTACCCTGAGGCGGTTTCGAGTATGCGTCGACTCGCGGTCTTTCCACGCGTCGCCTTGATGGCGGGGCTGCTCCTCGCCTCCGTGCTCAGTACGGCCGTCCCCGCTGCAGCCGACACCCAGGTGGGTACCCAGGACTGGCAGTACGCTTCCTCCGGGAACGCCCAGGCTACCTACGGCAAGCCCGAAAGCAAGCTGTGGTTCAACGACGGGACGTGGTGGGGGGTGTTCCTCCCCCTGGGCAAGGGCTTCCACATCTACCGGTTCGACCCCGTCACTCAGACGTGGGCGGACACAGGCCGTCTGGTGGACTCCCGCCGCTCCAGTCGCCAGGACGTGCTGTGGGACGGCATCCACCTGTACGTGGCCTCCCACGTGCTGTGCCAGAACTGCTCGAAGTCCGGGGTCCCCGCCAATCTGTATCGGTACAGCTACGACCCGGTCGGGAGGACCTACACCCTGGATGCCGGGTTCCCCGTGCAGATCAACACCTACAGCTGCGAGACGCTGGTCCTGGACAAGGACTCCACTGGCCGGCTGTGGGCCACCTGGGTCCAGGGGCCGTCGGGGAACCGCCAGGTGTACGTGGCATCCACCGACGGCACCGACACGGCCTGGGCGACCCCCTTCGTGCTGCCGCTCGCCCACACCCTCACCGCCAACGACGACATCTCCTCGCTGGTGGCGTTCGGGGGAAACATCGGAGTGCTGTGGGGCAACCAGACCACTGGAGCCTTCTACTTCGGGGTGCACCCCGACGCCAGCGCCCCGGGCACTGGGTGGACCGAGGAGACCGCCCTGTCGGGCACCAAGATGGCCGATGACCACATCAATCTGAAAGCCGACCCCTCCGGCAATGTGTACGCGGCGGTGAAGACCTCCAAGACTTCGGCTGACGCCCCCCTCATCGAGCTGCTGGTCCGCGACGCCGCATCGTCTTCATGGACGGCGTACCCGGTGAGCGACTACTCCCAGCACGAGACCCGCCCCATCGTGCTGGTGGACGCCGCCGATGGCAAGTTCGACATCTTCTTGACCGGCCCCCCCCACGGCGGGACCGGGGGCACCGACTCGGGGGGCTCCATCTACGAGAAGACCACGGCCTTCGCCAGCCCTTCGTTCGACCGCAAAGACAACGGGGTCTTGGTGATGCACGACATCACCCCCACCTATGGCGACAACCTCAACAACGTGACATCCACCAAGCAGGAGGTCTCGCCGGCCACGGGCGAGTTGGTGGAGGCCTCCAACGCCCAGACCACGTACTACTGGCACGCCTGGGAACCCACGCCGTAGCGGGGTGACTTGCTCGACTTCGGCCGATGAGGAGGGTCCCCCCTGAGGGGCTCGGCGGCATGTAGGCAGGGTCGTGTGCTATGAGTCGCATAGCCCGGAGGGCCTGCGGCGACGTGTCGATCCACCACGGGTGACGCCGGTCACTGTCGAAGTACATGACCGCCCTGATCCCAGGGCGCTTTTTGAACCACGTCATCGCCGAGGTGATCCAGTGAGCCTTCCGGTATGGCTGGGTCGGGTCCTCCAGGGTCCCGAACTCTGCCACGATGGCTGGCTTGTTGTGCTTGTTCGCCCAGCGGTAGAAGGGCAGGAAGATGTCTTTGGCCGTCCGCCACTCGGCGCCCGGCTGGGCCCCGAACCAGTTGTAGCCGTCGGCGGCCACGTAGTCGATGAAGCGCGAGCCCGGGTACCACGGCCCGGCCCCGTGAGCGAGGAAGGTGTCGGCTTCGAGGGTCCACACGAACCGGACGTTGGACGCCTTGGCCAGGCGGAACCGCTCCACCACGTGCCTCCAGGCCGCCACGTAGTCGGCGGGGGTTCCGTAGTTCGGGTCGTTCTCCGGCTCGTGGTGAAACGCCAGGAAGATCGGCCACCCGAACGCCTTCGCTGCCTTGGCCCGGCGGTCGATGATGGCGTCGGCGGCTCCATCCGCGACCTGGCGCCAGGAGAAGAACGGGTCCTCCGCCGACCAATTCAGGAACGGAATGATCCCCTGGGAACGGTCCCAGATCTGCTCTGGGCTCGGCCACGCGTCGCCGAAGTGGACATAGGAGTGATCAAGGCCGAGTTTCCGGCCGAGTTCACTTTCCAGGCTGAGGACCGCGTTGATCTCCTTGCTCCGTACGGAATGGGGGTCGGTGGCCCGCGGCTTGACGGAGGCGCCGAAGACGATGCGAGCGGTCAGGGCCCGGGGCTGGGCTGCTGCCTCCGCCAGCCTGGCCGGGACGGGTCCCGCGACCCCATGCTGTGTGGCCCCCGGGTTGAGCAGGACGGCCGTAAGGACCAGCGGGCCGGCAAATCGGGGGAGGGATGGACGGGGCATACGCGCAGCTTTCAGACGATCTGAAGATACTAGACCCTTCGCCCCACCCGGATCGCGAACGCGCTGGTCAGATCCCCATTCGGAAGGCTGGATCGGGCAAATGCCGGACGGGCCTGTCCGCTTCGATTGCCGGCCCTTCCGCGGGGCTACTCCAAGCGCGCCAAGCCCTCGTACCCCCCTTCGGTTGCCGGGTCAGGCTGGAACCGCCAATATCTCCGGTACTGACGACGGTACTGACGAGGAGGAGGCCCCCAAGACCATGAGCAAGCGGGCAGTACCGCGAGGTCGAGGTCTGTTCCGACCTCGGCGGATCTCCCCCGAGGAACTGATATCGGACCAAGGCGCCCCCATCCCGCAGGTCGACCGCCGGGAGCCAAGTGCAACCGAGAGTGACAGCCAGAGGGCCGCCGAGTTGCTCGGCGCGCGGGACAGCGAGTTGGCCACCCCGCCAGCCCACCCGGCGACTCGAGCAGAACCCAACACCGATGGGCAGACAGGGGCCAAGGCAATGATGGGAAAGCTGCGAGAGACTGCCAAAGCGGCGGCCAAAGATGAGCTGGAACCCGCTCGGAGTGGTCCACTGACTCCCCATGCGATCGGAGAGCAGGTGCAAAGGATCCTACGAGCTGCCCAGGAAACTGCCACAGAGATTGTGGGACAGGCTCACCTGGAGGCTGACCGCCGCCTGCTGGAAGCGGAGGATCGACTGGCCACGACCGAGCGGTCGGTCGAGCGTGCCCGTGAGGAAGCCCGGTCGATCGCCGACCAAAGAGCGATCGTCGACCGAGACAGGACCCTGGTGGAGGGACGGAGGGCGGAGGCCGAGCGCCGCTGGGTCGAGCTTGGCGCGACGATGGCCAGTTTGACCGCGTGGAGAGAATCCTTCATCGCCTCCTTGGAAGACTTCAACACTCAGATCGAGCTCATTCGCCTCCACATCCGAGAGATTCCAGAGCTCCTGAAATCGGCGTTCGGCCCACTGGCCGAGGCCGCTGCCTCCACGGACGAACGCATCAAGATCCTGCTTCGAGACTGGGCCGCCCCGCCTGTCCCCGACTCCTCACTGTGGGTGACGGAGCACGCAGACGGCCGGCGGGATTGGCCCGGTGAGAAGGGGATCGTCGAACATCTGGGATCGAAGGGGTTAGCAGGCGAGCCGAGTACCGGTATGCCGCTCGGCGAGGAGTAGGCTGACGGTGCTTCGTATCCTCAGATGCGGGGCCCTTTCGATCGAGCTCCGATGATCCAACGGACCCGGCGGACGGAGACGACCGCCGACACATCGAGTCTCGCTCGCACCGGGAGCCCCCGGTCCCTCCGATTGAACCGCCCTGGGTTTCCTGGAGACTTCCTACCTTGGAAATGGAGGAAGGACCATGGGAACCAAGCACCCCTCATCGAGGCGGTACCCTGAAGAGGGTGTCGCGGAAACTCATTCCGTTTGACCGCGCGGAGAGTCGACACGAAGCTCGCGGTCTCGCTATTCCGGTTCGGGCGAGGACCTCAGGTCCTCAGGTCCGGGAGTGCCGCCACAGCTTGAGAAGGTTGTGGGTGGCGCAGACGAGTTTCCATTCGGCATCGCATGCGCGCAGTCCCCGGCGGGCGAACCGCCTGACCCGGCGGACGTCCTTGATGTGGCCGAACACCGGCTCGACCGTGTGGCCCCGTTTGGAGTAGAGCCCCCGTCCCCGTTCGGTCGCCAGCTGGCCCTGCATGGCACGTCCGCCGGGACCTTTGAACACACCCCTGCCGGAGACTTCGCCGCGGCGCTGGTCTCGCTCGTTCATCACCGCGACCAGGAGCTCGGGGTCCTCCGGGGAGGCGGCCGCCAGGTTGGCCTCGCTGTAGTAGCCGGAGTCGGCCAGGGCCACACCGATGGTCTTCGATACCCCGGCAGCAGCCAGATTGGCCCGCGCCTGGTGGAGCATCGGGTGCAGCTGGTGCAGGTCGACCGGCTCCTGGGTGAGCGCCGCAGCCAGGACGATGTGGTCCTCGCTCACCACCGCCTGGGCGTTGTAGCCCTGCAGGTAGGTGTACTGCCGCTTCATCACCCGGGAGTCCGGGTCGGTCGGGTTCGCCACGAGGGAGTTCTTGGTCGGTCTCTTGAGCTTGGGCGGCCGGCCGACGAGCCGCCTGCCCGTCTCCTCCTCGATAGCCTGAAGGGGTCCAAAACCCTGATCCACACCTGGACCAGGCGTTCTCATAGGATGCGCAGGTGCTGTTCTCCGTCTTCTACCTGATCCTCCGTGGTCTGCTCCGCCTCCTGCCCTCAACGGGCGACGACCGCGACCGCGAGATTGAGATCCTCGTCCTTCGCCACCAAGTGAAGATCCTTTCGCGCAAGGCCGGTCGCCCGAAACTCCGGCGCGCGGACCGAGCCTTCTTGGCGGCTGGGTCCAGGATGCTCCCGCGTGAGCGTTGGGCCTCCTTCATCGTTAGGCCCGCGACGCTCCTCCGCTGGCACCGGGAGCTGGTCAGACACAAGTGGACCTATCGCGGCAAGCGGGTGGGGCGCCCGCCGGTGTCCCCGCAGGTGACAGACCTGATCCTTCGCCTGGCGAAAGAGAACCCCCGCTGGGGGTGCGTACGGATCCAGGGGGAGCTCCGGGGTCTCGGCATCAGGGTCGGAGCGACGACGATCCGAGCTCTGCTCCGCCGCCACGGCATCGGGCCCGCTCCGCGGCGAGACGGTCCTTCCTGGTCGGAGTTCCTGCGGGCGCAGGCCGAGGGGATCCTCGCCTGTGACTTCTTCTCGGTGGAGACCGCGTTCCTTCAGACGCTCTACGTCTTGTTCTTCATCGAGGTGGGGACCCGTCGAGTCCACGTGATGACCTCGACCCGCAACCCCGACGCCAGCTACACCACCCAGCAGGCTCGGAACGTGTATGTGGCAGGTGAGCTACCCACCGGCGTTCGCTTCCTGATCCGTGATCGAGACTCCAAGTACACACGCTCCTTCGATGCGGTCTTCGAGACCGAGGATGCCAGGGTCATCCCGACCCCCGTCCGTGCCCCGAAGGCCAACGCGTTCGCCGAGCGCTGGGTGAGGACCGTCCGTGGCGAGATCCTTGATTTCACGCTCGTGCTCGGGCGCCGACATCTTGACCGTCTCCTCGCCCGTTACGCTTCCCACTACAACTCCCATCGGCCGCATCGGAGCATCGCCCTTGCTTCCCCCGATGCTTGCGGAGCCGACCCACCGGCGCCTTCGAGCGGCAAGGTCCGTCGGCGGGAGGTCATGGCAGGCATCAACGAGTACCTGGCTGCACGGCCCGTGACACCTGGCCTCGCTCGGCCCGGATCTACTGTCACCCGTACCAGGCCGACTGGCCCGAAGGCGCCGAGGTGATCGAGGAGACCCCGGTCTCATCGTGCCGGCGGCGCGGACCGGTGATCGACCTGGTGCTCGATCGGCCCCGACTGGCCCGTTCCCAGTTCGTGTTCACCGAGAGCCGCGGACGTCCGGCGATCTTCTGGCAGACCCAGAAGGCGGCCAAGGCCGCGAACCCGGGCGTCAGGATCCCGCGGGCCCGTTCGATCCCGGAGGGCTTCACGATCCTGGTCGACACCAGGGAGCGGTACCCGTATCGGTTCGCCGGACGGGGAGTGGAGACCGAGCGGGTCGCGCTTGGGGCCGGCGACTACGCCGTGGGATCCGCCGAAGCGTTCATCGCGACGGTCGAGCGCAAGACCCTCGAGAACCTCGCTTCCTCGCTGTCGGACGGAACGGTCGCCTTCCAGATGCAGCGCCTCTCGGAGGCAGCCTCGGCGGCCCTCGTCGTCGAGGGGCGGTATCCGGCCCTGTTCAAGACCGAGCACGTCTCGGGCGCCTGGCTCGCCGACATGCTGGCCCGTCTGCAGGTGCGCTACCCGGAGGTCCCGGTCGTGTTCGCCGACTCGAGGAAGTTCGCAGAGGAATGGACCTATCGATTCCTGGCTGCTGCCCTCGCCGATTCGATGGGCTGGAGCGTCTCAAGGTGAAGCGATAGGACCGAACGAGAGTTTTCGACCCCTTCACGTGCCTGGTCGGGCGGGCTCGCTCCGTCCAAGCCAGGTTCGTTCCACCCGTAGACGGTGTGCGTACCGATCACGATTCGCATCCATGCTTCGACATCGCCGGGGATCCGACGGTCCGCGTACACTCGGTTCAAGATGGGGCACCGCCGCTTGGTGAGGAATCGGAATCGCGCCCGAGCCCTGAGCACGTCAAGCTCCCTCAGCGCACCGAGCACCGCCCACATCTCCACGGTCATCATGGCCCGACGGTTCCAGCTTCCGTGCATCACGCTTCGGGCCCCCTCGCCCGCGGCGGACGCTCCCCGGCCGAACAGGCCGGTCGCGGCCTCGACGCCGATCGGATCCTCCGTCAGGAGCTCCGGGATCTGTTTCCGCTTCAGCCCGATGCGATCCACGCCTCCGCCCCTCCGCATGCCGTTGTGGACCAGCAGGATCACCCCCTCCGCTCCGGACCGGATCCGGCGGACACCATCGTGGTCGACGACCATGAGGGGGAGCAGGTCCTTCGGAAGGAAGAGCGTGGATCCCCGGAACGTCTTCCGCAGTGTCACATCGAGCTCCAACATTGACCGCTGATCCCTATCCACGGCAATCAGCACGTACATGAACGGCTCGGCGTGTGGACAGGTGATCACCGGCTCCACGCCCTGCTCGGCTGCCCACCGGACGAATTCAGCCTCGATCAGGGGGAGGTCCCCGACCGGAGCAACCGAGTCGATGTCGCCATTACCGGAGAACGCGGATCGCGCGCTCTTCCACATGCCCCACTGGGGGACGACTTCGGTCAGCCGGGTCAGCAGGGGTTGCCAGAGGGCCGAACGGTTTGGAGGCCCGGGGCCACTCACAGCAGCTCCTGCACCTGCGTCAACCACGATCGGGCCACGACGTCCCAGGACAGTTGGTCACGAACCAGTTGCGACCCCCTCCGACCCACCTCCGCCGCGCTCGGAGAGAGCAGGTCCTGGATCCCCTCGGCCAGGGCCTCCGCGGTGGCCGGGCGGACCAATGCGGCGCCCTGCGCCTCGAGCATTCGGGCCAGCGGGTAGGGTGTTGCCAGGGTGGGGATGCCGCGGGCTACGGCCTCGAGCACGGAATTCGGACACGCGTCCCACCTCGACGGATAGACGAACCCTCGCGCGCTCTGAAGCAGGTCGACCTTAGCGCTTCCGTAGACCGGATCCCCGACGACGGTCCACCGCTGCAGAGCCAGGTCGGTGACCATCGTTCGAACCTGACGTTTCCTCCCCCGCCAGTCGGGGCCGTGCAGCCGGAGGATGGGCCGTTCGCCGGGCGCCAGCAGCTGCAGACCGCGAAGCAACAGGTCTAGGCCCTTGTGCTCGGGGTCGAACCGCCCCAGCCACAGCAGCTGGTCACCACTGGCCTGTCCCCCCGTCGGGCCATCCGCCGGATCGACGCCGTTCGGGGCCACGACCAGGGAACCCTGGTAGCCGAGGGCCTCGAGGTGTGGTCGTTCCTCCTCGAAGAACACGTGGATCGCCCGGGCCCGGAGCACGAGGTCTCGCTCCAGAGCGGTCCACCAGGCCCGTTTGAGGGCGGGTTTCCGACGCAGGATATGGGGATCGTACGCGCCACGCGGCTCGAGCAGATAGGGGACCCGCAGCTTCCTGGCCAGGGCGGCGGCCCGCGCGTTGTGGAGCGTCCATCCTGAGTGCAGCACCAAGAGATCGGTTGCCCGCAGCGCGTCATGGAAGTTGGTGGGGACCATGGACCATCCCGCCCCGACGTGGTGGATGGGGGCCCAGTCCACACCATGATCGCCCGGAGGCTGCGGGCCCTCGGCGAATGCGATGACGACGCGTGCTCCCGCCCGACTGAGGGCTTCCGACCAGCGTCGAACGGCCCCGGTCATCCCGCCGTCCCCCACCAGGGCCCTGGGGTAGTACCTCAGCACTCGGATCATTCGTCCGTGGTAATTCCGCCGATGGGGCCGCGCACCGTCCGCTCGAGCCTTCGGTTGATCGCGATCACGGGCGGAACCGAGGTAATCGGGAATCGCTGTCGTTGTCAACCTGGCCCGGGATGATCGAGTCCGTCGCCGAGCGTGCCGGCGGGCGCACGCCGCGGAAGCCGCGGGCTGGGTCGGCACCGCTCGGCGTGAGGCAATGACCGCCCGGGGGCCTGAGCGAGAAGTTCGCCCCGTCGTGCCGGAGACGCGTCTCAGATCTGGCCCCATACTCGAAGCCGAAGGCCAGCCGGATCGATTCCGGCACAATCGCTGTTGAGCTGATGAGAACTGGGGCCTCGCCCTGCGGCGTGGTAACGGCCCACCCCATGGTCATGGCCACGAAGTTCGAGACCCCCCACGGACCGCGCCGCGGACCACCAGGGGAGAGGAGCAGCACCAGGCCCGGGAAGTGGAGGATCGCCATCGGGCGAGTCAGCCAGCGCGACCGATGGGACAGCGATTCGTTCGCTGCGTCTCCTCCTCCCTCGAGGGCAGGAGGTTGAGCGCGTGGAGTCCGCCAGTCCACGCCGACTCGGCGTCGGCTAGGAGGGAAAGCTCGTGGGTAACTCGCTCGACGACGGCGTGGGCGCCGGTCCGGAAACCGTTTCGGGCGGCGGGGGTGGCGAGGGCGAGCCCCCCAGGCCGGTCTCCACTCCGACCACCTTGCCGATCACGTGCCTGAAGGGAACTTGCCCGAGTCCGAACCGGGAATCGTTCGAATCCACCATGTTGTCGCCCACCACGAACAGGTGGTCCGCCTCCACCGTCCACGGGCCCAGGGTTCGCGTGTCGGGATGCTCGGGCGGCTGCGGCACGTCGACGGCGACACCGTTCACGTACATGATCCCGTTCCGTTCCTCCACCACGTCTCCCGGAAGCCCGATCACACGCTTGATGAAAACGTCGTGGGCGTAGTCCGGGACCCGGAACGCGATGATGTCCCCGCCCAGCGGCGGGTTGCCGAACGACACGGAACCACCCGGGCTGGCAGAGGCCGGCTGGTAGGCGGCGGGATCCACATCCACCGTGGCCCCCACGTGCAGCGTGGGCTCCATCGACACACTGACCACGGTCACCGCGATCAGGTTGCCGCCGCTTGCGGGCTCCCGGACGTCGTTCGACCGCAACAGCGTGAGGGGCACCACCACGCCGGCCGTCACCGCGGCCGCGGCCACCAGGACGGCCACGACCCCACCCCGGCGACGCTGGGGCGGCAGGGCACGCGGAACCCGCCAGGCGATCTCCGGCCACAGCTCGGGCGGGTCGAGCCGTTCGAGGTCTCGCAGCCGGGTGTCCAGGTCAGTCATCGGATTCCTCCAGGATCTCGCGCAGGCGCTTGCGCCCGCGGTGCATGTGCACGGCCACGGTGGCCGCTGCCGAGCCGGTCATGGCTGCGATCTCCCGAGCCGAGTACCCGCCGTAGTAGTGCAGTGCGATGGCACCTCGCTGCCGCGGCGACAGCCGGGCCAGCGCCGCCAGCAGCTCCCGGGCTCGGTGGTCCATCTCGTAGCTCCCCTCGGGTGGATCGCCGGACGGACGGGCCCGCGCCTTCAACTCGGCGGCGGCCACGCGGAACGCCACCCGCCACACCCATCCCGCCGGTTCGCGGATCCCTGCCGCTGCCCGTAGGGCCTGGGCGAAGGCTTCCGCCACCGCGTCGCTGGCGATCTCCCGGTCCCCCGAGAACGCCAGGACCGCCCACCACAGACGCCGCCCCTGTTCCCGGTACACCCGCTCCAGGTCGTGGCGCTCCGCCACGGACACGTCGTCCATGCGCTCATCATCCAAGGTGCCGGATGAGGCAGAAGCCTTTACACGGCCCGCTGAAGACCCGTGTTCGACCCGCCCTATACTCGAGCCTATGCCCAGACGGATCCGGTTCCGGCCCCCCGGCCTGAAGCCCACGACCAGGGTGGGCAGCCTCGGCCCCTACCGGGGGCGGTTGGGCGTGGGCTGGGTGATCGCGCCGCTGGTGGCCGGGATCATCATCGTGGTGGCCGCCGTCCTGCTGCTGCGGTAGCTTCCCGCGACGCCGCTCAGAACAGCAGCCAAAGCCTGACCACGTTGCTCCGGCCGTGCCCGGGGATCCGGAACTGGAACCGGTACTGCGCCTCGCCGGGGTCGGTCCGGAGCGACGTGGGCCAGACGTAGTGCATCCCGCCACCCGGCCCGATCGGGACCGTCGCCACGAGATGGAACTTCTTCTGTTGGGGCTTCTCCCGCCACACCCGCGCCCGCAGGCTGGCCAGGGCCGGCTTGACCCGGCCTCGGAGCCGGATGGTGTCGCCCAGGTGGTAGATGACGTCGTTCGCGCACCTGGTCCCGTGCGGCTTGACGGAGCAGGCGGTGAACGAGGTGACCGGGGACGCGGCGGCAGCGGGCGCTCCGACGATCGGGAGCGACATGACCAGCACCGCCGCGATCAAGACGAGGCGCCGCACGTCACACCCGCTTCAGAGGCGCATAGGCCAGGGCCAGGTGCTTCTCGCCGACGTCCTCGAACACCACGGTGGCCCGCGCGTCCGAGCCCATCCCGGATACCGCCAGCACCACGCCCTCCCCCCACCGGTCGTGGAGCACGGTGTCGCCCGGCCCGATCTCGATAGCCGGCCGGTTCCCCTGGCCCATGCCGGGCCGCGGTGCCATCTCCTTCTGCACCATGCGCAGCAGGTCGCTGGGAATCTCGGACAGGAACCGCGACGGCGGGTTGTAACTGGTCGAGCCCCACAGGGTCCGGCTCCACGCGTGGCACAGGTACAAGCGCTCCCGGGCCCGGGTGATCCCCACGTAGGCCAGCCGTCGCTCCTCCTCCAGCTCCGCCGCGTCGGTCATGGAACGGTAGTGCGGGAACACGCCGTCCTCCAGCCCCACGATGAACACCACCGGGAACTCCAGGCCCTTGGCGTTGTGCAGGGTCATCAGGGTCACCGTGGAGGCCTCGTCGTCGTACTCGTCCTGCTCGGTGACCAGCGCCACCTGCTCCAGGAAGTCCGCCAGCGAGCGCGCCTCGGAGGCGGAGCTCTCCACCCGGGCCTCGAACTCGGCGGCCACGCCCACCAGCTCCTTCACGTTCTCGATGCGGCCCTCGGCCTCCACGGTCCGCTCGGCCTCCAGCTCCGCCAGGTAGCCGGACTCCTGCGCGGTGGCGTCCACCAGCCGAGAGGGCGACGCGCCGTCCTCCAGCAGCACCCGGAGCGTCTCGATCACCTGCACGAACCCGAACACGGCCCCCTTGGCCCGCTGGGCCAGCACGTCGATCTCGTCCACCCGGCGGGCGGCCTCGAGGAACGGCACACCTTCCTGCTGGGCGAACGCCTCCAGCGCCCCGACGGTGGTGTCCCCGATCCCCCGTTTCGGCGTATTGATGACCCGGCGAGCGGACACCAGGTCCTGCGGGTTCACCAGCAGCCGGAGGTAGGCCAGGATGTCCTTGATCTCCCGGCGCTCGTAGAAACGGACCCCGCCCACCACCCGGTATGGAAGCCCCGCCCGCATGAAGATGTCCTCCAGTACCCGGCTCTGCGCGTTGGTCCGGTAGAACACGGCGATGTCCCGGTACCGGTACGGCTCGTCCTGGACCAGCCGCTCGATCTCCTCCGCCACGAACAGCGACTCCTCGTGCTCGTTCTCCGCGCGGTAGCGCACGGCCAGCTCCCCGTCCGGCCCCTCCGTCCACAGGCTCTTCGGCTTGCGCTGGACGTTGTGCTCGATCAGCGCGTTGGCCACGGCCAGGATGCTCTGCGTGGACCGGTAGTTCTGCTCCATCAGGAAGACCTCGGCGTCGGGGTAGTCCCGCTCGAAGTCCAGGAGGTTCTGGATGGTCGCGCCGCGCCACGAGTACACGCCCTGGTCGGCGTCGCCCACGACGCAGATGTTCCGGTACTTCGCGGCCAGCAGGTTGACCAGGTGGTACTGGGCGCGGTTCGTGTCCTGGTACTCGTCGATCAGGACGTAGCGGAACCGTTCCTGGTAGTGCTCCAGCACCTCGGGGTGATCGCGGAACAGGTGGGCGGTCTGGGCGATCAGGTCGTCGAAGTCCAGGGCGCCCGCGGCGCGCAGCCGCCGCTCGTAGGCGCGGTACACCTCCGCGACCGTCCGCTCGTAGAAGTTCGACGCCGCCTGCACGTACTCCGCGGCGGAGAACAGGTGGTCCTTGGCCTTGCCGATCGCCGCGGCCATGGCCCGGGGTGGGAACCGCTTCGGGTCGACGTTCAGGTCGCGCAGCACCAGGGCCAGGACCCGCTCGGTGTCGCCCTCGTCGTAGATGGAGAACGTGCTCGGGAGGCCGAGGTGGTTGTGCTCGCGGCGGAGGATCCGGGCGCACGAGGAATGGAAGGTGAGGATCCACATCCCGCGGGTGACCCGGGTCCCCAGCAGCCCCTCCACCCGGTCGGCCATCTCCCGTGCCGCCTTGTTGGTGAAGGTGATGGCCAGGATCTCGTAGGGAGAGACGTCCTTCTCGCGGATCAGGTACGCGATCCGGTGGGTGAGGGCCCTGGTCTTCCCCGACCCCGCGCCGGCCACGATGAGGATCGGTCCCTCCGTATGGAGGACCGCTTCGCGCTGGATGGGGTTCAGCGACTCGAGGAGGGGGGACTGCGTTTCCGCCGGCACGCCCCCGATTGTAGGAGGTGGGGCCGACTGCCCACGGGGGAGACAGGCTGAAGGTCACCCCCTCCGTGAGCCGTTCGACGGTACCGGCAAGAGGATCCGCGCACGAACGTACCCCCAGGACAAGGGAGGCGCGATGCGAACGAAGATGTACGTCGGGCTGCTTGTGACCGTGGCCATGCTCGCCGCCGGGTGCAGTTCGGGGAAGACGGTCGGGAACAACGGAGGGTTCTCCACGTCGGCGGCGCTTCCCGGCTCGTCGCCGTCCACGACCCCAGCCTCGGGGGCTCCCGCGACCGGGCCCATCGCGGTGACCCTCGGGGAGACGGACCCCACCCACATGTTCATCAACATGTCGGCCACGTCGGCCGTTGCGGGGAAGGTCACCTTCCTGGTCAGCAACACCGGGTCCCGGACGCACGAGTTCGTGGTCCTGGCCACCGCGACCCCGGCTGGGGCGTTCCCCATCGTGTCGTTCGAGGGGGAGAAGGACCGGATCGACGAGGACGCTCCGGGCGTGACCAACGTGGGCGAGACCGGCGACATGAAGGCCGGGCAGACCAAGGCCCTCACCATCGACATGACGGCGGGGCACTACGCGATCGTGTGCAACCTTCCCGGCCACTACCGCATGGGGATGCACCAGGACTTCACCGTGGTGAAGGCGGCTGCGGCGGCGGTGCCGATCACGGTGAGCCTCGGGGAGACCGACCCCTCGCACATGTTCATCCACCTGTCGGCCACGTCGGCGCCCGCGGGGCAAGTGACCTTCCAGGTCACCAACGAGGGGACCCGAAAGCATGAGTTCGTGGTCCTGTCCACCAGCATCCCCGCGGACCAGTTCCCGATCGTCTCGTTCGAGGGGGAGAAGGACCGGATCGACGAGGAGGCTCCCGGGGTGACCAACGTGGGCGAGACCGGCGACATGCCTGCAGGGAGTACCAAGACCCTGACCATCGACCTCCCCGCCGGGCACTACGCCCTGGTGTGCAACCTCCCCGGGCACTACCGCATGGGGATGCACCAGGACTTCACGATCCTGCCTGCCACGCCCTCCGCCGGGCCGGTGACGGTGAGCCTGGGTGAGACCGACCCCGCCCATATGTTCATCCACCTGTCGGCGAACTCGGCCGCGGCCGGAGAGGTGACGTTCCAGGTCACCAACGAGGGGACCCGAAAGCATGAGTTCGTGGTCCTGTCCACAAGCGTCCCGGCGGACCAGTTCCCCATCGTGTCGTTCGAGGGGGAGAAGGACCGGATCGACGAGGAGGCTCCCGGGGTGACCAACGTGGGCGAGACCGGGGACATGCCGGCCGGAAGCACCAAGACCCTCACCATCGACCTGGCGCCGGGCCACTACGCCCTGGTGTGCAACCTCCCCGGGCACTACCGCATGGGGATGCACCAGGACTTCACGGTGACGTAGCGGTTCGACGGAGGGCGCCCCGAGCCCTAGCCCGAGGGCTTCGGGTTGCGCCAGTCCGGGCGGTCGGGAGCATGCTTCTGCCAGGACCGGATGCGCGCCACCAGCGCCGAGATCTGGTCGTCGGTGAGGGGCCCGCCGAACTCGTCCCACCACGCCGGCATCTCGGATCCCGGGACACCGGACTGGATGATGTGGTGCATCTGGTCGTCCGACACGCTCTGGAGGAACTGCTTGGAGTTCAGCGCCGGCGCCGACACCCCCTGGCCGTTGTCGCCGTGGCACGATGCGCAGTCGACGCTCCACAGGGTGCGTCCGGTCGTCTGCAGGGCGCGGTCCCGGGCCGCCAGGGCCTTGTCGCGGCGCCCGGTCTCCACCCGGTTGTACAGCGGGAAGGAGACCACCAGGACCAGGAAGACCGCAACGCCCGCCCACTGCCAGCGAACCAGGCTCGACTGGAGCTTGGGGTCCTCCTGGGAGGGCGGGGTGGGTCCGGGGGCCTGGATGCTCACGTCGTCGGCCCCGCTGCGGGCCCTGCTGAGGTCGCGCTGCCCGCCTCGCCCACACAGGACGGGCCCTTGGCCGTGCTGGGCGTCGAGGTGACCCCCCGAGCGGGCCCCTCGATCACGTCGGCGGTGTCCACCAGGACCTTGTCGCCCTGGACCTTGATCAGGAACCGGTCCATGCCCCGCGGGGCCGGACCCTGGATGTACTCCCCCCTGATGTTGTAGACGCTCCCGTGGCAGGGACATTCGAACCGGCCCGAGCTGTCGCAGAACGGAACCCGACACCCCAGGTGCGGGCACTTCTGGAACAGCGCCACCACCTGGCCCTCCGACGCCGTCACGTAGAAGCGGCCGGTCGGGAAGTACTGGACCGACCCCTCCGTGTAGTCGGCGACCGAGCCGGCGTCGATGACGCCGCCGAACCCCCCGGTCTTCTGGGGCCGGAGCAGGTCGTACGAGGTCCAGCCCGCGTCCACCACCAGGCCGGCGGCCAGGGTCTTCCACGCCCACGACAGGAACCGGCGCCGGTCCAACCGTCGCCTCTTGATGCCGTGGACCGGCTGCGACTCCCTGGTCTCGTCCGCCACGTCGATCAGAGCTCCAGGTACAGGTGGTGCCACGGCCACGTCCACGACCACTCGGGGCCCCGGAACAGGGCGCCGATCAGGGTCAGGACCACGATGGCGAACACCAGGAACGTGAACATCAGCCCGACCAGCTGCCGGTTGCCCCGGTCCAGGTACGGCAGCAGCACCAGGAAGGTCACCACCGCCACGGGGACCAGCACCCCGGCCACCATGGGCTGGTAGTGGGCCAGCAGCTCCTGGAGGCCGTCGAAGTACCAGGGCGCCTTGGCCACGGGCGGGGTCAGGTTGGGGCTGGCCATGTCCTTGAGGGGCGCGTTGAACAGCAGGGCCAGCACGAACACCACGGCCACGGTGGCCCCGGCCACCACGGCGTGGCGGACCAGGAAGTGGGGCCACGTGAACACGGTGTCCTCGGGCTCCTGCTTGTGCTGCGCCTCGATCTCCCGGGGCATGACCCCCAGGAGCCGGTAGCGCGGGCCCTCCTCAGGCTGGGGCATCCGCATCCACCTCCTCCTTCGGCGCGGCCGCGGCCGGCGCTGCCTGGACCGCCGGGAGGTCGCCGACGCTGAGCCCGTCCTTGCGGACCCTCCAGATGTGCACCCCCAGCAGCAGGAACAGCAGCGCGGGGATCAGGTACACGTGCAGGACGTAGAACCGCAGCAGGGTGGCCCCGGTGATGTCGTGGCCGCCCAGGAAGAGCTGCCGGACCTGGTTCCCGACCAGGGGCGTGTAGCCGGCCACGTTCGTCCCCACGGTCACCGCCCAGAACGCCAGCTGGTCCCACGGCAGCAGGTAGCCGGTGAACGACAGCCCCAGCGTCGCCAGGAGCAGCCCCACCCCGATGACCCAGTTGAACTGGCGGGGCCTGCGGTAGGCCCCGGAGTAGAACACCCGGATCATGTGGAAGAAGACCACCAGCACCATGAGGTGGGCTGCCCACCGGTGCACGTTCCGGACGAACTGCCCGAAGGGCACCGAGGTCGCGATCTGCTGCATGTTCAGGTACGCGGTGGTCACCGCGGGGACGTAGAAGAACATCAGGTACATCCCGGAGACGAACAGCACCAGGAACAGCACCGCGGCGATGAACCCCAGCCGGTAGGTCGAGCGGAACGCCAGCGCCTTCCGGGGGACCTTCACCGGGTAGACGTGCAGGAACAGGTTGTGGAACGACGTCATGGCCCTGCCCCGGGGGGAATCCGGCGGGGGGTGCCGGACGATCGAGCGGTAGACCTCGCTTTCCCGGTACCGCTGGCCGGGGTGCAGCAGGGCCTGCCGGAATCCGCCCTGCCGCTCGCGGTCCCCGCCGTTGCGGCTCATGGCGCTCCGGCTCCGACCGCGGCCAGGTGGTCCTGGGGGCCGGCCGGGGCCTCGGACCAGCCCACCATGGAGAGCGCGTTGGTCGGGCATCGCTCGATGCACAGCCCGCACCGGATGCACCGCTCCTCCTGGAGGATCAGCGCGCTCGCCGGGCCGACCGCGTCGATGCCGTCGATCTCCTCCACCGGCGTGATGCGGATGCACCCCTCGGGGCAGATGTCCACGCACCCGCCGCACAGGATGCATAGGGACGGTTCCAGCCAGATGTTGTTGAAGCACTGGAGGCACCGGGCCGCCTCCAGCCGGGCCTGGGCGTCGGTGTAGCCGAGCTCGATCTCTGCGACGCCGACCCGGCGGTCCGACGCAACCGTCGGGACCTCGACCCTGGGCACGGCGGCGTAGTCCAGCACCGGGCGCGGGATCACCACGACCGGGAGCTCCCGGCGGAACCGCCGCTCAGGCGGCGCTTCGACAGCGGACGTCTCGCCGGCCCGGGTCGCGCCTGCCAGCAGCCGGTGGATGGAAGCCGCGGCCCGCCGGCCGTCGCCTATCGCGTCGATCAGGTTCCGGGGGCCGAAGGCGACGTCGCCCCCCGCGAAGATCCTCGGCGCCGAGGTGGCCAGGGTCACCGGGTCGACCGCGATCGTCCCTCGAGCCGAGACCTCCACGCCGTCGTCGGGACCGAGGAACGAGAGGTCGGGGGCCTGGCCGATGGCCAGGATGACGGAGTCACATGGCAGGACCGATTCCGTTCCCTCGGCGAACTGCGGGTTGAACCGGCCGTCGGGGTCGAACACGGAGGTCACCTTCAGGGCCTCCAGGCCGGTCACCCTGCCGTCCCCGAGAATCCGCTTGGGGCCGATCCGGTGGCGGAACCGGATGCCCTCGACCTCGGCCTCCTCGATCTCGAACTCCGAGGCCGGCATCTCGTGCCTGGCCTCCAAGGCCGCGATGATCACCTCGCCCGCCCCCATCCGCAGGGCGGCCCGGGCGGCGTCGAACGCCACCGTCGCCGCGGCCTGGACCCCGTCCTCCCCTGCCGGGGGCGAGGGAGCCGCCGCCGCGGGACCCGCCGTCAGCTCGCGGAGTGCCGTGCGCGCCGCGTCGAGGGCGACGTTGCCGCCGCCGATCACCACGACCCGGTTCCCCAGCTCCACGCGGTACCCGGTGTTCGCGTTGATGAGGAAGTCGACCGCCTTGAGCACGCCGTCCAGCTCGACGCCGGGGATCCTGAGGTCACGGCTGCGCATCGCCCCGGCCCCCACGAAGACCGCGCCGAAGCCCTGCGTGTGCAGGTCTGCCAGCGAGAAGTCCCGGCCCAGCTCGGCGCCCGTCCGGAGCTCCACCCCGAGGTCGAGGATGGCGTGGATCTCCTCGTCCAGGATGTCCCGGCGCAGCCGGTACGTGGGAATGCCCAGCACCATCATCCCGCCGGGGCGGTCCTGGGCCTCGAACACGACCGGGTGGTAGCCGTACGAGGCGAGATCGTGCGCGCAGGCCAGCCCCGCCGGCCCCGCGCCGATGATGGCGACCCGCTCGTCCCGGGGCGGCGCCAAGGCGACCGCCTCCCGCCACAGTCGGTTTCCCTCACGGCTCTCCACGCCGCCGAGCTCGCAGGCGAACCGCTTCAGCGCCCGGATGGCGATGGGCTCGTCGATGACTCCCCGGCGGCAGGCCAGCTCGCAGGGGGCCGCGCACACCCGGCCGCAGATCGAGGGAAAGGGATTGGGCATCCGGGCGGTGAGGTACGCCAGCTGGTCGTCTCCCGCCGCGATGGCGCTCACGTACCGGCCGGCCCGGGTGAGGACGGGGCACGCCTGGGTGCAGGGAACGTTCTGATCCAGCCACTCCGAGCCCACGGAGCGAACCGCGAACTGCGCCGGGGTCACCGCCGGCCTCGCTGGAGCGCCACGAACGCCCAGGCCAGGGCCACGAAGGCGACGACCTCCCAGCCCAGGACGAGGGCGTCCCTGGCCGTCGACCCCACCCGTGGGGACAGGTACGAGAGCAGCCGGTCCGGGATCACCACCAGCCCCGCCACCAGGGCGACGATCATCACGGCGGCCTTCACGACGGCCCGTGGCCAGGGGTCGCCGGGGCGTGGAGCCGTTCCCGGTGTGGCCGGATCGCCGGCCGGTCGCTTCTCGCTGGCGGACACAGGTTTTCCCCCCGCGCGCTCGGGCGAACGCTACCATGCGCCCTGCGGTCGGGCGCGGAACGGACCACCCGGCCCTGCAAACCGGGGACCCTTGACCATGGCCGCCCGAGACCGTCGCAGGCGGTGCGCCCGCCCGAGGCCATGGGAATAGACTGGCGGCGACCCACGACCCCGGAGGTGGCGCGGTGACGGATGAGACCAGGACCCTGCGAGACGAGGACATCCGCACGGTGGGTTCCGCGGTGGACGATCGGCCCGGCCCCGACACCGACACCGCAGACTCCGACAGCGACACCACGGACAGCCGGGACACCGACGGCGAGGACGCCGGCGACCGGACCGACACGGCGGACCAGAGCGACACCGCCGACCAGACCGACACCACGGACACGGCAGACCGGGCGGACGCTCCCGACACCGACACGGCCGATTCCGACTCGGACGACGTGGACGCCGACTCGGACGACGTGGACGGCGAGGACGCCGACTCGCAGGACTCCTAGCGAGACCCGCCGCTCGTGACCTCCGCGCTCACGCGCTGCGTCGGCGATCCCGGCCTGTTCGCCGAGAAGTTCTGGGCTCGCCTCCCCCTCCACCGGCCGGGTGGCGAGCCCGAGGGATTCGACGACCTCCTGTCGCTCGCGGACGTCGATCACATCGTGAGCTCGACGTCCATCCGTCTGCCGTCGTTCCGGCTGGTCAAGGACGGGAAGACGCTTCCGGCGCCGGCGGTCACCAAGACCGCTCGCACCGGGTCACAGTCCGTCTCGGGGATGGCCGATCCGGTCAAGGTCTACCGCGAGTTCGAGCGCGGCGCGACCATCGTGCTGCAGGGCCTGCACCGCTCGTGGCTTCCGCTGGCCCGGTTCTGTCGCGACCTGGAGCTCGAGCTGGGGCATCCCACCCAGGTCAACGCGTACATCACGCCGCCCGGCGCGCGAGGGCTGGCCGTGCATCGGGACGAGCACGACGTCTTCGTGCTCCAGGTGTTCGGGACGAAGGCGTGGCAGGTGTTCGAGGCGGAGGACGGGGCCGGAGAGCGTCCGCCGCTGCTTGACGTGGAAGTGGCGCCGGGCGACTCCCTGTACATCCCGAGGGGCTTCCCGCACGCCGCCACCGCGCAGCGTGAGGCGAGCGGGCACCTCACCGTCGGCATCCTCAGCCCCACCTGGGGCCAGGCGCTCGACGAGGCCGTGGCCATGGCGCAGGACGAGGCCGAGTTCGCCGGGCCGCTGCCGCTTCGGTTCGCCGAGGACAGGGACCGGTTCCGGGAGGCCGTGGAGGAGCGGCTCCAGGCATTCGCGCGTTGGGTGGAGAAGGCGGACGCCGACGAGATCGCGGACCGGCTGTCCCGCCGGTTCCTGACCAGGCGCCAGCCCCTGCTGGCCGGTCACCTCCAGCAACTGCTGGCCCTGCCATCGCTGGCCGACGGGTCCGTGGTGGCCCGGCGACGGGGAGCGATGCTGGTGCTCGACGTCAAGGGCCGGGAGCTCGTGGCGTATCTCGGGGACCGGGAGCTTCGCATGCCGGCGTGGGTCGAGCCGTCCATGCGAGCGGTGGTCGGGGCCGACCGGCTGTCGGTGCGATCGCTCTCGCCGTACCTGGACCAGGAAAGCCGCCTGGTCCTGGTGCGCCGACTGGTCCGCGAGGGGCTGCTCGAGGTCGTTGGCTGACGGCGACGCGAGCCTCGCCGGCCGTCCGCGATGCTCGGCGGAGGCCCGGCGGCTCGGCGACCCCCTGGCGGGGACGGCGTCGCACGTCCGGAACTGGCTGCTCCTCGAGCAGCCCGGTGCATGGGGCATCGACCCGCTCTTCGACAGCCGGCTGCCCGGGCCGGTTGCCCGGGCGCTCCACGAGCGAGCGCACGGACTGAAGATCAGGCTGATCCTGATCCGCCGCCCGGACCGGCGTCCCGACGGCCTGAACGTCTTCCTGGCCCACACGGGCGGGACCCGGACGCGGCCGGCCCTGTTCCGCGGCGTGGTTGACGACCCGGCCTCGCTGCTCGACCTCGACCTGCGGCCGCTGCACGCCGGGAAGCCCGTGGGCTTCGGGGAGCGGATCGAAGGCCCGCTGTTCCTGGTGTGCACGAACGGCCGGCACGACGTGTGCTGCGCGGAGCGTGGGCGCCCGGTGTTCCGGGCCCTGGCGGGGGAGTTCCCCGAGCGGACGTGGGAGTGCTCGCACATCGGCGGCGACCGCTTCGCCGGGAACGTGGTGTGCTTCCCCCACGGGATCTACTACGGCTGGGTGGAACCCGCCGAGGCGCCGGCGCTCGCCCGCGCGTACGAGCGAGGTCGGCTGGACCTGCGGCGGTATCGGGGCCGAAGCTCATGGCCCGTCGAGATCCAGGCCGCGGAGCACGCGCTCCGGGAGCGGCTCGGCCTGGTGAGTGTGGGGGACCTGATGCCCGTGCGCCGGGTGGCCGGTGGGAACGGCGTGGTCGAGGTCACGTTCCAGGATGGGTCCGGGAACCAGCACGCCGTGCGGATCGGTCCAGCGGCGCGGGAGCCTCGGTACCTGACCTGCCGGGCCGAAGCGCCCACCGTCCCCCGCGCCTTCGAGGTCCACTGACCCGTACAACGAGTGATGTTGTCCCGGCTTCGCTCCCTGGTCGGCCCCCTAGCGGCCGCGCTGATCGCCGCGGCGTGCACCGGCGCCCCGGCGCCCTCCGCGTCGTCTCCGGCTCCCGCGACCTCCGGCCCGCGATCCCCCGGACCCTCCGGCGCACCGCGCTTCCAGGTCGTCCGGGTGGACCCTCGCTCCGGGCGGCCAACCGGCTGGGTCCGCCGCCTCCCCGGCGACAACGATGCGCTGGCCATCGCGGCCGGGTACGGGGCGATCTGGGTGGCGACGTCCGAGGGGGTCGCGAGAGTCGACCCGAGCACGCCGGGGCCAGCGAGCCTCGTCCCGCTCGGCGGGGCGCCGTACAGCGTGGCCCTCGGCTTCCGGACCGTGTGGGCTGCGGGCGCGGGCGACAGGGCCTGGCGGATCGACCCCCGGTCGAACCGGACCGGGGCGGCGACCGCCTCCCTCGACGACAGCCGGGAACACTGGGTGGCCACGGATGGGCGCCATGTGTGGGTGGCCAACTTCCGGACCGGGGTGATCCAACAACTGGACCCGACCACCACCGCGCAGAGCGGGACGGTCACCGTCCCGGGGGGATCGCGACGGCCATGGCCACCGGACTCGGTGCCGTGTGGGTGATCGACGGCCTCGATGACGCCGCCGTGCGGATCGACCCGCAGCGCGTTCGCATCACGGGGTCCGTCGCGCTCCCGGGAAGGGGAACCGCGATCGCCACCGGTGGGGGCAGCGTCTGGGTCGCGCTCGATCACGGAGGGAGGGTCGTCCAGATCGATCCGGTGGCCATGGCCATCCGTCGAGTGCTCCACGTCGGCCGAGACGCCCCCGACATCGCGGTGGGCCTCGGTGCCCTGTGGGTGGGCCACCGCGACGGCACCCTCAGCCGCGTCGGGTTGACCGGTTCCTCGGTGCAGGTGTTCCCGATCTCAACGGGATCGCTGGCCGCCGTGGCCCCGGATCCAGCCAGCGGCGACGTCTGGGTGACCGTCTGCCCCCCGGCGCATGCCTGCGGTGCAGTGGGACCTCGGATCGCCGGGAACGGGCAGTGACCCCTTGCGTCGCCCCCTCGCTAGCGGCGAATCCGGCGCTCCAATCCCCGCTCCGGGTGCCAGGACTCGATGACCAGGTGGTCCGGCGGGTCGCCCACCCTGGTCACCACCACCTCGTCGATGTCGATCCGGACGCGGTGCGCCGCCGGGCCCGGTCCGCTCGCCGCCTCCGCAGGGACCTCCACGGCCCGGCCGGCGATCTTCGCGTCTCCCGGCCACCGGCTCGGGTCGTCCTCCGGTGGGTCTTCCGACGCGCTGTGCAGGGCGAGCCGAGGGTCCCGCCGCAGGTCTCGCGCCTTCACCGAGCCCGGCATCATCCCCAGGAACACCTCGCCGTCCGAGAACTCGACCTCGATGCCGCTGATCCGCGGCGACCCATCCCGTCGCAGGGTGGCCAGCGTCTTGTGCTTACGAGCGTCGAACAGGGATCGGACCCGGGCGGCGAACTCCGGCTCGGCCGACTCGATCTCGGTCCAGCTACCCATGGCCCAGGCTACTCACATCCGATGGCGGGAGGTAGCCACAAGCAGGCGTAGCAGACGAATTGGGTGAACAGCCCTAATCTAGGGTTCTGAGAGAAGGTGGCCCCATGAGAATCAGGTGGTCTCGGACCTTATGGCTTTCCGTCCTCCTCTTGCTCGCAGCCCTCACGGGAGCGGGGACCGCCATGGCATTGGCCTCTGGTAGCGCTGACGACCCTCGCCCTGCGATCGGTGGCTGGCCGGATGACGCGAATGGTGACCAAGTCATTTCCGATTCAGGGGATGAACGCATCCCGGAGCTCATTCGCGCCGTCGGGGATCACGGCGCCGAGGGATACGTGCGATATGAAGACCTAGAGGGACCCCAACCCTCCTCGCCTGAGGAGGCCCTGAAGATGTCTGGTCAACAACGAGTCATTCCTGTGTATGCAGGAGACGGGAAGACCGTGGTGGACCAGTACACGATCACAAGCGGTGACGCGACGACTACCGAGCCCACTCCGACGCCTACCCCGACCGAGAGCTAGGTGTAGTTCCCACACGGTTGCTTAGAGCGTGAGAGCGTCCCTGCACTTCAGGGACCAATCTGCGACCAAGGAGGCTCTCCTATTCCCACTCGATGGTGGCAGGGGGCTTCGAGCTGACGTCGTAGACGACGCGGTTCACGCCCGGGACCTCGGCGATGATCCGGCTGGCCACCCGTTCGAGCAGGTCGTACGGCAGGCGAGCCCAGTCCGCGGTCATGGCGTCCTCGCTGGTCACGGCCCGGATCACCACCGGATGCTGGTAGGTGCGGCCGTCGCCCATCACGCCCACGCTGCGCACGCCGGCCAGCAGCGCGGCGTAGTGCTGCCACAGCTGGCGGTCCAGGCCGGCCCGGCGGACCTCCTCCCGGAGGATGGCGTCGGCCGCCCGGACCAGCGCCAGCCGCTCCGCGGTGATGTCGCCGACGATCCGCACCGCGAGGCCGGGCCCGGGGAACGGCTGCCGCCACACGATCTCCTCGGGCAGGCCCAGTTCCGCCCCGACGGTTCGGACCTCGTCCTTGAACAGGTCCCGCAGCGGTTCCACCAGCTCGAGGTCCATGACCTCCGGCAGGCCGCCGACGTTGTGGTGGCTCTTGATCCGCGCCGCGGTCCGGGAACCGCTCTCGATGACGTCCGGGTACAGGGTGCCCTGCACCAGGAACTTCGCCGCTCGATGGCCGTCGTGGGCGGTTTCCTCGAACACCCGGATGAACTCCTCCCCGATCCGCTTGCGCTTGTCCTCGGGGTCGGTCACGCCAGCCAGTTTCTCCAGGAACCGGTCCGCCGCCTTCACATGAACCAGCGGGACGTGGAAGTGCCGGGCGAACGTGTCCTCCACCTGCTCGGGCTCGCCCTCGCGCAGCATCCCGGTGTCCACGAACACGCAGGTCAGGCGGTCCCCGATGGCCTTGTACACTAGCAGCGCGGCCACCGCGGAGTCCACGCCGCCGGACAGCGCGCACAGCACCTCGGCGTCACCGACCTGCCGGCGGATGCGTTCGACGCTGCGCTCAATGACGTTGGCCGGCGTCCACTCGGGCAGCAGGCCGCACCCCTGGTACAGGAACCGCTTCATCACCTCCAGGCCGCGATCCGTGTGCGCGACCTCCGGGTGGAACTGCACCGCGTACATGCCGCGTTCCGGGTCCTCCATGGCGGCCACGGCGATGACATCGGTGCGCGCCGTGACCCGGAAGCCCTCCGGGGCGCGGGTGACCGCGTCGCCGTGGCTCATCCACACGGTCTGTCCGTCGGCCAGGTCGGGCAGCAGGACCCCGGGTGTCTCGAGGCGAAGCTCGGTCCGGCCGTACTCCCTGGCGCCGGTGGCCGCCACCTCTCCGCCCAGGGACCGAGCCATGAGCTGCAGCCCGTAGCAGATCCCCAGGACCGGGACGCCCAGCTCGAACACCGACGGGTCGATCCCCGGAGCGCCCTCCTCGTACACCGAGGCGGGGCCGCCCGACAGGATCAGCCCGGCCGCCCGGCGCGAGGCCAGCTCGGCCGGGGGCGTGTCGAACGGCACGATCTCGGAGTAGACGTGGCACTCCCGGACCCGCCGGGCGATGAGCTGCGCATACTGCGCACCGAAGTCGAGGACCAGGACGGGCTTCGGTTTCCTGGGGTCGGACGCAGTCACGCGCTCAGGCCATCCCGACGTTCTGGGCCTTCTGGTACGTCTTGCCCTCCGACTTGATGGCCGGCGCAACAACCAGCTCCGCCTTCTGGAACTCCTTCACGTTCGCGTAGCCCGTGGTGGCCATGGACATCCGCAGGGCCCCGAAGAGGTTCAGCGTGCCGTCGTTCTCGTGGGCCGGACCCACCAGGATCTCCTCCAGCGAGGCGACCTGCCGGGTGGCCACCCGGGCGCCGCGCGGGAGCTGCGGGTGGAACGTGGCCATGCCCCAGTGGTAGCCGCGTCCCGGCGCCTCATACGCGCGGGTCAGCGGAGAACCGATCATCACGGCGTCCGCGCCGCAGGCGATGGCCTTGGCGATGTCGCCGCCCGTCCGCATGCCGCCGTCCGCGATGACGTGGCAGTACCGGCCGGTCTCGTGCATGTGCTGCATCCGGGCAGCCGCCGCGTCGGCGATGGCCGTGGCCTGGGGAACGCCCACCCCGATGACCCCGCGCGTCGTGCAGGCCGCGCCCGGCCCCACCCCGACGAGCACGCCCACCGCGCCGGTCCGCATGAGGTGCAGGGCCGTGGAGAACGAGGCGCACCCCCCGACGATCACCGGCAGGTCGTACGAAGCGATGAACTCCTTCAGGTTCAGGGGCTCGCTTCGCGTCGAGACGTGCTCGGCTGAGACCACCGTGCCCTGGATGACCAGGATGTCCAGCTCGGCCTCAAGCAGGAGGCCGGCGTAGCGCGCGGTCCGCTGTGGGGTGACCGACGCCGCCGCCACCACCCCGCCCGCCTTGATCTCGGCGATCCGGCGGCCGATCAGCTCCTCCTTGATCGGTTCCTGGTACAGCTCCTGCATCCGCCGGGTGGCCTTGTCGTCGGACAGAGAGGCGATCTCGTCGAACACCGGCTCGGGGTCCTCGTAGCGAGTCCACAGGCCCTCGAGGTTCAGCACGGCCAGCCCGCCCAGCCGCCCCATCTGCACGGCCGTCGCCGGCGAGACCACGCCGTCCATGGCCGAGGCCACCACCGGCAGGTCGAACCGGTACGCGTCGATCTCCCAGGAGATGTCCACGTCGTCGGGGTCCCGGGTCCGCCGCGACGGCACGATGGCCACCTCGTCGAACCCGTACGCCCGCCTGGCCGTCTTCCCCGCCCCGATCTCGATCTCCATGGCCTTACCTCGCTTCGTCTCGTCGCCGCCGGCCCGTGTCCGAATTGCCCCGATACGCGAAACGCCCGCCCGGGGAAGGGCAGGCGAAGGGTCGTTCCATGCCGGAATGGTACCGGCCGAACTCGGTTCCGTCGAGCACCGATGGGAGCGGTTGACGAGCCAAGCAGCCCGGCGGTAGTCTTGCAACTCAAGATGAGTGAAGGAGTTGAAGATGCAACTCAGGCAGGCTTTGGAGAGCTTCATCGAGACCTCCTCTCCCGGGACGCCTAAAGAGGAGGCTCGGGTGGAGGAGGCCGGACGGCTACTGACCGAGCTCATTCAGCTCGAAGGGCGCACCCGACGGGTCGAGGAGGCAGCCCGCCGCCTCTTCGAGCAGGATCAGCTGTGGGAGCTCGCCAATGCGCGGAGGTTCGGCTTGTGGGGGCTCCGTGGTCCTGCGGACGCATCGGCGCGAGAGACAACGCCGTTCTCGAACGGGGACCCGAGTCTGGGCGGCGTCACGTTGCATGAGGCCGCTCGGCGGGTGCTCGAAGAGGAGGGCAGGCCGATGCACGTCCAGGAGCTCGGGGCGCGCATCAAGGCGCGCGGGTGGCGGCACCCCCGGTCCAGAGCAGCGCGTTCAGACCAGATCAACTTTCAGCTGGCGGCCAGGCTGCCCAGGCATCCCGAGACCTTCCAGAGGGTGGCACCGAACACGTTCGCCCTGGCCGCCTGGGGTGACAGTGCTCCCGTCCGGCAGCGGCCGAAGCCGCGGCTGCCGCTGTTCAGCAGCCCCCACCGCGCCCCCGACGGGCGACCGTGGTCCGAATGGATCGGCGACCACCCGGAGGCTCCCTTCGAGGACGAAGAGGCATCTTGGCACTCGTCCTAGACACCGGAGTCGTCTTCGCGGCGCTCAACGGGGACGACCCGGCGCATGCCGCTTGCCGGCGGCTCCTGGAGTCCGCCGGTGAACGCCTGGTGGTTCCCGATCCCGTGCTGGTCGAGCTCGACTACCTGCTGCGCCGAACCGCTCGGGCCGAGACTTGGCTCACCTTCTGCCAGGCCATCGAGGACGGAGCATTCGACCTCCAGGCGATGAACCCGACCCTCCTCCTGGCCGCCGCGAGGATCCAGGCGAAGTACGACGACTTCCCACTGGGGTTCGTGAACGCGGCCGTCTTCGCCACCTGCGAGGCGCTTGGAGAGACGAAGGTCGCCACGCTCGACCGGCGCCACTTCTCGGTGCTCCGGACGGAGGACGGAAGCACGCTCGACCTCCTTCCCGTAGCGGAGTAGGCCTCGTCCTCCACCGGCTGCGCGTCCTGGGGTCGGAGGCGGTCAGTCGACTACCGTGGCCATCCGCCGCAGGCGTATGCTCGGCGCACCGTGCGCGCCCCGCACTTCCCCGCGGCCGTGCTCCTCGCCGTGCTGTTGTTCTCGTGCGGCGGTTCTCCTCCCGGGCACCCGGTGCAGCTCAGGCGCGCCGCCGATCACGCGTCGCCATCGAAGCCGCCCTCCCAGCTCCAGCTGGCCCGGCACGCCATCAAGCACGTCGTGTTCGTGGTGAAGGAGAACCGGACGTTCGACACGATGTTCGGGACCTTTCCCGGCGCCGACGGCGCCCGCCACGGACGGACGTGCAGCGGCGCGCTGGTCAAGCTGACCCGGGCGCCCGACCGCGCCGACGGCGCCAACCACTCGTTCGTGGCGGGGATCCGGGCCATCAACGGGGGGCGGATGAACTGCTTCAACCAGCTGTGGGACGGCACCAGGCTGGTCTCCTACGTCCAGTACCACCGGAGCCAGATCCCGAACTACTGGGCCTACGCGAAGCACTTCACGCTGGCCGACCGGTTCTTCAGCTCGGTGTACGGGCCGACCATGATCGAGCACCTGTGGGCGGTCGCGGCGCAGTCGGACCGGTTCGTGGGGCCCGACGACGACGGCGGTGAGGGAACCGGGCCGCCGGCACAGTTCTGCGAGGACCCGGCCGAACGAGCCCGGTCCTTCCGGGTTCTCGGTCCCAAGTCGACCGCCCAGGCGTTCGCCCTGGAGGAGCGGGCGGCAACCATCCCGCTGGTGAGCAACGACTGGGCCCTTCGGTGGCCGTGCACCGACGTGAAGGTGCTGCCGGACGAGCTCCGCGCGCACGGCGTCACGTGGCGCTACTACCAGGGCGAGAGCCTGTGGGCCCAGCCCCTGCGGATGATCCACCACGTACGGTTCGGGCCCGAGTGGCGAGACGTCGTCCCCGAATCGCAGTTCGTCCAGGACGCCCTGTCCGGCCGCCTGCCGGCGGTGTCGTGGGTGGTCCCGCCGGTCCCGGAGTCGGATCACCCGCCGTACAGCATCTGCCAGGGCGAGAACTGGACGGTGCGGACCCTGAACGCGGTCATGCAGGGCCCGCGCTGGTCGAGCACCGCGGTGGTCCTGACGTGGGACGACTTCGGTGGGTTTCTACGACCACGTCCCGCCACCCCACCTGGACCTGTACGGCCTGGGCCCGCGGGTCCCGGCCATCGTGATCTCCCCGTGGGCCGGGCCCGGCTCCGTGGACCACACGACCCTCGAGTTCTCCTCGGTCCTCAGGCTGATCGAGGACCTGCACGGGCTGAAGCCGCTCACCCAACGCGACGGCGACGCGGCGGACCTCCTGGAGGCGTTCGACTTCGCCCAGAAGCCGAACCCGCCGCTGGTGCTGCAGGAACGGGACTGCTCCACGGCGAGCTAGCAAGCCGGGCGGAGGCGCTAGCGACCCTCCGCCACGTGCCCCGTCCCGGTCAGCCGGAGGTCGGTGAGGCCGGAGTGCTGCTTGGGCCCCTCCACCAGCATCGTGGGGTCGTCGATGTGCCCCAGCCCGTGCAGCGTGTCGAGCACACGCTGCAGCGATTCCTCGGGCGACTCGACCATCGTGTCCAGCATGATCTCGGGGTCGAGCGGCGGCTCGTACGGATCGTCCACGCCGGTGAAGTTCTTGATCTCGCCCGCCATGGCCTTCTTGTACAGGCCCTTGGGGTCGCGGTGCTCGGCGATCTCCTGCACCGTGGCGTGCACGTGCACCTCGACGAAGGCCCCGCTCTTCTCGATCTGCCTCCGCACGGCGTCGCGGGTCTCCCGATACGGGGAGATCGGGCAGCAGATGGTGGCCACGCCGTTTCGGGTCAGCAGGTCCGCCACGAAGCCGATCCGCAGGATGTTGGTGTCGCGGTCCTCCTTGGAGAACCCCAGGCCCTTGGACAGGTTCTGCCGGACGACGTCCCCGTCCAGGATCTCCGTTCGCATCCCCCGCGCCCTCAGCTCGTGGAACAGCATCTCGGCGATGGTGGACTTCCCCGCCCCGGACAACCCCGTGAACCACACGCAGAACCCGTTGCCGTTGTCAGATGCACTCACAGGAAGCTCTTCCCCTCCGCGCCCTCCGGCGCCTCGATGCCGTACACCGAAAGGATCGAGGGCCCCACGTCCACGAGGCGCAGGCCCTCCCGCTGGCCGGTGGGCTGCCCGTGCAGGCCCGACATCACGAACACCCCGGTCCGGTCGTGGTTGGCCCCGTCGGGGCCGGTGTCGTTCTCGTAGGTGAACACGTCGCCGTAGCCGACCGTGCCCACGGAGCGCCATTCCAGGTCCCCGAAGTACACGATGAGGTCGGGGGCGACGCCGCGGACCTCCGGGTAGACGTCCTCCGGCTTGAACGCCCGGGTCCCGAGCGGTGTGCCGTCCGGGCCGGGCATGGCCTCCAGCTTGGCCACCAGCTCGTCGCGGGTCTCCTCGTACCGCGCCGGGTCCACCACGCCCTGCGGCTCGCGGCCCCGCACGTTCAGGAACAGCCGCCCATAGTAGCCGCCGTCGCCCCACGCCACCGTGTGCCTCCAGTCGATGGGCGCCTTGGCGATGGGCGTCTGTCCCTGGAGCGGCTCGGTCATGGCCAGGTAGCCCTCCCACATCAGCCAGTCGTTGAAGCACAGGCCGCCGATCATGGGCCTCGCCCCGTGGTCCGACATCACGATGGTGATGGCGTCGTGGGGCAGCGCTTCCAGCAGCGACCCGATCTCCTTGTCCAGGTACCGGTAGTAGTCCTGGAAGGCGGTCTCGAACGGGTTGCCGGGCTCGTACTTGGGATGCGCCGGGTCGTAGTACTGCCAGAACACGTGGTGCAGGCGGTCCGGGCCCATCTCCACGAGCATGAAGTAGTCCCACGGCTTGCTCTTCACCAGGCGGCGGGCCACCGCGAACCGCCGTTCGGTCATCTTGAACACCTGGTCCAGGACGAACTCGTAGCCCTCGTCCCGGAAGTTGGGGATATCGAAGATGTAGTTCCCCGGCCCGACCTCGTCCTCGACCTCTGCCTGCAGCTCGGCCGGGTAGGCGAACGTCTTCGCGGACGGCGGGGTCAGGAAGCACGAGATCCGCCACCCCTCGACCGGCTTGGGTGGATAGCTGGGCGGGACCCCGATCAGCAGGGACTTCAGGCCCTTCTGCCCCAGGAGGTCCCACACCGCGGGCTCCTTCACCGCGTCAGACGTGGCGATGGACAGTCCCTCATAACTCGAGTCCTTGCGGTTGCGGAAGCCGTAGATGCCCAGCTGGCCTGGGGTCTTCCCGGTCATGGCGCAGGCCCAGCCGGGGACCGTGATGGGGGGCGTGATGCTGGCCAGGTCGCCGTGCATCCCCCGGGCCATCAGCTCCCGGATGTTCGGCACCTCATCGGCCAGGTCCCGGAAAAGCAACCGTGGGGTTGCACAATCCAGGCCGATCACGGCCACCCTCGGTCCCTGTGCGCTCACGTGCTCCTCGGTGTCTTCCGTCGGTCGCGTGTCCTCACGAAAAGGAGCCCGGCCTGCTGTGGGCCGCGCTCCGGAGGACGGGGATCATTGTACCCGCTGGCCGGGAAGGCAAGCCGGGGCCGAACGGCCCCCTACAATGGCCCGCTGGATGGCGTTTCTCCGACGGATCCTGTATCTGCAGGCGGCGGTCTTCTTCGTCGCCGGGCTGGCCCTGGCCGTCGTCCCGAGGCTGGTCCTGGTCGACCTGTTCTCGGAGGTTCCTCAGCCCCACTACGCCTGGATCCAGATCGTCGGGGTGCAGGCCATCGTGCTGGCCATGTTCATGGTCCTGGTTGCGCAACGCTCGGAGCAGGTGTGGTGGTGGTCGTGGACGTTCGTGATCGTCTCGGCGGCCATCACCATCATCGCCGTGCTGAACGCGCTGTTCGGCCTGCACGCCGGCCACGCCGGTTGGACCTTCTATGTCCCGCTCCTCGACCGGCACGGGTCCTCGACCGTGTTGTGGTGGCTGCTGGCCGCGGTGAACGCGGCCTTCACCCTGGCCCTGCTGTGGGGCTTGGGGAAGACCGGCCAGGAGCGCCCGCTGCCTCAGGCGGACTAGCCCGAAGACTCGTCGCCGGCGTCCATCCACCACTCCGTGAACTCCGAGCAGCGTCCGTCTTCGGCCAGGCGGATCACCCACAGGTTCGAGTACGCCGGCGGATCGTGGTCCGGGTATCCCGTCCAGCCCCGCACGAACGCGAGGTCGCCGGCCACGGCCAGGATCTCGTGGCGGAAGTCCCAGGTCCCCGGGTCGTCCTTCCGGCCGATCCACCCCTCCACGATCGCTTTGCGCCCGGCCCAGGGCCCCCGGTGGGGCGCCGTGTAGTACCTGGCGTCGTCGGTGAACAGCCGCCCGATGTCCTCGGCGTCGTTGGTCTCCCAGGCCCGCACGTACCCCTGGAGCCACTGCTCGACCTGTCCCTGGTCCACCTGGCACCTCCCTCGCTCACCCGGCGTGGGTCCGGACGAACCGCAGGACCGCACGGTTGGCCCGATCCGCGAACGGGCTCAGGTCGAACAGGTCGAGCCCGCCGCCCCCGTATGGGAACACGACGAGCCGCTTGTCCGCCGAACCCGCGAGCCGGTAGAGCCCGCGATCCTCCGCGAGCGGGACGAAGCGGTCCGTTCGGACCGACAGCAGCAGCACGGGGACGTGCAGGCGCGGAGCGACGTCGAGCGCTCCCGGGGCCGTGGAGGGCCCGTTCACGAACTGGCCGCGGCGGGCAGCGGCGGACACGGCCACGACGCCGGATACCGGCGGTTCGATCTCGGTGGAGGCCACCAGCGCCACCGCGCCTCCGGCGTAGAAGCCCATCAGGAACACGCGGTCCGCGCCCAGCCGGCCAAGCTCGGACGCCGCCCCCCTCCACGTCGAGGTCCAACCGACCGCGGTCCGCTCCGGCCCCCGATTCGCCGTGCCCTCGATAGTCGAACACCAGGACCCGGAAGCCGCCGTGCGCCAGCTGGACGGCCTCCGACACCTCCTCGCACAGGGGATGGGGGACGTCGTTGGCCATGACCACACCGACCGGCCCCCGGCCCATCACCGCCCCGTACAGGCGGGTCCCGTCGGCGGCGGCGAAGTCCAGGCCGGGGACGGCCGGGGCCTGCGGGCACACCTCGTCCAGCGCGGGGGGATTCGGCGAGGACGTGGAACCGGAGGTTCCGGAAGCGGAAGCCGCCGCGGTCGGAGTGCCCGGTGGCGTCGTCCGGCCAGGCAAGGAGCCGTTCCGGCACGACGTGGTGAGCAGCAACAGCACCGCGAGCGGCGCCGCCCACGACCGAGCTCCGGACGCGGTCGATGTCATCCGCACACGAAGCCATACGACAGCCAGGAAGGGGCGGGATCGCTCCCGCCCCTTCCGGCGAAACGGCGCGTCCGGCGCCTCAGTGCATGTGGCCGTGGCCGCCTCCGGCGGCCGCCGGCTCCTCCTCCTCGGGCTTCTCCACCACCGCGCTCTCGGTGGTGAGCACGAGCGCCGCGATGGACGCAGCGTTCTGGAGGGCCGACCGGGTCACCTTGGCCGGGTCGATGATGCCGACCTTGAACATGTCGACGTACTCGCCCTTGGCCGCGTCGAACCCGCGAGTGTCGCCCTCCGAGCGGATCCGCTCCACCGTCACGGCGCCCTCGAACCCCGCGTTGTCGGCAATCAGCCGCGCCGGGTCCGCCAGAGACTCCCGCACGATGCGGGCCCCCGTGGCTTCGTCACCCGTGAGGTCGAGCTTGTCCAGGGCGGATTCGGCGCGGATCAGCGCCACGCCTCCCCCCGCCACGATGCCCTCCTCGACGGCGGCCTTGGTCGCCGACACCGCGTCCTCGATGCGGTGCTTCTTCTCCTTGAGCTCCACCTCGGTCGCCGCGCCGACCTTGATCAGCGCCACGCCACCCGCCATCTTGGCCAGGCGCTCCTGGAGCTTCTCGCGGTCCCAGTCCGAGTCGGTCTTGTCGATCTCGGCCTTGATCTGGTTGATCCTGCCCTTGATGTCGGCCTCGTCGCCCTGGCCCTCCACGATGGTGGTGGTGTCCTTGGCCACGACCACGCGCCGGGCCCGGCCCAGCAGGTCCAGGGTGGCGTTCTCGAGCTTCAGGCCGACCTCCTCCGAGACCACCTGGCCGCCGGTGAGGATGGCCATGTCCTGCAGCATCGACTTGCGGCGGTCGCCGAACCCGGGCGCCTTCACCGCGACCGCGGCGAACGTACCCCGGATCTTGTTGACCACCAGCGTGGCCAGGGCCTCGCCCTCCACGTCCTCGGCGATGATCATGAGGGGCTTCCCGGCCTGCAGGACCTTCTCCAGCACCGGAAGGATCTCCTGCACGCTCGAGATCTTCTTGTTGACGATCAGGATGTAGGGGTCCTCCAGGACCGCCTCCATGCGCTCCTGGTCGGTCACGAAGTAGGGCGAGATGTAGCCCTTGTCGAACTGCATGCCCTCCACGAACTCGAGCTCGATGCCGAAGGTGTTGGACTCCTCGACGGTGACTACGCCGTCCTTGCCCACCTTGTCCAGGGCCTCGGCGATGGTCTCGCCGATCTCGGTGGACGCGGCCGAGATCGACGCCACGTGCGCGATCTCGTCCTTCGAGTCGATGTCCTTGGCCTGGCCCATGATGGCCTCGACGGCCGCGGCCACGCCCTTCTCGATGCCGCGCTTCAGGGCCATGGGGTTGGCCCCGGCGGCCACGTTGCGCATGCCGCGGTGGACCATGGCCCGGGCCAGCACCGTTGCGGTGGTGGTCCCGTCACCGGCCACGTCGTTGGTCTTGGTGGCCACCTCCTTGGCCAGCTGGGCCCCCATGTTCTCGTAGGGGTCCTCCAGCTCGACCTCCTTGGCGATGGTCACGCCGTCGTTGGTGATGGTCGGCGCTCCCCACTTCTTGTCCAGGACGACGTTGCGTCCCTTCGGACCGAGGGTGACGGACACGACGTCCGCCAGCTTGTTGACGCCGGCCTCGAGGGCCCTGCGGGCCTCCTCGTCGAACTTCAGTACCTTCGCTGCCATTCGGCCTCCTCGTCGATGCTGTGGGCCGGGGAACGAGCCCCGGCCCACGACGCTTCAGGTGGGGGTGAGCCCCCGCTACTTCTTGACGACGGCGAGGACGTCGCGGGCGGAGAGGATGAGGTACTCGTCACCCTCCACCTTGACCTCGGTGCCGCCGTACTTGGAGTAGATGACCTTGTCCCCGACCTTCACGTCGAGGGGGGCGCGCTGGCCGTCCTCGAACCGGCCCGGCCCCACGGCGATGACCTCGCCCTCCTGGGGCTTCTCCTTGGCGGTGTCCGGGATCACGATGCCGGATACCGTGGTCTCCTCTTCCTCCCCCGGCTTGACCACGATGCGGTCTTCCAGAGGCTCCAGGCTGAACTTCGCCATCGATCCCTCCTCTTGTGACTTCCCCTGCCGGACTGCTAGCACTCTTGCCTTCCGAGTGCTAGCAGGATAGCCACGGCGCGCGCGAAGGTCAACGTGAAGCCCGGACGCCAGCCTATGCTCGCCGCCGTGAGCGGGCGGCGACGCCGGTGGCTTCGGTGGATGGCCGCAGTCGCGATCGCGCTGGTCGGACTGTGGTCCGTGCCCCCGGTCCACGTCCGGGTCTCATCGATGGTGGCCGTGGCCCGGGCGGTGGGGTTGCCGGTCCCGAGCGTATTCGGCTCTCCGGTGAGCGTCGACCGGGTCGTGGTGGCCGAGGACCTGGTCGGCTATCTGTACACGCCGTCGTGGCCGGCACCGGGGATCGTCCTGGTCCACGGGGCGGCCAGGGGCGGAGCGAACGACCCCCGGATCGAACGGCTGGCCTCCGCCATCGCCCGGGCCGGCCGGGTCGTGTTCGTCCCACAGCTCCAGCTGCGGTTCCGGGTGCTTTCGCGCGACGACATCGAGCGGCTGGTGCGCTCGGTCCTGTACCTGGAAAGGTTCCCCTTCGTGGAGGGCTCGGTGGGCCTGGTGGGGATCTCGGACGGGGGGTCCTTCGCGCTCATCGCCTCGGCCGACCCCCGGATCTCGCGGTCGGTCGGATTCGTGGCCACGTTCGGCGCGTACTTCGACCTGCGCCACGTGATCCAGGGCATCACCACCCACGCCACCACGGTCCATCACCACGTCGTGCCGTGGGAGCCCGCACCGCAGGCCGCCGGGATCCTCCGCCACCAGGCCGAGCAGCTGCTGTCCCCGGCGGACCGGGCGGCACTGGAGGAGGCGGTCGCCGGCACCGTCCCGGCGTCCGCGCTTTCTCCCGATGCCCGGGCCGTGTACGACGTGCTGGAAAACCGGGACCCTCGCCGGGCCCTGCCGCTCATCGCCCATCTGCCTTCGTCCGTGCTCGGGCTGGTCGAGACCTTCTCCCCCAGCCGCTACGTCCGCCGGATCGAGGCGCCGGTGGCAGTCCTGCAATCCATGGACGACCCAGCGGTACCGCCGTCGGAGGCCGCGCTCCTGGCGCAGGCGTTCCACGCGCCGGAGTACGTGCTGACCACGTTCACGCACGTGACCCCCGGGAGCATCGTGCACGGGCTCCCCGACCTGTGGCGAGCGACGTCGTTCACCACGTGGGTGCTGGACCATGGTGCACAATCGGCGGCACGGTGATCTTCCAGCCCGACCTCGAGACCATGGATCCCGGCGAGCGCTTGGTCCACCAAGCACACCGCTTGGCGAATCTCATCGGGCGCTTGGTACACCAAGCATCGCCGTACTGGGAGCAGAAGCTGGGGCGCATCGACCCCGACGCGATCCGAACCGTGGAGGACCTCGCCGCGCTCCCGTTCACCACCAAGGCCGAGCTCCGGGACACGTTCCCCTTCGGGATGCTGGCGGTCCCGCTCTCGGAGACCGTGCGCATCCACGCCTCGTCCGGGACCCGGGGCAAGCCCACGGTGGTCGCGTACACGCGGGCGGACATCGAGGCGTTCGCGGAGGTGAACGCGCGGGCGATCGCCTGCGCCGGCGGGAGCCCGGAGGACGTGCTGCACGTCGCGTACGGCTACGGGCTGTTCACCGGCGGGCTGGGGCTCCACTACGGCGGGGAGCGCCTGGGCGCCACGGTGGTCCCTGCTTCGGGCGGCAATCCAGGGTTCCAGGTCCAGCTGCTCGCCGACCTGGGGGCGACCGGACTGGCCTGCACGCCGTCGTTCGCCATGCTCCTCGCCGAGCGGGCCCATGCGGACGGGCTGCTGGAGCGGATCCGCCTCCGCTACGCCGTGTGCGGCGCCGAGCCGTGGTCGGACTCGTTCCGCCAGAAGCTGGAGGCGGCCTGGGGCGGGATCGACGCCTGCGACATCTACGGGCTGTCCGAGGTCATGGGGCCGGGCGTGGCCATGGAGTGCCGGGAGGGCAAGGGCGCGCTGCACGTGTTCGACGACCACTTCCTCCCGGAGGTGGTCGATCCGGACACCGCTGACCCCGTGCCCCCGGGAACGCTCGGCGAGCTGGTGCTCACCACGCTCACCAAGGAGGCCCTCCCGGTGATCCGGTACCGGACGGGGGACGTCACCACCTTCGTCGAGGAGCCCTGCGGCTGCGGGCGAACCCACCGCCGCATCGCGCGGTTCTCCGGCCGCGTCGACGACATGCTCGTCATCCGGGGGTGAACGTGTTCCCCAGCGAGATCGAGGCGGTGGTGCTGGAGGACGATCGCCTGGGCGGCCAGTACGCGATCGTGGTGGACCGGCGGCCCACGCTTCCCGAGCTCGAGGTCCGTGCGGAGCTTGCCTCCGCGGACCACGCCACGCGCCGGGGCGACGTCGCCGGCGCGCTCCAGGCCCGGCTGGCCGATCGGCTCCGGCTCCGCGTGGAGATGGATGTGGGGGATCCGGGCGCGATCCCACGCCAGGAGATGGGCAAGGCCCGGCGGGTGTTCGAGCGGACCACGGAGGACGACCCGTTCCCTCCGGACCGGGGTCCGGCGGGCTGACCCCAGGCGGGCCTCCCCCCGCCCGCGCTACAGGCCGCGGATGAAGGCGACGGTCTCCCGGAGCCCGTCCTCCAGGTGGGTCCAGGGGTGCCACCCCAGCACGTCCCGGGCCAGCTCGATGTCCAGCGCGCTGCGGCGGAGCTCCCCCTGCGGCAGGGGGCCGTACAGGGGCTGCCCGGCGAAGCCGGTGATCTGGGCCAGCATCCGGAACAGGCCGTTCACCGAGGTCTCCAGTCCCGTCCCCACGTTCACCAGCTTGCTGGACCCCCGTTCCATGGCCAGCGCGAACGCGTGGACGACGTCGTCCACGAACACGAAGTCCCGGGTCTGGTTGCCGTCGCCGAAGATGGTGGGGGTCTCCCCTTCCAGCATCTTGGTGGCGAAGATCGAGACGACGCCGGCCTCGCCGGCCGGGTCCTGGCGCGGCCCGTACACGTTGGCCAGGGCCAGCGCCGAGAAGTCGAGCCCCCGGTACCGTTGGTAGAAGCGGAGGTAGTCCTCGGCCACCTTCTTGGCGATCCCGTACGGCGACACCGGATGGGAGCCGGACACCGCGGTCTCCTTCACCGGCAGGCGCCGGGGCTCGCCATAGATCGTGCCGCCCGAGGATGCGAACACGAACTTGCGGACCCCGGACCGGCACGACGACTCCACCACGTTCAGCAGCCCCAGCACGTTCACGGAGGTGTCGAGCGCCGGGTCCTCCACGGAGACCCGGACGTTGGGCTGGGCCGCCAGGTGCATCACCACCTCCGGGCGATGCCGCTCGAACAGCGTGCGCAGGCCCCCGCTGCGGATGTCCATGTTGTAGAAGGTGAAGTCCTTGCCGTAGCCGCGGGCCTCAGTGAGGTTGGCGATGCGGCCGGTGGAGAGGTCGTCCACGGCGATGACGCGGTGCCCCTCGGCCAGCAGCCGGTCCGACATGTGCGAGCCGATGAAGCCCGCGCCACCCGTCACCAGGATCGAGGTCATGCGTACCGCTGGCCCTCGACCGGGATCGGTTGGTCCAGGGGCAGCCCGGGGTCGGCCCCCACGTCGAGCGGCGTGCGCTCGCCGCGAGCCAGCCGGTGGTACCCGGCGCAGGCGACCATGGCCGCGTTGTCCGTGCAGTACTCGAGGGGCGGGACCAGCACCTCCAGCCCCGCCTCGGCGGCTGCGGTGAGCATGCGGTCCCGCAGTCGCGTGTTCGCCACCACGCCGCCGCCCAGCAGGACCCGCTCCACCCGGCGCTCCGTCGCCGCCGCGATGGTCTTGTGGACCTGCACGTCGACCACGGCCTCCTGGAAGGAGGCGGCCACGTCCTCCAGGCGGGGTTCCCGTCCCTCGGCCCGCTCCCGCCGGACGTGGCGGATCACCGCCGTCTTCAGCCCCGACAGCGAGAAGTCATATCCCGCGTCCTGCATGGCCCGGGGGAACCGGATGGCGTCGGGGTCGCCGTCACGGGCCAGGCGGTCGATCTCCGGCCCGCCCGGGTACCCCAGGCCGAGGAACCGCCCGATCTTGTCGAACGCCTCGCCCGCCGCGTCGTCGACCGTCTGGCCGAGGACCTCGTAGCGGCCCTCCTCGGGCATCCACACCAGCACGGTGTGGCCGCCGGACACTACGAACGTCACCGATGGGAATCGAGGCTCGGCGTGTCCCGAGCCGTGGTCCAGAAAGTTCGCGTAGATGTGCCCCTCCAGGTGGTTGACCCCGATGAGGGGAGCCCCGGTGGCCAGGGCCATGGCCTTGGCTCCGGCCAGGCCCACCAGGAGGGCGCCGACCAGGCCGGGCCCGACGGTGACGGCGATGCCCTCCAGGGCCGGGAACCGCAGGCCCGCCCGGGCCAGGGCCTCGTCCACCAGCGGCGACAGCACCTCGACGTGCGCGCGCGAGGCCAGCTCAGGGACCACCCCGCCGAACCGGCCGTGCATGTCGATCTGGCTGGCCACCAGGTTGACCAGCACGTCCGTGCCGTCTTCCACGATCGCGACGGCCGTCTCGTCGCAGGAGGTCTCGATCCCCAGGACCTTCAACGGCCGAGCCCCGTCACTCCGGGTCCTCGGCCGGGCCGGCCACGATCTGGTCCAGGAGCTGCTCGTACTCCGCCGTGTGCACGTCGTCCACCCACATGACCAGGGCGTCCTCGCCGGTCTCCTGGTAGTAGTTCTTGCGCACCCCGACGGGCCGGAACCCGAACCGCCCGTACAGCCGCTGGGCGCCCCAGTTCGACACCCGGACCTCCAGCGACACGGCGCGGGCCCCCATCTCGATGGCCGACTCGACCAGCTCGTAGAGCAGCCGGGTCCCGATCTTGCGGCGATGGTGCTCGGGGTCGACGGCGATGGTGGTCACGTGGGCCTCGTCGCCGTAGCAGATCATGCCAGCGTAGCCGACCACGTCGCGACCGATCCGGGCCACCAGGTAGGTCCGGTTGGCGGATTCCGACATCTCGGCCAGGAACAGGCTGGGGCTCCACGGGCGCGGGTACACCTGGCGCTCGATCGCCATCACGCCGCGGAGGTGGCGGCGGCGCATCCGGCCGATCTCGAGCTCAGCCGGTCCTGGCTCTTTTGTCCCAAGCGATCTCCGCATCCGACTTCCTCAGGTACAGCGGGACCACGTCCGCGACGCGGTCGAATTCTTCCCTGTGAAACCTGGGAATGGAAAGCTCGACGAGCGCCGCCGCGTTCGGGTACGCGAGCGCCGGCGACGCGAAATCGACGTGGCTCCCCACCGACTCCAGCTCGCGACGGTACCGCATCGCGCCGTCCCCCACGAGCAGGACGTCCTCCGCCCGCGCCTCCAGCTCCGCGGCCAGCGTGGCCGGGGTCCCCACCATGTACTCGGTGGTCCGGGTGACCCCGCCGGGCGCGGGCCGGTACAGCGCGAAGAACACCTCGTGCCGGCGGGCGTCCACCGCCGCGCAGATGACCCGGCGCGTGTAGCGCACGGCGAAGGCCAGCACGTCCAGGGAGGTCAGCGCCACCATGGGGACCGACAGCACCTGCGCGATGGACTTTCCCGTCTGGATCCCCACCCGCAGCCCGGTGAACAGGCCGGGCCCGATGCACACGGCCACCCCGCCGATGTGCGACAGGGGCGTCCCCGACCACCGGGTGATGTGGTCGACGGCGGGGGTGACCGCCTCGTGGTGCGACTGTCCGGTGGACAGGAACGCCGCCGCGATCGTGCCCTGCTCGGAGCCCAGGGCCACGCTGGTCTGGGAGGTCGAGGTGTCGATGCCGAGCACGATCACGGCGACGGCTCCATCCAGGGCTGGGCCACTGCTTCCAGGCGCTCCCACCGGGTGGCCCACGACCGGCCGTTCCCGGTGAGCAGGACCACGCGGCCCTCGTCCTCGGCCCGGGTCCACATCTCCACCTCGAGGTTGTCCTCGGGCAGGAGGCCCTCGATGGCGTCCCCCCACTCCACGAAGCTCACGCCCTCGGGATCGAGGAGCTCCTCGAACCCGAGGTCGATGACGTCCTGGACCCGCTCCAGCCGGTACACGTCGAGATGGTAGACGGGGTAGGTGCCGCGGTACTGCCGGACCAGGGTGAACGTGGGCGACAGCACGTGGCCATCGGGAACCCCCAGGCCTCGGGCCGCGCCTCGCACGAACGTGGTCTTGCCCGCTCCCAGGTCGCCGGTCAGGGAGAGCACGTCCCCCCGGTCCAGGACCGAGGCCACCGCCTGGCCCAGCGCCTCCATGTCCTCGGGCCGGGGGACGTGGAGCTCGAGGACGTGGGTCACGGGAGAAGGGGTCCGGGGGATGCGGGTGGGGTCATCTCATCAGAACAGGCCGAGCTGCCCCTCCGCCGGCTGGGGCCGCTCGGCCAGCGCCTGCTGCACCATCTGGAAGTCCTGCCGGATCGCCGCCATCTGGGAGGAGGCGTCCCCCCCACCGCGCAGGACCGCCGCCGGGTGGAACGTGGGGATGACGGTGCGGCCGTCCCACCGGAACCGCTGGCCGCGGACCCTGGTGATGGACACGGTGGGGCGGTCCAGGATCACCGCGGTGGCGAACCGACCGAGCGTCACGATCACTGCGGGGTCGATCAGGGCCACCCGCTCCATCAGCCAGGGGCGGCAGGCGTCGATCTCGTCCGGGAGCGGATCACGATTCCCGGGCGGCCGACACATCACCACGTTGTTGATGTAGGCGTCCTCCCGCCGGATGCCGATCTCGGCGAGCAGGCGGTTCAGCAGCTGGCCGGCCGCCCCCACGAACGGCTCGCCCTGCTTGTCCTCGTAGTACCCCGGTCCCTCACCGATGAACATGAGGTCGGCGTGGGGATTGCCCACGCCGAACACGACCTGGGTCCGGCCCTGCGACAGCCGGCACCGCACGCACGTCGCGGCCTCGCCGGCCGCTTCCTCCAGAGTCCTCGTGACCGTCACTGCCCATGCACCTCCCCCAACTCAGCCACCGAGGGGAAGCCGGGCACACCGGTCGCCGTCCGGACGGCCCGCCGGATCGCTTCGGCGACGGCCCTCCTGGCGAGGGCTTCGACCGCCCGCTGGTCGGCCTGCACGCTGCCGGTGGCCAGGGCGAAGGCGGTGTCGCCGTCCCACATCGTATGCGATGGACTGACCGCTTCGGCAATCCCGTCGTGCGCGGCCAGGCTCAGCAGGTGGGCGCGTTCCTTGTTCAGCGTGGCGTTGGTAGCTACCACCACCAGGGTGGTGGCGGTGCCGGGCCCCCAGATCTCCGGCGGCGCCGTTGCCGGGAGCCCGCTGCGGTTGGCGGCGATGGTCCCGCCGTCCTCGTCCACCACGAACCCGAGCGAGTTGGCCGCGGCGATCGCCCCCGCCACCAGCTCGCCCTCCCGGACCACGGCCGAGCCGATGCCGCCCTTCACCGCCTGGTCCGGATGGGGCAGCTTGGCCACGGTGGCGCCGGTGCCCGCGCCGACGGTGCCTTCATCGACGTGGTCGGAGGCGGCCTCGCACGCGGCGTAGCCGTCCTCCGGGCCCGGCCTGGCGCCGGGGTCGCCCACGGCCAGATCGAACAGCACCGCCGCCGGGACGATCGGCACCCGGGCCACCCGCATGTCGTACCCCACGCCGCGCTCCTCCAGCCATCGCTCCACGCCGTCCGCGGCGGCGAGGCCGAACGCGCTGCCGCCGGTCAGCAGGACGGCGTGGACCTCGTTGACCAGCGTCCCCGGCCGCAGGGCGTCCGTCTCCCGGGTCCCGGGGGCGCCGCCCCGGACCTCGCAGGAACCGACCGTGCCCGGAGGGCACAGCACCACCGTGCAGCCGGTGAGGCCCTCCAGGTCCGTGCGGTGCCCGACCCGGATCCCCTCCACCTCGGTGATCATCTCGGGCTCACCGCTGCCGTCCCGACCGGGCCGGCGGGGCCGGCAGGGCCGCCCGGTTCGCGACGTCCGCCGTGACGCGGTCCAGGAACCTGCCCACCACGCGGTTGAACTGTTCGTGCCGCTCCATCATGGCCAGGTGCCCGGCCCCCTTCAGCACGACCAGGTCCGCGTCGGGGAGGGCATCCTTCAGGGCCAGCGCGGAGGCGGGCGGGGTCACCCGGTCCACGTCGCCCACTACCACGAGCGACGGCACCCGCACGTGCTCCACGGCGTGGCGGAAGTCCATCCGCAGGATGCCGGCCAGGCCGTCGCCCCACACCTCGAGCGGCGCCCGGCCCGAGATCCTGGCCACGTGGTCCACCATCGACGGCGGCGCCTTCGGGCCGAACTGGGTGAGCCGGGCCACCGCGTAGGCCAGATCGGACTGGCCGGCCCGCAGGAACCGGTGGATCCGCTCGGCTCGCTTCGGCGCGCTGACCAGCGCGTGGATGCGGGCGGTGACCCCGGCCAGCGCCCCCCGCGCCACCTCGGCGGCGGCGGTGTCAGCGAACACCACGCCGGCGATCCGCGAGCGGAACTCCTCGGGGTGCCGTTCGGCCATGGCCAGGATGGCCATCCCGCCCATGCTGTGGCCGACCAGGATCGCCGGCCCCTCCCCCACGGCGGCGTCGAGCACGGCCACCAGGTCCTCGCCCATGGCCTGGAGCGAGTAGTCGGAGCCCTCCGCGGCCCCGCTCTCACCGTGCCCCCGATGGTCGAACAGCACGCAGCGGTACCGCTCCGAGAGCTCCTTCCACTGGTAGTGCCAGGTGGTCATATCCAGGCTGAAGCCGTGGGAGAACACCACCACGGGATTGGACGGGTCCCCTGCCGACCGCACCGTCAGCAGTGTGCCGTCGAAGGACACCACCGGCCCCAGGTCCTCCGCGGGGAGCTCGGCCAGCCGCTCCCGGGCCTCCGGATCGGCCCGGCGGCGATCCCCGCTGATGGCGGTGCGCGAGATCGCCACGCCGGCCGCACCGGCCCCCACACCCGTGGCCACGCCGAGCAGCCAGGCCAGGGTGCGCCGGCGGTCGTGGTTCACGCCGTCGCCTCCGGGCTGCGGCCCCGGTAGGTCCGGGGCACCCGGGCCCCGATGCCGCACACGATCTCGTAGTCGATGGTCCCCACCAGCCCGGCCAGCTCGCCCACGGTGACCTCCTGCTCGCTCTGGGTCCCGATCAGCACCACCTCATCCCCCGGTTGCACGTCGTCCTGGCGGCAGTCGGCCATCAGCTGGTCCATGGTCACCGTGCCGGCGACGCGCCGGCGCTTTCCCCGGATCAGCACCTCCGCCCCCGGCGACAGGCCCCGGCGGTAGCCGTCGGCGTACCCCACCGGGACCGTGGCTACCACGGTGTCGCGGTCCAGCCGGTAGTGGTGACCGTAGGAGATCCCGTGGCCGGCCGGGAGGCGCCGCACCGCGGAGACCGCCGAGCGCCAGGCCAGGGCGGGCCGCAGCCCCGCCATGTCAGCGAGGCCGTTCCCCGGGTCCAGGCCGTACAGGGCCACCCCGATCCGGACCAGGTCGAGGTGCGTCTCCGGGTACAGGATGGCCGCCGCGCTGTTCGCGGCGTGCAGGTACCGAGGGCGAAGCCCCTCGGCCTCCAGCCGGCCGGCCACCATCAGGAACGTGTCGAGCTGCGTCCTGGTGGTCGCCTCGTCGTCCTCCGCCTTGGCGAAATGGGTCCACAGCCCCTCGAAGCGGCAGCCCAGTCGCACCGCGCGCTTCACGAACTCGACCGCGCGCTCCGGAGGGTGCAGGCCGACCCGGTGCATGCCCGTGTCCACCTTCACGTGGATGGGCGGCTCCCGGCCCTCCCGCCGGCCAGCCTCAGCCAGGGCATCGACCCCCTCGTCCGTGTACACGGTGGGGGTGATGTCGTCGCCCAGGAAGTCGAGCTCGGAGCCCGCGGGCGCCTCGGACAGCACGAGCACGGGTGCGACGATGCCGGCGTTGCGGAGCTCGATGGCCTCCTCCACCAGGGCCACCCCCAGCCATGTGGCCCCCGACTCGAGCGCCGCGCGGGACACCTCGACCGCCCCGTGTCCATAGCCGTCCGCCTTCACCACGGCCATCAGCTCGGCCGTGGCGGGCTTCAGGCGGCGGGCGTTGTGCCGGATCGCGTCGAGGTCGACCTCGGCCACGGTGGGGCGGAACCGGACCCCGCCGGCCACCGTCGCTCCCGTTCGGCTCACACCGACTCCGTCACCCGTGCCACCGCCTCGGGGATCCGGGCCAGGACGTCCCCGGCCGTGGTCCCCTCCCCGAGCTCCGTCCCGGCCAAGGACCCGGCCAGGCCGTGGAGATACGCCGCCACCGTGGCCGCGTCCGCGGGGCCGAGGCCCCGGGCCAGCATGGCGGCGGTCATCCCGGTCAGCACGTCGCCGGATCCCGCCGTGGCCAGCTCGGGCCCGCCGGTGGTGTTCACCCGGACCTGCCCGCCGGGCGAGGCCACCAGCATGGGGTTTCCCTTCATCGCCACAATGGCGCCGGTCTCGCCGGCCAGCTTGCGGGCGTGGCCCACCCGGTCCTGGCCCACCTCGCGGGCGGACATCGACGCCAGCCGGGCGAACTCCCCGGCGTGCGGGGTGAGCACGGCGTCGGCCCGACGGTCGGCGAGCTCCGAAGCCCGCCCCTGATACGCGTTCAGCGCGTCCGCGTCCACCACCACCGGCACCGGGCAGCCCCGGACCAGCGCTCGCACGAACGACGCCGTCTCGGCCTGCGCGGTCAGACCGGGACCGATGGCCACCGCGTCGAACCCGGGCAGGCGCTCGGACAGCGCCTCCACCGCGGCCTCGGCCACCGTCCCGTCGCCGGTCTGGGGCAGCGGCAGGAATGTGGCCTCGGTGACCCCGGTCTGGACCACCGGCAGGATGCCCTCGGGGACGGCCGCGGTGACCAGCCCGGCCCCGGCCCGGTACGCCGCGCCGGCCATCAGCCGGACCGCCCCGGTCATGGCCCGGGACCCACCGATCACCAGCACCACGCCCGAGGACCGCTTGTGGTCGTCCACGCGGCGGCGGGGCACCAGCGCCGCGACGTCCTCCAGCTCCACCAGGAGCAGGTCGCTTCGGATCAGGTCCGCCGGGAACCCGATGGGCGCCACCTCCACGATCCCGGCCCGGGCCGCCCCGGGGTGCAGCACCAGCCCGGGCTTGGGGGCGCCGAAGGTCACGGTGACGGTGGCCCACACCGCGTCGCCTTCCACCGCGCCGGTCTCGCCGTTCACGCCGGAGGGGATGTCCACGGCCACCACCGGGGCCGATGTGGCATTGAGCGCCTCGATGGCCGCCGCGTGCTCGTTCTCCGGGATCCCCCGGAACCCCGTTCCGAAGATCGCGTCGATCACCACGTCGGCCCGGGCCAGCTCACGGGCCAGCGAGGGCCCCCGGCGGACCACGACGCCGGACCCCCGGAGCCTCTGGAAGTGCCCGGCGGCGGGTTCCCGGAGGGTGTCCGCATCCTCCAGGAGCACCGCGGTGGCGTGCATCCCGAACTGGGCCAGGTACCGGGCCGCGACCAGCCCGTCGCCGCCGTTGTTCCCCTTCCCGCACACGGCCACGGCCCGCCGTCCGTACAGGCCCCCGGTCGCGGTGGCGGCGGCCCGGGCCATGGCCCGGCCGGCGTTGTCCATGAGGGACGACGCGGTGATCCCCCGGGCCTGGGTCTCCCGGTCCAGGGCGGCGCTCTCGGCCGGGGACAGGATGGGCTTCACGTCTGCACCGGCCTCATGGTCCCATGGCCAGGCAGCAGGCCACCGCGGCGCCGCGCTCGTGGGCGAACGACACCAGCAGGCGCTCCACCCCGACCTCCCGGGCCCGGGCCCGGGCCGTCCCGTCCAGGTCCAGGCTGACCATGCCGTCGTCCGAGCGCACCACCCGGATCTCCCGCCACCGGCCTCCGGGGATGCCGCCCAGGGCCTTCGCACATGCCTCCCGGGCCGCCCACCGGGCGGCGTAGCACTCCGCCCGCCGCCCCGAGCCCTCGCAGTACTCGATCTCCTCGAGGGAGAAGATCCTGGTCACGAACCTCGGCCGCCGTTCCAGGAGGCCGGCGAACCGCCCCACGTCGACGATGTCCACGCCCATGCCGATGACGTTCACTGCCCGGAAGCTTAGTTTTTCGCCCCTCGCTCGACCGCCACTCCCGGCCTCCAGTCCGGGCGCCCGGCGGCGCGATGGGATACTCCGGGCCCAGCCATGGACATGGACAAGGACGAACCGGAGCCCCGGCCCACCGACGAAGCCCACAGTCCGATCTGGACGAAGGCCCTCGCCCTGATGCTGGTGTTCCTCCTGGGCGGGGCGCTCGGGTACCTGGCCGGCCGGCCCTCGCGGGTAGACGCGCCCCCCACCCTGGGCACCGACCAGGTCCGGGTCCCGGAGCTGTCGGGGCTGACCGTGGAGGCCGCCACCCGGGTCCTGGAGTCCGTGGGGCTCGCGGCCCGAGCGGCCGCACCGCAGTCCAGCGACCGTGCCCCGGCGGGGGTGGTCCTGGACCAGCATCCGGGCCGGGGCTCGATCCTGCCGCGGTTCTCCGACGTCGACCTGGTCCCCTCATTGGGTCCCGGCCCCGGCGTGGGACCCGAGTACGTGTTCGCGCGGAGCGTGCTGATCCGCATCGACCACACCGGGACGTACCGGTGGACGTCCCCCCGGGTCGCCCTGGCCGGCCCGCCGGCGTCGCTGGGCGCGAACACCAGGGTGATCGGCCGGGCCGACGTCAGCCCGTACCGCGTCTCCCCGGACCCCTCGGCCGGGATCACCGGGATGGAGGTGACCTTCGACGTCTCGCGGTTCCACTCGCCGGCGTGGTTCGTGATCCTGCGGGCGTACGCCCGGCAGCGGGAAGCCGCCACGAACGGATCGTCGCTCACGGTGCGGCCCGCGTCCGGCCCGGTGGGTTCGACGGCCACGCTGGAAGGGCACCTGTGCCAGGGACGGTCGAACCAGCCGAGCGTCACGGTGCTGGCCGTCGTCACCCGCCCCGGCAAGTTCGTGGTCGGGGCGTTCCGGCCGGCCGCGCCGGCGTCCGCCTACGCGTTCAGCCTGGCCCTGCGCATCCCGGCGCACGCCGACCCGTTCCAGCTCGCCCGCGGGGGCCCCATCCTGCCGGGGGACCGGATCGAGTTCCAGACCTCGCCGCCGGCATGCGTGACGCCATCCGACTTCGTGGTGCGGTGAAGCCCGTCCCGCGGCGGTGACGGCCGCCCTACTCGACGGTGACGCTCTTGGCCAGGTTGCGGGGCTGATCCACGTCGCAGCTCCGGATCTTGGCGATGTGGTAGGCCAGCAGCTGGAGCGGCACCGTCACCACCACCGGGGAGAGGAGCTCCGGGGTCCGCGGGACGAACAGCACCTCGTCGGCCAGGGACCGGATCTGGCGGTCGCCCTCCGTGGCCACGGCGATGACCCGGGCCCCGCGGGCCCGAACCTCCTGGATGTTCGACAGGACCTTCGGGTACACGTGGCACTCCGTGGCCACCGCCACCACCGGGACGCCGTCCTCCACCAGCGCGATGGCGCCGTGCTTGAGCTCGCCGGCCGCGTACCCCTCGGCGTGGATGTAGGAGAGCTCCTTGAGCTTCAGGGCCCCTTCCAGGGCGGCGGGGTAGCCGGTGTGCCTGCCGATGAACAGGAAATCGGGGGCCGCCGCGTACCGCTCCGCGATCTCGGTCACCTGGGCGTCCAGCTCGAGGGTTCGCTCGACCTGCCCGGGAAGGCGCGCCATCGCCGCGACGCTGTCCGCGATCTCGTGGGGGAACTTGGTCCCCCGGAGCTGCGCCAGGTACAACGCCACCACGTGCAGCGCGACCATCTGGGTGGCGAACGTCTTCGTGGCCGCCACGCAGATCTCGGGGCCGGCGTGCGTGTACAGGACCCCGTCGGCCTCCCGCGAGATCGAGGAGCCCACGGTGTTGGTGATGGCGATGACGTGGGAGCCCTGATTCCGGGCGTGCCGAATGGCCTGCAGGGTGTCGATGGTCTCGCCCGACTGGGACACGCCCAGGGTCAGCGTCCGGCTGTCCAGGACGGGGTCGCGGTAGCGGAACTCCGAGGCGATCTCGATCTCCACCGGAAGCCGGGTCCAGTGCTCGATGGCGTACTTCGCGACCAGCCCGGCATGGAAGGCCGTTCCGCAGGCCACCACGAACACCTTGTCCACGTTGCGCAGGAGGTCCTCGTTCACCCGCAGCTCGTCCAGGGCCAGGTGCCCCTCCCCGCTGACCCGCCCCACCAGCGTGTCCCGGATGGCAGAGGGCTGCTCGTAGATCTCCTTCAACATGAAGTCGTCGTAGCCGGACTTCTGGGCCCGCGTGACGTCCCAGTCCACCTCCATGGGCACAGGCGTGACGGCGTTCCCCTCGAAGTCGGTGATGGTCACCCCGCCGGGACCGAGCTCCACGACCTGCCCCTCCTCCACTGGGATCACCGTGCGGGTCCGCTGGAGCACGGCGGGGATGTCGGAGGCCAGCATGGTCTCGCCGTCCCCCAACCCCACCACCAGCGGCGAGGAGACCTTCGCCCCCACGATGCGGTCGGGCTGGTCCACCGTCAGCGCCACGATGGCGTAGGCGCCGTGGAGGTCCCGGACCGTGGCCCGGACCGCCTGCCCCAGGTCGCCGTCGAAGTGCTCTTCCAGCAGGTGGGCGATGCACTCCGTGTCGGTGTCGGAGACGAACGTGTGTCCGTCCTTCTCCAGCCGTTCCCGCAGCGCCGCGAAGTTCTCGACGATCCCGTTGTGGATGACGGCGATCCGGCCGTGGCAGTCCACGTGGGGATGGGCGTTCACGTGGGAGGGAACCCCGTGGGTGGCCCACCGAGTGTGGCCCATCCCGACGGTCCCGGGCGGCGCGGGCTCCTCGTCCAGCGACGCCTCCAGCGCGGAGAGCTTCCCCTGGCGCTTGCGCACGTGCAGGCCGCCGTCGACCAGGGCGACGCCGGCGGAGTCGTACCCCCTGTATTCGAGACGCCTGAGACCCTCGAGGATGATGGGGAGCGCTTCCTCGGGGCCGGTGTACCCCACGATGCCGCACACGATCGCTGGATCGTACCAACGGAGACGCCGCTGTAAACCGTTCGTTTGCCCTTAGGTCCCTCGGCGGGCTCGACGGCGGCCGAGCCGGCGTTCAGCCTAGCGAGGCCCGGACCCGGTCGGCGATGGCCCGGGCGTGAGCGGCGGCCTCCTCCTCGGACTCCGCCTCCACCATGACCCGCACCAGCGGCTCCGTCCCCGAGGCCCGGACCAGGACCCGTCCCCGATCGCCCAGGTCGCGCTCGGCCTCCTTCACGGCGGTCCACACGTCGGTGGCGTCCTCCAGGGCGTCGCGGTCCGTCACCACGACGTTCTTCAGCACCTGCGGGAACCGCCGCATGCAGGACGCCAGGTCCCGAACGGAGACGCCCCGTGCCGCCGCCAGGGTCAGGAACTTGATGGCCGTGAGGAGGCCGTCGCCGGTGGTGGCATGGTCCAGGAAGATCACGTGGCCGGACTGCTCGCCCCCCACGGCCGCCCGGGAGCGGAGCATCTCCTCCAGCACGTAGCGGTCCCCCACTTTCGTGGTGAGGACCTCGATCCCTGCATCTTCCATGGACCGGCGAAACCCCAGGTTCGCCATCACCGTGGTCACCACGGCGTTCCCGGGCAGGCGCCCGTTGTCGCGGAGGGCCAGCGCGCAGACCGCCAGGACCTGGTCGCCGTCCACGACCGTCCCGCCGGCGTCGGCGAACAGGGCGCGGTCGGCGTCCCCGTCGTGGGCGACCCCCGCGTCCGCCCCCAGGCGGGCCACGGCCGACGCCACCACGTCGGGATGCATGGCCCCGCACCCCACGTTGATGTTGTGGCCGTCGGGCCGGTCGAACAGGGGGTGGACCTCCGCCCCCAGGCGACGCAGGGCCTCCGGGGCCACCGCCGACGCGGCGCCGTTGGCGCAGTCCACCACCACGCGCATGCCATCCAGGCGGCCCTCCGCCGCGGAGACGAGGTGGGCGAGGTACCGTTCGCCGGCGTCGGGCAGCTCGCGGACGGACCCCAGCGCGGCGTCGCGCTCGCCCGCAGCGAGCCCGTCCGCCAGAACCGCTTCGATCTCGTCCTCCAGCTCGTCGGGCAGCTTGTAGCCCTGCCCGCCGAAGAGCTTGATCCCGTTGTACTCGGGCGGGTTGTGCGAGGCGGACAGCACGGCGCCCGCCGCCGCCCCCAGGTCGACGGTGAGGAACGCGACCGCCGGCGTGGTCTGCACGCCGGCCACCAACGCGTCGCCTCCGCCGGCCCGGATCCCGTCGACCAGGGCCTGCTCGAGCATCTCCCCGGACGCCCGGGTGTCCCGGCCCACCACGAAGATGGGACGCTCCACGCCGTGGCGGCCCAGCACGGCCACCGCGGCCACGCCCAACGAGCGGGCCAGGTCGGTGGTGAGGTCCCGTCCCGCCACGCCACGGATGCCGTCGGTGCCGAAGAGCCGTCCCATGGGGGCCTCAGCCTACCGCCGGGGCGGCCGACCGCCGGCCGGGCCGCGTGAGCCGGCTCGGGACGGCGCCGGCGGGCCTGTCACAATAGGGCCGTGGACGACCCGATCTCCGGCGAGATGGTCCGGGTGTACTCGACCCAATCCCTCACCGACGGCTACCTGGCCCGGGGCAGGCTCGAGGCCGACGGGATCCCGGTCGTCCTGAAGGGCGAGGGCGAGGGACCGTACCGCATGGGCCCCGCTCACCTGTGGGTCCCGGTCGAGCTGGAGATCCAGGCCCGCCTGATCCTCGAGGAGATCGGCAGGGGAACGCTCCGGGTGCACGACGACGAGGACCTCCTGGCGGAGACGAATTGGGACGAGGCCGAGGCGGCCCCCCCGTCCGAATAGGCAGGAGCCCGCGAGCGGGCCGGCGCCGACCTACCGCTTCGAGTACTGCGGTGCCTTGCGGGCCTTCTTCAGGCCGTACTTACGGCGTTCCTTCTCGCGGGCGTCCCGAGTCAGCATGCCCTCGCTCTTGAGCGCGGGGCGCAACTCGGGGTCGAGCTCGATGAGCGCGCGGGCGATGCCGTGGCGGAGCGCCCCGGCCTGGCCGCTGACGCCGCCGCCGGTCAGGCGGGCCACGACGTCGAGCTCCTTTTCCTTGCCCGCGATGCGCAGGGGCTCCGTGACGATCATCCGGTGGGCCCGCGTGGAGAAGTACTCCTCCAGGGAGCGGCCGTTCAGCTCGATCCGGCCCGTCCCCGGGGTCACCCGAACCCGGGCCACGGCCTCCTTGCGCCGTCCCGTTCCGATGGAAGCCGTCTGCGCCATCTAGCTCTCCTCGTCCGTCTTGCGGGACCGCCGGCGCGTGCGCGCGGGCTTCTCCTCCGACTTCCCGGTCTTGGGGGCCGAGCCGGCCGTTGCTGCGGCCGTCTTCGTGGCCGTGGCCTTGGCGGACCCCGTCTTGGTGGCCGATCGCTTGGCCGGGGAACGCTTCGCGGCGGACGTCGTGGCCCCGGTCCGCTTGGCTCCGGCCCGCTTCGCTCCGGCCCGCTTGGTCGCGGGGCGCTTCGCCTCCGGAGCGGCGCCACCGCGGCGCCCCTTCGGCCGCCTCTCCTCCTCCTTGGCCGGCCGGGAAGCCTTCGGCTTGGGCTCGGGAAGGCCCGTCCACGCGGGGACCTCACCCAGCGCCAGCGGTGAGGGCTGCTGGGCCTGGTGCGGGTGCTCGGGCCCCTCGTACACCTGGAGCTTGCGGGCCATGGCCCGGCCCAGGCGGTTCTTGGGAAGCATGCCCTTGATGGCCTTCTCCACCACGAACACCGGCCGCTCCGCCATCAGGCGCGAGTACCGCGTCTCCCGAAGCCCGCCCGGGTAGCCCGAGTGGTGGTAGGCGATCTTCTTCTCCTCCTTGCCGCCGGTCAGGCGGATGCCCCGGGCGTTGACCACGATGACGTGATCGCCGGTATCGGCGTGGGGCGCGAAGATCGGCTTGTGCTTGCCCCGGAGGATCTTGGCCACCTCGGAGGCCAGCCGGCCCAGCACGGCACCGTCGGCATCCACGACGAACCAGCGTCGCTCGACGTCCTGTGGCTTCGGAGAGTAGGTCTTCATACGAAAAGAAGCGGCCGGAACGCGGCCGACACGCAATGCTACCTGCGAGAACGCTCCAGCGTCAAAGCCCGCTGGCCGAACCCGAGCCCTCCCCGGGAAGCGAGGGAAACTGCTCGACCCAGTCATGCGGCAGATCACCCGTCCCGGCCCAGTAATAGCGCCTCTGATCGAACTCCGGCCTGATCAAAGACCCTTCGCGCTCGGGACCGGCCCCACCGGACTGCCTCGGCCGGCGAGGCGGTGTGGGGCATCTCCTCGAGGTCCGCCGGAGGACCATCCGGCTCCCGCTCCCAGTACCCGGAGTAGAAGCCGAGATCGTTCCACGCGATGTACACGATGCCGAAGTCCCTCACCGGGCCCCCTTCCGAGTCCGCCGCCAATAGACGACGCGCTCGAGCGTGAGCCCGTGAGGTGGCGCCATCTGGGCGGCAGCGGCCCGGTCGCGCGCCTCGAGGACGGCGGGCATCGAATCGGCCGGCATCTTGCCTCTCCCCACGGCCACGAGCGTCCCCACCAGGCTCCGCATCATCTGGTGGCAGAACGCGTTCGCCCGCGCGCCGATCTCCACGCGATCGCCCTGCACGGAGACAGATAGCCGCTCCACCCGGCGAACGGTGGAAGTGGGCGGGGTCCGAGCCCGGCAGAACGAGGCGAAGTCGTGCTCCCCCACCAGATCGCCTGCCGCCCACCGCATCGCCGGGACGGACAGCTCCCCAGCCCGATGCCACACGAACCTGGCCGTGAACGGATCCGGCCACGGCCCCGTGTCGATGCGGTAGCGATACTCCCGAGCCGTCGCGCTCAGCCGAGCGTCGAACCCGTCCGGCGCCCGCTTCGCGCTGACCACCACGACCTCCGGCGCGAGCATGCGGTTCACCGACCGCTGGATGCGCGCAAGGTCGGCCTCGGCCGCGAACGAGACGACCTGGCCGCGCGCATGCACGCCGGCGTCCGTGCGCCCGGCGGCCGACAGGTCCGGCACGTGCCCGAGAATCCGTCCGAGGCTGTCCTCGAGCACACCCTGCACGGTGCGCAAGTCACCCCGCTGCCGAGCCCACCCATGGAACCCGGTCCCGTCATACGCGAGCACCAGCCTGATCACCGACACCGCCGCGAAGCGTAAGCGAGTCCGCCGAATGGAACGCGTGCAGGCGGGGCCGCGGGGGCGTGGGGGGACCGCGGAGGAACGCGGTGCGGAGCCGAAGGGACCGCACGGCGTCCCCGCTCGCGTTCCGGGAGCGGTGGGCCCCGGGCACCCGAGGCAGCCGCCGACACGGCCGAGCAGCACGGGTTCCAGGCTCTTGGGCTTGTGCGAGCGGAGGCGGAGTCGAGGCGAGCGAGCCCGAAGGACGAGCGAGACCGAACGCAGCCGGAGCGTGTTCCGAGCGAGCGCAGCGAGCGAGTCGAGGCTCCTACTCCTCGGCCGCGATCAGCTCGATGCGGGCCATGGGAGCCCCGTCGCCCTGGCGCTGCCCCAGCTTGAGGATCCGCGTGTAGCCGCCGTTGCGCTCGGCATAGCGCGGCCCGATCTCGCTGAACAGCTTGTGCACGACATCGCGGTCCGGCACCACCTTCAGCACCTCGCGCCGGGCTGCCACGTCGCCGCGCTTGGCGAACGTGATCAGCTTCTCCGCGAAGGGCCGAAGCATCTTCGCCTTGGCCTCGGTGGTGGTGATGGCCTCGTGCGTGAACAGGGAGGCGGCCTGCCCGGACAGCAGCAGGCGCTGGTGGGCGGGTCCGGACCCAAGCCTGGGGCCTCTCTTCGGCTTCGGCATCAGCCCTCCCCTACTCCTCCCGGAGCCCGAGGTTCATGTCGGCCAGCTTCTGCTTGACCTCTTCGATGGACTTCTGGCCGAAGTTGCGGATGTCCATGAGCTCCTGCTCGCTCTTCTGCACCAGGTCGCCGACCGTGTTGACGCCCTCGCGCTTCAGGCAGTTGTAGGAACGCACCGACAGGTTGAGCTCCTCGATGGTGATGGCCATCTCGCCCGAAAGCGCCGACTCGTCGGGGGCCGGCCCGATGGCTAGGCCCTGGCTCTCGGCCAGCTCGGCGAACAGGTTCACCAGCTCGAGCAGCGTGCTGCCGGCGGACGCCAGCGCCTCGCGCGGGGTCATGGACCCGTCGGTCTCCACGTCCAGGATCAGCCGGTCGCGGTCGGTCATCTGCTCGACCCGGGTGTTCTCCACCGAGTACGACACCCGCCGCACCGGGGAGAAGATCGAGTCCACCGGGATCACGCCGATCGGGTCCCGGGGCTTCTTGTTGCGTTCGGCCGGGCGGTATCCGACGCCGCGCTCGACGACCATCTCCATCTCCAGCGTCCCGCCCTTGGCCAGCGTGGCGATGTGCAGGTCGGGGTTCAGGAGCTCCACGCCCGCGGGCGGGGAGACGTCGCCGGCGGTGACCTCGCCGGGACCCTTGGACTTGAGGTACACGGTGGCCGGCTCGTCCACCTCGGAGCGCAGGACCAGCCCCTTGAGGTTCAGGATGACGTCGGTGACGTCCTCGGTCACCTTGGGGATGGTGGCGAACTCGTGGAGCACGCCCTCGATGCGGACCGACGAGATGGCCGCCCCGGGGATGGAGGACAGCAGCGTCCGCCGCAGCGCGTTTCCGAGGGTGTAGCCGAACCCCGGCTCGAGCGGCTCGATCGAGAACCTCGAGCGCACGTCGGAGACAGGGTTCTCCTGGATCTGGGGTCTGGTGACGATGAGCAACTGCCTCTACCTCCTCGGCGGGGGATCATCCACTCCTGCCCCGCCACTCACCGTCCCCGCTCACAACTGGCGGGGACGAAGCTTGATCGAACTAGACGCGCCGCCGCTTCCTGGGCCGGCAGCCGTTGTGGGGGACCGGGGTGACGTCCTGGATCCCCAGGATCTCCAGGCCGGTGGCCGCGAGCGAGCGGATGGCCGTCTCCCGGCCGGAACCCGGCCCCTTGACGAAGACGTCGACCCGCTGCAGGCCGTGCTCCTGGGCCCGGCGGGCGGCCGCCTCCGCGGCCAGCTGGGCGGCGAAGGGCGTGGACTTGCGGGAGCCCTTGAACCCCACGTTGCCCGCGCTGGCCCACGACAGGGTGTTCCCCGACAGGTCCGTGATAGTGACGATCGTGTTGTTGAACGTCGACTTGATGTGGGCCTGGCCGTGCGAGACGTTCTTCTTCTCGCGCTTGCGGGCCTTCTTGGCCTTGGGCTTCGCCATGGGCGGCCTACTTCCCCTTCTTCCGCTTCACACCGACGGTCTTCTTGGGGCCCTTGCGGGTCCGGGCGTTCGTGTGGGTGCGCTGGCCCCGCACCGGCAGGCTGCGGCGGTGCCGGAGGCCCTGGTAGCAGCCGATCTCGATCTTGCGCTTGATGTCCTGGGCCACGTCCCGGCGCAGGTCTCCCTCGACCTTGAAGTTCCGGTCGATGTACTCGCGGATCCGGACGACCTCCTCCTCGGACAGGTCGCGGACCTTGGTCCCGGCCTCGATCCCGGAGCCGTCCACGATCACCCCGGCCCGCTGGGGGCCGATGCCGTAGATGTAGCGCAGCGCGACGTCCACCCGCTTGTCGCGGGGGAGGTCCACGCCTGCGATCCGAGCCACGCTACCGCCTCCTCGCTTCCGTCTCGACCGCCGTCCTCAGCCCTGCCGCTGCTTGTGCCGGGGGTTGCTGGAGCAGATGACCAGGACGCGGCCACGGCGCCGGATCACCTTGCACCGGTCGCACATCCTCTTCACCGACGGCCGAACCTTCATCGCTTCCTCCAGCGCCCCTCTGCCTGGTTGCCGGGTCGTCGAGCCTACCGGTATCGGTAGACGATCCGACCCCGCGTCAGGTCGTAGGGCGAGAGCTCCACCAGGACCCGGTCCCCCGGCAGGATCCGGATGTAGTGCATCCGCATCTTCCCCGAGATGTGGGCCAGCACCCTATGTCCGTTGTCCAGTTCTACGCGGAACATGGCGTTCGGGAGCGGCTCGACCACCGAGCCCTCCACTTCGATCGCGTCCTTCTTCGCCACGCTCCTCCGTTAGCCTCCGTGCGCACCACTGTCCCAGATCCACGCGACCGGGGACGAGTCGAAACGGCCTCCGGCCGCAGCCGGAAGCCGCACGGAAAGTATACGAGGATGCCCAATGGACCGTCCACGACACGGTCAGGGGCCCGGGAACGGGGGGGGGAGGGGGACCATGGACCGGCAGGAGTTCGACGACTGGCTTCGGCGGTACTTCGAGGCGTGGGTGTCGAACGACCGCGACGCGGTGGGGAAGCTGTTCGCGGAGGACGCCGTCTACCACGTGAACCCCTTCTCGGGGCCCCGGATGACCGGGCGGGCCGAGATCGTGGACGTGTGGACGAGCGAGCCGGAGGCCCAGCGGGACATCCGGTGGACGTATGAGCCGCTGGCCGTCGAGGGCGATCGGGGGATCGCGCACTGGCAGGTGTCCTTCGCGCCCGAGGGGGCCACCGACCGGCGGACGGAGCTGGACGGGATCCTGGTCGTCACCTTCGACGGCGATGGCCGGTGCACCGACCATCGGGAGTGGTATGCGGTGAGGGACGTGGAGACGGGGTGAGCCGGGGCCGGCGGAGCGTGTCCGCCGCGTTCCTGGTCCACGCGGGGGTGTTCGGGACGTGGGCGCCGCGGCTGCCCGCCATCAAGCACTCACCACCTGCACCTCGACCACGGCCAGATCGGCGTCGCCCTGACCGGCGCGGCCGTGGGGTTCCTGGTGGGGACCCGGGTGGCCGGGCCGGTGGCCCGCTGGCTCGGCAGCGGGCCATCCACGCGCTGTGGAGCCTGGGGACCATGGCGGCGGCGGTGGTGGCAGGGGCGGCCGCGGCGGCGGGCGTCGACGTTCGGGCGCACTTCGGAGTGGTTGCCGCGGCCCTCGCGGTCGCGAGCGTGGCGGCGACCCGGGGCCTCGTTCCCCCGGAGGAGGAACATGCGAGTGTGCCGGAGCCGGCCTCGGCGCAAACGCGCCCGAACACCCTGGTCCTGAACACGGGCCCATGCTCGGCCAGCCGCCGTTCGATGAACCGGAAACCATCGGTGACCAGCGGCAGGGTCTCGCCGAGCAGGGGCCATCCCGTCCGGCCGGGAGGAAGCGGAACGCCAGCACCTGGCGGGGGCGAAGGGGTTCCGCGCGAACGGAGGCGCTTGGTCCGCACGGATCCGTTTACGAACCGACTCCGACCGAGGGACGCAGCCCCCCGGAGGGATCGGGCATCTGGCCGCGTGCAGCCATGACCACGCCGCCCGCCCCCATGGCCAGGACGGTCACCAGGAACACGACGTACATCCAGGCGCTCGGGGAGTCCCACCTCATCTCGCCGCCGTACCGGGTCACGGCCACCAGCTCCAGGGCCCCGAAGAGCGCGTACGCGGGAGCGGCGATCGACACACGCACCGCATCCCTCTCGATGGTGGCATGTGCGGCCGCAACCCCGACGGCGAACACCCACGCTCCGACGGCGCGGCCGGTCAGCTGGGTCAGTGGCCACGGCCAGACCCTGGCCACGGTGTCCGGGGCCACGAACAACAGGGCTCCGACCACCAGCATCGTGGCCGCCTGCGCGCCCACGATCCAGACGACGGGTCCAGGAAGCGGAGCGGTACGCGGGGGGTCACGTCGTGGCAACCTGGACTGCCGCCACAGCAGGACGATCATCATCAGGGGGACCGACACGTAGATCATCAGCCAGAGCCAGGCAGCGAGCCGGGCCAGCACGTGGGGGCTGGAGAGATGGAACTTCCCCAGGTGCAGCAACGTGGCGATCAGCGTGAGCAGCGTGAAGACCAGCACGGCCGGGACGGCCAGCCTGGCGTCCGCCCAGGTCCGCCGCCGGGCGCCCAGGTACTCGATGGAGAAGGCGCTCAGATAGCCGGCGCCCAGGAAGGCTGCCGTCATGCCGGAGTCGATGGTCCAGGCGAACGTGCGGTCGGTGTGATCGGTGAGGACGAAGAGGTCGATCCCGGCGAGCACCACCAGCCCACTCGCGATCCACAACAGCATCCTCATGCCGGGGAGGAGGGGGGTTGCGGATGCGATCTCGGAATCCATGCCGTTTGCACAGCCCTCAGCGGCGATCCCGGCGGACGGCGCCGGGCCATCCTAGACGGACACGCCCGGGCGGCGGAGGGTGTGCTTCTACTTGCCGGTGGCCGGCTCCGACGCCTTGGGGGCGGCATCCTCGCCTTCCGTGTCCTCCTCCGCGGGGGTGACCGGGGCCGTGGCCCTCGGCGCCACCAGCCGGAACGCCCCGCGGGCCGTGGTCCAGGAACCGAGGACGGCGGCGGCCATGGGCGAGTCCGTCAGCTCGAGGTGGCGCTCGACCAGGGCCCGGATCTCCTCCAGATCCTCCTGCGCCGGGTGCGAGACCTCGACGAGGTGGTGGTTGACCCGCTCGGCGAGGGTGCCTTCCGGGTCGTACACGACCGCTCGACCCCCGGACATGCCGGCTCCCAGGTTCCGTCCCACCGGCCCCAGGACCAGCACGGTCCCCCGGGTCATGTACTCGCACGCGTGGTCGCCCGTGCCCTCCACCACCGCAGTGGCGCCCGAGTTGCGCACGGCGAACCGCTCCCCCGCCCGCCCCCGGCAAAACAGCTCGCCTCCCGTTGCGCCGTAGAGCACCGTGTTGCCCACCAGCACCGGGTCGCCGGCGTCGTCGTCGGGGGGCACGACCACGATGCGGCCGCCTCCCATCCCCTTGCCAACGTAGTCATTGGCCTCCCCCACCAGGCGGAACTCGACCCCGGGCCCCAGGAACGCGCCGAAGCTCTGTCCGGCCGATCCCCGGAACGTGATCTCCGCGCGCCCGGGCGGGTTGGCCGCGCCGAACTCCCGGGCCAGCTGGCCGCACAGGCGGGCCCCCACGGCCCGGTCGGCGTTCCCAATCTGGTAGGACAGCCTGGCCACGGCTCCCGCCCGGAGCGCCGGCAGCACCCGGTCGGCCAGGCGGGTTCCCAGGGGCGAGCTGGGGCGCTGGACCTCGTGCTGCCGGACGAAGCGGGAAGGGCCGTCCTGCGGCGCCCCCAGCAGCGCCGACACGTCCATCCTGTGGCCGCCGTCGTCGTCGGCCGCACGGGCCCGGAGCAGGTCGGCCCGCCCCACGGCGTCCTCGATCGAGCGCAGGCCCAGCGAGGCCAGGAGCAGCCGGGCTTCCTCCGCCACGAACAGCAGGTACGCGGCGACCTTCTCCGGCGACCCGCTGAACTTGGCCCGAAGCTCCGGACGCTGGGTGGCGATGCCGGTGGGGCAGGTATCCCGGTGACACGCGCGGACCATGATGCAGCCCTCGGCCAGCAGCGCCGCCGTGCCGAAGGAGAACTCGTCGGCCCCGAGCAGCGCGGCCACCACCACGTCCCGGCCGGTCTTGAACCCGCCGTCCACCCGCAGCACGGCGCGGTCCCGGAGCCCGTTCGCCACCAGCTCGGCCTGGGTCTCGGCCAGCCCGACCTCCCAGGGCAGCCCGGCGTTCTTGATCGAGGACAGCGGGCTCGCTCCGGTCCCTCCGTCGGCGCCGGCGATGTGGACGATGTCGGCGAGCCCCTTCACCACACCCGCCGCGATCACCCCCACCCCCACCGTGGACACCAGCTTCACGGACACGGCGGCTCGCGGGTTCAGCTGCTTGAGGTCGTAGATGAGCTGGGCCAGGTCCTCGATCGAGTAGATGTCGTGGTGGGGGGGCGGGGAGATCAGCGTGACGCCGGGCGTGGTGTGGCGGAGCCGGGCGATCTCGGCGGTCACCTTGTGGCCGGGGAGCTGGCCGCCCTCGCCGGGCTTGGAGCCCTGCGCCATCTTGATCTGGAGCTCGTCGGCGAACGCGCAGTACTCGGCGGTGACCCCGAACCGGGCGCTGGCCACCTGCTTGATCAGGGTGTTCCGCTCGTCCCGGTACCGGGCGGGGTCCTCGCCGCCCTCGCCGGTGTTCGACCTGGCCCCGATCATGCGCAGAGCCACGGCCAGGGTCTCGTGCGCCTCCGGCGACAGCGCGCCCAGCGACATCGCGCCCGTGGAGAAGCGCCGGACGATGGTCCCCGCCGGCTCGACCTCCTCCACCGGGACGGCCGGGCTGGTTGGGACCGGCTCGAGCAGGTCGCGCGGCTCCGCTGTGGGCCGCCCGTCCACAAGCGCCGAGAACCGCAGGTACCCGTCGAACCCCGTGGCCGGGGCGTCCCCGCTGCCGACCCCCAGGGCCTCGTGCAGCGCCCGCACCACGTCGGGGTTGGTCTGGTGGTACTCGCCGTCCGCGCGGTGCTTGACGAACCCCGGGTTCACCAGCTCCGGCCGCGGGCCGTATGCGGCAGCGTGGCGGCTCAGCGCGTCCTCCCCGAGGTCGGCGAACCCCAGGCCGCCGAGGGGCGAGGGCGTCCCGGCCAGGCAGAGGTCGATCACCTGGGGAGCCAGGCCGACGGCCTCGAAGATCTGGGCGGCCCGGTAGGCGTCCAGCGTGGAGATGCCCATCTTGGACATCACCTTCAGCACGCCCTCCTCCACGGCTCGACGGAACCGGTCCTGGGCTTCGGCGGGCGAGGGCGAGTCGCCGCCCATCCGACCCTCCAGGCACAGCGCGGCGATGGTCTCGAGCGCCGTCCGCGGGACCACGGCCTCGGCCCCGTATCCGAGCAGGGCGGCGAAGTGGTGCACCTCGCGGGGCTCGCCGGAATCGATCACCATGGAGGCCCGCGACCGCAGCCGCGTCCGCAGCAGGTGGTGATGGACGGCGCCGGTAGCCAGCAGCGCCGGGACCGGGACCCGTTGCTCGCCAACGCAAAGATCGCTCATCACCACCAGGCCGACTCCGGAGCGCACGGCCCGTTCGGCGTCGCGGCCCAGGCGCCGGCAGGCGGCCTCCAGCCCGGCGGGCCCCTCGTCGCGGTCGAACGTGGCGTCGAGGCGGATCACCCGGAACGGGCCCCGGCACAGGCGCTCCAGCCCGTCCGGGTACAGGAAGAAGCTGTCCAGCTCGACCAGGGACGCCGCGTCGGGACGCTCCTCCAGCAGCGGGGCCCGGGGCCCGAGCCGCGTGGACAGCGACATGACGATCCGCTCGTGCAGGTGGTCGATGGGTGGGTTGGTGACCTGGGCGAACCGCTGCTTCAGGAACCCGAACACGGACCGGGCCCGGTTCGCCAGCGGGGGCTGGGCGGTGTCGTCGCCCATGGACGACGTGGGCTCGTGGCCGGAGAGGGCCATGGGCCGGAGCACCACGGTGACCTCTTCCCTGGTGTGCCCGAACGCGACCTGGTGGCGGACCACGTCGCCGGCCGCCGAGGCCACCGGACGTCCCCGGCCGGCCCGTCGCAGGTACAGCCCGATCCACGTCCCGTAGGCCCGGCGCGAGGCCAGGTCCCACTTCACCTCGGTGTCCTCCAGCAGCCCCCCGGCGGCGGGGTCGACCACGAGCATCTGGCCCGGCCCCAGCCGGCTCCGGCGGACCCGGCCCCGCCCGTCCATGTCCACGGGGCCGACCTCAGAGCCGCAGTACACCAGCCCGTCCTCCGCCACGGCGTAGCGCAGGGGCCGCAGGCCGTTGCGGTCCAGCCGGGCCCCCACCACCCGTCCGTCGGTGAAGGCCAGGGCGGCCGGCCCGTCCCACGGCTCGGTCAGGCAAGCGTGGTAGCGGTAGAAGTCGCGCAGCGCGGGGTCCAGGTCGACGAACCCCTCCCACGCCTCCGGGATCAGCATGGCCAGCGCGTGCGGGAGGGACCGGCCCCCGTGCACCAGCAGCTCCACGGCGTTGTCCAGCATGGCGGAGTCGGACCCCGACTCGTCGATGGCCGGCGCGATCAGCTCCTCGTCGCCCAGGACGTTCGCCCCCAGGTGGCCCTCCCGGGTCCGCATCAGGTTCACGTTTCCCTGGAGGGTGTTGATCTCGCCGTTGTGGCACAGGAACCGGAACGGCTGGGCCCGCTGCCAGGTTGGATGGGTGTTGGTGGAGTAGCGCTGGTGGAACACGGCGAACCAGGCCTCGAACCGGGGGTCCTCCAGGTCCGGATAGAACGCGGCCAGCTGGTCCGCCGCGCACAGCGCCTTGTACGTGACCGTGGAGAACGACAGCGACGCCACGTACAGCGGGAGCCCGAGGTCCCGGCCGGCCCGCTCGATCCGCTTGCGGGCCCGGAACGCCCATCGCTCGGCGTCCTTGGCCCCCGGCCGCCGCACCAGGACCTGGGCCACCGACGGCCGGGTCTCCCGGGCCACGTCGCCCAGCGCGGAGGGCTCGACGGGCACATCCCGCCAGCCAGCCACCTTCAAGCCCTCGTCGGCGAGTTCCCGCTCCACGACCGCCCGGGCCTCGGTCTCCCGCCCGGTCGGCAGGAACACCATGCCCACGCCGTGCCCGCTGAACAGGGCCGGGGCCAGCGGGAGGATGACCCCGGCCCCGTCGCCGCTGCGGGCGTCGGCGGCCACCGCGCCGCGGTGGCGGACCCGGCGCAGCGCCTCCAGGCCGATCTGGAGGATCTCGTGGGACGGCTGGCCCGCGGCATCCGCCACGAAGCCGATCCCGCAGGCGTCCCGTTCCCGGTCGAACGGTCCGGCCATGCCCGAATCCTCCTGTCCCGTCCGGCTTCGGCCCCCGAGGCGGCCGTAAACAGCCGGTAAACAAAAGACCTCTCGGTCATCGAGAGGTCTTGTCGCGAGCGGCTCGCCGCCGCCCGCGCCTATACGGCGGCGATCTTCGGGAAGCTCTGCGTGCTCACCGTCCGCGTCCGCATATTGGGTCGCGAGTATAGGGATCGAACCGGACAAGTCAAACGCCGGATCGGCGAACAGGAGGGCGGCCGACGGCGGTGCGCCGGCGCGGTCAGCGGGCGGTCAGGACCTCGGGGCCGTTCTCGGTGACGGCGATGGTGTGCTCGAAGTGCGCGGACAGCGAGCCGTCCGCGGTGACCACCGTCCAGTTGTCCCTCAGCACACGGGTCGGCCAGTCGCCCATGTTGACCATGGGCTCGACCGCGACGACCAGGCCCGGCTTGATCTCCGGGCCCCGGCCGGGCTGGCCGTAGTTCGGGATCTGGGGGTCCTCGTGGAGGTTCCGGCCGATGCCGTGGCCCACGTACTCCCGGACCACGCTGAACCCGGCCCCTTCCACCACCTGCTGCACGGCGTGCCCGATGTCGGACAGGCGCTTCCCGGCCCGGATCTGGGAGATCCCGGCCTCCAGGGAGTCCTCGGTGACCCGGACCAGCTTCTCCGCCTCGGGTGAGGGCGGCTCGCCCACGAACACGGTCACGGCCGAGTCGGCGTGGTAGCCCTCCCAGATGGCCCCGAAGTCGAGCGACAGGACGTCCCCGCCGGCCAGCCGGCGGTCCCGGGGGATCCCGTGCACCACCTGCTCGTTGACCGAGACGCAGATCGACGCGGGGAACCCCCGGTAGCCCTTGAACGAGGGGACGGCGCCCCGGTCCAGGATGACCTTCTCGGCAACGGCGTCGAGCTCCCGGGTGGCCGCGCCGGGGCGCACGGCGGCCAGCACGGCGTCGATGGTGCCGGCCACGATCCGGCCGGCCCGGCGCATCTTCTCGATCTCCTGGGGGGACTTCAGGATGATCATGACGCCGTGGCCTGGCCGCGGCTCACGTCAGGTCCGACAGGACCGACACGGCACGCTCCGTGATCCACTCCTCGTACCCGTCGGCGTCCACCTCGCGGAGCAGGCCCTTCTGCCGGTAGTACTCCACCAGGGGCTCGGTGTCGCGGTGGTACACCTCCAGCCGGTGCCGCACCGTGGACTCGTCGTCATCGTGGCGATGGGCGAGCTCCCCGCCGCAGAAGTCGCACACGTCCTCCACCGCCGGCGGGTGGAACTCCACGTTGTAGGGCCGCTGGCACCGGCGGCATGTCCGCCGTCCCACCAGGCGCTTCACCGCCGCCTCGTCGTCGATGGTGAACTTGAGGGCCGCGGAAAGCGGCCGCCGTCCGTGCCGGCCCAGCGCGTCGTCCAGGGCCTCGGCCTGGGGGAGCGTCCGGGGGAACCCGTCCAGGATGAACCCGTTGTAGCAATCGGGCTCGGCCAGCCGCTCCAGGACCATCTTCACCACGATCTGGTCGGGCACCAGCTCGCCGTTGTCCATGTACTCCTTGGCCTCCAGCCCGAGTGGCGTGTCGTTCTCCACGTTGCCGCGGAAGATGTCGCCGGTGGCGATGAGCGGGATGCCGTATCGGGTGGCCAGGTGGTGCGCCTGTGTACCCTTCCCCGCCCCGGGGGGACCCAACAACGCGAGACGCATGGCCTACCTCAGGAAACCCTCGTAGTGGCGCATGAGCAGCTGGGACTCCAGCTGTTTCATGGTCTCGAGCGCCACTCCGACTGTGATGAGGATGGCCGTTCCTCCGAAGGGAAACTGCTGGATCGAGTACAGGGCCAGGAAGATGGACGGCAACAGGGCCACGCTGGCCAGGAACAGCGACCCCGGCAGGGTGATCCGCACCAGGATGTTGTTCAGGTACTCGGCCGTGGGCCTGCCGGGCCGGATGCCCGGGATGAACCCGCCGTACTTGCGGATGTTGTCCGCGGTGTCGACCGGATTGAACGTGATCGCCGTGTAGAAGTAGGCGAAGAACACCACCAGCAGCCCGTACACGAACAGGTACAGCGGACTCCGGGCGCTGTTGAGGTTGTTGTTCACGAAGTTCTGGAACCACTGCGCGTGCACCACCGACGCCAGCAGCGAGGGAAAGTACAGCACGGAAGAGGCGAAGATGATGGGGATGACGCCCGCCTGGTTCACCTTCAGCGGGATGTAGGTGCTCTGCCCACCCACCATCCGGCGCCCCACCACCCGTTTCGCGTACTGCACGGGGATCCGGCGCTGCCCCTGTTCCATGAACACCACCGCCAGGATGATGAACATGGCCAGGGCCAGGATCACGTAGAACTTCACCGCGCCGGTCTGCGAGTAGATCGCGGCCCCCTGGGTGGGCAGCCGTGAGATCACGCTGGTGAAGATCAGGATGGACATCCCGTTGCCGATGCCGCGCTGGGTGATGAGCTCGCCCATCCACATGATCGTCGCGGTCCCCGCGGCCAGGGTGAGCACGATCAGGCCGATGTGCGGGGCGTCGAACTTGTCCGGCGGGATGATGTTGGCGGGCAGCCCCGCCGCCACGCTGAACTGGTTGTTGAACAGGAACACGAGACCGGTGGACTGGAGGACGGCCAGGGTCACCGTCATGTAGCGGGTCCACTGGGTGATCTTCTTGATGCCCACCTCGCCCTGCTTCTGCCACTGCTCGAGCTTGGGGATCACCACGGTGAGGAGCTGCATGATGATCGAGCTGGTGATGTACGGCATGATCCCCAGCGCGAACACGGCGAAGCGGGTCAGCGCGCCGCCCGAGAACAGGTCGATGAACGACAGGAACCCGGTCTGGTTCGACCCGGCCACGTCCGTCTTCAGGGCCTGGACGTCGATGACGGGCACGGGGAGGTGGGAGCCGAACCGGAACACGGCGATGATGAACAGGGTGAACAGGATCTTCTTGCGAAGATCGGGGATCTTGAAGGCGTTGACGAAGGCCTTTAGCACCGCCGCTCCCCCCGCATCTTACCCGCCGCCCTCTCGAACCGCGCCCTAGCCGACCAGCTCGGCCCGGCCGCCGGCCTGCTCGATCTTGGACCGTGCCCCCGCGGAGAACGCGTGCGCCCGGACCACCAGCGCGCGGTCGATGTCTCCCCGAGCCAGCACCTTCACCGGGAGGCCCTTGCGGACCAGGCCGTGGTCCAGCATGTCCTGCGGCCCGACCTCGCCCTTCTCGAACGTCTGCGCCAGGCGCTCCACGTTGACCACCGCGAACTCCTGCCGGTTGGGGTTGGTGAAGCCCTTGAGCTTGGGCACCCGGCGGGCCAGGGGCATCTGGCCGCCCTCGAACCCCAGCTTGGGGTTGTGGCGGGCCTTGTAGCCCTTCGTCCCCCGCCCGGCGGTCTTGCCCTGCCCGGCGGCCTTTCCGCGACCCATGCGCTTGCGGTCGCGCCTGGCGCCCGGAGCGGGCTTCAGGTGATGCAGCTTCATTCCTTGACCTCTTCCACGTCGACGAGATGGCTGACCTTCGCGATCATGCCCCGGATCTCGGGGCGGTCGTCCTTCACCACGGAGTCGCCGATCCGGTGCAGGCCGAGGGCGCGGACCGTGGCCTTCTGGTCGCGGGGCCGGTCGATCACGCTGCGGCGCTGGGTCACCTTCAGCCTCAGCGCCGACCCGGACTTCGCCCTCGCGGCCCTAGCCACCGGTTCCCTCCGTGGGCTCGAACACCTGCTCCTCCGCACGGCGGGCCTGCCGCTTGGCCTCGGCCGCCGCCACGGCCTCCAGCATGGGGCGGGGCGCCACGTCCTGGACTGCCCGGCCTCGCAGCCGGGCCACCTCCTCGGGGCGGCGGAGGCTCTTCAGCCCGGCCACCGCCGCATGGACGATGTTGAGGGCGTTGCTGGAGCCCAGCGACTTGGACAGGACGTCGGTGATGCCGGCGCACTCGACGACCGCCCGGACGGCACCCCCGGCGATGACCCCCGTGCCCGGGGCGGCCGGCTTCAGCAGGACCACGCCCGCGCCGTCCTCCCCGATGACCTGGTGCGGGATGGTCGAGCCCATCAGCGGCACGTCGAACATGCGCCGCCTGGCCTCCTCGGATCCCTTGGCGATGGCGGCGGGGACCTCCTTGGCCTTGCCGTAGCCAACGCCGACCCTGCCGGCGCCGTCCCCTACCACGACCAGCGCGGCGAAGGAGAACCGGCGGCCACCCTTCACGACCTTGGCCACCCGGTTGATCGAGACGACGCGCTCCTCGAGCCCGCCCTTCTCCTGTCCGCCTGCGTCGTAGCGCCTCAAATCCTCAAGCCTCCCTCTCGTGCACCCTCCGCCACCGCGGCCACGCGGCCCTGGTACAGCCGGCCGCCCCGGTCGAACACGGCCCCCTCGACCCCGGCCTCGCGGGCCCGGCGGGCCAGGGCCTCGCCCACCGCCTTGGCCCGGGCGGTCTTGTTCCCGTCGGCGGCAACGCCCGATTCCATGTCGGAGGCCGAGGCCACGGTGCGGGCCGCCACGTCGTCGATGAGCTGCGCGTAGATGTGCCGGTTCGACCGGTACACCGCGAGCCGCGGGCGCTCGGACGACCCGGACACCCGCCGGCGCACCCGCTGATGCCGCCGGACCCGGTGCAGGCGCTTCTCGGCCGCTTCCATCACTTCGCTCCCTTGGCGGCCTTGCCCGCCTTCTTGCGCACGTGCTCGCCCTCGTAGCGGATGCCCTTGCCCTTGTACGGCTCGGGCTTGCGGATCTTCCGGATGTTCGCGGCGACCTCGCCCACCAGCTGCTTGTCGTTCCCGCGGATCACGATGCGGGTCGGGGCCGGCACCTCGAACTCGATGCCCTCGGGGTGCGGGACCGGAACCGTGTGCGAGAAGCCCACGGCCAGCTCGAGGTCCTCCCCCTTCAGGGCGGCCCGGTAGCCGACGCCCACGATCTCCAGGCGCCGCTCGTAGCCCTTGGTGACCCCCTCCACCATGTTGGCGATGAGGGTGCGGGTCAGGCCGTGGAGAGCGCGGTGGAAGCCGTCGTCCGACGGTCGCTCCACCCGGACCACGCCGTCCTCCAGGACGATGCGGACCTCCGGATGGAAGGTCTGCTCGAGACTCCCGCGGGGCCCCTTCACGGACACGTGGGACCCCTCGACGGAGACTTCCACCCCGCTCGGGATCTCGATGGGCTGCTTTCCGATCCTGCTCATGCGCTCACCAAACGAACGCCAGCACTTCGCCGCCCAGGCCGGCCCGAGCCGCCTGGCGGTCCGTCATCAGCCCCTGGGAGGTGGACAGGATGGCCACCCCCAGCCCGCCCATCACCCGCGGCAGCGCGTCGCGCTTCGCGTAGACGCGCCGGCCCGGCTTGGACACCCGCTTCAGGCCAGTGATGACCCGCTCCCGGCCCCGGCCGTACTTCAGCTGGACCCGGATGGACTGCTCGACCCCCTCGCCCTCCCGCTGGAAGGACTCGATGTAGCCCTCCTGCTGGAGGATCCGGGCCACGGCCTCGTTCATCTTCGAGGCGGGCACGTGCAGCTCGTCCTTCACGCTGAGGTTCGCGTTGCGGATGCGGGTCAGCATGTCCGCGATGGGGTCGGAGACATTGGTGGCCAGCCTCACCATGACGACTTGGTCACCCCCGGGATCTCGCCGGCGTGGGCCAGCTCGCGGAAGCAGATCCGGCACAGGTTGAACTTGCGCAGCACGGCGCGGGGCCGGCCGCACCGCCCGCACCGTGTGTACTCGCGCACGGCGAACTTCGACTGCCCTCGCTGCTTCTCGATCAACGCCTTCTTGGCCACGTCGTCCCTGCTCCTCGTGTCGCCTCTAGCCGGCCGCCGCCGTCACCGCGGGTGCCCCCTGCAGCGGGAACCCCAGCGCCAGCAGCAGCGCCCGGCCCTCCTCGTTCGTCCTCGCCGACGTCACGATGGTGATGTCCATGCCCCGGACCTTGACCACCTTGTCGTAGTCGATCTCCGGGAAGATCAGCTGCTCGGTCACCCCGATCGTGTAGTTGCCGCTCCCGTCAAACGCGTCCGGGGCCAGGCCACGGAAGTCGCGGATCCGGGGAAGCGCCGTCGACAGCAACCGGTCGAGGAACTCCCACATACGGTACCCGCGAAGGGTGACCTTTGCCCCGATGGCCATGCCCTGGCGGAGCTTGAAGCCGGCGATGGACTTGCGGGCCTTGGTCACCAGGGGCTTCTGCCCGGTGATGATGGTGAGGTCCTCCAGCGCGGCGTCCAGCATCCGGGCGTCCCGCACGGCGTCGCCCACGCCCATGTTGACCACGATCTTCTCCAGGCGCGGGACCTCCATCAGGTTGCGGTAGCCGCGCTCGCCCTGGAGCCGCGGTCGGATCTCGTCGCGGTACCGGGTCAGGAGCCTCGGGACGTAGGTCTGCTTCTTCTCGGCCATCTACAGGTCAGCTCCACACCGCTTGCACACGCGGACCTTCAGCTCTCCCTCGAACCGGTGCCCCACCCGGGTGGGCCGGTTGCAGGTGCGGCACACCAGCTGGACGTTGGACAGGTCGATGAACTCCTCCTGGAGGATGATCCCGCCCTTGCGGTTCTTGGGGGTGGGCCGGGTGTGCACCTTCATCCGGGCCACCCCTTCCACCATGACCTTGCCGTCGGCGGGGCGGACGTTGACCACGCGGCCGGTCTTGCCGCGGTCCTTGCCCGCCATCACCATCACGTTGTCGTCCTTCTTGATCCGCACGCCGGTCATGGCTACAGCACCTCCGGCGCGAGCGAGATGATCTTCATGAACCGCTTCTCCCTGAGCTCACGGGCCACCGGACCGAAGATCCGGGTCCCCCGCGGGTTGCGCTGCTCGTTGATCAGCACGACCGCGTTGTCGTCGAACCTGATGTAGGAACCGTCCTGGCGGCGGCGCTCCTTGGCGGTGCGCACGACCACGGCCCGGACCACGTCACCCTTCTTCACCGCGCCGCCGGGCAGGGCGTCCTTCACCGAGCCCACGATGACGTCCCCCACCCCCGCGTACCGGCGGCCGGAGCCCCCGAGCACGCGGATGCACAGGACCTCCTTGGCCCCGGTGTTGTCCGCCACCTTGCAGCGCGTCTCCTGCTGGATCATGTGTCGTGCTCACTCCTCGCCCGGTCGCCCTCGGCGACCCGGCTCGGCGAGGGGGAACGCAGCAGCCTGTTCCGCTGCCCTTCGGTCCGCGGGGCTGCTGCCCCCCTGGACCCCCTCATCACTTTGCCCTCTCCAGGACCTCGACCACCCGCCAGCGCTTGGTCCGCGACAGCAGCCTGGTCTCCATGACCCGGACGGTGTCGCCGACGTGGGCGTCGTTGCCCTCGTCGTGCGCCGCGAGCTTCGATGAGCCCCGGACCGTCTTGCCGTACGCCCGATGCCGGACCACCTGCTCGATCCGCACCAGCACGGTCTTGTCCATCTTGTCCGAGACCACCACGCCGGTGCGGACCTTGCGCTCGCCGCGGGCCTTCCGGCCCTCCGCGGCGGTCTCGCCGGTCTCGCCCGGTGCCGCCGTCTCCGGAACCCGTTGCTCCTCGCTCACGGCTCGTCCTCCTCGCCTTCGGGCGCGTACTCCGCCCCAGAGGCGGCCTCCTGCTCGATGCTGGCGGCCTGCGCCGCCTCCGCCAGGGACACGCCCTTCTTCTCGCCTCGAGCCTGGGCCTCCCTCGACTCGGCCAGGGCCTGCTCGTCGGCCCGGGCCAGCGCGTACTCCAGCTCCTCCTCGGTGGAGCGCTCCCGCAGGATGGTCAGCATGCGGGCCATGTCGTGGCGGACCTGCTTGATCCGCATCGGGTTGTCCAGCTGCCCGGTGGCGAACTGGAACCGCAGGTTGAACAGCTCCTCCTTCAGCGACTCCACCCGCTCGAACAGCTCCTCGTCGGGCAGCTCGCGGAGGTCCCTGGCCTTGGGCTGCGGCACGCTACTCACCGCCTCCCACGCGCATGATGAACTTCGACTTGATCGGCAGCTTGTGGGCCGCGCGCAGCATGGCCTCGCGGGCCACGGCCTCCGCCACGCCGGACAGCTCGAACATCACCCTGCCCGGCTTCACCACGGCCACCCACGCCTCGGGGTTGCCCTTTCCCGAACCCATCCGGGTCTCGGCCGGCTTCTTGGTCACGGGCTTGTCCGGGAAGATGTTGATCCACACCTTCCCGCCCCGGCGGATGTGGCGGGTGATGGCCACCCGGGCCGCCTCGATCTGGCGGTTGGTGACCCATCCCGGCTCCAGGGCCAGCAAGCCGAAGTCGCCGAAGTGGACCTCGGTGCCACCCTTGGCCTGGCCGCGCATCCGGCCGCGCTGCACCTTGCGGTGCTTGACCTTCTTCGGTGCCAGCATCAGGCTTCCGTTCCCTCCGCGGGCTTCGGGGTCTCGGTGGCGGACTCGGACGCCTCGCCGGCCTCGACGGCGTTCGTGGGCTCGGAAGGCTCGGGGGGGACTGGGGCCTCGGAGGTCTCTGCCTGCTCGGCGGCCGGCGTGGGCTCCTCCTCCACTTCCACCTCCACGTCCGCGTCGGCGAGCTCCTTCACGTCGGTGATCAGCGCGCCGGTGGAGGCGCCGCTGGGGCCGCGGCCCCGCAGGGCCATGCCGGCCAGGGCCCGGGCCCGCATGCGCTGGGTCTCCTGCTCCTCGATCGGGATCTCGTCGCCGTGGTAGACCCACACCTTCACGCCGATCTGGCCGAACGTGGTCTTGCCCTCGGCGGTGCCGTAGTCGATCTTGGCCCGCAGCGTGTGCAGCGGGACGCGCCCCTCGCGGTACCACTCCCGGCGGGACATCTCCGCGCCCCCCAGGCGACCGGCGCACTGCACCCGCACGCCCAGCGCGCCGGCCCGCATGGCCGTCTGCACCGCCCGGCGCATGGCCCGGCGGAACGACACCCGGCCGGCCAGCTGCTCGGCCACGCCCTGCGCCAGCAGCGTCGCGTCGGTCTCCGGACGCGTGTCGCTGGCGGCCTGGTTCATGTCCTCGACCTTCACGTCGACGCGCTTGCCGGTGATGCGCTCGAGGTCCTTGCGGATGCGCTCGACCTCCGCGCCCTTGCGGCCGATCACGATGCCCGGGCGGGCCGTACGGATGAACACCCACACCTGGTCGCCCTTGCGCTCGATGTCGATCGAGGAGATGCCGGCCCTGGACAGCCGCCGCCGGATGTGCTGGCGGATCCGGATGTCCTGGTGCAGCGACTGCGAGTAGTCCTTGCCCGCATACCAGTTCGACTTCCAAGGGTAGATGACCCCGAGCCGGAACCCGTACGGGTTAACCTTGTGTCCCACCTGGCTCCTCTCCGATGTTCCGTACGACCAGCGTGATGTGCGAGGTGCGCTTGCGGATCTGGGTGGCCCGCCCGTAAGCGCGGGGCCGGAACCGCTTCAGCGTCGGGCCCTCGTCCACCCACGCCGACTTCACCACCAGGTTCTCAGGAATGACCCCGGGCGTCTGCTCCGCGTTGGCCACGGCCGAGTTCAGGACCTTGGCCACCGTGCGGGACGCCCCCAGCGGGGAGAACTGGAGGATCCGCCGGGCCTCCATGACGTGCCGGCCCCGGACGAGGTCCACCACCCGCCGCGCCTTGCGGGGCGAGATCCTGACGTATCTGGCGGTTGCCTTCGCTTCCATCACTCGCTTCCTACTTGAGCGACGTGCTCCGCTCGGTGTGGTGCCCGTGCGTGCGGAACACCCGGGTGGGAGCGAACTCGCCCAGCTTGTGCCCCACCATCGACTCCGAGATGAACACCGGCACGTGCTTGCGGCCGTCGTGGACGGCGATGGTGTGCCCGACCATCTCGGGCACGATGGTCGAGCGGCGGGACCAGGTGCGGAGGATCCGCTTGTCCCCTCGCTTGTTCATGTCCTCGATCTTGGCCATGAGGTGGTCGTCCACGAACGGACCCTTCTTCACAGATCTCGGCATCTCGGTCTACTCCTCTACCCGCGGCCCTTGCCGCGCCTGCGGACGATGAACTTGTCGGAGGGCTTGCCCTTCTTGCGGGTCCGGCCCTCCTTCTTGCCCCACGGGCTGGTGGGATGGCGGCCGCCCGAGGACTTGCCCTCGCCGCCACCCAGCGGGTGGTCCACCGGATTCATGGCCACGCCGCGCACCGACGGCCGCTTGTTCAGCCACCGGGCCCGGCCGGCCTTGCCCAGCGCGACCAGCTCGTGCTCGGCGTTCCCGACCTCGCCCACCGTGGCCCGGCAGGTCGCCTCCACCAGCCGCATCTCCCCCGAGGGCAAGCGGAGCGTGGCGAACCGTCCCTCCTTGGCCACCAGCTGGATCGAGGTCCCCGCCGAGCGGGCCATCTTGGCCCCGGCCCCCGGCTTCAGCTCCACCGCGTGGATCACCGTGCCCACCGGGATGTTGCGAATGGGCAGGGCGTTCCCGGGGCGGATGTCCGCACCCTCGCCCGACATCAGGCGGTCCCCCACCGCCACGCCGTTCGGCGCCAGGATGTACCGCTTCTCGCCGTCCGCGTAGTGCAGCAGGGCGATCCGGGCGCTGCGGTTGGGGTCGTACTCCACGTGCGCGACCCGGGCCGGGACGCCGTCCTTGTTGCGCCGGAAGTCGATGATCCGGAACCGCCGCTTGTTGCCGCCGCCCTGGTGGCGCGTGGCGATGCGGCCCTTGTTGTTCCGTCCGGCCCGCTTGCGGCCCGGGGCGACCAGGGACTTCTCGGGGCGGTTCCGGGTGATCTCGTCGAATCCCGAGACGCTCGCTCCGCGTCTGCCCGGTGTGGTCGGCTTGTACTTCCTGATGGCCATGGCGGTCCTACTTGGTCTCGAAGATCTCGATGGAGTCACCCGGGGCCAGGGTGACGATGGCGCGCTTCTGGTCCGGGCGGCGGCCGGTCACGTAGCGCTGCCGCTTGACCTTGCCCTTGCGCACCATGGTGTTGACGCCGAGCACCTGGACGTTCCAGATCTTCTGGATCGCCTCCTTGATCTCCGTCTTGTTGGCGTCCGGGTTGACCAGGAACGTGTACCGGTTGGCCTCGAGGTCGGCATAGGACTTCTCGGAGACCACCGGGCGGATGATCACGTCGCGGGGCGACTTCATTCCTCGTCACCCTCCTGTGGCTCGTCCGGCTCCGACTCGGTCTCGGTCTCGGTCTCGGTCTCGGTCTCCGTGTCGGTCTCCTCCACCTGCTCGGGCTCCTCGGGCGCCGCCTGTGGCGCGCGGGCCCCGGCCTGCGCCGCTGGCTTCTCGAGGGCCGGCTTCGGCGGCGGCACGGAAGGCTCCTTGCCCTCCAGCACGTCGAGGGCGGCCGCGGTGAACAGCACCCGGTCCGCCGCCAGCAGGTCGTACACGGAGAGCGACCGGGCGTAGGACACCTTCACGTAGGGCAGGTTGCGGAAGGACAGCTCGGTGACCTCGTCCCCGGGGGCGGGCAGCACCAACAGGACCTTGCCGTGGAGGCCGAGCGTCCCCAGCAGGGCCTGCGCGTCCTTGGTCCGAGGCTCCTCCAGGCCGAGGTCGTCCACCAGCGCCAGCTTCCCCGAGCCCAGCGTGTCGGTGAGCGCGCCTCGCAGCGCGTTCCGCTTCATCTTCTTGTTCACTCGCATGGAGTGGTCCCGGGGCTTCGGCCCGTGGGCGACGCCGCCGCCGGTCCAGATCGGCGAGCGGTTGGAGCCGTGCCGGGCCCGGCCGGTCCCCTTCTGGCGCCACGGCTTGCGGCCGCCGCCGGACACCTCGGCCCGCGTCTTGGTGGAGTGGGTGCCGGCGCGCTGCGCGGCCGCCCCCGCCACCACCACCTGGTGCATCAGGGGCACGTTCACCGGCGCCTCGAACAGGTCGGCCGGGAGCTCCCGGTCGGACAGCTTCTTGCCGGAACGGTCCACGAGGGGTGCGCTGGCCATCGGCGTCAGGTCCCCTTCCTGACCGGATTCTTGACGCTCGACTTCACCATGACTAGCCCGCCGGTGGGGCCGGGGACGGCGCCCTTGAGCAGGAGCAGGTTGCGCTCCGGGTCGGCGTGCACGACCTCCAGGTTCAGCACGGTGACGCGCTCGTTGCCCATCTGGCCGGCCATCCGGGTGCCCTTGAACACGCGCGACGGCGTGGCGCAGGCGCCGATGGCCCCGGGCGAACGGTGCTTGCCCTGCGTGCCGTGGCTGGCGGAGAGACCGCTGAACCCGTGGCGCTTCATGGTGCCGGCGAAGCCCTTGCCCCGGGACACCCCGACCACGTCGGCGTGCTCGCCGGGGGTGAAGATGTCGGCCCGCAGCTCCTGGCCCGGCGTGTAGCTGGCGGCGTCGTCGGTGCGGAGCTCCACCAGCCACCGTCCCGGGTGGTCCCCGTGCTTGGAGAAGTGACCGGCCACGGGCTGCGACAGCTTGCCCTCCTTAACCGCGCCGAACGCGAGCTGCACCGCGAGATAGCCGTCGCGCTCCGCCGTCTTGACCTGCGCGACGAAGCACGGCCCGGCCTTGATCACCGTGACCGGCACCGCGCGGGCGTCGTCGAAGATCTGGGTCATGCCCAGCTTCTCGCCCAGGATTCCCTTGAACTCCGGCACTCGTCTTCCCCTGCAGCCTCTACAGCTTGATCTCGATGTCCACGCCGGCCGACAGCTGCAGGCGCTGGAGCTCCTGCACCGTCTTCGGCGTGGCGTCGTGGATGTCGATGAGTCGCTTGTGCGTGAGCATCTGGAAGTGCTCGCGCGAGTCCTTGTACTTGTGTGGCGAGCGGATCACCGTGTAGATGGACCGCTCGGTCGGCAGCGGCACCGGGCCCACCACGCGGGCCCCGGTGCGCTCCACGTGCGACGCGATGTCGCGGACGGCCGCGTCCAGGACCTCGTGGTCGTAGGCCCTGAGCTTGATCCGGATCTTCGGCGCGGCCATCGGCTCCTCTCGTCCTCTCCTACTTGATGATCTTGGTGACCCGGCCGGCGCCCACGGTGCGGCCGCCCTCCCGGATGGCGAACCGGAGGCCCTCCTCCATGGCGATGGGGGCGATGAGCTCCACGGTCATGGTGGTGTTGTCGCCGGGCATGACCATCTCCACGCCCTCCGGCAGGCGGACGGTGCCGGTGACGTCGGTGGTCCGGAAGTAGAACTGGGGCCGGTAGTTCCCGAAGAACGGGGTGTGCCGGCCTCCCTCGTCCTTGGACAGCACGTACACCTGCGCGGTGAACTCGGTGTGCGGGGTGATGGAGCCCGGCTTGGCCAGGACCTGGCCCCGCTCCACCTCGTCCTTGTCGATGCCCCGCAGGAGCACGCCCACGTTGTCCCCGGGCGGAACATCTCCAGGTCCGTCGCCACGGTCTTCCGAGTGGGCTTGATGCCCACGATCTCGACCTCGCCCATCTTGTTGAGGGTGCCCCGCTCCACCCGGCCGGTCACCACGGTGCCACGCCCGGTGATGGAGAACACGTCCTCCACCGGCATGAGGAACGGCTTGTCCACGTCCCGTTCCGGCTCCGGGACGTAGCTGTCGCACGCCGCCAGGAGCTCCTCGATCTTGGCCTTGGCGTCCTCGTCGCCCTCCAGGGCCTTCAGGGCCGATCCCACGATCACGGGCACGTCGTCGCCGG